>Ga0207428_10004005_pt1 | contig 14145 bp, 13 predicted proteins | sample RhiMethybrSRZTD1_FD_187600 | JGI IMG/M metagenome (GOLD analysis project Ga0207428, IMG submission 187600) | Populus rhizosphere microbial communities from Tennessee, USA - Rhizosphere MetaG P. TD hybrid SRZTD1 (SPAdes) (version 3) | ecosystem: Host-associated > Plants > Roots > Rhizosphere >... | reverse complement strand
ATTGAATCTGCCGTGAGGTTCCTCAAGGTTGCACGCCCATTCGAAGCCGATCTACACCGTCTCAGGGTCCATTTGCGCATGGTTCAAGAAGACGCTCGTCGAATGGGACTGTAAATTGATGGTCCGATCAACCACTGGTCCGGCCGTCCTTCAATGCAGGGACTTGGGTTCGTCCATAGCTGCCTAAGTCTCGTGAGAGCAGGAACGTGCGCCGTTTCAAACGGCCCATGTGCTCTGCTTCATCCGACGAGAGTAGGGCGAGGCAATCTGTATTTTCCGGATTAAGCCGGTATTAACCCTTCTGCCGAGTCGATCACGTGCGCAGTTGCGTTCGCGATCAGCCAGCCTGAGGACGTGGACGTCAACGAGATCCTCTTCCGGCCCACGCGCCAGGAGCTGTGAGCACCACGCGGAAATCCGCTTTCGCTGTCGCTTTCGGGGGCAAAGCGGACATCGCTTTTTGCGGCGCATATGTCCGCTCTTGACCCAAAGCGGACATGCCGATTTCCAGACGCAGTTGATGCAACTCAACGCGAGGTATTTATCGCGCAGCTATTATTTGCGGCCCTATGCAATGCGAGGAGGTTTGGCAATGTATTCGCTCATCATAGTATTTGCGATACTCTCTCCAGCGACTGGCGCAGTTGTACCCGTTGGCGTTACTTCTCAAATCCTTGCCAAATTTAAAACTCTAGATCAGTGCAAGGCGGCTGCGAATTCGCAGGGCGCTGGTGGGACAACTTCAGATCTAAGTCTTTCGAGGGGAATTTACTGGTACTGCGCTTACGCGGGGCCGAGATGATTTCGCTGAACCAAAGCGCGGAATAAATCAAGAATATCGCTACTGGCTGTTAGAGCGGACACGGCTGATTGCACTGCGAAATATCCGCTTATGACCCAAAACGGACATTGCAAGGCGCCCGCTTGCGCCGGTAACTTAGATCGAAGGATAGGTTCTCCTATCAATCTGGTAGGTGACACCAACCGGCGGCTAATGAAATTCTCATTTCCGGCAAGCAACAGGTCTTGGCTAGCCCCAGCGTATTAGTGCTCATCAGGAGTGGACTTCCAGTGACAAATACTGACTTCACCGAGACGCCTCTTGCGGGGAATAAGATTTTTGGCACTGTGGAGGCCTCGGTAGATTTTCTTGAAGCGTGCAGAGCCGACAATACTTTGAAGCGCACTCTTTCCGCGCTTCAGCGAGGGCCTTTTCATTTCTATCGCAACAACGTTATCGCCGCTGAGGGAGACGCCGGCGAATATATCTTCTTTGTAGTCAATGGGGTCGTCCGCAGCTGCAAGACGTACGAAAATGGGGCGCGCAACATCGTCGCCTTTTCTCTGCCCGGGGATCTGTTTGGTTGGTCTGACTTGACACAGTCGCTGTCCGTTGAAGCGGCTACAGATACGCGGGTGCTCTTTGTTAAACGCAGGGGGCTGTTGTCGGTTGCATCTCGGGAAATAGACGTCGCAAACTTTTTATTGGCCGTCACATCAAGCAAGCTTGCACGCGCCCAAGAACATGCTCTGTTGATGGGCAAGGACGCCAAGTGCCGTGTGGCAAAGTTCTTGATTGATTTATGGACGAGATTGGGAAAGGCAAAATATCTCGACGTTCCGATGTCGTATCAGGACATTGCCGATCATCTTGGTCTCCAAAACGAAACTGTCAGCCGAGCCATTACCGATCTGGAACGCTCGGGACTGATAACGCGTGTATCGCCTCACAGATTGTTGCTGCAAAATCGCTTCGCGCTTGGGCACATGATGAATTGAGGCAAGGGAGAAAATGATGCAAAGAACTGTCCGCTATAGCGTCATCGCGGCGATCACGTGGCTTCTTTCCGTTGCCATCCTAATTTCTGCCGCCCATGTCAATGTTGCTCAAGCGCAAAACAGAGCAGCCGCACGAGCTTGCGGTAAAGAACTCAAACAACAGTGCACCGGAGTACCAGTGCTCGCAAACAACATGCTCGAGTGCCTGCAAAAGAACCAAGAAAAACTTTCCCGAAGATGCGTTGCACGGGCCAACAATGTTGTGCGCAGCTGTGATAGAGATGCAGCGCAACTTTGCCAAAACGTCGTCGCGGGCCAAGGCAATATTCTCGGATGCCTGACAACCGCCAAGCGTTCGGTTTCCCGGCGATGCAATGCGGCGCTCGATGCGGCTTTTCTGCGCCAGTGAACGAGAGTTGTGCGATAACAAACTGACGGCTCTGCTCGGCTGGTGCAGGAATCTTCTGGAGCGGCTGGCCGGTATGCTTCATATTAATATCATTGAGCCGCTTCTTGAGATTTAGAATCTCCTGGGCGTGCAGCATGATGTCTGTCGCCTGGCCCTCGAAGCCGCCCTTGGGCTGATGCACCAAGATGCGCGCATTTGGCAGCGAAAAACGTAGGCCCTTCTGCCCGGCGGCGAGCAGCAGCGACCCCATTGAGGCTGCCTGCCCGACGCACAGCGTCGACACCGGTGGACGCACGAACTGCATGGTGTCGTAGATCGCGAGCCCTGAGGTCACCATCCCGCCCGGGGAGTTGATGTACATCGAGATTTCCTTCTTCGGGTTCTCGGCTTCCAGGAACAGCAGCTGCGCGACAACCAGTGTGGCCATGCCGTCTTCGATCGGGCCGGTGATGAAGATGATGCGCTCCTTCAAAAGTCGCGAAACGATGTCGTAGGCGCGTTCGCCGCGATTGGTCTGCTCGACCACCATTGGGACAAGCTGGTCGTGGTAGGTGTCGTCCGGATCTCTCATGTGGCCTCTTTTGGACCGCCCGATCGCCACCAGCGGGCATTGGTTGCGCTCCGGCCAATTCATTCAAGCTCGACATCCAGGTGGCTGAACCAAAGATGACCGTAGCGAGCGCGGAGTAGCGTACGCTTTACGGACTAGCTCCATTGCAGATAAACGCGCTTAAGAAAAATGTGGCGCGCGCAGCCGAAGTCGGCGGCAAGTTGTTTCCGCCGGCGGAAGCCGAATTGATCGTCGAGCTGATCCGACGCGACTTGCCGTATTACGACGCGTCGATCTCGGAATCCTTTGTTTCTGGCATGAATCAGTTTGCTCGTGACCTCGGACTGCTCGAGCCTGTGCCCTATGAACAAGTCGTGGCGACACAATTCAGCACCTGACGGGCCCAGGATTCCGCGAAATTTCATCGTGATTGGCCATGAGGAGCATTCGTTGTTAGTGTTGTCCTCGGTCTAAGGGGCGCACGATGAACAACGTGCTGCTACCGACCTCGTTGGTCGGCTCGTATGCGCAGCCAGACTGGCTGATCGACCGCCAGAAACTCGCCGATCGGTTCCCACCGCGCGTCCGCGCGCGCGAGCTGTGGCGGGTCGCCCCGGAGTTTATCGAAGAGGCGCAGGACGACGCCACAACGATTGCCATCCGCGATCAGGAGCGTGCCGGTCTCGACATCATCACAGACGGCGAGCAGCGCCGGGAAAGCTACTCGAACCGGTTCGCTACTGTGCTAGAGGGCGTTGACATCGATAACCCAGGCACCGCGCTCGACCGCTCCGGCCATCCCAACCCGGTGCCGCGGATCGTCGGTAAGATCCAGCGCAAACAGCCCGTGCAGGTTCGCGACGTGCAGTTTCTGCGTGCCAACACCGATCGCACCATCAAAATTACCGTACCTGGCCCATTCACCATGTCCCAACAGGCACAGAACGATTTTTACAAAGACGAGCAGGAGATGGTGCTCGACTATGCGGCGGCGGTGAATGCCGAAATCAAGGACCTATTCGCGGCCGGCGCCGACATCGTGCAGATTGATGAACCCTACATGCAGGCGCGGCCGGAGAAAGCGCGCACGTACGGGCTGCGAGGCCTGGAAGCTGCTCTCGACGGCGTCAAGGGCACGACCGCAATCCATATCTGTTTCGGCTACGCCGCCATCATCCACGTGCGGCCAAGCGGTTATTCGTTTCTGCCCGAATTGGCGGCGTCACCTGTGCACCAGGTATCAATCGAGACGGCGCAATCCAATCTCGACTGCTCGATTCTGGAAAAGCTGCCAGGAAAGACGATCATCCTCGGAACCCTCGACCTTTCAGATATAACCATCGAGACGCCCGAAACAGTCGCAGCGCGCATCCGCCGAGCGCTGCCCCATGTGCCAGCCGAGCGCATCGTCGTGGCTCCCGATTGCGGTTTGAAGTATCTCCCGCGCAATGTTGCGTTCGGCAAAATGCGGGCAATGGTGGAAGGCGCCGAAATAGTGCGGCAAGAACTGAGCGGGGAGATGATAAGAGCTTTGCCGAACGACTGAGCAGTTCGATCCGGCGCGAGTGCGTCGACCATATGGCGTCGCTGTAAATTTGGCGGCAATGTCCGCTTTGGGTCAAAAGCAGACATGTGCGACGCAAGAGGCCATGTCTGCTTTAGTCCCGAAAGCGGACATGTGCGGTGCAGCTAGGGATGTCCGCTTTGGGCCAAAATCCTCTCCGAGTTCCGGCGCAGCATCATGTCGGGGGCCCATCCGGCTCCGCGGATCAAGATTGGCTTGCCATTCACTCGGAACAATCGTTCTCCCTTATCTGTCATCTCAGAGGTAATTTCGCGAATTCCAACCCGCGTACGTTGTGAATCAGAGATTGCGTTCGCGATCGAGAATGAGGTGTGCAGGTCATACAGGTTCGGCGAACCCATCTGCGCCGGCCACCACAGCTTCGCATTCTTTACCGCAAGCTGCGTGAAATCCTGCGGAACTAGCTTCACCGATTTCGTTTCTCCGGCCGCCAGTGACTCCGCGTGCTCGAGCCGCAGCGTCAGTCCTGCGATCTCGGCCTTGAACTTGCCCTCTATCGGCTTGTCGGAAGCGTTGTGCAGCTCCGCCACGATCGTCAGCTCCGCGGTCGCTCCGTCCTTGTCGGCAAGATGCGTGACTACCGCCGGGTAACGGATCTCGACCGGACCATTGTCGTTAGGTACACGTCCTGCCACAAGCCCATGTTCTTGTCGGGCGGCATCGGATTCCAATCAGCCCAGTTAACCCCGAGATCATTCAGCGTCTGCGCGAAGACTTCGACCGCAAGGACGTTCCTCCCCGCCTTGGCGAGTTCGGGCGTAATATCGAATTCAAACGTCCGATACGCTCCCGCAACAACTTTCGCATCGGCGATCTTCTTGCCGTTTAGCCACACATTCGCGCGGTTGTTGATTCCGTCAAAATGGAGCGCCACGTGCCGATGATTGGGAGGCGTCGGAAACTCTGTCCGGTACCACCACGACGCAGCGTACGGACTATCATCTGGAATCGGCTTGTCCGCGAACGTCTCGCCGATCTCATACGCGGCAGTCCCAGGAATCTTTCGTAGATTCATCCCGTAGTACGGCTTCGGGAATTCTCCAGCCGCGACTTGCACTGCGAGTACGGTCATTGGCACCGACGTCCTGTACCAGCCTTTCGTCTGGAACTTCGGCGTAGAGATAGCATCGCCAGTCGCCCAGACTTTGCGCGATGTTTGCACCGTCCAACCATTATCCAGGTTGATGCGGTTCATTGGAGCAGGTGATTGCGCTACTGCATTGGCCAGCAGGAACGAGAACAGCGGGAGTAATAGGCTAATTCGTGTCATCCGCACGGTGATCGTCACTTGATAATGTATAGGTGATTCTAGATCGCTTTTGGCAAGCGGGGTTATTGCTTTCACGATGTGGTCGATAGCGAGGCGATTTTTGTGCGCCTACTGCGCCGCTTTCGTGAAGAGCGTATCGTGCCTTAGCGTGCAAGAGCCAACCAAAACGTTTCCAAAACATTGACGTCAAACAAAAGGCGGGATTCGCACAAGACGCGTTATGGAATTTCGAACTTCAGGAAGGCCAGTCTGCTTTCTATTCTAAGAATGTATTCGCGGGTTCATCGAGATGCGCCGTCAGCATACCGAACAGCTTCCGCTTTAAAGCTGCGAAGTCCATTGACATCGGATCACGAGGCCTGGGTAGGTCGATACTAAGCTCGCCAGTAATTCCAATGCCTCCGGGCGCCATCGCGAGTACGCGGTTGCCAAGAAAAATCGCTTCGTCAAGGCTATGCGTGACAAAGATTATCGAGGCATTTGTTGCCTTCCATATTCGGGTTAACTCGCGTTGCATAATTGCTCTCTGAAAGGCGTCCACTGCTCCGAAAGGCTCATCCATGAGCAGAACGACGGGCTCCAAAGCCAGTGCTCTCGCGATGGATACGCGTTGCTGCATGCCGCCTGACATCTTGTAAACAGGCAATTCGGCAGAAGCGCTCAAGCCGACAAGATCCAGGACGCGGAGAGCTCTGGCTTTGCGGTCGGCACGGGGTACTTTCTGAATACGTAGGCCTATTTCTACGTTCTCGCGGGCATTGAGCCAGGGCAACAAAGCGTAGTCTTGGAAGACCATAGCCTTTTCGGGACCCGGCTCTTCGACCACGCGGCCGCGCACCATCACCCGTCCGGCCGTGGGCGAGTCGAAGCCGGCAATAATGTTGAGGAGGGTAGACTTGCCACATCCCGATGGTCCAATGATCACCACGAAATCTTCTGAACTCATACGAAAATTGATGTTTCTTAGAACGTCCTTTGTGCCGAACTCCTTCGAATAAAAAGAGCGGTATAGATTCTCACAGACGACGATCTCGTTACTCAGCATGAATACTAACCTCGTGATGCCAGCGGAGAAAAATCTTCTGAATTCCCAAAATGATTCGATCTGACAGGAACCCCATGACACCGAGCATGATCATGGCAGCGATGACGACATCGAATCGATTGAAAGAGTAGGCGTCGAGCAACGTGTACCCGATGCCGTTCTTCACGCTGAGCAATTCCGCAACAATCACCAGCACCCAGGCGAGACCAATTCCAAGTCGCAGTCCTACAAATATAGATGGCAAAGATGCGGGCAGAATGAAAAACCATAAGAGTTTAAGCTTTCGTGCGCCAACCATCCGCCCAACTTTGACGAGATTTCTATTAACGCCGCGCACGCCCTCGATTGTGTTGACCACGATTGGGAAAAAAGATCCGAGGGCAACGAGAAAGACCGCGTTCTTGAAATCAAACCCAAAAAAAATAAGCGACAGTGGAACCCAGGCGGTTATCGGAATGGGACGCATCAGCTGAATGAAGGGATCGATCAACTGACCAATAACCCTGCTGGCCCCGGTTGGAACGCCAATCGCGATCCCGAGTACTGCCGCAATTGTGTAGCCGACGATCACGCGAGCGCCGCTCGCCATAATCGCCAAACTCAATGTTCCCGCATAAAGTCCATGGTCCTCTTTATTTCCAAAAGCCCAGATCCAGAGCGATTTGACTACCGTCACAGGTGACGGAAGAACGGATTCCGGGAAAACCCCGGCAACTACCGTTAGCCACCAGATTAAGACAAACAAGGAAGGAACGACGAGCCCGATCCCGGTCGCGCGCAGAACGTCGAGTAATCTAGAACTGCCGGACGGTGCGGTTTCGGTATGCCCTGAAACCGCCAAAGTTGAGCGCGGCTCGTCCGCAGTCGTATCCACCACCAACAAAAATCCGTTCGAAGCGTTTCACTATTCCCAGTTAGCTCATTGTGAGCAACGCTCATTGACCGGGCACAAACTCGCGCACGAAGGTATTGTTCACCGCTTTGGGAAGCTCTGGGGCGATATCTCGTGAGGTGTATTTGCGCTTAAAGGCAATGCGTGCGAGTTCCTGCATCTGCGCAAGTCCGTCACTCAGGTCGTAGCGATTGTTTGCGAGTGCAAGCGTGAGAACTTCAGGCTTGAGACCGGTAAGTTGCTTGGCATCCTCCAGTTCAAGCTGTTTGTTTGAACTCAGGAGCTTCGAAGCCTCGACCACGGAGCCAACAAACGCTCGTGCTTTGGCTGTGTTTTTTTCCAGCCAATCCCCCCTGACGAGATAATTGGTGTTGAGATCACCAGCAGGCGTATCAATCGGTCGATTAAAAACCGTGCCTACGCCTTCCGTGACCACGAGAGTACTGAGCGGTTCGATTGTAATGATCATGTCGAACTCTCCGGAGCGGAGAGCCTGCGGGTGCTGAGCAAAGCTTGCAATGTTTACAAGTTCTAGATCTGTATCAACGTCAATGCCCTTCTGCGCAAGTTGGGCAATACCAAGCAGTTCATTGACTGAACCGTGCGATGACGCAACGCGTAACTTGCGGCCCTTCATCGCTGCCTTAAGCCCATTCCAATCGTTCTCCGCCAGATCGAGCTTCTTCGACGCGACAATGATTGTATTTCCGCGCGCGTTGCCGGCGATTTGCACAAAATTCACCTTACCATCAAGAGCGCGGATGAGATGAATGGGTGTCAGCAGTGCAACATCGATTTGACCGTTTACTAAAGCGGTGGCGATGTCGACACCATTGTTGAAATTGACGGACTCAATCTTAAGCCCATATTTCGAACTCAGCTTAGGGGCCTCAACAGCAATGAGGTTCGCAGTGGACTTAAGCCAGCCGAGAGTCACGGTACCGACTTGGTCCGCGGCAAACGTCGTTGTGCTGAGCGCGCTCAAGCCCGCAGCGATAAAGAGTGCGCGAAGGTTCGATCGTACTTCGAACATGTGATTCCCCCACCTCTCGCGTTGAATTGTTTTACATCCTAGCAGCTTTGATTTTGCTGATAAGGTGAAAATCAATAGTGCATTGCAGATTATTGTCGCAGGTAAAAGCGCTTGCGGGCTCAATTCGCCCCAAGGTACCCTTTACTACACGCCGAAGACGGTTCTTGTGCGGTGGTTGTGTCGGGGCGGCAAACTGACCCGCAGGTTGAGGTCTGACCATGTCGAAATTGGCAGTAAGCGTTGCCGGTCTTCCGCTAGAGTTCCCAGTCATGCTCGGCTCTGGCCCGCTGGGGGTTCGGGCTAATGACCTGCTCGAGTTTGGAGCCGTCGCAGGAGGAATTGTCACAAAATCAATCACGCCTGAGCCGTGCGCTGGCAGCCCTACGCCGCGCATTGTGAAGGTGGATCAAGATGCAATGCTCAACTACGAGGGCAATCCGAACCCTGGGATCGACAATTTTAGCGATACGCTTCGCGAGGTTATTCCCTCAATACCGTGTCCGGTAATCGGGTCTATTGCGCCAGACGCTTTACGAGAGGAAAACACGCTTGAGTATATGGTCGAAAAATTCGTTGGCGCTGGCGTGAAAGGCATCGAGCTCGATTACAAATATCTCTACAAAAAGAGCGTGGGTCTAACGCATTTCGAGCCGAAGGAATTGGCCACAATCTGTGCGCGTGTTCGCAGCGTTGCGAAAGTCGTCCTCGTAGTGAAATTAGCCGTCGGATTTATTCCTCTTCCAGACTTGGCCAAAGCTGCTGAAGATGGTGGCGCGGATGCGATTTCAGCCATTAATACCCTCTTTCCGGCCATGCGCATCCAGTTGCGTTCGCGCCGACCTACCCTATCAACGACGTACGGCGGGTTGTCAGGCAGACCAGTTCGCACGATGGCGATTGCGGCTATCTACGAGTTGCGACAAATTACGACACTTCCTTTGATCGGAATCGGAGGAGCAAAGACCGCTGAAGACGTCGTAGAGTTTCTATTGGCAGGTGCTAGTGCGGTCCAGGTTTACACCGCCGCTCAGCTCGAGGGACCTAAAGTTTTCTCTGAGTTGAGAAGGGAACTCCCGGCTCTAATTGAGAAGCTGAAAGCGCCTTCGGTGTCGAGCCTTATTGGGGCGGCGCATGTTACAGGTTCGGTGGACGAAGCGCAGACAGAAGATGAGGTGGTTATCGCCTAGGCCTAGGCAGTGGTGAAGAGATGCAAATGGCAGAAAATTTCGACCTCATTATCCAAGGCGGGATCGTTGTCAGCGAAGGTGAGCCATACAAGGCAGACATTGGTATCAAGGATGGATTGATTACCGCGCTGGGCAAGGTCGAATCGGAATTGCCGTTAAAGGGCGCAAGGGTCATCGACGCGTCAGGAAAATACGTATTGCCTGGCATTATTGACTGTCATGTGCACTTCCGACAGCCCGGGTTTGAGTACAAAGAGGATTGGCTTACGGGAAGTTTAGCCGCGGCTTTTGGCGGTGTGACCACAGTCATTGAAATGCCAAGCATGCATCCTGCAACCGACTCGGTCGAGCGGTTTGTACAGAAAAGAGAGCTTGCGCAGAGCTTATGCTACGTTGATTTCGGGTTATACGCGCTTGTGTCCGAAGTATCGCTGCCGGCAATTGAGCAGCTTCATAAGGCAGGCATAACAGCCTTCAAGATTTTTCTCGCTCCAGCGCCGCATCATAGACCCTTGCCCGACGGAGATTTGTTGGAAGCATTTGAGGCGCTCGCTCGCACTGGCGCACGCTGCGCTATCCATGCCGAAAATGGATCGATCATAGACAAACGCACGTCGCGGCTCCAAGCGATGCACCGGTTTGACGCAGGTGCCCATGCCGTTTCTCGCCCTGAAGTCTGCGCTATTGAGGCGGTGAACAGAGCCATCACGTTTGCGGAATGGACAGGCGCAAAGATCCACATTGCGCACGAAGGTACGGCGGCCGGAGTAGACGCTGTTCGTGCCGCCAAGGCACGAGGCGTGGATGTAACGGTGGAAACTTGTCCTCAATATCTGCTGCTGTCTGAAGACGACCTCGTTCGCGAGGGGGGTGTGCTACGGTGCAATCCACCGCTTCGTACGAGTGATAACCAAGAGCGATTGTGGGACGCGATCAGGAAGGGGGATATAGATGTAATATCCACAGACCACGCCCCGCATACCAAATCAGAAAAGCTGAATAAAAATATCTGGGAATGTGACTGTGGGATGCTGGGAGTCGAAACTGCGGTTCCACTGATGCTCAACGAAGTCGTCCAAGGGCGTTTGACTATTTCGCAATATGTCCGCATGGCAGCTACGAATCCTGCAAAGATATGGCGGTTGTATCCTCAGAAAGGAACAATTCGTATAGGGTCAGATGCAGATGTAACCATCGTCGATCTCAAGGCTTCGTTTGAGGTCGATCAAGAAAAGCTCCATTCCAAGAATAAGATTTCAGCTTGGCATAAGTGGTCGGGACACGGTGTTCCGATCTGCACTGTGGTTAGAGGAAATATTGTGGTCGAAAATGGAAAACTGGTTGGGAAACCTGGGTTAGGGCGTTTTGTTCAGCAAATACCAGCGAAACCCCAACCGCGCAACACGCATCTCACATTGGCAAAGTTCGCAGGCAGCGTTCAGAAAACTCGCGAACCTGCACTATCGAATCCAAGCTGATCGAGCTTCTGTTGAATTATTGATTGAAGGAACGAGTAAGTGTCACTGGTTGCGCCACGGCTTGATAGAATCAAACCGTCTCCTACGATAGCAACCTCTATACGGGCGAACGAGCTCAAAGCCTCTGGCCGGGATGTGATCAGTCTCGGTTATGGCGAACCCGACTTTAATACACCGCAGCATATTAAAGAGGCGGCTATTGAGGCACTGAGATCAAATTTGACCAAGTATACGCCGGTAAACGGGATCGTTCCTTTGCGACAGGCGATTTGCCGAAAATTTAAAAGAGAGAATGGCGTCGAATACAAAACTGACCAAATTGCGGTCGGCTGTGGCAGTAAACAGCTATTGTACAATGCGCTGCTTGCGACCCTGGCCCCGGGCGATGAAGTGATTATCCCTGCACCCTATTGGGTTAGTTATCCGGACATGACTCTCCTTTGCGACGGAATTCCGGTGTTCGTCGACTGTTCTGCAAAAGACAAATTCAAACTGCAGCCTGAAACTCTCGAGCGTGCCATTACGGCAAGAACGAAGTGGTTGATCATTAATTCGCCGAACAATCCGTCTGGTGCAGTTTACACGCGAAGTGAGTTACAAGCGATTGCGGATGTTCTGCTTCGTCATCCACATGTGTGGGTTATGACGGACGACATATATGAGGACATCATTTATGGCGTCGAATTCGCGGCCATTGCTGAGATTGAGCCGCGTCTTTACGAAAGAACTTTGACTGTCAACGGTGTTTCGAAGGGTTATTGTATGACGGGTTGGCGTTTGGGCTTTGCTGGAGGTCCCACGCCACTAATCAACGCGATTAATATGGTGCAATCTCAAACCTCGTATCACACTTCGACCGTGACCCAATGGGCGACGATCGGTGCTTTGGACGGTCCACAGGACTTTATTAGAGCAAATGCCGCTACGTTCATGGAGCGTCGAGACCTTATCGTTTCGATGCTCAATCAAGCAAAGGGATTAAGTTGCCCCAAGCCGGATGGCGCATTCTATGCCTATCCCAGTTGTCATGGTGTGATTGGCCGCCGTACTCCCGAAGGGAAAACGATCGCAGATGATGAGGATTTCGTTAGGTACTTATTGGAATCAGTAGGGGTGGCGGCGGTCTCGGGCACTGTATTCGGTCTGTCCCCGTACTTCAGAGTTTCATACGCAGCATCGAACGACGTGCTGGAAGAGGCATGTCGCCGGATCCAGCAATCGTGCAACACGCTGAACTAGGCGAGAGGCTCGATACGCTGGCGCTCGCCTGGCGACGCGAAGGCATGCCCGAAGCAGAGAAGCTTTTTGAAGAGCTATGCGCGTTAAGCGGCGACGGCCCCGGGGTTACGCGGGCCGCATACACGCCGTCGGAAAGTGCTGCCCTAGATTTTGTCGAACGAGTCGCGGAAAAATATCAATTACATGCAGCGCGTGATCCCGCTGCCAATCTCGTTATTTCGATTCCTGGGCAAGCCCCTCTCTTACCTTTCGTGTTTGTCGGCTCCCATCTCGATAGTGTTCCTCATGGAGGTAATTACGATGGCGCAGCCGGCGTTATCGCAGGACTTTTGTGTCTTATTCGACTTCGTCTCGAAGGCAAGGTGCCGCCGCGTGGGATCAACGTGCTTGCTTTGAGAGGTGAGGAAAGCCCCTGGTTTGAGACGGCGTGCCTGGGGTCACGTGCGCTTTTCGGTGAGTTGGCAGGCGATCTTGCCCGTCATCATAGAAGTACTGGTCTTTCTTTACGAGAACACCTCAAAGCAGTTGGGGCAAACCTTGATTTGATAGCAAGTAGTCGCAAGCTGGTCGAACCTGATCAGATCGCCGCGTACTATGAACTGCACATCGAACAAGGCCCGGTTATGGTCGAGCGGAATGTGCCAGTTGCAATCGTTTCTGGAATTCGAGGCATTCTTCGCTTCCCCTCCATAAGCTGTTTTGGGGAGGAAGGACATTCGGGAGCGGTGCCACGTGAGCTCCGGCGAGATGCGGTCTCCGCAGTGGTTGACTTACTTCACCGTATCGACAGCCATTGGATAAAATTTCTCGAGCAAAATCTAGATCTGGTAATTACGTCCGGCGTGCTCTCCACGCCATCTCAGAATCATTCTCCGTCACGTATTGCCGGCGAGATCACATTTAGTCTGGATGTCCGCAGCATTGACCTTGAGGTCCTCGAAAACATACGAGCATTGATCCGCGCTGAGATGGAAATCGTTCAGCGGGAACGACAGGTACGGTTTAAGATAGGAACTGAATATCTCACTCCTCCAGAAAAAATGGATTCTACTTTACGTGCTCGCTTGACTGAATTCGCGGAACGCTACGAAATTCCCTACATTGAGTTAGCAAGTGGCTCCGGCCACGACGCTATGGTGTTTGCCCGCAATCGAATTCCGTCTGCAATGATATTTGTACGGAACGAACACGGTTCACATAACCCAAACGAAACGATGAGCATGTCGGATTTCCTCCAGGCATGCGAATTATTGTATCGAGCATTGTCCGAATGACTCTAATCGGCGTCATCACAATACGACACCTGGAAGTCTTACCGACTGACGTCGTCTTTGTTGCGACTCTACGAGCGGCTCCGGCTCAAACGGCGGCAAATCCTCTCAAAAAACGAAGACGGCGACGCCAACCAGCTTAAACCGAACGTTCTTGCGAAAATGCTTCTATCCTTATTTTCCTAAAGAAAGTGCAGTTTCAGACGTGATAGCAGCTGATTTTCCTGTGTGTGCCGACGCAGACAAGGTTCTGTTATGCTGGCCCGTCAGCATTCCTGCTGAATTCAATAGTCGTGAGCTTGCGCCAGTAACCTTTAGCCATCTTGCATGTCCGACAATCTTTCCATTGGCACCATGCGCGTGACCGAGGAACAATCCATTGGGGTCGCGATAGAGCCCCATTAGGA
>Ga0207428_10004000_pt1 | contig 14150 bp, 9 predicted proteins | sample RhiMethybrSRZTD1_FD_187600 | JGI IMG/M metagenome (GOLD analysis project Ga0207428, IMG submission 187600) | Populus rhizosphere microbial communities from Tennessee, USA - Rhizosphere MetaG P. TD hybrid SRZTD1 (SPAdes) (version 3) | ecosystem: Host-associated > Plants > Roots > Rhizosphere >... | reverse complement strand
ATGGCGAAAGAGAAATTTGATCGGTCCAAACCGCACGTGAACGTGGGGACGATCGGGCACATCGACCACGGGAAGACGACCTTGACGGCGGCGCTGACGAAGGTGGCGGCGGACAAGGGGTGGGCGAAGTTCGTGCCGTATGACGAAGTGGCGAAGGCGTCGGAATCGCAGGGGCGGCGGGACGATACGAAGATTCTGACGATCGCGTCGAGCCACGTGGAGTATTCGACGGCCAACCGGCACTACGCGCACGTGGACTGCCCGGGGCACGCCGACTACATCAAGAACATGATCACGGGGGCGGCGCAGATGGACGGGGCCATCCTGGTGGTGAGCGCGGTGGACGGGCCGATGCCGCAGACGCGGGAGCACGTGCTGCTGGCGCGGCAGGTGAACGTGCCGTATCTGGTGGTGGCGTTGAACAAGGTGGACGCGGTGGACGACCCGGAGCTGCTGGACCTGGTCGAGCTCGAGGTGCGGGAGCTGCTGAGCAGCTACAAGTTCGACGGCGACGCGGTGCCGGTGGTGCGGGTGAGTGCGCTGAAGGCGATCCAGGGGGACCCGGAGGGGGTCGAGGGGCTGGTCAAGCTGATGGACGCGCTCGACAGCTACATCCCGCTGCCGCAGCGGGAGATCGACAAGCCGTTCATGATGCCGATCGAAGACGTGTTCTCGATCTCGGGGCGCGGCACGGTGGTGACCGGGCGGATCGAGCGCGGTCGGGTGAAGGTGAGCGAGGAAGTCGAGATCGTTGGGTTCAAGCCGACGGAGAAGAAGGTCGTGACCGGCGTCGAGATGTTCCGCAAGCTGCTCGACGAGGGCGTGGCGGGGGACAACGTCGGGGTGCTGCTGCGCGGGGTGGAAAAGACGGACGTGGAGCGTGGGCAGGTGCTGGCCAAGCCGGGGTCGATCAAGCCGCACACGAAGTTCACGGGCGAGGTCTACATCCTGTCGAAGGAAGAGGGCGGGCGGCACACGCCGTTCTTCACGGGGTATCGGCCGCAGTTCTACATCCGGACGACGGACGTGACGGGGTCGTTGAAGCTGCCGGACGGGGTGGAGATGGTGATGCCGGGGGACAACACGACGATCACGGCGGAGTTGCATACCCCGGTGGCGCTCGAGAAGGGGGCGCGCTTCGCCATTCGCGAAGGCGGCCGCACGGTCGGCGCCGGCACCATCACGGAGATCTTGGAGTAAGCCATGCGGGATATCGTTCAGCTCGCGTGCGGCGAGTGCAAGCGTCGGAACTACAGCACGACGAAGAACAAGAAGAAGACGACCGAACGGCTGGAGTTCAGCAAGTTCTGTCGCTTCTGCCGGAAGCACACGGCGCACAAGGAAACTAAGTAGGTTCATAGGTCAGTAGCTCAATTGGTAGAGCATCGGTCTCCAAAACCGAGGGCTGGGGGTTCGAGTCCCTCCTGACCTGCCATCCTTCGCTCGCCGAATGAACAGGTGCCGGCGAGCTAGGGTTGGCGAGCCAGGCGAAGGTTGTCTCGCCGAAGCCCGAAGGACGAAGGCGGACCGTAGGTTGGAGTTGGCAAGGACTCGAGTCCCAAATCCCGGATCCCGAGTCCCGACAGTGAAGCAGGGAACATGGCCACGATAGAGCAAGTCAAACCGGCGGGCGGGAGCGAGGGCAGTGGCATCACCGGATGGTGGAACAACGGCCGCACCTTCCTGACCGAGGTCCGCAATGAAATGAAGCGCGTGACGTGGCCGGCACGCAAAGAGGTGTACGCCACGACGGTCGTCGTCATCCTGACGTCGACGTTCTTCGGGCTCTACCTCTGGGGGCTCGATCTGGCGCTTAACGCAGCGGTGAACTGGATCTTCCGGCGCTTTGGTGCGGCATGACGGATTTAGCGACTAACGATCCGAGCGGGCACGTGAAGAATTGGTACATCGTGCACACGTACTCGGGCTTTGAGAACAAGGTGAAGGAATCGCTCGAGCAGCGTGTCCAGGCCTATGGGCTCCAGAACGAGATCGGTGAGGTCCTGATTCCCACTGAGGACATCGTCGAGAAGCGTGGTGGACGCGAGGTCAAGAGCGCGCGCCGGTTCTTTCCCGGCTACATCCTGGTCGAGATGACGATGTCCGACCATGCGTGGCACGTGGTGAAGAACACGCCAAAGGTGACCGGATTTGTCGGCGCAGGCACGAAGCCGACACCGCTCAGCAAGGAAGAGGTCGACCATATTCTCGAGCAGGTGAAAACGGCGGCGGAAAAACCGAAACCGAAGTACACGTTCGAGAAGGGCGATCACGTGCGGATCAATGAAGGGCCGTTCACCAGCTTCAACGGCGTGGTCGACGAGGTCAACCTCGATCGCAACACGCTGAAGGTGATGGTGACGATCTTCGGCCGCGCGACGCCGGTGGAATTGGATTTCCTGCAGGTCGAGAAGATTTGACCGTTGACGCCGGGTCCAAAAAGCAGGACCTGGCCTACGGAAGACTGAGGACAGCGTAGGGCGGGTCTTGTTCTTCATACCCGCCAGACCGTAAGGCTATGGCGAAAAAAATACAGGCAATGGTGAAGCTGCAGATCTCCGCGGGCAAGGCGACGCCCGCTCCGCCGGTCGGCACTGCACTCGGTCCCCACGGCGTGAACATCATGGACTTCTGCAAGAACTTCAATGCGAAGACGGCCAAGGACGATGGCCTGATCATTCCCGTTGTGGTGACGGTCTACAGCGACCGCAGCTACAGCTTCATCACCAAGACGCCGCCGGCGTCGGTGCTCTTGAAGAAGGTGGCGAATCTGGCGAAGGGCTCGCCCGAGCCGAACCGCAACAAGGTCGGCACCGTGACAGCCAAGCAGGTCGAGGACATCGCGAAGCAGAAGATGCCGGATCTCAACGCCACGGATCTCGCCGCAGCGGTGAAGACCGTGCGGGGCACGGCGAGGTCGATGGGCATTGATGTCATTGGGTAACTGGGTTGTTGGGTAGCTAGGTAGCTAGGTAGCTAGGTAGCTGGGACGTCACCGAGCGACCTAGCGACCTATTGACTGTGGGAGGCACGCGAGAGCGCGCCGCTAGCACCACAAGGAGGCACATGGCAAAGCACGGCAAGAAATTCACAGCGGCCGCAGCGCAGGTGAAGGACCGTCTGTACTCGATCGAAGAGGCGATTCCCCTGATTCAGAAGGTGAAGTACGCCAAGTTCGACGAGACAGTGGAAATGGCCATGCGGCTGGGCGTCGACCCCAAGCACGCAGACCAGATGGTACGCGGCACGGTCGTTCTGCCCCACGGCCTGGGAAAGAGCAAGCGGGTCCTGGCAATCGCGGGCGCCGACAAGCAGAAGGAAGCGCAGGACGCTGGCGCTGACATCGTTGGCGGAGACGACGTCGTCGAGAAGATTCTCGGCGGGTGGATGGACTTCGACGCGGTGGTCGCGACGCCCGACATGATGCGCGGCGTCGGCCGCCTCGGCAAGGTCCTCGGCCCACGCGGGCTCATGCCGAACCCGAAGACCGGCACCGTCACGCCCAACGTGGCGCAGGCGATCCGGGAAATCAAGGCCGGTAAGGTGGAGTTCCGCGTCGACAAGACCGGGATCATCCACGCGCCGGTTGGCAAGACATCATTCGCGCCGACGAGTCTGATCGAAAACGCTCACGCGCTGGTCGAGAGCGTCGTCAAGGCGAAGCCGTCAGCCGCGAAGGGCAAGTACCTGAAGTCAGTCACCGTGTCCTCCACGATGGGTCCGGGCGTCGGCATCGACACCGCCCACATCGATGAGCGGCAGAAAGTCTAGGGGGAGCGATGGCTGTAAGCAAAGCTGAAAAAGAGCAGGAACTTCAGGACCTGTCCGCTGCGTTCAAGGCGGTCGACACGGCAATCCTTGTGGACTACAAGGGGCTCGACGTTCCAGGCGCGACCGAACTTCGTCGTCAGCTGCGAACGGCGAAGGCGAAGTACAAGGTCGTCAAGAACACGCTGGCAAAGCGGGCGACCAAGGGCACGCGCCTCGAAGCGCTCGAGAAGCACTTCGAGGGAACGACGGCGATCGCGTACACGGATGCGGATGCTGTGGCGCTTGCGAAGGCGCTGACGACATTCATGAAGGCGACGCCGAAGTTGGTCATCAAGGCGGCCGTCGTCCAGGGGCAGGCCATTCAGCCGGCGGCGGTCAACGACCTGGCCACGCTGCCTGGCAAGCCCGAGTTGTATTCGAAGTTGTTGTTCCTGTTGCAGGCGCCGATGCAGCAGCTTGTGACGGTGTTGTCCGCAACGCCGCGCAACCTGGTGACGGTGCTCAACGAGGCAGCGAAGAAGAAGTCAGAGGGGTCGTAGGGCGGGATCGCATTCGCCCGTAGGACGGGTCCTGCTTTATGGACCCGTCGTATCCGGCGGGTCTACAAAGCAAGACCCGCCCTACAGGAGTAGAGGAAAAATGGCCGAATTGAATCAGCAGCAGGTGATTGACTACATCAAGGGCATCAGCGTGCTCGAGCTGTCGCAGCTCGTGAAGGCGCTCGAATCTGAGTTGGGCGTCTCGGCCGCGGCGGCCGTGCCGATGGCGATGCCCGGGATGGCCGCCGCTGGTGGCGGCGGTGCCGCAGCTCCGGCCGAGGAAAAGACCGAGTTCAATGTCACGCTCACGGAAGTGGGCGCGGACAAGATCAAGGTCATCAAGGTCGTCCGTGAAGTCACCAGCCTGGGCTTGAAGGAAGCAAAGGACCTCGTCGAGAGCGCGCCCAAGCCGATCAAGGAAGGCGCAACCAAGGACGAGTCAGAAGCGATCAAGAAGAAGTTCGAAGAAGTCGGCGCCAAGGTTTCGATCTCCTAAGGGTTCGAAACCAAGACCCAATTCCCGGCGTCCCAACAGTTAAGCCCTCACAGCTTTGACGGTTGGGACGAGGTAGTTGGGAGTTGAAGCCCAGCCGCCTGCCCTGGCTTTGGTCAGTGAGTGCGGCCGGGCGTCCGCTTTTCCCCGGATCTTCGAGGTTTTGTCACCGATGTACAGCCTTCCCAAGAACGTCTACCGCGAGCGCAAAGACTTCTCCAAGATCAAGACCACCGTTCCCATCCCAAACCTGATTGAAATCCAGCGGAAATCATACGAGCGCTTCCTGCAGATGAACCGTTTGCCGGCTGAGCGCGAGGATGCCGGCCTGCAGTCGGTCTTCAAGTCGGTCTTCCCGATCAGCGACTTCCGCGAGAACTCGTCGCTCGAGTTCATCGAGTATTCAATCGGCAACTGGGAATGCAAGTGCGGCAAGCTGGCGGGTCTGCATCACCTGCGCAAGCCGTGCAGCAACTGCGGCGCGACGCTCGTCGCCGATCCCTATGGCGATCACCAGGTGCTCTGCCCGCGCTGCGGCAAAGAGAACCAGGCCCGCGGCGACGTCTGTGACATCTGCGGCCAGACGGTCGGGATGAAGCTGAAGTACGACGTCGACGAGTGCCAGGAGCGCGGCATGACCTACGCCGTGCCGCTCAAGGTCACCATTCGTCTCGTTGTCTGGAACAAGGATCCGGACACCGGCGTCAAGACGATTCGCGACATCAAGGAGCAGGAGGTCTACTTCGGTGACATCCCGCTGATGACGGACAACGGCACGTTCATCATCAATGGCACCGAACGTGTCATCGTCAGCCAACTCCACCGGTCACCGGGTGCGTTCTTCCACTCCGAGGACAAGACGCTCTACGTTGCGCAGATCATCCCGTATCGCGGTTCATGGGTGGAGTTCGAATACGACCAGAAGAACCTGCTGTACGTCCGTATCGATCGGAAACGCAAGTTCCTGGCAACGGTCTTCCTGCGCGCGCTCGGCCTGCGCGGCGCCGACGAGATCATCCGCACTTTCTACGCGGTCGATCGCATCGCGCTCAACCAGGGACCGTCGCTGCAGTGGACGGTGTCCGACAGCCTGGTCGGGCTGCGTGCGGCTGGTGATGTGAAGGCTGGCGACTTCTCGATCCAGAGCGGCAAGAAGATCACGGCCAACGCGATCGCAGCGCTGCGCAAGGCGGGCATCGAGACGGTGCCGGTTGCGGATGAAGCGCTCGAGGGCGCGTTTGCTGCTGCCGACATCATCGACCCGGAAACGGGCGAGGTCATTCTCGAAGCGAACGAGGAGCTGACGCCCCGTGTGATTTCGATGGCGCAGGAGAAGCGCGTCGAGCGCATCGAGGTGTTCTTCCCCGAGCGCGACGATGTCGGAGCCATCATCGGACAGACGCTCAAGAAGGATCCGATTCGCACCCACGAGGAAGCGCTCATCGAGATCTACCGCCGCCTGCGGCCGGGTGATCCGCCGACGCTCGACAGCTCGCGATCGCTGTTCGAGAACATGTTCTTCAACCCGCAGAAATACGACTTCTCGCGCGTCGGTCGCCTGAAGCTGAACACCAAGCTCGGGATGAACACGCCGCTCGACGAGAAGATCCTGCATCCGCAGGACTTCTACGAGGTCATCAAATATCAGCTCAAGCTGCGGAAGAACCCGCAGAATGTGGACGACATCGATCACCTGGGCAACCGCCGCGTCCGCTCCGTGGGTGAGCTCCTCGAGAACCAGTTCCGTATCGGGCTGGTCCGCATGGAGCGCGCCATCAAGGAAAAGATGTCGGTCTACCAGGAAATGGCGACGGCGATGCCGCACGACCTGATCAACGCGAAGCCGGTAATGGCCGCGATTCGCGAGTTCTTCGGGTCGTCACAGCTCTCGCAGTTCATGGACCAGACCAACCCGCTCTCCGAGATCACGCACAAGCGTCGTCTCTCGGCGCTCGGGCCTGGCGGTCTGTCGCGCGAGCGTGCCGGATTCGAGGTGCGCGACGTGCACCCGACGCACTACGGCCGCATCTGCCCGATTGAGACGCCGGAAGGTCCGAACATCGGCCTGATCTCGTCGCTCAGCTGCTACGCGCGCATCAACGAGTTCGGCTTCATCGAGTCGCCCTACCGTAAGGTCAAGGACGGCCGTGTCGTCGACTTCGTGATCATTCACAACGCTGGTGGCAACCCGAAGTACAAGGCGGGGGACATCGTCGAAGCGGATGAGATCGTCGGCTCCGACGGTCGGTCGAAGAAGAAGGGTGTCGAGTTCGAGCCCTACTCCTTCTATCTGTCCGCGTGGGAAGAGGACCAGTACATCATCGCGCAGGCGAATTCGCCTGTGGACGACAACGGCCGCTTCCGGCAGGAGCGCGTCGAGGCGCGACGCGCCGGCGACTTCGTCCTGTCACCACGCGAGGATATCCAGTTCATCGACGTCTCGCCGAAGCAGCTCGTCTCGGTGGCGGCCTCGCTCGTGCCGTTCCTCGAGAATGACGACGCCAACCGCGCGTTGATGGGATCGAACATGCAGCGCCAGGCGGTGCCGCTGTTGCGGGCGCGCAGCCCGTACGTGGGCACCGGCATGGAGTACATCACCGCGCGTGACTCGGGCGCGGTCGTGATCACGCGCCGGGCCGGCACAGTGGACTACGTCGACAGCCAGCGTATCGTCGTGCGCGTCGAGGGTGCGAGCGAGGACGATGAGATCAGCAAGGAGATGGGTGCTGACATCTACCCGATGACGAAGTTCAAGCGCTCGAACCAGAACACCTGTATCAACCAGAAGCCAATCGTGCGGGTGGGACAGCGCGTGGTGAAGGGTCAGGTGCTGGCAGACGGTCCGTGCACGGAGTTGGGTGAGCTGGCGCTTGGACGCAACGTGCTCGTGGCGTTCATGCCGTGGCGCGGGTACAACTTCGAGGACGCGATTCTCGTCTCCGAGAAGATGGTGAAGGAGGACTACTACACCTCCATCCACATCGAGGAGTTCGAGATCGAGGCGCGCGACACCAAGCTCGGCCCCGAGGAAATCACGCGGGATATCCCGAATGTCTCGGAGACCTACCTGCGCGACCTCGACGATAGCGGCATCATCCGCATCGGCGCCTACGTGAAGCCCGGGGACATCCTGGTTGGCAAGGTAACGCCGAAGGGCGAGACGCAGCTGACTCCTGAAGAGAAGCTGCTCCGCGCGATCTTCGGTGAGAAGGCGGGCGACGTGCGTGACGCCTCGCTCATCTGCCCGCCCGGCATCGAAGGCATCATCGTCGGAGTGAAGATCTTCTCCCGCAAGGGCATCGAGAAGGATGACCGAGCGAAGGCGATCGAGCAGGAAGAGCTCGACATGATGGAGAAGAACCTGCAGGACGAGATCCGCATTCTTCACGACGAAGTGAAGAAGCGCGTCGTGCAGATGCTGACTGGCCAGACGCTGCGTGCGGACGCGTTCGACGAGTACGGACGCGAGCGGCTGCTGCGGAAGGGTCAGGAGCTGACGCTGGAAGTGCTGGCGACGGTGCCCTATCAGCAGATGGTGCGCCTCAAGATCCAGAGCGACGATCCGCGACTCGAGGGCGACCTGCGGTTGCTCGAGGAGCGCACGGAGCGGCAGGTCGAAGTCATCCGCCAGCTCTTCGAAGAGAAGAAGGAAAAGATCCGGCGCGGCGATGAACTGCCTCCGGGCGTGATCAAGCTGGTCAAGGTGTACGTCGCGATGAAGCGCAAGCTATCGGTTGGCGACAAGATGGCCGGCCGTCACGGCAACAAGGGCGTCATCGCGCGCATCCTGCCGGAAGAGGACATGCCGTATCTGCCGGATGGCACTCCGGTGGAGATTGTCCTCAACCCGTTGGGCGTGCCGTCGCGCATGAACGTCGGCCAGATCCTCGAGACGCACCTCGGGTGGGCGGCGCACGCACTCGGTCTCTACTTCGCGACGCCGGTGTTCGATGGCGCCACGGAGACGGAGATCAAGAACTGGCTCGCGGAGGCGGGTCTGCCGAAGGGCGGGAAGACGCCGCTCTACGACGGCATGACGGGTCAGAACTTCGAGCAGGAAGTGACAGTCGGCTACATCTACATGCTGAAGCTGTCGCACCTGGTCGACGACAAGATCCACGCGCGGTCGATCGGACCCTACTCGCTCATTACGCAGCAGCCGCTCGGTGGCAAGGCGCAGTTCGGCGGCCAGCGCTTCGGAGAAATGGAAGTGTGGGCGCTCGAGGCCTATGGGTCGGCGCACATCCTCCAGGAGCTGCTCACGGCGAAGTCCGACGATGTGACCGGGCGCGCCAAGATCTACGAAGCGATCGTGAAGGGCGACGCCTCGTTTACACCAGGACTGCCAGAGTCGTTCAACGTGCTCATTCGCGAGCTGCAGTCACTGTGTCTCGACGTCGAGCTGGTGTCGACGAAGCGGAAGCCGGAGGCGTTGCTGCCGGCTGAGCCCAGCGGCGAAGCAGCCGTATTGGAGCAGGTGTAACCCTATGAGACCAAGTTTCTACGAGAACAAAACGAGCCTGCGCGCCGATTTCGATGCGATTCGGATCTCGCTCGCCTCGCCCGAAAAGATCATGTCGTGGTCGTTCGGCGAGGTGACGAAGCCGGAGACGATCAACTACCGCACGTTCAAGCCGGAACGTGACGGGTTGTTCTGCGCGAAGATCTTCGGCCCGATCACCGACTGGGAGTGCCTCTGCGGCAAGTACAAGCGCATGAAGCACCGCGGCGTGATCTGCGACAAGTGCGGCGTCGAGGTGACGCAGGCCAAGGTGCGCCGCGAGCGCCTTGGACATATCACGCTGGCGACGCCGGTCAGCCACGTCTGGTTCTTCAAGGGGCTGCCGAGCCGCATCGGTCACCTGCTCGACATTTCGCTGCGCGATCTCGAGCGCATCCTCTACTTCGAGGCCTACGTCGTCATCGATCCAGGTGAGACCGACCTCAAGCAGAACCAGCTGCTGAACGAAGAGCAGTTCAGGAAGGCGCGCGAGGATCACGGCACCAAGTTCCGCGCGCAGATGGGCGCCGAGGCGATCAAGGAGCTGCTGCGCCGCGTCAACATCGAGAAGCTGGCCGAGGAGCTGCGCGCGAAGATGCGCAGCGAGAGCTCGGTGCAGAAGAAGCTGAAGTTTGCCAAGCGATTGAAGGTCGTCGACAGCTTCCGTAAGTCGACCAACCAGCCGAACTGGATGATTCTCGATGTCATCCCGGTGATTCCGCCGGAGCTGCGTCCACTCGTTCCGCTCGATGGCGGCCGCTTCGCGACCTCGGACCTGAATGACCTCTATCGCCGCGTCATCAACCGCAACAACCGGTTGAAGAAGCTGATGGAGCTGAAGGCGCCGGACGTCATCATCCGCAACGAGAAGCGCATGCTTCAGGAAGCGGTTGATGCGCTGTTCGACAACGGCCGCCGCGGCCGTGTGCTGCGCGGTGCGAACAACCGGCCGCTGAAGTCGCTGTCCGACACGCTCAAGGGCAAGCAGGGACGTTTCCGTCAGAACCTGCTCGGTAAGCGCGTCGACTACTCGGGCCGTTCGGTCATCGTCGTCGGACCTGAGCTGAAGCTGCACCAGTGCGGCCTGCCGAAGAAGATGGCGCTCGAGCTGTTCAAGCCGTTCATCTACAACAAGCTCGAAGAGAGACAGCTCGTTGCCACCATCAAGCAGGCGAAGGAGATGGTGGAACAGCAACGTCCCGAGGTGTGGGACATCCTCGAAGAGGTGATCCGCGAGCACCCAGTGCTGCTGAACCGCGCGCCGACGCTGCATCGACTCGGCATCCAGGCGTTCGAGCCGGTGCTGGTCGAGGGCAAGGCGATTCGCATTCACCCGCTCGTCTGCACGGCGTTCAACGCCGACTTCGACGGCGACCAGATGGCGGTCCACATCCCGCTCTCACCGGAGGCGCAGATCGAAGCCTCGGTGCTGATGATGTCGTCGAACAACGTGCTGTCGCCGGCCAACGGCGCGCCGATCGCGGTGCCGTCGCAGGACATCGTGCTTGGCTGCTACTACCTGACGAAGGCGAAGGCCGGCGCCAAGGGCGAGGGCCGGGCGTTTGGCAACACCGAAGACGTGATGCTGGCGCTCGAGGCGGGTGAGCTGGAAACGCTCTCTCCGATTCGTCTGCGCTTCTCGGGTCAGCTCCTCGACCTGACGACTGCGCGCGACGACCAGGACGTAATCCACACCGACGCGCAGGAGGTGAAGGCGAAGATCATCAACACCACTGTGGGCCGTGTGCTGTTGAACGAACAGCTCCCGAGCGGCATGCCGTACATCAACGGCCTGCTGAAGAAGAAGGGATTGCAGCAGCTCGTTCAGAAGACGTATCTCGACTTCGGTCTCGAGCGGACGGTCGACATGCTCGACTCCCTGAAGAACCTCGGGTTCACCTACGCGACGCGGTCGGGGCTGTCGATTGGCATCGACGACCTGATCATCCCTGCGAACAAGCAGCAGCTGGTGCAGGACGCGCGCAACGAGGTCATCAAGGTCGAGCAGCAGTACCTCGAAGGCGCGATCACCAACGGCGAGCGCTACAACAAGATCATCGCGATCTGGTCGGAAGTCACCGAGAAGATCGCCGATGAAATGTTCGGCGAGATGGCCGAGATGGACCGGAGCGGGAAGTTCTTCAACCCGGTCTACATCATGGCGGACTCGGGCGCGCGCGGATCGAAGCAGCAGATCCGTCAGCTCGCCGGCATGCGAGGCCTGATGGCCAAGCCGTCGGGTGAAATCATCGAGGCACCGATCACGAGCAACTTCCGTGAAGGCCTCACCGTGCAGCAGTACTTCATCTCGACACACGGTGCGCGTAAGGGTCTGGCGGACACGGCGCTCAAGACGGCGGACTCAGGCTACCTGACTCGCCGCCTGGTGGACGTGGCGCAGGACGTGATCATCTCGGAGATCGACTGCGGCACGCTCGACGGGATCGAGGCGCGAGCCATCGTCGAATCGGGCGAGATCATCGAGCCGCTGCGCGACCGTATCGTCGGCCGCGTGACGCTCGAGAAGATCGTCGATCCGTTCGGCGCCGGCACGATCGTCGACGTCAACGAGGAGATCGACGAGGACAAGGCGTCGGCGGTGCAGGAAGCGGGCATCGAGAAGGTTCGCATCCGCTCGGTGCTGACCTGCGCGACGCGCCGCGGTGTGTGCGCGCGTTGCTACGGTCGCGACCTCGCCACCGGCCGTCTGGTCGAGCTCGGTCAGGCGGTCGGCGTCATCGCGGCGCAGTCGATCGGCGAGCCCGGCACGCAGCTGACGATGCGCACGTTCCACATCGGCGGAACGGCGTCGCGAATCTCGGATCAGAACACGCTCGATGCGCGGCACGCGGGCTCGGTCCATTACGAGGGTATGGTCGTCGTCGAGACCCACAAGGAAGGCGGCCAGCTGATCGTCATGAACCGCAACGGCTCGCTCGTCATCAAGGACGAGAAGGGTCGCGACCGCGAGCGCTATCCGATCGTGTACGGCGCGCGGTTGAAGGTGAAGGACGGGCAGAAGGTCGAAGTTGGCCAGACGCTCGTCGAGTGGGATCCCTACACGTTCTCGATCCTCACCGAGGAGCCGGGAACGGTGCGCTTCAAGGACATCATCGAGAACCTCACGGTTCACGAAGAAGTCGACGAAGTCACGGGTCTCTCGCGCTTCATCATCGTCGACTCGCCGGACGAGAAGAAGCAGCCGACGATCGAGATCAAGGACAAGACCGGCAAGGTGGCGCGGAAGTACCACATGCCGTCGCACGCGCACCTCATGGTGCAGGACGGCGAGACGGTGGAAGCGGGCGACGTGCTCGCGAAGATCCCGCGCGAGACGACGAAGACCAAGGACATTACAGGCGGTTTGCCGCGCGTGGTGGAGCTGTTCGAGGCGCGCAAGCCGAAGGATCCGGCGGTCATCTCCGAGATCGACGGCGTGGTCAAGGACGGCGGCGTCGTCAAAGGCCAGCGCAAGATGATCATCGTGCCCGACGATACGACCGAACCGCGGGAATACGCGCTGCCACGCGGCGTGCACGTGAACGTCCACGAGGGCGAGCGCGTAAGGGCCGGCGAGCAGTTGATGGACGGTCCGAGCAACCCGCACGACATCCTGCGGGTGCTGGGCGAGAAGGAGCTGCAGAAGTACCTGGTGAACGAAATCCAGGAGGTCTACCGGCTGCAGGGCGTCAACATCAACGACAAGCACATCGAGGTCATCTCGCGGCAGATGATGCGGTGGGTGCGGATCGAGGATGTAGGCGACACCGAATTCCTGATCGACGAGCAGACGGACAAGTTCCGGTTCCTCGAGGAGAACGAGCGCGTGATTCAGGCGGGCGGCCGGCCGGCGACGGCGCAGCCGCTGCTGCTCGGGATCACGAAGGCGTCGCTCTCGACCGACTCGTTCATCTCGGCGGCGAGCTTCCAGGAAACGACGCGCGTCCTCACGGAAGCGTCGATCTCCGGGAAGATCGATCACCTGCGCGGGCTGAAGGAGAACGTGACGATGGGACGACTGATCCCAGCGGGCACGGGCTTCGAGTGGTATCGCCACGTGCGGATCCCGGCGGACGAGCCACCACCGCCGCCGGTGCCGCCGCCGCCGACGGAGGACGAGCTCGATCTCGATCGGGAAATCGAATACGCGTTCGATACCGACGAGCCGATGCTGGGCCGTCCGCCAGCGGGGGACGTCGAGTAACGCGACCGGAACTCGGGATCCGGGTCCGGGACTCGGGTAAACGTAGTGTCCGGCTTTAGCCGGACCGGGATCGCAAGTGATGGGCGGGTTTGCTACGGCAAACCCGCCTTTTTCCTTTTCCGCCTTGAAGTGTAGGGCGGGTCCTGTTCTATGGACGCGCCATTGTCTTGTACCCGACGCGCCTGCCGGTCCGTGCGATCTGCGGCGGCTGGATTCGATCGCAGCCCAGCCTCGCGCTTCGGCTGAAACCGTCGTGGTATCGTTCGCGCATCGCAACGCTCGGCAAGGAGTTCACATGGAACAAGCCCTGGAAATAGAGGTCGCTCATGATCCGGAGCAGGCTGGAAGACGTGCGTTCCTGTTGGCGTCACTGGCGGCTGGCGCAACGAGCGTTGTGCCGAGTTTTGCCGAGGCCGCGCAGGCAGGCAACGCCAAGGACACTGCTGTCCGGATTGTGACGGACTTTTGTGCTGCCGTCTCAAAGCTCGATCCGGCGGCGATGCGCCCCTTCTTCGCAGACGACATCGTCTATCGCATGACTGAGACCACTCCACCTATCGTTGGAGTGGAAAAGGTGCTCGAAACCTACACGAAGTTGAACGCAACGAGCATCCAGTTCAAGGTGCTGGAAACCCAGGTCCT
>Ga0207428_10003998_pt1 | contig 14154 bp, 14 predicted proteins | sample RhiMethybrSRZTD1_FD_187600 | JGI IMG/M metagenome (GOLD analysis project Ga0207428, IMG submission 187600) | Populus rhizosphere microbial communities from Tennessee, USA - Rhizosphere MetaG P. TD hybrid SRZTD1 (SPAdes) (version 3) | ecosystem: Host-associated > Plants > Roots > Rhizosphere >... | reverse complement strand
AGGGCGGCCAGACGATGAACCCGTCCGCGGCGGAGATCGTCGAGGCGATCGAGGCGACTCCCGCCGGCGAGGTCATCGTCCTCCCGAACAACCCGAACGTGGTCGCCACCGCCGAGCAGGCGGTCGCGCTCTCGTCGCGGCCCGCTCGTGTCGTTCCCGCGCGTTCGATCCAGGCGGGGTACGCGGCGATCATCGGCTTCGTGGGGACGAACTCCGCGGACGAGAACGAGTCCGCGATGCTCGACGCGCTCGCCAGGGCGCGCACGGGGGAGGTGACGATCGCCTCGCGCGACGCGACGCTGGACGGCGTGACGATCCGAAAGGACGCGTACCTCGGCCTCGTCGAGGACGTCGCCGTGGCAGCGGGCGAGGAGCTCGCGGCGGTGACGCTCGAGGTCGTCGGCCGGCTCGTGCACGAGGGCACGGAGACGCTCTCGCTCCTCGTGGGGGCCCAGGCGCCGCCCGTCGAGGACCTCCTCGAGCGCATCCGTGCGACGCACGCCGACATCGAGGTCGAGATGCACGACGGCGGGCAGCCCCACTACCCGCTCCTGCTGGTCGCCGAGTGACCCCGGGCGCGGAGCCCGTCCGCGTCGTGCTCGTCGAGGACTCCGACGTCTACCGCGAGTCGCTCGCCTTCCTGCTCGGGCGGGAGCCCGGCATCGACGTCGTGGGGGCGGTCGCGACCGGCGGGGAGGCCGCCCTGGCGTGTCGCGAGCACAGGGCGGACGTGGCCGTCATCGACTACCGTCTTCCGGACGTGGACGGGGCGGAGGCAGCTGCGGACGTGCGCGAGCGCTGCCCGCGGACGTCCGTCGTCTTCCTGAGCGCGTCGGCGGGCGAGAGCGAGCTGGCGAGCGCACGCGCGGCCCGCGCAGCGCTCGTTCGCAAGGACGAGGGGCTCGGGCCACTCGTCGAGGCGATCCGCGCGGCGCACGGAGCCGGCCAGTGAACCTCTCGCTCGAGAACACCGCGATCGTCCTCGACTCGACCTCCGACTATCCGGACGCGCCTGCGCGCTTCCCGAACATGCGCTTCGTCCCTCTCTACGTGCGCTTCGGCGATGAGACATACAAGGACTACGTCGAGCTCGGGCCCGCAGAGTTCTTCGAGAGGTTGCGGTCCGCGCCCGTCCTGCCCGCGACCTCCCAGCCGACGCCGCAGGATTTCCTCACCGCCTACGAGAACCTCGCCGGGTACGAGCGGATCTACTCGCTGCACATCTCCTCGAAGCTCTCGGGGACGTTCCAGAGCGCGGAGCTGGCAGCGCAGGAGCTCGGCGGCGATCGCGTCCGCGTCGTCGACTCACGGACGGCCTCCCTCGCGATCGCGATGCTCGCGCACGCGATCCAGCGGCGGCTGACGAGGGGCACGACGGACGTCGAGATCGCAGCCCTCGTCGAGCGGTTCCACCGCGAGTGCGACGTCGTGTTCACGCTGGAGACGCTCGAGTTCCTCAAACGGGGCGGGCGCATCGGGAGAGCCGCCGCGCTCGCGGGCTCGCTGCTGAACGTGCGCCCGATCCTCGCGATCGAGGACGGTGAGGTGCTCGCGGTCGCGCGGGTTCGCGGGCGTCCCAAGGCGCTCGTCGAGTTCGAGCGACGCTTCGCCGACGCGACCGAGGACAAGGCCGGGCTGCGCATCGCGATCGCGCACGCCGACGCCCCGGAGTGGATCGGCACCCTCAGCGAGCTCGTCTGGCGGGTGCGCCCGAAGGCGGAGATCGAGTTCACGTCGACGCTCGGGGCCGTCGTCTCGACCCACGCGGGGCCGGGGACCGTCGGCTTCTTCTGGTTCCAGGACGACGCCTGACCAGGATCCGGTGACTGGTCACCGACGGCACCGGCGACAGTCACCCGCTTCGGCCCGGCGAGATCCTCGCGCGGACCTATAGTGGCCCCGTGGCGAGGGCGACCAAGGCCGCTGCCCGGCTCCCTGTCGGCTTCGCGGGCGCCGAGCCGTCCGTCCGCTGGCCGCGCCCACGTTCGCTGCCGCGCCCGGAGCGGCTGGAGGCCTCCGTCGAGACGCTCGCGGGGGTCGGTGCGACGCTCCGCCGGCGCCTCGCGCGAATCGGTCTCGAGCAGGTCGGGGACCTCCTCTGGCAGCGGCCGAGGCGGTACGAGGAGCCTGCGCCGACGAAGCGGATCGCCGACCTCTTCGGTGACGAGGAGGTCGTCCTCGAGGTGGTCGTCCGCTCGGCGTCGAGCCGCCGTCGCGGCAGGCTGAAGATCCTGACCGCGCGTGTGTACGACGACACCGGCGAGATCAAGGCGACCTGGTTCAACCAGCCCTGGCTCGAGGAGCGCCTCACACCGGGCACGCGAATGCGGCTGCGGGGACGTGCGAACCGGTACGGGCTCGCGGTTACGTCCTACGACTTCGAGGGCGACGCGGAGACGTCCGACTTCGCGCCCGTCTACCCGGCGGGCGAGGACCTCGCGCAGAAGCGGCTGCGCGACCTCCGTGCACAAGCGCTCGAGCTCGTCCGGGACGCGGGCGAGCCGCTCCCCTCGTCGCTGCGAGCGGACCAACGCCTGCCGCTTCGCTCGGACGCGCTGGCAGCGCTGCACCGACCGCGCTCGCTCGACGAGGCGGAGGAGGGGCGCACACGGCTCGCGCTCGACGAGCTCCTCGTGCTCCAGCTCGCCCTCGCGCGCACGGCGTCCGTGCGCGAGCAGGCCTCGGCCGAGCCGCTCGGGCGGCCGGGAGAGCTCCTCGACCGCTATCGCGCCTCCCTTCCGTTCGCGCTCACCGCCGACCAGGAGCGCGCGATCGTCGAGTTGGACCGCGACCTCGCACGCTCGATCCCGATGCAACGGCTCCTCCAGGGCGACGTCGGGTCGGGCAAGACCGTCGTCGCGCTGTACGCGCTCCTGCGCGCGGTCGAAGGGGGCCGCCAGGGAGCGCTGATGGCGCCGACGGAGACGCTCGCCGAGCAGCACTTCCTGACGATCGACGAGCTGTGCGCGCCGCTCGGCTTGCGCGTGACCCTGCTCACGAGCTCCGTCCCGGCACGCGAGCACGCGGCGACGAGACAGCTCCTCGCTTCCGGCGACGCTCGGCTCGTCGTGGGGACGCACGCGCTCATCCAGCGGGAGGTCGAGTTCGCGGACCTGGCCGTCGCGGTCGTGGACGAGCAGCACCGCTTCGGCGTCGGCCAGCGAAGCGCCCTCGTCGAGGGGCGCAGCCCGCACGTCCTGCACCTGACCGCGACGCCGATTCCCCGCACGCTCGCACTGACCGTGTACGGCGACCTCGACGTGAGCGAGCTCACGCTTCCTCCGGCCGACCGCAAGCCGATCGTCACCGCGTGGGTGACGGAGGACCGGAGCTCCGAGGCCTACCGGCGCCTGCGGCGGCACCTCGACGAGGGCCGGCAGGCGTACGTCGTCTGCCCGCTCGTGGAGGAGTCCGGGGCGAAGGTCGCGCGGGCGGCCGAGGCGGAGGCCGAGCGGCTGCGAGGAGCCGAGCTCGCGGGCTACCGCGTCGGCTGCGTGCACGGGCGCCTGAAGACGGCGCAGCGCCGCGAGCTGATGGCCGAGTTCAAGGCGGGCGGGCTGGACGTGCTCGTCGCGACGACGGTGATCGAGGTCGGGATCGACGTCCCGAACGCGACGATCATGATCGTCCAGGAGGCGGACCGCTTCGGGCTCGCGCAGCTGCACCAGCTCCGCGGCCGGGTCGGCCGGGGGGCCGAGCAGTCCTACTGCCTGCTCGTCTCGCGCCCGCGCGAGGACCTGACCGAGGGGGCGGTCGAGCGGCTCGAGGCGCTCGTCGCGACGACGGACGGCTTCGAGCTCGCCGAGCGCGACCTCGAGATCCGCGGGGAGGGCCAGCTGCTCGGCGCGCGCCAGTCGGGACTGTCCGACCTCCGGTTCGTCCGCCTCCGCCACGACCGCCAGCTCCTGGAGCGGGCGCGCGAGCTCGCACGCTCGGTCGAGGACGAGGGCCTCCTCGCCGACGAGGTCGACCACCTGCTCGGTGCGTCCGAGCACCTGGGGGAATCGTGAGCCTTCGCACGCCGCTCTGCGAGATCCTGGAGATCGAGCGGCCGGTCGTGCAGGCGCCGATCGGGACGGCCTCCACACCTCCGCTGGCCGCCGCGGTCTCCGAGGCCGGGGCGCTCGGGACGGTGGCTCTCTCGTGGACGCCGCCCCGGGCGGTCGGCGACCTCGTTCGGGACGTCCGCGGCCGGACGACACGGCCTTTCGCCGTCAACCTCGTGCTCGAGTGGCCGCCCGAGGAACGCCTCCACGCCGCGCTGGAAGCGGGAGCGCCGGTGGTGTCGCTGGCCTGGGGTGATCCGGCGCCTTGGGTGGACGTCGTTCACTCGGCCGGCGCTCGCGTGCTCGCGACCGTGGGGTCTGCGGACGAGGCGATCCGTGCCGAGGATGCGGGGGTCGACGCAGTCGTGGCCCAGGGCTGGGAGGCCGGTGGCCACGTGTGGGGAACGGTTTCCACGTTCGTCCTCGTCCCGGCGGTGCGCGACGCGGTGGCGATTCCCGTGATCGCGGCAGGTGGGATCGCCGATGGGCGCGGGCTCGCGGCTGCCCTGATGCTCGGCGCCGACGGCGCGTGGCTCGGCACGAGGTTCCTCCTCGCCGAGGAGACGCCGATCCATCCCGTCTATCGGAGCCTGCTGCTCCGGGCGTCCGAGGTCGACACGGTGTGGGCGCCCGACCTGTTCCACGTCGGCTGGGAGGACGCGCCGCACCGCGTGCTCCGCAACTCCACCGTCGAGGACTGGGAGGACGCCGCCCGCCCCGCGACGGGCGACAGGCCGGGGGAGGGTGACGAGGTCGCTCGCCGGGCGGACGGGTCGCCCGTCGTCCGGTACTCGTCCGCGCTGCCGCTCGACACGATGGAGGGGGACATCGAGGCGCTCTCGCTCTGGGCAGGGCAGAGCGTCGGCATCGTGGGTGACGTGCGGCCCGCCCGAGCGATCGTCGAGGAGGTCGTGCGCGAGGCGGCGCGCGCCCTCGGCCGTGGCGAGCCGTGAGGATCGTCGCCGGCTCGCGCAAGGGGCACGGGATCGTCGCGCCGAAGGGTGTCGTCACGCGGCCTACCGGCGACCGCGTGCGCGAGTCGGCATTCGCGCTCGTCGGCCCGATCGAGGGCGCCCGCGTTCTCGACCTGTTCGCCGGCTCGGGCGCGATGGGCCTCGAGGCGCTCTCGCGCGGTGCCTCGCGCTGCGTGTTCGTCGAGCGGGATCGCGATGCCTGCCGCGTGATCGAGCGGAACCTCGAGAAGCTCCGTCTGACCGGTGCGGTCGTCCTCTGCCTCGACGTCCTTCGTGCCGCGCGCGAGGAGCTGGCGCGCAGGCACGTGTACGAGCTCGTCCTCGTCGACGCGCCCTACGACGACTGGGACGGCTATCAGGCGCCGCTCGGGGAGATCCTCGGCGGCCTGCTGGCCGAGGGCGGGCTCGTCGTCGTCGAGACCGGCGCGAAGGTCGAGCCCGGGCTTCCCCTCGACCTCGTCACGAGCCGGCGCTACGGTTCCGCACGCATCACGGTGTTCTCACGGTGATTACCGCGATCTGCCCAGGGAGCTACGACCCGGTCACGAACGGCCACGTCGACGTGATCCGCCGCGCCGCGTCGATCTTCGACCGCGTCGTCGTCGGCGTCGTGCAGAGCCCGCAGCACAAGCAGACGCTGTTCCCGGTCGAGGAGCGCGTCGCGTTCCTCGAGGACGCCCTCGCCGGGTGCGAGAACGTCGTCGTCGACGTTTTCGCGGAGCTCGTCGTCGAGTTCGCGCGCAAGCACGAGGCGAAGACGATGGTGAAGGGGCTGCGCGTCATCTCGGACTTCGAGTGGGAGTTCCAGATGAACCACCTGAACCGCGTGCTCGCGCCCGAGATCGAGACGGTCTACGTGATGGCGAGCCCCCAGTACAGCTTCGTCTCCTCGAGCGGGGTCAGGGAGATCGCCTCGTTCGGCGGCAAGGTCGACGAGCTCGTGCCGAGGGCGGTCGCACTCCGCTTCTCGGAGCTCTATCCCGACGGGCGCCCGGGAGCGCCCGTCTCACCCCAGGAATAGGCCTCCGGTCACCTGCGCCGCGGCGGACGCGAAGCGGACGCCTTCAGGGATGTCGCGGATCGGGATCCGCGCTCGCGGATCCCGAATCGTGCGCAAGGCAGAACCGCCCCGTCTCACCCCAGGAGTAGACTTCCCGACCCATGGACGTACTCGTGCTCATCGACAAGCTGGACGACCTCGTGCACAACGCGAAGGCCGTCCCACTGACCGACCAGGTGCGCCTCGATCGCGAGGAGATCTACGAGATCCTCGACCAGATGCGGGCGACCATCCCGGAGGAGATCAAGCAGGCGCGCTGGATCGTCAAGGAGCGCCAGGAGATGCTCGCGGAGGCCAAGCGGGAAGGCGACCGGATCGTCCAGGAGGCCCGCGAGCAGGCCGTGCGCGAGGCCTCCCAGACCGAGATCGTGAAGATCGCCGAGAACCAGGCCGAGGACATCGTCGACGACGCGCGCAGGAAGGCGCGCGAGACGCGGCTCGAGATGGAGGACTGGGCCGACTCGATCCTCTCGACGCTCGAGGTGAACCTCGACAAGTTCCTGACCGCCGTCAAGCGCGGGCGGGAGCGCCTGCACGAGCGCTCGCAGGAGACCGTCGTCGCCGGCATCGGCCCCGAGCCGCTCGAGCAGCCCGAAGAGTTCGAGCGCTTCGCGTAAGAGGGCTGGTTTTCGGCAGAGCGGGCAACCGCTCGCGCGGACGCCCGCTCGCGACAATCCCTGCAGCCGCCCTTGCCGCGGCCGGGTCGCGGAGTCCCAAGAACGGCCGAGGCGGCTAGGCCGCCGCGAGCTCGGCGCCGAGCTCGCGGCAGACGGCGATCGCCGTGTCGACGAACGCCTCCGCCGCTGGGCTGCGGTGCCGGTCGGCGTGCCACACGAGGCCGATCACGCGCGGCGGGATGCGGCCCTGGAGGTCGACGAGCTCGACGCTCTCGTCGTCCGCGTCCACGGTCAGCAGCGGGGCGACGCTGACGCCGACCCCGGCGCCGACGAGCCCCTGAACGGTGCCGTTGTTGTCGGAGCGGAATACGAAGGTCGGGGCGCGGCCGCTCGAGCCGAGCTGCTTCTCGACCTGCTCCATCGCGCTGCACTGGTTGAACCCGATCAGCGGCTGGAGCGCGATCTCCTTCAGCGAGGGAGGCCGCTTCAGAGCGGCGAGCGGCGAGCCTGCGGGCACGAGCAGGACGTAGGGGTCGTGCAGCAGCTCCACCGACTCGTAGGGTCCGGGGACTGCGGGGAGCGTCCAGAACGTGAGGTCGAGCTCCCCGCGCTCGATCATCTCCAGGAGCTCGCGCTCGTCGACTGATTCGCGGAGGACGATCTCGACGTTCGGGTGGGTCTCGGAGAAGCGGCGCAGAAGGGACGGGAGCACACGCGTCCCGACGCTCTGGAAGGTGCCGACCCGGAGCCTGCCCGCGTCCCCGGCCTCGAGCGCGCTCATGTCCGCCTTGGCGGCGAGGAGGCGCGCCTGGATCGCGTCCGCATGACGCAGGAGTGTGCGGCCCGCCTCCGTGAGCGAGATCGGCCGCGGCCCGCCCGGCCGCTCGACGAGGCGGAGCCCGACGATGCGCTCGAGCGTGGCGATCTGCTGCGAGACGGCAGACTGCGTGTAGCCGAGTCGCTCGGCGGCTCGACCGAACGACCCCTCGTCGGCGATCGCCTTGAGCGCGATGAGGTGACGGAGGTCGAGGCCGTGCCAGCGATCAGGCTCCATGATCGAATCGTACCGGAGCAACGGTTTGGCTAATCGCACGCCGGGCACTGCAAGGCCGTCGTAACAGCGACCGTTACGCTCCCGACGTGAGCGCGATCGACCTCCGGCGGCTCCGGCTCCGGCCGGGCGAGGTCCGGCGGGAGCGGGTCGACGTCGAGCTCGACCCGTTCGTGCTCGGCGGCCAGCGCTACGAGGCGAGCCCGGCAGCCTTCCCGGTCGAGGTCGACATCACACAGGCCTCGGGCGCAACGGTCTTCGACCTCCGTCTCCATGCGCACCTCACCGGCCCCTGCATGCGCTGCCTCGGCTTCGCCGAGGTCGAGCTCGACGCCCGTGCGCGCGAGGTCCACGACCTGGACGCGAGACCGGGGGAGGACCTTCGCTCCGATTACGTCGCCGACGGCCTCCTGGAGGTGGACGCCTGGGCCCGCGACCAGATTGCGCTCGGGCTCCCGGAGCAGATCCTCTGCCGTCCCGACTGCGCGGGGCTTTGTCCCGTGTGCGGGAAGGACCTGAACGTCGACCCGCACGAGCACGCCGACGTCGAGCTCGACCCGCGCTGGGCCGCGCTCGAGGAGCTGCGGGACCGGCTGTAACTGCCCGCAGAGCGGGCATCCGCTCGCGCGGACGCCCGCTCGCGACGATCCCTGAAGCCGGCCGCTCTCGCGGCCGGGTGGTAGCGTCGACTGCGAGCGCGCCTGGAAGTCAGCTGAGCCGGCACTCCCCGCAGAGCGGGCATCCGCTCGCGCGGACGCCCGCTCGCGACGATCCCTGAAGCCGGCCGCTCTCGCGGCCGGGTGGTCGCGTCGACTGCGAGCGCGCCTGGCTGTCAGCTGAGCCCGGCACTCCCCGCAGAGCGGGCATCCGCTCGCGCGGATGCCCGCTCGCGACGATCCCTTGAAGTCGGGGCTTTCGGCCGCGTCACTGCTTCGGCCGCATTGCGTCGCCGCGCTCGAACGTTGGCGAGGAGCGGAGGGGCGGGCAGGCCCCGCCCTCCGCTCCGGAGATCGCCTCACACCGCGGTCCGCACCTGCACGAGGCGGTACGCGGCGACGCCCGCGAGTGGAGGATCGCCCGACCGGTACGCCTTCACGAAGAACTGGACGTGCCCCTGCTTGCGCAGCGGGAACGTCGGGAGCGGTACGAGCCGGGCGGTCATCAGGCCGTCCGTCGCGGTCACCTGGCGGCTCCCGCTCGTCACCCGCGGCGTCGAGCGGACGAAGACGAGGGCGTCCCGCACGACGTAGCCGCGCGTGTCCTTCACGAGCACGCGCACGGTGATCGCGCCCCGGCGGCTCGCGACCGGGTTGGGCGAGAAGCCGACCTGCGAGACGACGAGGCGCTGGTCGGCCGGGACGCTCGTGACCGGGATCGAGATCCGTCCGCCGGGAAGCCTGATCGCGCCGGGCGGGAGCGGGACACCGACGACGCCCGACTCCGAGGACAGCACCGTCGTCCGACCGATCGCGTTCCGCGCTGTCACGTTGACGCGGAGCTTGTGGTCGACGTCGGCGGAGGTGAGGCGGTACGTGCGACCGGTCGCGCCGCCGATCGCCGCGCACTCACCGCCGGCCGCGTTGCAGCGGACCCACGCGTACGCGAACGTGATCGGCTGCCGCCCGCTCCAGCCTCCGGGCTGCACCGTCAGCGTCGAGTCGACGAGCGCGGTGCCCGTGACGATCGGGATCGACGTGTTCACCGGCCCGCCGACCACGACGGCGGTCGGGTTCGAGGCGGCCACTCGCGAGCCTTCCGCATTCGTCGCGGTGACGCGGACGCGCATGCGGAAGCCCACGTCGGCGTTCCCGAGGTCGTACCTCGAGCGCGTCGCTCCCTGCACGAAGGTGCAGTTGCTGCCGTCGGGGTTGCCCCCGTCGGCTCCGCAGCGGACCCAGCGGAACGCGAACGAGAGCGGCGCGCTGCCGGTCCACGAGCCGCGGGTGGCCGAGAGCCTGCGGCCCTGCTCGGCGCTGCCGGTGACGACCGGCTCCGCGATCGGGCGGGGCGGGGTCGCCGGGGCGGCGGCGCTCCGGACGGCCGACAGGACGAGCGCACCGACGCACGCCATCAGGACGACCAGGGCGAGGCTCGATCGAGACGGGCCGCGGCGGGTGCGAGTGCCGTTCGGGGACATGTCGCCCTCCTTTTCCGATGCCTGCCCCGGTTATGACGCCTCGGAGGGCGCTTCGCTGCGATTCCTTGCGCACTCCTTACAGGCCCTTACAGCGTCCGTACGGTTCGTTCAGAGAGGGATCGGGGCGGCTCCACGGAGCCGCCCCGACGCTCCTCCTCCCTTGGCGTACGGTCAGCCGGCGAGCCGCACCTGCACGAGCCGGTAGCCGGCGATGCCGCCGAGGCCCGGATCGCCCTGCCGGTAGGCCTTGATGAAGAACTGCACGTTGAAGCCGCTCCGGGGCTGCGGGAACTGCCGGTTCGGAACGAGCGTCAACGCCGCCACGCCGTCGGCGCCGGTCCGCACGGTCTGCCCTTCGACGACCCGCGGCGTCCCTCGCATGAAGACGAGCGCGCCCTGAACCGGGCGGCCGCCGCGAGCCGTGACGCGGACCCGCACGTTGATCGGAGCCGTGCGGCTCGTCACCGGGTTCGGGTTGAAGTTCACCGACGCGACGACGAGGCGGTCGCCGGCTGCCTTCAGGTCACCGACCGGGAGCGCGCCCGTGGAGGGCGGAGGCTGCTGCCCGCCGCCGACGACACCGGTCGGATTCGAGATCGCCGACGTCGACCCGCGGTCGTTGCGGGCTGTGACGCGCACGCGGATCGTGCGGCCGCTGTCGCTGTCCTGGACCTCGTAGTCCGTGTCGTTCGCGCCGGGGACCTCGCTGCAGTTGTCGCCCTGCGCGCTGCAGCGGAGCCACTGGAACGAGTACGTGATCGGCTGGTTACCGGCCCACTGGCCGCGGTTCGCCTGCAGGCGGTTGCCGACGGCGGCCGTGCCCGAGATGGACGGCTCGGTCGTGTTGACCGGTCGCGCCGACGTGACGACGGCCGTCGGGTTCGACGTCGCCGTGTCCTGGCCGTCGGCGTTGCGCGCCACGACCTGGGAGCGGATCCGGAAGCCGGCATCCGCCTGGCGCAGGACGTACGTGTTGTCGCTGGCGTTCGTGATCCGGCGGCAGTTCGACGCGTTCGGCGCACCCGCGCCCTCGCATCGGAACCAGCGGAACTCGTACTGGATCGGCGTCGTGCCCGTCCACGTCCCGCGCGTCGTGCGCAGCACCTGGCCGACTCGCGGCGTGCCGCTGATCCGCGGCTCCGCGGTGTTGTCAGGGGCGACGGCCGGCGCGGCCTCCGACGTCCCGGCGAGCGTCGCCGCGAACGCCGCGGCGAGCACGGCGACGACCGCCGCTCCGCCGAGGACCGCGAGGTAGAGCTTCTGTACTCGATCACCTGTCGATCTCATGGTCTTTCCTCCCTCCGGGGTCTGTACGCCGACCCTGTACCCGTGGCTGCGGGTCGCAACACGGCCCCTGGCGAGCGCTTACTCAACGTTTACGCTCGCTTGACGCGACGCATACGTCCTGACGCGTGCGTCGAGCGCTGCGCACGCGGCAGCTATACTCCGCAGCCGCTCATGGCCGTCCCGAAGAGGAGAACCTCCCGTGCGAGGCGCGACAAGCGCCGCGCGCAGCATGCCCTCGAAGCCCCTCGCGTCCAGGTCTGCCCGAACTGCCGGCAGCCGAAGCGTGCACACCACGTCTGCCCGAACTGCAAGACGTACCGGGGCCGGGACATCGAGCCCCTGCGGCTCCAGGCGCCCTAGCGCGGCTCCGCGCCGTGCCGGTCCGTGTCGCGGTCGATGCTCTGGGGGGCGATCGCGGACCCGACGAGATCGTCGCCGGCGCCCTCGCGTCGGAGAGTGCCGCCCTCGAGCCCGTCGTCTACGGGCGGCCCGGGCTCGACACGCACGGCCTGGCGCTCGTCGAGGCAGACGAGGAGATCGGGATGGACGAGTCGCCCGTCGAAGCCGTCCGGGCGAAGCCCGGCTCGTCGCTCGTCCGGGCTGTACGCGCCGTGGCAGACGGCGATGCGCAGGCCGTCGTCTCGGCCGGGAGCACGGGCGCGATGCTCGCGGCCTCGCTCCTCCATCTCCGGCGGCTCCCAGGCGTCCTCCGTCCCGGGATCGCGGTCGTGCTGCCCGCCCGCCGGGGCCCGAGCGTCCTGATCGACGCGGGCGCGAGCGCCGACGCGCGCCCCGAGCAGCTGCTGCAGTTCGCGCACATGGGGGCGCTCTTCTCCGAGGAGATCCTCGGGGTCAGGGATCCGGAGGTCCGCCTCCTCTCGATCGGCGAGGAGGCGGAGAAGGGAAGTCAGCTCGTCCTCGAGGCGCACGAGCTGCTGCGCGAGAGCGGCCTCCGGTTCGCGGGCAACACCGAGAGCCGATGGCTGCTCGAGGGCGAGGCCGACGTCGTCGTGACGGACGGCTTCACCGGCAACGTCGCGCTGAAGGCGCTCGAGGGCACGATCCTGACGATCCTCGGCTCGCTCCGCTCGGAGCTCGGGGCATCTGCTCGCGGCAAGCTCGGCGGCCTCCTGATCCGCCCGGCCGCCGGGCGCGTGCGGACCCGCCTCGACCCGGAGACGTACGGGGGCGCGTACCTCCTCGGCCTGCGCGGCCTCGTCGTGATCGCGCACGGGTCCAGCTCGCGGATCGCGATCGCGAATGCCATCGGCCTCGCAGCCCGCGGGGTCGAGCACGACGTCGTCGCCCGGCTCGAGGAGCGGCTCTCGGCCGTCGACCGGCGACCCGATCGCGAGACGGCCGACACCGGCTGACCGCGGGCCGCGCGCGGCCACCGGCCGGCGCCGCGATTGCTGTTAGCATCGGCGCGCTCCAAACGACCCGACGGCAGAGAGGTGAGGTTCACAGGTGGCAACACACTCGCGTGAGGAAATCCTCGAGCAGATGAAGAGCGCGCTGAGCGAGAAGCTCGGCATCGACGAGAACGAGGTCACGGAGGCGGCGTCCTTCGAGGAGGACCTCGGTGCCGACTCGCTCGACCTGGTAGAGGTCGTCATGGACCTCGAGGACCAGTTCGGGCTCAAGATCCCGGACGACGACGCCCGCGAGCTCACGACCGTCGGCAAGGCGATCGACTACGTCATCGCGCACCAGGAGTAGCGGCGGGCAGGGCGGCCCGGGCGAGCTCGGCCGCCTCATCTCCGAGCTCCCGGACCACCGGCTCGAGCAGGTCTTCACCCACGCCTCGTGGGCGGAAAACCGCTCGGCGTCGTACGAGCGGCTCGAATTCCTCGGCGACAGCGTTCTCGAGCTCGCGATCGCCCGTGCGGTCTTCGACCGCTTCGCCGACGCGGCGGAGGGCCGGCTGGCGAAGGTGCGCGCGCATGTTGTCTCGAGGCACACCTGCGCGAGCGTCGCCAAGGAGCTCGGCCTCGGAGAACAGCTCGTCGAGTACGCGGGCGACATCTCGCCGGACGAGCTGCAGCGCATCTCCCGGAGCCGGAACGTCCTCGCGGCCGTCCTCGAGGCGGCCATCGCGGCCGTCTACCTGGAGCACGGCTTCGAGCGGATCGAGGCCGCGATCGTGGACGCGTTCGCCGACAAGATCGAGTACGCGCGCTCGAGCCACGTCGACTACAAGACGGAGCTGCAGGAGGCGCTCGCACGCTCCGGCCGGCAGGTGCACTACACGGTGCTCGAGATCGAGGGCCCGCCGCACGACCGCCGTTTCGTCTGCGCTGCGCACGTCGCCGGCGCGCAGCTCGGGATCGGCCGCGGCTCGACGAAGAAGGCCGCCGAGCAGGAGGCCGCCCGGGAGGCGCTGGACGAGCTCGGCGTCGCGCCCGACGTCATCTAGCTCGGGGAGGAGCGCTAGGTACCGAACGCCCGATCGATCAGGATCCGGTGTGTGGGAGGACCGTCGGCTGCCGGAGCGAGCGAGGACGCGGGCTCGAAGCCGACTCCGGAGGTCGTCGGTCGCGAGGAGGAGCTCGCGCAGATCGAGCGCTTCGTGGAGTCGCATGTCCTGACGTCGGGCGCACTCGTGATCGAGGGTGCCGCGGGAATCGGCAAGACGACGCTCTGGCGCGAGGTGCTCCGGCTCCTGGACGAGCGGGGGTTCCGGATCCTCCGCGCGACGCCGGCCGCGTCCGAAGCTGGGCTCGCTCTCTCGACGCTGACCGATCTGCTCGAGCCCGTCTACCGTCTCGTGCGCGTCGATCTGCCGGCGCCGCAACGTCGCGCCCTCGACGGTGCGCTCGCTTTCGAGGAAGTACCGGGCCTGCGTGAAGAGGGCGATCGGCTCGTCCGCGCAGGCACCCTCGGTGCATTGCGCGAGCTCTCGACGCTCGGGCCGCTCGCGCTCGCAATCGACGACCTCCAGTGGGTCGACGCGGAGAGTGCTGACGCCCCTCTCCTACGCGC
>Ga0207428_10003993_pt1 | contig 14164 bp, 10 predicted proteins | sample RhiMethybrSRZTD1_FD_187600 | JGI IMG/M metagenome (GOLD analysis project Ga0207428, IMG submission 187600) | Populus rhizosphere microbial communities from Tennessee, USA - Rhizosphere MetaG P. TD hybrid SRZTD1 (SPAdes) (version 3) | ecosystem: Host-associated > Plants > Roots > Rhizosphere >... | reverse complement strand
GTGTGGCTGGTCGTCCTCTCAGACCAGCTACCCGTCATAGCCTTGGTGAGCCGTTACCTCACCAACTAGCTGATAGGCCGCGAGCCCCTCCAAGAGCGGCAGCTTTCGCCACCTTTCCTCCCCAGATCTTGCGTCCCGAGGAACGTATCCAGTATTAGCCTCCCTTTCGAGAGGGTATCCCGGTCTCGAGGGTGGGTTACCCACGTGTTACTCACCCGTGCGCCACTCGAACCGCCGATGTATTGCTACACCGACGATCCTCGTACGACTTGCATGTGTTAAGTACGCCGCCAGCGTTCGCTCTGAGCCAGGATCAAACTCGCCATATAAAGCGATGAACCTGGTTCCTCAAGCTCGAACGTGTTACTGCGAACTACGTTGCAGTCACTCGGCCGAGCGCAAGGCACTCGTTAGAACGGATGGTGCTCACACCTTTTCGGTGAGCCAGTAGCATATTTGGCTTTCAAAGAGCACTACGGTCAGCTTGGAAGTGACCGGGCTTGCGACTGACTGCCTCACGTCTCCGCGAGGCAACGACTGACTATACGTATCACCCTAGGGCTTGTCAAGTTCTTAACCGGTAATTTTCACGACGGCAAAATCATGCATGCGGGACTTCCAGGAGCACGCGCTTGAAGCGACGCTTACCGACTTGAATCAGGTACTCGCCGCCCGGCGCGAGCGTCTGTTCCGTGCTCGTGACGCGCTGTCGATCGATCTCCACCGCGCCCTGCTGAATCATCCGGCGCGCTTCGGAGGTCGACGGCACCAGACCGGCCTCTTTGAGCACGAGCCACACCGGCCATGGCGCGCCTTTCGGTGGCAGGTTCGTCGCCAAGGTGGCCCTGGCCGCTGAGACGCGGGCCGTCTCGATGTCGTCGGGCACGTCGCGATGCTGATGAACGCGCGCGAAATGCTCCGCGGCCTCCGACGCGCCTCGATCGCCATGGTATTGCGCCGTGATCGTGCGGGCCAGGCGCTTCTTCGCTTCCATCGGGTGCCCGGCGCGGAGCGCGGCGATCTCGTCTTGCGGCACGCGCGTCAGGAGCTCGAAGTAGCGCCACATCATGTCGTCGGAGACCGACATGAGCTTGCCGAAGATGTCCTCCGCCTTTTCGTTGATGCCGACGTAGTTGCCGTAGCTCTTCGACATCTTCTGCACGCCGTCGAGCCCCTCGAGCAGCGGCACCGTCAGCGCGATCTGCGGCTCCTGCCCGTGAGCCCGCTGGAGATCGCGTCCGACGAGAAGATTGAACGTCTGATCGGTGCCGCCCATCTCGACGTCGGCACCCAGCTCAACCGAGTCGTAGGCCTGCGCGATCGGATAGAGGAACTCGTGCAGGCTGATCGGTCGCTCCGCGGCGTAGCGTGCCGCGAAGTCTTCGCGCTGGAGCATGCGCGCCACCGTCAGGCTCGCGGTCTCGCGGATGATGTTCTCGAACGTGAGCGTCGCGAGCCACGTCGAGTTGAACGCGACCCGTGTGCGCGACATGTCGATGACCTTGCCAAGCTGCGCCCGATACGTCTCCGCGTTCGCGAGAATCTCGTCTCGTGTGAGCGGCTTGCGCGTCTCCGACCGCCCGGTCGGATCGCCGATCATGCCGGTGAAGTCGCCGATGATCACGATGATCTGATGGCCGAGGTCCTGAAAGTCCTTCAGCTTCCGCAGCACCACCGTGTGACCCAGATGCAGATCGGGTGCGGTCGGGTCGAGGCCGAGCTTGACCTTGAGGGGCGTCCGGGAGCGCCGGGAGCGCTCGAGCTTCTGGGCGAGCTCGGCCTCCACGATGATGTCAGCGGCACCGCGCCGGATTGTCAGAAGCTGCTCGTCTACCGGGCGGAACTCCACGACGCTCAAAGCACCCGGGGTTGTATCACACCGGTTTCGAGGGCGCAAGGCAACGGGCGGCTGTATCGGGTGTCGCACCGTATAATGTTCGGGTGATGGCTGTAGCGACGGACCGCTCCTCGGGTCCTTCCAAACCCCCGTTGTGGCGCCGCCGCTGGTTCCGTCGCGTCCTCATCGGCCTGGGGGGCCTGACGCTCCTTGGCCTCCTGGTCGTGGGAGCCGCCGCGCTGTGGGCCTTCACGATCTTGCCGCGCTCCCTGCCCTCGGTCACCGCGCTGGAGACCTTGCAGCCGATCCAGGGCACCAAGATCTACGACGACAACGACGAGGCGATCACCGAGCTGCACGTGGAGCGCCGGATCCTGGTGCCGCTCGCGCAGATCCCGCAGTCGCTGCGTGACGCGATCCTGGCCACCGAGGACCGTCGATTCTATTCGCACTGGGGAATCGACCCCATCGGCGTGGCGCGGGCGATCATCCAGAACTACCGCCGCGGACGGATCGTCGAGGGCGGCAGCACGATCACGCAGCAGCTGACGAAAGTGCTCTTTCTCACTCCTGACAAAAGCCTCGAGCGCAAGCTGAAAGAGGCCGTCCTGGCCCTGGAGCTCGAGCGCCGATACTCGAAAGACCGGATCCTCGAGATGTACCTGAACCAGGTGTACTTCGGCCACGGCTCCTACGGCGTCGAGGCGGCGGCACGGACATATTTCGGTAAGGGAGTGTCCGAGCTGACCATCCGAGAATCGGCACTGATCGCCGGCCTGCCGCGCGCGCCCACGAACTACTCGCCGTTCGAGCGCGGCGAAGCGGCCAAGCGCCGCCGCGAGGTCGTGCTGCGCCGGATGGTCGAATTCGGGACCATCAAGGACGAAGAGGCCAAGCGCCTGGCCAAGACCGACCTCGGATTGATTCCGCCCGAGCGGCGCCGCACGACCGGACAGTACTTCATCGACTACGTCCAGCAGACGCTCGAAGCGAAGTACGGTCCCGACCTGGTCCTCAAGGGCGGACTCAACGTCTACACGACCGTGAACCCGACGATGCAGCTGACGGCGGAGCAATCGCTGCGCGAAGGTCTGAAAGCGCTGCAGGGTCGGACGGGCACGACGCAGGGCAAACCCGGCGAGTCGCCCGAGGGCGCGGTGGTGACGGTCGAGCCGCAGACGGGCTACGTGAAGGCGATGGTGGGCGGCTCCGACTTCTTCCGCAGCGAGTTCAACCGTGCGGTGCAGGCCAAGCGACAGCCCGGCTCGGCGTTCAAGCCCTTCATCTACATCGCGGCGCTCGAGGCCGGCTTCACGCCCGCCTCGCAGATCGAAGACTCGCCCGTCTCCTTCGCCGTCGGCAAGAACGGCCAGGTCTGGAAGCCGGAGAACTACGACCGCAAGTTCCGGGGCTCCACGACACTGCAGCAGGCGCTCGAGGAGTCCGTGAACGTGGTGACCGTCAAGCTTCAGGAGCGCATCGGGCTCGCCAAGACGATCCAGGTCGCCCGGCGCCTGGGCGTCTCGAGCCCGCTCGACGTCAACCTGAGCCTGGCGCTCGGCACCTCGGACGTCTCGCTTCTCGAGATGACCTCGGCGTATGGAGCGATCGCCAACCAGGGAGTCTGGATGCCGCCGGTCACGATTCGCTACGTCACCGATGCGCAGGGCAAGCTGCTCGAGGAGCACGTGCCCGAAGGGCGAGAAGCGGTCGCACCCGAGACGGCCTACGTGATCACCCAGATGCTGCGCGGCGTCGTCGAGCGCGGGACTGGGCAGGCCGCGAAGGGACTCGGCCGCCCCGTGGCGGCGAAGACCGGAACCACGAACGACTACTCGAACGCCTGGTTCGTCGGATTCACGCCCCGGCTCTCGACCGGCGTCTGGGTCGGCTACGACCGTCCGCGCAGTCTCGGCAAGGACGAGACCGGCTCACGCGTCGCGGTCCCGATCTGGGTCACGTACATGGGCAAGGTGCTGGGCGACAGTCCGAAGGAAGACTTTCCCGTCCCCGACCACGTCATATCGGTGCTGGTCGACGAAGATCCGTCGGGCGAGTGCCTGCGGCCCGTGCCGATGGCCTTCGTCAAAGGCACGGAGTCGGGAATGGCCTGCAACGGCGTCGGGCAGCCGCGCGCCCAGCTCGCGCCGCCGGCCGCGACGCCTCAGACACCGGGCTCGACTCCGCCGCTGACGCCGCCGCCTGTCGCGGCTCCCGGTCAGGCGCCCGCGCCCGCCACGCCTGCAGCTCCGCCGGCCGCCACGCCTCAGCCGGCGAACCCGCCTTCGCTCAAGGGCCAGACGCCTTAGCTGCGGGAGCGGGGTAGCGCCCCGCCACCTGCGACCACGCGGCGCCGTCGAAGAGCTCGCGGAACACCGCGCTCAGCTCGGCGGTCGGAACTCGGATCTGCTCCATCGAGTCCCGCTCGCGAATCGTCACCCGATCGTCGCCGGTCTCACCGCGCTCGGTGTCCCCCACCGTCTGAACGTCGACCGTCACGCAGTACGGCGTGCCGACTTCGTCCTGACGCCGATAGAGCCGCCCGATGGCCGCGGTATCGTCGTAGACGACCCGCCAGTGCCTGGCCAGCGTGCCGCGGATCGCGTGCGCGGTGCGGACGATGTCGTCGCGCTTCTTCAACAGGGGGAGGACGGCCACCTTCAGCGGCGCCAGCTCCGGATGAAGCTTCAGCACCACGCGCTTTTCGCCGCGCACCTCTTCCTCGCGGTAGGCGTCGGCGAGAAAGGCCAGGAAGGAGCGGTCCACGCCCGCCGCCGGCTCGACGACGTACGGCACCACGTGCTCCTTGCGCTCATCGTCGAAGTACGTGAGCGATTTACCGCTCCACTTCGAATGCTGCTTGAGGTCGAAGTCGGTCCGGTTGGCGATCCCCATCAGCTCGCTCCAGCCGATCGGGAACTTGTACTCGATGTCCACGGTGCGCTTGGCGTAGTGCGCGAGCTCGTCCTTGTCGTGCTCGCGAAGGCGCAGGTTCTCTGCCGCTAAGCCGTAGCGCTGGAACCACGCCATGCAGTCCTCGATCCAGCGATCGTGCCAATACTCGTCGGCCGGACGTCCGTCGACGCGATCGTTCGGGTTGACGAAGAACTCGATCTCCATCTGCTCGAACTCGCGTGTCCTGAAGATGAAGTTGCCGGGCGTGATCTCGTTCCGGAACGACCGGCCGGCCTGCGCGATCCCGAACGGCAGCTTGAGCCGCATGGACTGCAGCACGTTGTCGAAGTTGACGAACATCGCCTGGGCGGTCTCGGGACGCAGATAGGTGACCGCCGCGTCCTCCTCGACCGGGCCCATGAACGTCTTGAACATGAGGTTGAACTGGCGCGGCGCGGTCAGCTCACCCTTGCCGCACTGCGGGCACAACGTCCGCCGCTGCCCGCAGTGGCCGCACGTTTCGCCCGGCGGGATCGTGAATTTGTTGCCCTTGGTGGCCGCGCAATAGTGCGTCCACGGCAGCGTGTCGACGTGATCGGCGCGGAAGCGGTGCTTGCACTCCCGGCAGTCGACCATCGGATCGGTGAAGTGCTCGACGTGGCCGCTCGCCTTCCACACGGTCGGGTGCATGAGGATCGCCGCGTCGATCCCGACCATGTCCGCCCGGCTCTGCACGAAGTCGCGCCACCAGACCCGCTTGATGTTGTTCTTGAGCTCCACGCCCAGGGGGCCGTAATCCCAGACAGAGCCCGTGCCGCCGTAGATCTCGCTCGACTGGAAGACGAAGCCTCGGCGCTTCGACAGCGAGACGAGGACGTCCATATTGGTGACCATAGGTCTCTAGATATTAGCCGGCCTGGCAACCGCGCGGGCGCCAGGGGTCGGAGACAGCCGCTGGAGGTCGCGCTGGAACTTGGTCGAGCGTGTCGGATGGCCGATGAGTCGAGTGACCTGCGATTCGAGGAGCGCGGCGATCTCCGTCTCGATCCGGTCGAGCGGCAGCGCAAACGCCTCGTCCCAGGACACCGACCGGAGACGCTCGAAGGCGCCGATGGCCGCCGGCGAAATCGCCGCGGCGTCCGCGCCGGGTCGCGTGCAGGCCTCGCAGGTCAGGCCGCCGTCGCCCAGGGCCGGGCGTGGAAATGGATAAGCCCGCCCGCACTCGACGCATGCATCGAGTCGCGGTCGATGGCCGAGCGCCTCGACGCATCGCACGCCGAAGGCGATCGCCGCGCGTGCCGGCGGCCGCGAGGCCTCGAGCGCGCGCAGCCCGCGGACCAGGAGGCCGAAGAGCGCGACGTGGCGGTCGCGCTCGGCGGTCAGACGGGCCACGCATTCGATCATCCACGCCGCCTGCGCCAGCCGATCCAGGTCCTCGCGCACGCGGTCGAAGGGGCGCGTGATGTCGAAGTGGTCCACTCGGACCAGCTCGCTGCGGCCGGTGTCGAAGAAAACCAGCTCGCCGAGGGTGCAGAGCTCGAGGGCGCTGCCGAAGCGCGAGCGCATCCGCCTAGCCGACTTGGCCACGCCGCGGATCTTGCCGAAGTCGCGTGAGTAGAACGTCACGAGGCGGTCGCTCTCCCCCAGCGGGAACGAGCCGATGACGACCGCGGCGGTCTTGCCGAGCATCAGGACGTCAGGAGGAACCCGAACTCACGGAGCGCCCGCTCGTCCCGGCGCCAGTGCCGGCGCACCTCCACCGTCGACTGGAGGAACACCTTGATTCCGAAGAACGCCTCGAGATCGCGCCGGGCCGCGGTGCCGATCTGTTTGAGCATGGCGCCGCCCTTGCCGATGAGGATCCCCTTCTGCGAGTCCTGCTCGACGAACACGGTCGCCCGTATGTACAGGCACGCCGGATTCTCGCGCTCCGTGAGCTCCTCGACGCGCACGGCGACCGCGTACGGCACCTCCTGCCGCGTGAGATTGAAGATCTTCTCGCGGATCATCTCGGCCACGTAGAAGGTCTCCGGCTGATCGCTGGTCGCGTCGGCCGGGAAGAACGGCGGATGCTCGGGGAGCTTCGCGACGATCATGTCCAGAAGCTTAGCGCAGTAGGTTCCGGCCATGGCGGAAACGGGAACGATCTCCGAGAACGCGTGGGCCCGGCCCCACGTCTCGATCAGCGGCAGCATCCGGCTCTTGGGCCGAACCCGGTCGATCTTGTTCAGCACGCAAAAGACCGGGCCCGTGTAGGCGCGCAGGGGCGCGAGCACGATCGCGTCGGGGCCGTCCCCGGTAGAGGCATCGACGATCAGACAGACCAGGTCGACGTCCTCCACGGCGCGATGCGCGGTCTTCAGCATGAAGTCGCCCAGCTTGCCGTCAGGCCGAAATAGACCCGGCGTATCGACGAAGACGATCTGAGCGTCCGGAAGATTCTTGATGCCGGTGATGCGGTTGCGCGTTGTTTGCGGCCGTGGCGAGACGATCGACAGCTTTTCGCCAACCAGGCGGTTCAGCAGCGTCGATTTGCCGGCGTTGGGCCGCCCGATCAACGACACGAAGCCCGCGCGACCGCTCACTGGATCATGCCCGCGCGCGCATTGGGGACCGCCGACGGTGCGGTGCTGCGGCGGTCTTCGACGTCCGGCGCTCCGGATGCGGCACCTGCTCGGGCGCGTCGAGCAGGCCGCTCCACAGACGAGCCGGAAGCCGGCGTTGCCCGGACGAGAGGATCTCGCGCTCTCGTTCGTGCATCAGGCGCGCCTCGACCGGGTCGCGATCGTCGTAGCCGATCAGGTGCAGTACGCCGTGCGTGACGAGCAGGTCGAGCTCGGTCGTCAGCGGCACACCGACGCGGCGCGCCTGGCGGCGCGCGGTGTCGGCCGAGATGACGATCTGACCGACCAGCGGGCTCGGCCCCGGAGCTTCGAGCGGGTACGCCAGAACGTCCGTGCGCCGATCGACGCCACGATGAAGTCGATTCAACCGCTTGATGGCTGCATCGTCCACGACTAGCACGTCGACGTGGCCGGCTCGGCGGCCCACCGCCGCCAGCGCGCGCTCCGCGGACCGCGCCAGCCGCCTCCGGGAGACCGGGACCCGACGCTGAGTATTCGTGACCGCCGCCGCCATATCAGGTTGCGAGCTCCGCCATCAGGATGCGGACGACGGTGTCGGCGCCGAGCCGCGCTCGCCCTTGCGGGCGTCGTGGGCATCGTAGGCGCGGACGATCGCGGACACGAGCTGGTGTCGGACCACGTCGCCGTCGTCGAAGAAGACGAAGCGAATGCCCGGGACGCCACGGAGCACCGACTGCACCTCGATGAGCCCGGACCCGCGCGACGCCGGCAGGTCGACCTGGGTCACGTCGCCAGTGATCACCATCTTCGAGTTGAATCCCAGGCGCGTGAGGAACATCTTCATCTGCTCGGCCGTGCTGTTCTGCGCCTCGTCGAGGATGATGAACGAATCGTTCAGCGTGCGGCCGCGCATGTAGGCGAGCGGAGCGATCTCGATCGCGCCCTTCTCCATGAAGTTCGTCACGCGCTCGGTCTCGAGCATGTCGTAGAGCGCGTCGTAGAGCGGCCGTAGATACGGGTGGATCTTCTCGTAGAGATCGCCGGGCAGGAAGCCGAGCCGCTCGCCGGCCTCGACCGCCGGGCGCGTCAGGACGATGCGCGCGACCTCGCGCTTCATCAGCGCGGCGACCGCCATCGCCACCGCCAGGAACGACTTGCCCGTCCCGGCCGGGCCGATTGCGAACACCATGTCGTGACTACGGATCGCGTCGACGTACCGCTTCTGGTTCACCGACTTGGGCGCGACCCACTTCTTGCGCGACGGCACCGCGATGGCGTCGGCGAACACGCTCTTCAGGTCCGCCTGGTCGTCGTCGGACAACATGCGGAGCGCCGCGCGGACCTCCCCCGCCCGGAGCGGCGTGCCGGCCCGTACCAGCTCCGCCAGCTGGACCAGCGCGCGCTCGGCCTTCTTCACCTGCCGCTCGTCGCCCTTCAGCATGATGTCGTGGCCCCGGGCGACGATACGGATGTCGAGCTCCGACTCCAGCGTCTTGAGATGGTCGTCGTTGCGGCCGAGGAGCGGGAGCAGGTCGAGGTCGTGGGCCAGCGAGATCCGACGCGTGATCGCTGCGGCTTCGTTCAACTCCTGGATTCCTTCCTCGAGTCTTCACTCGGCAAATCGAGCTTGAGGTGCAGCTCCTTCAGCCGTTCCGGCGGCACGGGCGCCGGCGCGCCCATCAGGAGATCCTGGGCCTGCTGGTTCATCGGGAACGCGATGACCTCGCGGATGTTGGTCTCGCCCGCCAGGAGCATCACGATGCGGTCGATGCCCGGCGCCGAGCCGCCGTGGGGCGGCGCGCCGTAACGGAAGGCGTTCAGCATGCCGCCGAACCGCGCCTCGACCTCGTCACGCGAGTACCCGGCGATCGCGAACGCCTTGAACATGATATCCGGCCGATGGTTGCGGATCGCGCCGCTCGAGAGCTCGACGCCGTTGCAGACGATGTCGTACTGGTAGGCCTTGATCGTCAGCGGATCGTTGCGCTCGAGCGCCTCGAGGCCGCCCTGCGGCATCGAGAACGGGTTGTGGCTGAACTCGATCTTCTTGGTGTCCTCGTTCAGCTCGTACATCGGAAAGTCGGTCACCCAGCAGAGGCGGAACGCGTTCGCCTCGATGAGCTTGAGGTCCTCGCCGAGCCTCGCCCGCACGCGGCCGGCAAATTTCTCGGCGGCGGCCTTCTTGTCGCAGACGAAGAACACCGCGTCGCCCTCGCGGCCGCCGGTCGCGGCGACGAGCCGGCCGAGCCGGTCGCCGTCGAGGAACTTCGCCAGCGGTCCCTTGGCGCCGCCGTCGTCGCCCAGCACGACGTAGCCGAGACCAGGAGCCCCCTGCTCGCGCGCCCACTGGCCGAGCTTGTCGAAGAAGCTTCGTGGCTGCGTCGACGCCCCGGTCGCCGGCACCGCGCGGACCACCGCGCCGCCTTCGATGGCCGTGGCGAAGGCTGCGAAGCCCGAGCCGCGGAAGACGTCGGTGACGTCCGCGATCTGCAGAGGGTTGCGCAGATCGGGCTTGTCGGTCCCGTACTTCGTCATCGCCTCGTCGAACGGGATGCGCGGGAACGGCGCCGGCGTCACCGCCGCGCCTGCGCCGAACTCCTCGAACACGCCGCCGAGGACGGGCTCGATCGTCGCGAAGACGTCGTCCTGCGCGACGAAGGCCATCTCGAAATCCAGCTGATAGAACTCGCCCGGCGAGCGGTCGGCGCGGCCGTCCTCGTCGCGGAAGCACGGCGCGATCTGGAAGTAGCGATCGAAGCCGGCCGTCATCAAGAGCTGCTTGAACTGCTGCGGCGCCTGCGGGAGCGCGTAGAACGTTCCCGGGTGAACGCGGCTCGGGACCAGATAATCGCGCGCCCCCTCGGGGGAGCTCGAGGTCAGGATCGGTGTCTGGAACTCGGTGAACCCCGCCTCGATCATGCGCCGGCGGATCGACGCGATGACCCGGCTCCTGAGCACGATGTTGCGATGGAGCTTCTCGCGCCGGAGATCGAGGAAGCGGTAGCGCAGCCGCGTCTCTTCGGGAAACTCCGCGTCGCTGTTGACTTGCAGCGGGAGCGGATCGGCCACGGACTGCACGACCAGCTCCTCGGCCACCAGCTCGATCTCGCCGGTTGCGAGCTTCGGGTTGACGGCGGCGGGCGCCCGCGGGACGACCTTGCCGCCCACCGTGATCACGCTCTCGAGGCGGAGCGCCTCCGCGGTCTTGAAGAGCGGGCTCGAGCTGTCCAGCACGCACTGGGTGATCCCGTAGTGGTCGCGGAGGTCCACGAAGAGCAGATTGCCGTGGTCGCGCTTGCGATGGACCCAGCCCGAGAGGCGGACGGTCTGGCCGACGTGCTCCCGCCTGAGCTCGCCGCAGGTGTGAGTCCTGAGGCTAGCCATCGGCACCACCCCCGCCCGCGGCGCGTCGCGCCAGCGGCTTGATCTCTTGTGTCGACGCGTCCGGCCGAAACACCGCGTAGGAGCCGAAGCCCTCACCCGCGAGGTCGTCCAGCTGCTTGGCCAGATTCTTCCGCTTGAGGGTCAGCGACACGACGCGATCCCCGGTCCTGAGCCGTCCGGCGGACGCGGCGACCTCGTCCATCGGATCGTCGCGATCGAAGAGGAACGCGATCCGCTCACGCGCCGGTGCGGCGCCGCCGCTGCGCTCCTCGAGGATCGACACGACCCGCTCGAAGCCGATCGAGAAGCCGCAGGCCGGCACGTCGTGACCGAGCAGCCGGCCCACCATGCGATCGTAGCGGCCGCCGCCGGCGATCGCGGACGTGCCGCCGCCGTGGAGCGCCTCGAAGATCGGCCCCGTGTAGTACCCCATCCCGCGGACGAGGCTCGCATCGAACTCGAGTGTGACGCGGTCGCCGTCCTCGCGCGCGACGGCCTTCGCGATCGTGCGCAAGCCCTCGACGGCCGGAGCGGCCTCGGGAACGATCCGGGCCAGTCGCTCGAGCCGCATGTCTTGTGATCCGCCATCCCCTGAAAGGAACAGCTCGAACAGCTTGCCGATGGCGCCCTCGTTGAAGCCGGCCTCGCGCAGCTCGCGCTCCACACCGTCACGCCCGATCTTGTCGAGCTTGTCCAGGATCACAAAGAATTCACCGTGGCGGGCGAAATCGACACCGCAATGAGTCGCCATCGCGGAGAGGACGCGGCGATCGTTGAGGCGGATCTTCGGCTGCTCGAGGCCGAGCGCGATCAGCGCCGACGCGGTCGCGAGGATGAGCTCGATCTCGGCGATCTCGGAGGCGACGCCGAGGATGTCGATGTCGCACTGGATGAACTGCCGGAAGCGACCCTTCTGGGGGCGCTCCGCCCGCCACACTGGGCCGATCTGGATCGCTTTGAACGGATCCGGCAAGGTGGCTCGATTGTGAGCGTAGTACCGCGCGAGCGGCACGGTGAGATCGAAGCGCAACCCGAGGTCGGCCAGATCGTCCTCGGAGATCGTCGCCGCGTCGAGCTTCGCGCCGCGCTTGAGCACCTTGTAGATGAGCTTCTCGTTCTCGCCGCCGCCGCTGCCCATGAGGAGCTTCAAGTTTTCGAGCGCCGGCGTTTCGATGCGCCGGAATCCATAGCGCTTGTAGGTCGCCAGGATCGTGGCCGCGGCCTGGTCGCGCAGCTCGACCTCGGCCGGCAGCAGATCCTTCATGCCGCGCGGCGGCGCCGTGTCGAGCTTCACGACCACGGGCAAGCCCTCGCGAGCGCGGTCGGGTGACGCGGGATCATGACGAGAGAGGCAACGGGATCAGGCCGACGGACGGACGCGTGCCGGGGTCACTCCGAGGTCGTCATGATGATCTGCGTTTCGCCTTCGGTATTGCGGAAGTTCGTGAAGCGCACCACGGCGGCGACCAGCGACGGCGCGGCGCCGTCGACCGGAACCGCACCGAGCGCCATCACGGTACCCTCGAAGCCGGAGTTGACCGTCTGGAACCGGTATCCGGCCGGGCCCTTGTAGACGACGGCCAGTCGGCCCGGGATCTGGTTCTGCGGCACGACGATCTCTTCGACCCCGTCGCCGTCGAGGTCCACCGAGATCGGCATCGGCTCGGGATAGTAGATGTAGGTCCTGCCGCCTCGCTCGATCTGCGTCTCGACCCCGAGCTTGGTCATGCCGGTCCCGACGGGCGACGCGGACCGGAAGGTCTCCTCGGTCTCGATCGCGATCTGGAGGCGATTGAACTCGTCGATGAAGGCCAGCGCGCGCACGCCCTTGCCCGAGATGTTGCTGTACACGGCGCCGGTCGCCCGGAAGTTGCTCGGGACCCGCACGCGGCCCTCGGATACGAGCTTGCCGTTGCGCAGGCTCAGACGCGTGGCGTCGCCCTGCTTGAAGAATCCGGTCTGCGCGAACGACTGCGACCACAGCGTCTTCTTGACGCCGTCACCGTTGACGTCCACCGCCAAGAGGATGTCGGTGATCTCGTCGGCGGCGACGACCGCCTTGCCGTCTTTGCTCGTCAGGATCAGCGAGTTGATCAGGATCGCCGGGATCTGGCTGTAACGGTTGACGACGACGTGCACCGTGCTGTCGTTCGAGAGCTCGGCGATCTGTACGGCGAAGACCCGCGCCCGGCTGTCGGTCTTGTACGTCCATTCGGGCTCGAGCGTGCGCTGGGGCGTGATCCGATAGAGGAACACGCGCTCACCGTCCGTGATCGCCATGCGCGGGATCTTGTCCTTCGATCCGATCGAGACGTCCATGGACTGGATCACGAACGGAAATTTCGCGACCTCTTTCAACGGAATCGCGGTCTCACCGCTCGAGTACGTGCCCGCGTCGAGCTCGCCATAGAGCAGCCGCGCCAGGAACGAGCGCTGCTGGTTCGGCGTCTGGCTGTCGCGCTTGCCTCCGGCCGAATAGTCGCCCTTCGCGACGGGCCTGATCGTGGCCGGCACGAACAGCGCCGTGGTCAGCCGCGAGCTCGTCCCGGGGAAGCTGAACAACCGCACGTCCATGTACGGCTTGTTCTGGACGCGGGAGAACGCGACGATCAGGAGGTTGTCGACCTTGAACCGCTCGGCGATCGGCTCGAGCCCTTTGCCCGCGAGCATGTCCTCGCGCTTGACGCCCTGCTGAGTGAGCCAGACTCCGATGGCGTCGCCGAGCCCGATCTGGAAGCGCCCGGTCTTGTTCAACGAGTCGACCATTTCGTGGATCGCCGCGTCAGCCAGCGCTTCGCGAACGCCGGGGTCGATCAACGGGACGACGCTCAGCTTGATCTTCCCGGCGGAGATCCTCGCCCGATCCCCCGGCTGAACCTCGCTGCCCGTCCCGACGGAGCCCGTCGAGTACGCTTCGAATACCTGCTGGACGACGAGCCGCCCGAGCTGCTGCTCCGTGCGGCCGAGGACCTCACCCGTCTTGGGGTGCTTGAGCTCCCGGCCTTGCCGGTAGAGGGCGAGCTCGACCCCGGCGACTAGACCATCCTTGCTGCCCAGGGCGAGGGTGACCGTACTGCTCTGGACTTCGATGACCTCGCCGTCGACCTTGGGAAACAGGGCCTGGACCTGATCGACGAGCACACCAACGGAGGGCGCCGCCGTCTGGGCTCCCGACGTTCCGGAACCCCACAGAGCGACGAGGACACCGAGCGCGACGATACGAGCCGCGGATCGGCTCATGCAGGTACTGACGCCAGCATCAGCCCGAGGCTAGCCCAGGGGGTAGGGAGAGTCAAGGAATGGGGGAAAACGAACGGGGCATGGGCGATTCTGCCACCCATGCCCCGTCCCACGACGACGACTAGAACGACAACCTTACGCGAGCTGACACGTAGTACGCGTCGTTTTGATCCCGCTTCACGGGCGTACCGTTCAGCGACTCCGTCATCTTCAGCGCCGGACC
>Ga0207428_10003987_pt1 | contig 14170 bp, 8 predicted proteins | sample RhiMethybrSRZTD1_FD_187600 | JGI IMG/M metagenome (GOLD analysis project Ga0207428, IMG submission 187600) | Populus rhizosphere microbial communities from Tennessee, USA - Rhizosphere MetaG P. TD hybrid SRZTD1 (SPAdes) (version 3) | ecosystem: Host-associated > Plants > Roots > Rhizosphere >... | reverse complement strand
GTGGCGACGGTCTCGCCGTCTTTGACGCCTTCGACGATTTCGATCAGATCGCCGTCGGTCGCGCCGGTCTTGACTATGCGCTCGACCGCCTTGCCGTTCTCGATGACGAAGACTTTACTCAGCCCGGCCGCCTGCGCGACGGCGCGCTGCGGGACCATTACTGCGGGCGCGTTCGCAGAGGTGATCAGCCGCGATTTGGCGAACATCCCCGGTCGCAGCAGATTGCCCGCGTTGGCGACCTCGGCCTCGATGGTCAGCGCGCGGGTCTTCTCGTCGAGCGACGGGCCGATGCGGACGACGCGTCCCGTGAAAATCCGATTTGGAAAGGCATCAACGGCCACGTTGACCGTCTGGCCAGTCCGGACGGCGGCGGCCGACGACTCGGGGACGTCGGCGCGGAGCCTGAGCGGGTTGATCTTGACCAGCGTGACGATCTTCCCGTTGACCATAAGGTATGCGCCGCGCGAGACATGTTTCTCTTTCACGGCGCCGCTGATCGGCGAACGGACGACGGTGTCGGCGAGCGCCTTTTTAGCCAATGCCAGCGCGGCCCTCTGCTGCTCGACTGCGGCGAGCTGCTGATTGACCGAATCGAGCGCCGCCTGGTAGCGCGCTTGCGCGAGGTTGTGATTGGTCACCTTCTCGTCGTAGCTCGAACGCGGGATGTCGCCTTTTTCGATCAACTTCATGCTGCGATCCAGCTCCAGCTTCGCCCAATCGAGCTGGGACTTCGCCACCCTGACGTCGGCGTTCCGGTTCGAGTCGAAATTTTCTCCCTCCTTCATCCCGAGCCGGGCCAGCGTCTGTTTGAGCGTGGCTTCGGCCTGTTCGACCTTGAGCTTCGCGTCGCGCTGGTCGATCGTCGCGATGACCTGCCCCTGCGAGACGTAGCCGCCGAAATCGACGTTGAGTTGCGAAAGTTCGCCCGCAGCCTGCGCCGATACGGCGACCTCTTCGTCGGCGGCGAACGATCCAACCACTTCCACGTCCCGCTGCAAGTTTCGGGTGATCGCCGGCGCGGTCGCCACGTCAACCGGGGCCGGTGTGGCTGCGGGCTGCGAGTTTGAAGCGGCATTGGTTTCGTCTTTGGCCTGAGAGTTCCCGCAGGCCGCCGCTAGCGCCGCGGTCACGACGAGCGCCGCAAGAAAGAGTGATTTGCTTCCCTTCTCCTGTATTGAAAACTGTTCGCGCATCTATATCTCCATCCGTCTTTCAATCTGTTTATTGGCGCCTCGCCACTCCCTGTCGGTCGCGGTACTGATACGCGCTTCGAGCGTCAGTGTTTACGTCGCGGGCGACCGCCGTCGTAATTGTGGTTCGTCATCGACGCCAGAAATAGATCGGTGAACGCCTCGGCCGCCTGCCGGTTCGTGATGTTCAGCGTCTGCCTACCGGCGCACAAAAAGAATTTCTTGTTCATAACCTGACCGATGACCATCCCCATAAATCCGCGCACCACCACCATCGGGTCCATGCGCCGGAACACGCCTTCGGCCATCCGCTTCTTGACGTATTCCGCCAACTGTTGGTGCGTCTTCAAAATGTGGTTACGAGTAATCATCTCGGCAAGTTCGTGCCCTTCGAGCGCGCTGTAAAGCAGCAACCGCATCGCGGTGTCATCGCGCTCGTGGAACTCGAGGACGTGAAACGCCAGGGTATCGAAAACTCCCCGGTCGTCGCCACGCTCCATCGCCTCTGCCAGCGCGCTCCGCAGCGTTTTCATCGCCGCCGAATTGGCCTTCCGGTCAATGATCGCGGCGTATAGTTCGCTCTTCGTCGAGAAATGGCGAAAAATGATCGCCTCGTTCACCCCGGCCGCCGACGCGATCTCTTTGGTCGTCGCGCCGCGAAACCCTTTTTGAGAAAACAGGCGCACGGCCACCTCGATGATTTGCTCCCGGCGGTCTTCCGCGGCCATTCGCGGCGCCGGCCTCGGCTCCGCTGTATCAACACTCTTCTTTAATGTCATCACTGGCGGTTTCGAGCCGATCTTCTTTCGGCTCGCCTCTTTTCTTTCAATCTTCGTCAAGAAACGCCGTTCGCGCGACGCTCTCTTGTAAGTATGCGCTTACTTACCACAGCCTCGCGCGGTCTGGCAAGCTGAATTTTTCGCAGGAGTTCAACATGTCGCGTTCCGACGTTACGGAAACGACGAAAGCGCAGTTCGTAGTCCCGGCTTTAGGCGGAAGCGTCCGGCGTCGCGGAATTGGCCCACATCCGCTTCCGCCTGAAGGCGGGACTACGAACCGATTTTCGGAGGAGCATTCATGTCGCGTTGCGACGCCCTGAAACAATTAAAATCAGGCGGCGCGCCCGCGTCCTCGCGGGCAGGCTTCACCGCAAGACCTGTCCGCGAGGACGCGGGCGCGCCCTTCTCGGAGGAGAAGGTCAGGATTGTCGGGGTTTGGCCGTAGAGGCTGATTTCGAATTGACCGTCACAGCGCAAACCCGGGAACAACGCCGACTGCGGGGCGTTCGTCAACAGGGCTATGCGGCCGCCGGCGGCGAGGACACGCTGCATTTCCGCGCACACGTCGCGATAAAAAAGCGCAAGGCTGCCGCTAATGGTTATTTGTCGGCCCCAGGGCAAATTAGACACGATGCGTTCGACGGAGCCGTCGGCGATGGGCAAGGCGCGAGCGTCCCATGCATTGACATTTGCGGCGATCCCTGCGGCCCTCAGGTTCATGCGGGCCGCCGAAACAGCCGCAGTGTCAATGTCGCCGCCCCAAACTGTGGCCCCGAATTTTCCGGCCTCGGCCAAGATCGTGCCGGCGCCACAGCAAGGATCGAGTAGCGATCGTCCGGGCGCAACTCCCACCAGCCTGAGCATCGCGGCCGCGACGGGGGGCTTGAGTGAGCCGGCCCTATGAGCTTTTTTGTACTCACGCTCATGCAGCGGCCTCCGGCCCAGGCGAAGGCCGACGAATGCGGTTTCGCGCTCGATAAAGACGCGTACATTAAGGTCGGCGGCGTCATCATCGGCGTAGCGCCAATCGTGACGGATCATAACGCCTTCACTGACGGCGCTCTTGATCTCCTCAGCGCCGTAGTTCCGTTTGCCCACGAAGCTTGCCGTTACCGAGAAGGCCGGCGATTGTGGGACAGCCCTCAACCGGGTGAGATTGGCTACGGCCGCCCGCAGGTCAAGCCGCGAACTGAGGTCTCTAAGGAGCGTTAAGGTTCGGCGAGGCCGGCCCACGGTTCCCCACGCGGCTAAATCAAGAAAGGCGTCGTCGACTGTTCGCAGTTTGAGTAGCGGGGCCAGCGATCCCGCGCAAGAAGCTGCGATGCGACGGTAACCGATTCGCCCGATCGTCACCGCGGGAAGCGCGGCGATCTCATCCGCGCTCACAGATTCTAAACCGCGAGTCGTTAGGAAAAAGAGCTTTACTGACATTCACTGACCACTGGAAGGATGTGGTAAGGAATGCGTAGCGGCTCGTTGGCTGGAGCGGGAGTGGCGCGGAAGACCCAACTGACGAGACGCGCACGCACTCCTCTCTATCGCCCCGGACGGAATCCGGGAACGGCTGAAATGAAGGCGACGACGTCACGTTAGTTAGGCAATTGCGTCATGGTGAAAAAATTATTGCACGGCGAAGATGGGCGGGCAAGCTTTGTTATCAGCCTGATTCCCCTCTCGGGCGGTCAAATCCGGCCGAGGGTTACTGAAAGAGCGTCGAGCATTTTGGTCCATCCGGCCTCTGTGCGGCTCGCGTAATCGGCCCACTTCGAGTCCATTTCATGAGTCAGGGTAAGCTCGGCCCCTGTCTCTTGCTGGACTATTTCGATGACCACGAGACTCTCGTCCTCCGAGTCGCCGGCTATGCCCCAGGTGAAGACCAGTCGCCGGGGCCGGTCAATCTCTCGATACTTCCCGACGTGATCAATCTCCTGACCTTGACGACGCACGAGGAAAGAGAACGCGCCTCCCACTCGCGCGTCGACGTCGATGCGCAGAACATCTTCTTCGCGCAAAGCGGGGCCGAACATCCATTTGCCGATCATTTCAGGATCGAGCAATGCGTCGAAGACGCGCTCCGGCGACGCGTCGAAATGACGGGTGACGCTGACTGTGACATTTTGCGTTGACCTTCCACATTCGCTCCTCGCCTCGTTATCTCTATTTTGTTCGTTCGATTTTGCGCTCATCGAGATCGTCCTTTCTTTTTAAGAGTCTTTCCGTGGCTTTCGGCGCGCGCCTCCTCGGCCTGCAAGATGGCGGCAAGGGCGTCTAGTCGAGCGGTCCAGATAGCGCGCTGAGCCTCGATCCAGGCCGCGGCCTCGTCGAGGGGTTCCCGGTTGAGTGAAAGAAAATGTTCACGCCCCACACATCGGCGGCGCACGAGATGGGCGCGTTCGAGTATGCGGATGTGCTTCGAAACCGCATTGAGCGACATTGTAAAGGGCTGCGCCAGTTCGGTGACGCGAGCCTCCCCCTTCGAAAGGCGCTCCAGGATCGCTCGCCGCGTCGGGTCGGCCAGCGCCGTCAGAGTACGGTCCAAATTGGTCTGTGTCGTCAGAGACGTCATAATTCAACCCTTTGGTTTAATATCCGACGAACCGGTCGGCATGTCAAGACAAAAATTCAACCGCGCGGTTGAATTTTCTCCGAACCCGAGGCGCGCCAATTTTGCCTTTTGAATTTTCGCCGTGCTATGCTGCGCCCTCTTTTCACCAAGCCCCATCAAATCCGATCCATTATTGTGATTCGGTAGAATAACCTTTTCAGATCGAAGTCGAAGGAGAACACTTGAGCGTCCTGGTTGATAAAAGCACTCGGCTGCTGGTCCAAGGCATCACCGGCAAGGAAGGGACTTTTCACGCGTTGCAGATGCGCGATTACGGCACGAACATAGTCGGCGGCGTCACGCCCGGCAAAGGCGGGACTACACACGAAGGCTTCGCAGTCTTCAACACCGTGGCCGACGCCGTGCGCGAAACAGAAGCGAACGCTTCGGTCATATATGTTCCGCCCCCATTCGCGGCGGACGCGATCATGGAGGCGGCGGACGCGGGCGTGGCTCTGATCGTCTGCATCACCGAAGGCATTCCCGCGATCGACATGGTCGAGGCATTTCACTACGTCCGGTCGCGGGGCGTGCGACTGGTCGGGCCGAATTGCCCCGGGGTCATCTCTCCGGGCAAATGCAAAGTCGGCATCATGCCCGCGCGCATTCACAAGGAAGGCCGCGTCGGCGTGGTCTCGCGCAGCGGCACGTTAACTTACGAAGCCGTGGGGCAGTTGACCGCTCTCGGCATCGGCCAGTCGACCTGCATCGGCATAGGCGGCGATCCGGTCATCGGCACGACGCAGCGCGACGCCGTCGAGCTGTTTAACAACGATCCCGACACCGACGCCATCGTGATGATCGGCGAAATCGGCGGCTCGGCGGAAGAAGAGGCCGCCGAATACGTCAAGCAACACGTCAAGAAGCCCGTGGTCGGTTTCATCTGCGGCCAAACCGCGCCTCCCGGACGTCGCATGGGACACGCCGGCGCGATCATCTCCGGCGGCAAAGGGACCGCCGCAGAGAAGATGGACGCGATGACGGCAGCGGGCATCCACGTCGTAAAAAGCCCGGCCGACATCGGCGCGAAAGTGAAAGAAGTTCTGAAGTGAGTGAGCGCGCCGCCCGACAATTTGTAATCCGTGACCTCTTTCCTATGCTATATCGCATATCTCATATGCGATATAGCATACGGATGGCGCCTCCGTAACGACGGAGAGGGAGAGGGAGAACGCGTTGGAGTAGGAGTCGGCGTCTGACTCTTAACTACCAATTGATTATCGACCTTCTCGACGCCTTTGATCTTTTCGACAATGGCCTCCACTGCGATTCGATCCTTATCCTTCGACACTTCGCCCTTCAAAGTCAAAACGCCCCGCTCGACGCCGACCGCGACGGAGCCGTAACCCGCGGCGGCGAGTCGCGCTTTGGTCTCACCAAGCAAGAACGCGTCTTCCGCACCTTTCTTCACACCTTCCCCGACGTCGCTAGCCGCTTTCTCAGCCTGCTGCTTTATCTCTACTCCAGATGGGATTCCGGTTCCGGCCACGGCCGGATTGACTATGATCTGGTTGCTGACGCTCCTGACGCCTTCGACTTTACGCGCGACATCCACCGCCGCGTCCTTCTCCTCTTGCGTAGGCACTTCGCCTCTCAGCGTGACATCACCGTTCAAGGTGTCCACATCGACACGGGAAGGGCTGACGCGCCCGTCGGCCGTCATTCGGGCTTTGATAATGGCCGTTAACATCGCGTCGTCCACTTGCCTCTCCGTACAGGCTGCGATCATTGTTGAGAGAATGATCATCAAGAGCGCTACACAGCGCGCAAAATAACAACTCATAACGCCCTTTCGTGGGGAAATATCAGCAAGGGGGAAAACCGCGATGGGCTGAGCTTGCAAAGAACGGGCCTTAGTCGATGCTAAATAAGTCGTGCGCTACGCATGCGCTATGACGCGCTGTTTTGTCTAACTGACATTGCTGACCCAAGCGTCAAACCGAATATGACCGCGCATGAGATCAAAAAACATCTCGAGGCTTTGAACGACGAGATGGACCGGATGAAAGTCAAATGGAGATTTTCCTAGGTGGCGGCGCGGCGACGCATGTCATAGGTCAGGAGCCGGCTTGTAGTCGACAGGGAAATGAACCGGCGCTGGCATTACTGCGCAAAGTGAAGTAAACGCAAACCTGGCGACCATCGCTCCTGCGCCTCTCTCAGATTCCGCTTTGGAATAATTCTTGCCGTGGGAACACTCTCTATTACTGGAATCAGCGAGAGGGATTATGCATGAACAGGCCGCAAGAACCCGTGTTGCAAAGGACGCCACAACTAACGCGCTAGACACTAAACTGTTGTTAAAAACTCTCACGGCATTGAAGAAAGGCAATTTTTCCGTACGACTGCCGACCGATTGGATGGGAGTGAACGGAAAGATCGCAGATACGCTCAATGATGTGATTGAGATGATCGACCGTCATGTGAAGGAACTTGAGCGGATCAGCCGCGTCGTTGGACGTGACGGCAAAATCACTCAGCGCGCCGCGCCGCCGGCCGCCGACGGCTCCTGGGTGAGCCTGATCGAATCTGTCAACTCGCTGATTGACGATCTGGCCCAGCCCACCACTGAAATGGCGCGTGTCATCGGCGCGGTGGCTAACGGCGATCTATCCCAAACTATGGCCCTGGAAGTTGACGGTCGTCCGCTGAAGGGCGAATTCCTGCGTGTGGTCAAACTGGTCAACGCGATGGTAACGCAACTCGGCTCCTTCGCTTCGGAAGTCACCCGCGTGGCGCGTGAAGTCGGGACCGAAGGGAAGCTCGGCGGCGAAGCCAAGGTCAAAGGCGTGGCCGGCACCTGGAAGGATTTGACCGACAGCGTCAACTTCATGGCCGGCAACCTCACCGCCCAGGTGCGCAACATCGCCGAGGTGACCACGGCGGTGGCGAAGGGAGACCTCTCCAAAAAGATCACGGTGGACGTGAAAGGAGAAATCCTGGAATTGAAGAACACCATCAACACGATGGTTGACCAGCTCAACTCGTTCGCCTACGAGGTGACGAGCGTGGTCCGTGATGTCGGAACCGAAGGAAAACTTGGCGGCCAGGCCCGCGTCGCAGGCGTCGGCGGCGTGTGGAAAGATCTGACCGACAGCGTCAACTCGATGGGTGGCAACCTGACGGCGCAAGTCCGCAACATCGCCGATGTCACCACGGCCGTGGCCAACGGCGACCTCTCCAAGAAAATCACCGTCGACGTGAAGGGCGAAATCCTCGAATTGAAAGACACGATCAACGTGATGGTGGATCAGCTCAACTCCTTCGCTTCAGAAGTCACACGCGTCGCCCGCGAGGTCGGAACCGAAGGCAAGCTCGGCGGCCAGGCGCGCGTTCCCGGGGTCGCGGGAACGTGGAAGGATTTGACCGACAGCGTCAACTCAATGGCCGGCAACCTGACGGCCCAGGTGCGGAACATCGCCGAAGTGACCACGGCCGTGGCCCACGGCGACCTCTCGAAGAAGATCACCGTCGACGTGAAGGGTGAGATTCTTGAGTTGAAGAACACGATCAACCGCATGGTGGATCAGCTCAACTCCTTCGCTTCGGAAGTCACCCGCGTGGCCCGCGAGGTCGGAACCGAAGGCAGGCTCGGCGGTCAGGCCGAGGTGAAGGACGTGGGCGGAACCTGGAAAGACCTGACCGACAGCGTCAACTCCATGGCCGGTAACCTGACGGCCCAGGTCCGCAACATCGCCGAGGTGACCACGGCCGTGGCCAAAGGTAATTTATCGAAGAAGATCACGGTCGACGTGAAGGGCGAAATCCTCGAGTTGAAAAACACGATCAACGTGATGGTGGATCAGCTCAACTCCTTCGCTTCCGAAGTCACACGCGTCGCCCGCGAGGTCGGAACCGAAGGCAAGCTCGGCGGTCAGGCGCAGGTGCCTGACGTGGCCGGAACGTGGAAGGATTTGACCGACAATGTCAACTCAATGGCCGGTAACCTGACGGCCCAGGTGCGCAACATCGCCGACGTGACCACGGCCGTGGCCCACGGCGACCTCTCGAAGAAGATCACCGTCGACGTGAAGGGCGAAATCCTCGAGTTGAAGAACACGATCAACCGCATGGTTGATCAGCTCAACTCCTTCGCCTCGGAAGTCACACGCGTGGCCCGCGAGGTCGGAACCGAAGGCAGGCTCGGCGGTCAGGCCGTAGTGAAGGACGTGGGCGGAACCTGGAAAGACCTGACCGACAGCGTCAATTCGATGGCCGGTAACCTGACCGGCCAGGTGCGCAACATCGCCGACGTGACCACGGCCGTGGCTAACGGCGACCTCTCGAAGAAGATCACCGTCGACGTGCGCGGCGAGATTCTCGAACTTAAAAATACAATCAACCGGATGGTGGATCAGCTCAACTCCTTCGCCTCGGAAGTCACTCGCGTGGCCCGCGAAGTCGGAACCGATGGCAAGCTCGGCGGTCAGGCGCAGGTGCCAGGAATTGGCGGAACGTGGAAAGACCTTACGGACAGCGTCAACTTCATGGCCGGCAATCTCACCGCCCAGGTGCGCAACATCGCCGACGTAACCACGGCCGTGGCTAACGGCGACCTCTCGAAGAAGATCACCGTCGACGTGAAGGGCGAAATCCTCGAACTTAAAAACACGATCAACCGGATGGTCGACCAGCTCAACGCCTTCGCATCGGAAGTCACCCGCGTGGCCCGCGAGGTCGGAACCGAGGGCAAGCTCGGCGGCCAGGCCCAGGTGCATGGAGTCGCGGGCACGTGGAAAGATCTGACAGACAGCGTGAATTCAATGGCTGGCAACCTGACCGTACAGCTCCGCGACGTGTCTAAAGTCGCCACCGCCATCGCCAACGGAGACCTGACGCAAAAGATCACTGTGGACGTACGCGGCGAGATTCTACAGATCAAAGAGGTTTACAACCGGATGGTGGATCAGCTCAACTCCTTCGCATCGGAAGTCACTCGCGTGGCCCGCGAGGTCGGCGCCGAAGGAAAACTCGGCGGCCAGGCTTATGTGCGCGGCGTCGGCGGCACGTGGAAGGATTTGACCGACAGCGTCAACTTCATGGCCGGCAACCTCACCGCCCAGGTGCGCAACATCGCCGAGGTCACCACCGCCGTCGCCAAGGGCGATTTGTCGAAGAAGATCACCGTCGACGTGAAGGGTGAAATCCTGGAACTGAAGAACACCATCAACATCATGGTGGACCAGCTCAACTCATTCGCATCGGAAGTGACGCGCGTGGCCCGCGAGGTCGGAAGCGAAGGCAAGCTCGGCGGCCAGGCGCAAGTTTCCGGCGTCGGCGGGGTGTGGAAAGACCTGACCGACTCGGTGAATTTCATGGCAGGCAACCTGACCAGTCAGGTGCGCGGCATCGCGCAGGTGGTGACGGCCGTGGCCAAGGGCGACCTGAAGCGCAAGCTGACCTTCGAATCGAAGGGCGAGATCGCCGAGCTCGTCAACACGATCAACGCCATGACCGACACGCTGGCGACCTTCACCGATCAGGTGACGACGGTGGCGCGCGAAGTCGGCGTCGAAGGCAAGCTGGGCGGCCAGGCCAACGTGCCCGGGGCCTCAGGCACGTGGCGCGACCTGACGGACAACGTCAACCAGTTGGCGGCGAACCTGACCACGCAGGTGCGCGCCATCGCCGAAGTGTCAACCTCGGTGACGCAGGGCGACTTGACGCGCTCGATCGCGGTCGAGGCTCAAGGCGAGGTGGCGTCTCTCAAGGACAACATCAACGAGATGATCCGCAACCTAAAAGACACCACGCAGAAGAACAAGGAGCAGGATTGGCTCAAGACCAACCTGGCGCGCTTCAGCTCGATGCTCCAGGGCCAGCGCGACATGGCGGCCGTGGCCAACATGATCCTGTCGGAACTCGCCCCGCTCGTGGATGCGGATCAGGGGGCCTTTTACGTCAAGGAGCCGTGCGAGGAGGGCGGGCACATGATGAAGCTGCTCGGCGGCTACGCCTACACCGCGCGCAAGAACCTGGCCAACGAATTCCGCCCCGGCGAAGGGCTGGTCGGCCAGTGCGTGCTCGAAAAGAAACGCATCCTGCTGACCAACGCGCCGCGCGATTACGTCGTGATCAGTTCTGGTTTGGGCGAGGCCTCGCCGCTCAACGTCGTCGTGCTGCCAGTGCTCTTTGAAGAAGAGGTCAAGGCGGTCATCGAGCTGGCGTCGTTCAGCCACTTCAGCGAAACACACATCGCCTTCCTCGACCAGTTGACCGAGAGCATCGGCATCGTCATCAACACCATCGAGGCCAACTCGCGGACCGAACGGCTGCTGATCCAGTCGCAATCGCTCGCCGGCGAACTGCAGAGCCAGCAGGACGAGATGAAGAAGACCAACGAGCGGCTCGAACAGCAGGCGCTCACACTGCGCGAATCGGAAGATCGGTTGCGCACACAGCAGGAAGAACTCCGCCAGACCAACGATGAACTGCAAGAAAAGGCCGAGCTGCTCGCCCGGCAGAACTCGGAGGTCGAGGCCAAGAACCGCGAGATCGAGGACGCGCGCTTGAACCTGGAGGAGAAGGCCGAACAGCTTGCCCTGACATCGAGATACAAGTCCGAATTCCTGGCCAACATGTCGCACGAGTTGCGCACGCCGCTCAACTCGATGCTCATTCTCTCGCGCCAGCTCGCCGACAACGCCGATGGCAATTTGAATGGCAAGCAGATCCAGTTCGCCGAGACTATCCACTCCTCCGGCGCCGACCTGCTCTCGCTGATCACCGACATCCTCGACCTCTCGAAGGTCGAATCCGGAATGATGGTGATAGAGGCCGTCGACACGCCGTTCGCCGAGATCGCCGAAAATCTAAACCGCATCTTCCGTCAGGTGGCGGCGGACAAGGGGCTGGAGTTCACGATTGACGTTGCGGCGAACCTGCCGCCGGTCATCAACACCGACCCGAAGCGGCTGCAGCAGATTCTCAAGAACCTGCTCTCGAACGCGTTCAAATTCACTGAAAAAGGCCACGTCTCGCTCAGCATCAAGGTGGCCGAGCGCCGCGGCAATTACAGCCATGAGGCGCTCAACCAGGCCGAGCAGGTGATCGCATTCTCGGTCACCGACACCGGCATCGGCATCCCGGTCGAAAAGCAGCGGATCATCTTCGAGGCCTTCCAGCAAACCGACGGAACGACCAGCCGAAAATACGGCGGCACGGGTCTGGGCCTTTCGATCAGCCGCGAGATCGCGCGGTTGCTGGGCGGCGAAATTCGCGTCGTCAGCGCGCCTGGCGAAGGCAGCGAGTTCACGCTCTATTTGTCGCGCGTCTACAAGGCGACGGTCCCAGAAAGCGCCAGACAGACGGTGGCCGGCGGTGGATTGGTAACGCCCGGCGGGCCCCGCCTCGACACGGCGGAACCGATGCTCTCTTCGGACGATCAAGGCGAGATCATCGAAATCGCCGATGACCGCGATGATGTCATGGCGGGCGACCGCGTCTTGCTGATCGTTGAAGACGACGCGCCCTTCGCGCAAATCCTGCTCGACATGGCGCGCGAGCGCGGCTTCAAAGGCGTGGTCGCCGCTCAAGGCGCCGCCGCCTTGCGGCTGGCTCGCCGCTACAAACCCGACGCGATCACGATGGACATCCGGCTTCCCGACCGCGACGGATGGACGGTGCTCGACCGGTTGAAACACGACCGCAAGACCAGCCACATCCCGGTCCACGTCATTACGGTGGACGACCGCGAGATCCAGCCGCGCAAGCTCGGCGCGCTCACCTACCTGCGCAAACCCGTCACGCGCGAACAACTCGCCGCCGCCTTCGACCGGATCGTGGACTTCGTCGAGCGCAAGGTCAAACGACTGCTCGTGGTCGAAGGCGACGACGAGCGGCGCAGGAGCGTCGTCGAGTTGATCGGCGAGGGCGACGTGCAAACGACGGCCGTGGCTAACGGCGAAGAGGCGTTGGCCGAATTGCGGAAGCAGCGGTTCGATTGCATGGCGCTCGATCTGAGGCTGCCCGATATGTCCGGGGTCGAGCTGATCGAGCTGATCCAGCGCGAGACGGGACTGCTCGACCTGCCGATCATCGCCTATGACGGCAAGGGCCTTTCTGAAGAAGAAGGGGCGCGGCTCCGAACGGTGGCCGGCGCGATGGTGGTCAAGGAGGCCGCCTCGCCCGAACATCTGCTGGCCGAGACTTCTCTCTTCCTGCACCGCGCCGAGACCAGTCTGCCGGAGCCGAAGCGCGAGATGATGAAACAATCACTGCGCCGCGATCCGGCGCTCGAAGGGCGCAAGGTTCTGATCGTGGACGACGACATGCGCAACGTCTTCGCCCTGACCAGCGCGCTCGAAGCCCACGGCATAGAGGTTCTGTGCGCCGAGGACGGGCGCGCAGGCATAGAGACGCTTAACCGAAATCCTGACGTGGGCGTGGTGTTGATGGACATCATGATGCCGGAGATGGACGGGTACGAGACGACGCGGGCCATCCGGCAGATCGAACGGTTCAAAAACCTTCCGATCATCGCCCTGACAGCCAAGGCGATGAAGGCCGATCGCGACAAGTGCGTCGAAGCCGGCGCTTCCGATTACATCGCCAAGCCGATCGACATGGATCATCTCCTTTCGATGTTGCGCGTCTGGCTCAATCGCCCCAGAGCGGCCAGCGTATAGTAAAATGGTATTTGTAGTCCCCACGCAACCTTTGAGGCTTGCAATGAATAACGGGAACGGGAAAATCAACATACTGCTCGTGGACGACAATCCCGCCAACCTGTTGTCTCTGGAGTCGATGCTGCAAGCGCCGGACCGCAATCTGGTGAGGGCGTCTTCGGGTGGTGAGGCGCTCAAATTCCTCCTCAACAAGGACGCGGCCGTTATCCTGATGGACGTGCGCATGCCCAACATGGACGGGCTTGAGACAGCGGCGCTGATTCGCGTGCGAGAACGCACACGCGACGTCCCGATCATCTTCCTGACCGCTTACGACAGCGCAGGCAAGGCGCACTTCGCCCAGGGCTATGCGCTAGGCGCGGTGGATTACATCGTCAAGCCGATCGACCAGAGCGCGCTGAAATCGAAGGTCGCGGTCTTCGTCGAACTATACCGGAAAACCAAACAGATCGAACAGCTTTACGCCGATCTGCAAAGCCACGCCGCCGCATTGGAACAGGAGATCGCGGACCGCAAACGGGCCGAAAAGGAGCGCGCCGAGAGCTTGATGCGCGCGCAGGCGGCGCAGGCGAAGGCCGAAGAGGCCAATCGCTTGAAAGATGAATTTCTCGCCACCGTCTCTCACGAGTTGCGCGCGCCTTTGACCGCCATGCTCGGTTGGGTCGCGCTCATCCGAGGGAGGCGCCTCGACAAGGAGAGCAAAGAGCACGCGCTGGAAACTATCGAGCGCAACGTCCGCACGCAGAAGAAACTGGTTGACGATCTCCTCGATGTTTCGTCCATCGTCACCGGCAATTTCTCTCTGGATCTTGAGCCGACCCACCTCTATCACGTAATCGAGTCAGCGGTCGAGTCCGTACGCCCGGAGGCGGAGGCCAAAGGGGTGCGTGTGCAAAAGACGCTCGATCCGGCCGTACATATGTTCCTGCTTGACTCCAACAGGTTTCAACAGGTGATCTGGAACCTGGT
>Ga0207428_10003980_pt1 | contig 14176 bp, 14 predicted proteins | sample RhiMethybrSRZTD1_FD_187600 | JGI IMG/M metagenome (GOLD analysis project Ga0207428, IMG submission 187600) | Populus rhizosphere microbial communities from Tennessee, USA - Rhizosphere MetaG P. TD hybrid SRZTD1 (SPAdes) (version 3) | ecosystem: Host-associated > Plants > Roots > Rhizosphere >... | reverse complement strand
GGTAGTTTCCGCTGTCGTATTCCCAGCCGAGGGCCGACTTGTAGGGGAACTTGTCCGCGGGGATGAAGTTCTTCATCCGGAACTCGGCGGGGTCCGTCTTCAGCTCCTGGGCCAGCATGTCCGTCAGGCGCTCGATGGCGTGGGCGGCCTCGGTGACGCGGAACGAGCAGCGATAGGCGATGCCGCCGGGGGCCTTGTTGGTGTAGGCGCCGTCGACCTCGACGAACGCGTCCTTGATGTCGTAGGAGCCGGTGACGACGGAGAAGAGGCCGGCCGGGAACTTGGACGGGTTGGCGGCGGCGTCGGCGTAGCCGTGGTCGGCCACCGTCTTGATGCGAAGGGCGGTGATCTTGCCCTCCTTGTTCGCGGCCAGCTCCGCGTCCATGTGGTAGTCGCGGGCGAAGGAATCCGCCTGGAGGTTCTCCATGCGGTCCTCGATCCACTTGACGGGCTTGCCCGTGACCACGGAGGCGGCCACCGCGATCACGTATCCGGGATAGACGGGGACCTTGCCCCCGAAGCCGCCCCCGATGTCGGGCGAGATGATGCGGATCTTCTCCTCCGAGAGGCCGACGTGACCGGCCACCAGCGCGAACACCGTGCGGATGGCGTGCGGGGCCTGGGTCGTCATCCATACCGTGAGCTTGCCGTCCGTCTTGTTGAAGGAGGCCACGCAGCCGCAGGTCTCGATGGAGGCCACGTGGATGCGCGGGATGTAGATGCGCTGCTTGACCACCGCGGCCGCGGACTTGAAGGCCTGCTCCGTGGCCGCGCGGTCCCCCGCCTCCCAGTGGAAGATGTGGTTGTCCTTCTTGCCCGGCTTGTCCGTGCGCAGCACCTGCGCCCCGGGCTCGAGGGCCTTGAAGGGGTCGACGATCACGGGCAGCGGGTCGTAGTCCACCTCCACCGCGGCTACGCCGTCGGCGGCGGAGTAGCGGTCGGCGGCGATGACGGCCGCCACCTCCTGGGCCTGGTACATCACCTTCTCCACGGGCAGCACCATCTGCGTGTCCGACATCAGCGTCGGCATCCAGTGGAGCTTGAATCCGGCCAGGGTCTCCCCGGTGATCACGGCGAGGACGCCCGGGACCTTCAGGGCGGCCGCGGTGTCGATCTTCTTGATCTTCGCGTGGGCGAAGGGGCTGCGCACGATGTCCATGTAGAGCATCCCGGGCAGGACGACGTCGTCCACGTAATTCCCCTGGCCGCGGATGAAGCGAGGGTCCTCCTTGCGCTTGAGGGAATGGCCCATCCCGCCGATTTCGGGGCTCGTGCGAGGCGTGGTGGTCATGAGTGGCCTCCTACCGCTTCCCGGCCGCGTGCTGCACGGCCTTGACGATGTTGACGTACCCCGTGCACCGGCAGAGGTTGCCGGAGATGGCGTGGCGGATCTCGTCTTCCTGGGGATTCTTCGATTTCTCGAGGAGCGCGTAGCTCGTCAGCATCATGCCCGGCGTGCAGAACCCGCACTGCAGGCCGTGCTCCTGCATGAACCCGTCCTGGATGGGATCGAGCTTGCCGTCCTTCTCCAGCCCCTCCACGGTGGTGACGTTGCGGCCGTCCGCCTGCACCGCGAGCACGGTGCACGACTTCACGGGCACGCCGTCGAGGAGCACGGTGCAGGCTCCGCAGTGCGTGGTGTCGCAGCCGATGTGCGTGCCCGTCAGGCGGAAGTCCTCACGCAGGAGGTGCACGAGGAGCAGGCGCGACTCTACGTCCGCCTTTCGCGGCGCCCCGTTCACGGTGACCTGGACGCTGTGCTTGGCCATGGCTACTTCCCTCCTGCGCGCTGGGCCGCCTTGCGCAGCGCGCGCACGGTGAGCACGCGCGCCATGTCCTTCTTGTATTCCGCGGAGCCGCGGCGGTCCGCCCCCGGCTTGGTGGCGGCCGCGGCCAGGCGTCCCGCCTCCGCGAAGGTGGCCTCGTCCGGCTTCTTGCCCGCCAGGAACTTCTCCGCTTCCGTGGCCTTGATGGGCGTGGGGCCGACGTTGGTCAGCCCGATGCCCGCGCGCTCGATCACCCCGCCCTTGACGACGAGGAAGGCGGCCGCGCCCGCGGTGGCGAAGTCGCCGACCTTGCGCTCGAGCTTGACGTAGGCCCCGCCGCTCCCGGGCGGCGGAGCGGGAATGCGGATCTCGGTCAGGACCTCGTTGGGAGCGAGGGCGGTCGTGAACAGGCCCGTGAAGAACTGTGCGATGGGGATGGTGCGAGCACCCTTCGGTCCCGTGGCCACCACTTCCGCGCCCAGCGCGAGCATCGTGGCCGGATGGTCGTTGGCCGGATCGCCGTGAGCGAGATTGCCCGCCACCGTGGCCAGGTTGCGCACGAGGGGGTCGGCGATCACGGACGCGGTGTCCACCAGGATCGGGTAGCGGGACCGCACGACCTCCGAGGCCTCCAGCCCCGCCTCCCGCGCGAGGGCTCCGATCTTCAGGACGCCGCCTTCTTCCTTGATGTAGTCGAGGCCGGGGATGCGCCCGATATCCACGAGATGGGCGGGCTGTGCAAAGCGCAGCTTCATCATGGGCAGCAGGCTCTGTCCGCCGGAGAGGATCTTGGCCTCGTCGCCGAACTGCCCGAGCAGGGCCAGGGCGTCAGGCAGGCTCTTGGGAGCGTGGTAGTCGAAGGGAGGAGGAATCATCGTTGCTCCTATGTCATCAGTAAGTACAGGGCCAGAACGACGAGTGCTCCGACGAAGATCCAGAACGCGGGACGGCGTGCGGCACGCGCCACAACATGACCCGCGACCTGGCTTCCAAAGGAGAGAACTTCGATAGGGGGGGCCTCTGCTTGTGCTTGTCGTTGTGCCGGCACCGGCGCAGGTGCCGGCACGCCATCCGCAGGCGCGACTGGCACCACTACCGCCTCCGGCTTCTCCAGCTCGGCCCGCATCGCCTCCGTGAACCGCTGCAGCATCTGGTCCGAGACGTCCTGCATGAGGCCGCGGCCGAACTGGGCCATGATCCCGGTCACGCTCACTTCGGAGACGACGCGGACCTCGGACTCGCCCGCGGCCTTCTCGACGATGCGGCTCGTCATCCGCATGTCCGCGCCTCCGCGTCCGCTGGTGTCCTGGCCCCTGGCCACGATCTCGGCCGTGCGCGTCGCGGGGTCGAGCTTCTCGAAGCGCACGGTGCCGCGATACTTCGCAGAGACGGGGCCGACCTTCACCGTGATCCCGCCCGTGTAGGTCTGGTCGTCCACCTTCTCGGTGATGGAGGCCCCGGGCAGGGCCGGAGCCACCCGGTAGGGATCGGTCAGGTACGACCAGACGCGGTCCGGCGAGGCCTTGACCAGGAACGCGTGCTCGAACTGCAGAGCCATCCTTTCAACCCGCCAGGTAGGGGACGAGCCGCTCCAGGGATTCGAGGTCGTGCGCGGACGCGAAGTGATCGACGAAGGGCAGGGCCGCCTGCATTCCCGCCGCCGCGGGCTGGTAGCGCGCGTCCCCGAGGAGCGGGTTGAGCCAGACGAGGCGGCGGGCGCGCGCCTGGATACGGCGGACCGCCTCCACGAGCGCGGCGGGATCGCCGCGATCGAGCCCGTCGCTGAGGACCACGACCACTGTCTTGCCCGAGGGCTGCGCGGCCAGGTACTCCTCGTGGAACCGCGCGAGGCAGGCGCCGATGCGCGTCCCGCCCGACCAGTCCGGGACGGCGGCAGCCAGGCGGTCGAGGGTCAGGCGGACCTTGCCCGGCGCCAGCACGCGTGTGAGGTGCACCAGCTCCGTGTTGAACGCGAACACCTCCGCCCGCGGCGCGGCCCGCCGCAAGGAGAGCGCGAAGGTGAGCAGGAACCGGCTGTGGGTGTCCATCGACCCGCTGGTGTCGAGGAGGAACGCGATCCGCGGCTCCTCGATCACGCGCGCCCGCCGCGCCAGCGTGACGAGCTCCCCGGAAGTGCGGAGGGCCCGCCGATAGCTGGCGCGCACGTCGGCCCGGCCACGCCCGCGCGTGGGGACGAGGCGGCGGCTCCGGCGCGTGGCCAGCCGGCGGGCCAGGCGCGCGAGCAGGCGCTCCATCGCGACGAGGTCGCGGCCCGTCCAGGCTTCCTCGAAGGGCTTGCGTCGCAACCGCGCCTCCGGGCTGTAGCCGGGGTTCTCGCCGTCCCCCGGCGATCCCGCTTCCGTGCCCATGCGGCGCGCCTCCGGATCCCATTGGAGGGCGCGCCCGCGGGGAACCGCGGGCGGCTCCCGCTTCGGCACGGCGACGGCCGTCTCCTCCGCGCCGCCCTCCCAGACCGCGGCGAAGAGGCGATCGAAGGTCTCGAAGTCGCCGCGCCGCACCTTGAGGGCGATGCGCAGGGCACGACGCACCTCGTCGCGGTCGGCCAGGTCCACGAGCGGCAATGCGTCCGCGGCGTCCAGCTCGTCGCGCAGGGTCGTGCCCACGCCATGGGCGCGGAGGGCGCGGCCCAGGCGCGCGAGCCGCAAGGCGAGGTCGCTCACGAGGGCTCCCGCACGGAGGTGACGAGGGAGGCGACCTCTTCCGGCGTCATCGTCTCCAGGTCCGCGCGATCCTTGAGCAGGCACCCCAGCGTCTGCGTGACGACCTCCGGCTCCAGGGAGCCCTGTCGAAGGGTGAGCAGCGCCTCCGTCCAATCGAGCGTCTCCGCCACTCCCGGCTCCTTGACCAGGCGCCGCTGGCGGAGCACCTGCAGGAAGCGCCCGACCTCGCGGGCCAGCCGCTCCGGCGCCGCCGGCCAGCGCGTGCGGATGATGCGGATCTCCTTCTCGAGGCTCGGGTGCTCCACGTAGAGGTAGAGGCAGCGCCGGCGCAGCGCGTCCCCCAGCTCGCGCGTGCGGTTCGAGGTCAGCACCACCTGCGGAGGATGCGCGGCGCGGATGGTCCCCAGCTCCGGGATCGTGACCTGGAAGTCCGAGAGCACCTCCAGCAGGAAGGCCTCGAAGCCGTCGTCGGCGCGGTCGATCTCGTCCACGAGGAGCACGGGGCTGCGGTCGGCGTGCGTGATCGCGCGCAGGAGCGGCCGCTCCAGCAGGTACTCGCGGCTGAAGATCCGGTGCTCCACCTCCCGCGGGTCCTCTCCCCGGCCCTCCCCCATGCGCAACCGAAGGAGCTGGCGCGGGTAGTCCCATTCGTAGAGCGCGGTCTGGACGTCCAGGCCCTCGTAGCACTGAAGCCGGATGAGCTCCGTGCCCTGCAGGCGCGCGAGCACCTTGGCCAGCTCCGTCTTGCCCACCCCCGCGTCGCCTTCCACGAGCAGCGGCTTGCGCATCGTCCCCGCGAGGAACACGGCGGTGGCGATGGCGGGATCCGCGATGTAGCCCGCGGACTCCAGGCGGGCCAGGAGGTCCTGGATCTCGGGTTTCACGGGGGCGTGCCCACGGCCAGGTAGCGCTCGGGAGCGAGCAGGAAGCGCTCGCGGCATCCCGCGCAGCAGAAGTAGAACTCGCGGCCCCCGTGGGCCGCGGTGTGGGCGGCGCCGGCCACGCGCACGGTCATCCCGCACACGGGGTCACGCGCCTCCTCGGCGACGGCGGCGGGCGGGCGAGCGGCGGGACGGGCGGAGGCGGCGCGCTGCTCCTGAACGATCTCGGCCAGGATGCTCAGCGCGATCTCTTCGGGAGCGACGGCGCCGATGTCGAGGCCGGCGGGGTTCCGGACGCGAGCCAGGGCGGCGTCCGGCACCGTGCCGGACAGCAGCGCCCGCATTTCACCGAATCGCTTCGCGCTGGCCACGACGCCGACGTAGGTGGGCTCGTGCGCGAGGGCCGCCCTCAGCGCGTCCTCGTCCCACTGGCCTTGAGTCGCCACCACCGCGAAGACGGGGACCGATGTCGGCTCGAGGCGAAGGTCCGCGGGGCTGGCCGCGACCATGTCGGCCCCCGGGAAGGCGGAGGCGTCGGCGACGGGGTCTACCGCATACACGGCATAGCCCATCGCCTTGGCCAGGCGCGCGAGGGCGCGCGCGGTCGGGGCCACGCCGTAGACCAGCAGGCGCGGCGCGGGCAGGACCGGCTGGATGTGGATCTCCACGCTCCCTCCGCTGTGGCAGGTCATGGGGAAAACGCTGAGGCCGGGCCGGCGCTGCGACTCCGGATCGGGGTCGAGGCATACCAGCCGCGGCCGCCCGTCCTCGATGGCCTGCCGCGCCTCCGCCGTCACCGTGGGCCGCGTGCAGCTTCCTCCGACCCAGCCCTGGAAGCCGTCCCGCGTGACCAGGGCCATGTCGCCGACCTGCGCCGACATCGGGGGCTTGCGCGCCACCACCGTGGCCAGGGCGAACGGCTCACCGCGGCGGGCAAGCTCGGCGGCGAGGTCCAGCAGCTCGCGTCGCATCGCTCAGCCCCGCGCTCGGGGCGCCCCCTGGGACACGACGCCGTCGTAGTCGGCAGGCGAGTCGACGTCCTGGAGCGCGCTCTCCGGCCAGGCCACGACGTCGGCCTCGTCCCGGTGGCGGCGGACCACCTGCTTCGCGCAACGCTCGTCGTCGATGCCGAGCAGCTCCGCGAAGAGGGACCGGTCGTAGAGGGTCGGGGGGGCCTGCACGTCGCCGTAGTGGGAGACGACGAGGGGAGCGCCCGTGGTCCGGTAGCGGCCGACCAGGGCCGCGATCATGTCCGTGGTCACGAAGGGCATGTCCGCGAGCACGACGACGATGGCGTCCACGTCCGCGCCCGCGGCCGCGCGTACGCCGGTGTGCACGGACGTGCCCACCCCCCGCGCGTGGTCCGGATTCACCACGACCGCGCAGGGGAGCCCGTCCAGCTCCGCGCGTACTCGCGCTTCGTCGTGGCCGAGGACGACCACGACGCGGTCGGCGGCAGCGAGGGCGGCCCGCGCCGCGCGCCGGACCAGCGTCTCCCCGTCCAGAGGCAGGAGCAGCTTGTTCCGGCCCATGCGCGTGGAGGATCCGGCGGCGAGCACGACCGCGGCGACGGTCCGGCGCGGCTCAGGCATGGACGGAGACCTGCCGCTCGCGGAGGTGCTGGGGCTCGCGCCCAGTGCTGACCGCGAGCAGCTCGGCCAGGATGCTCACCGCCACCTGCTCCGGTCCGTCCGCACCCAGATCCAGGCCGACGGGACCGAAGATGCGGTCTCGGCTCCGCGGGGGCAGATCGCCCACGATCCGCTCCGTGCGCGCCCTCGGCCCGAGCACGCCGATGTAGGGCACGTCGGTGGCGGTCAGCCGGTGCACCCACTCCGAGTCGCGCTTGAAGGAGTGCATCTTCACCACGGCGCAGGTCCGGGAGTCGCGGGGCAGATCGGCCGACTCCTCGTCCGGGCGCAGGAGCAGCAGCTTCCGCGCCCGCGGGAATCGCTCCGAGGTCAGGTGGGCGGCGCGGTGATCGGCCACGACGACGCGGAAGCCGATGGCGGCGGCGAACTCGACCAGGGGCCGCGAGTCGTCGCCGGCGCCGCAGACCAGGAGGTTCATTGGCGGCACCAGGACCTCGATGAAGGTCGTGACGCCATCCTGGACATGCAGCACCGACCGTCCCGCTCGCAGCGCGGCCGCACCCGCCGCGTCGATCGCCCCGTCCGCGGCGGGATCGGCGAGGCGGCCGGCCCGGCGGCCGGATGCGTCGAGCACCACGATTTCGCCGCCGCTGCCTTCCGCGACGGGGATGGCGAGAGCGAAGGGCTCGTCTCCTTCGAGCAGGGCCCGCACAACCGTCCAGGTACCGGCGGCCGCCTCCGGGAGGACGGGCTGCATCACGAGGTCCACTGCGCCGTCGCAGCCGAGGCCCAAGCCCCAGACTTTGCTGTCGTCGTCTCCTGTCTCGTAGTGGAGCACGCGCGCGCGCCCACTGCGGAGGACCTGCAGACCGACCTGGCGCACGTCCTCCTCCAGGCAGCCGCCGCTGACGCCTCCCAGCAGCTCCCCGCTCTCGTCGACGAGCAGGCGGGCTCCGGGACGCCGGTAGGCCGAGCCCTGGATGCGGGTGACGACGGCGAGGGCGGCGGGGCGGCCCTCCCGCGCGCAGCGCAGCACTCGATCGAGGATCTGCCCGAGCTCCTGCCAGTGCTTCACAGCGCGGACTCCGGCGACGGCAGCGTCTCGGAGTCTAACGGCAAGCTGAAGGCGGGATCAAGGCCGCAGGACCGCCCGTGTGCGATGTTCGCACACGGGCCGGGACGCGGCCGTGATCAGGTGCGCCGCGCGGCTTCTAGAACGCGGCCGGCCAGCAGGTCGAGCGGTAGGCGCCGCCGTCGACGCGCCGCACGCGGCCGTCGCTCAGGAAGATCTTGTAGTGCTCGGAGAAGCGGTTTTCCTTCTTGACCTGGACCTCTTCGCTGTCCCACCAACCGCAGTAGCCCTTCTTGACCATGGCGTCGATGAACCACTGGTGGTAGATGTTCAGGTACCCGTCGTTGACCATTGGATTGTGTGACCGCGAGTCGTCGAAGGCCTCCGGGTGCGCACGGATGACCTCGTCGAGCGCGCTCTCGACGTCGTGGTCGTAGACGGCGTCCTCGGGGCCGCAGGTGATGTCGAGGCTCGAGGGCAGCTTGCACCCGGGGCTCGTGGGGTTGAAGGGCGGAGGAGGCGTCGGGAACGCCGCCGGATGGCAGGTGGCGCGGTACATCGATGGGCCGGTCCGCAGGTAACCGCGCGAGGTGATGAGGTGGTACTGGTCGTTGAAGCTCGCGTCGTTGGTGACCTGGATCTCTTCGCTGTCGAACCCGGCGCACAGACCCATCTTGTCGAGGTTCTCGATGACCCCGACGAGGAGCCGGCCGGAGCTGAGGACCAGCGTGTTCTCGCCCGCGTCCGCGAAGATCTCCGGGTGCTGGGCTCGGACCTGCGCGATCGCGGTCTCCACTTCCTTCTGGAAGTTCGCGCCCTCCACCGGGCAGTTGCCGATGTCCTTGGTCTGGACGGGCAGCCTCGCGCAGCTGCTGGCGCCGGGGAAACTGGGAGTGGGCATGGGCGTCGGCGTCGCGGCGACGACGGGAGGGGGCGTGGGTGAGCTCACGGCCGTCGGCGTGTCGTGTTTACCGCACGCCCCGAGAAATGCGACCACGAGCACGACGTACGATCGGCGATAGAGCATGAACCCTCCTTCTGGTCGGTGCACCGGCGGCCTCGGGCGATCGGACCGGCGCGACGCCGAATAGCATCGCTCAGAGGTGGGCCGAGGTGGTTCCGGACAGCGGAACCGGCGCTCGGACTTTAACCCGAGACGTGCGGATCACGAAGCGGCTGTGACCTACCTCCGGGCCTGGCTCGCTGCTTGGGGAGACCGTAGCGGGCTCCCTGACCGTCGTTTGGCGTGCGAGTGCTCCCCATCACTCGTGACGATCTCCCACTCGTGACCGTCCGCACGGAGGCCCCGCCCCCGCGCCCGTACGGTCTCCACGACGGACAAGCAAAGGAGATTTGAAAATGCATAGTTACCTGGTCGTGATCGCCATCATCGCCGTGCTCATCGGCATGCTGCTCCCGGCCGTCCAGTAAGTCCCTCCCGCGCTCGAGGCGCCTTGCAAGCCGGGCCGCAAGGCGCCTCGCCGGCTGCATCGGGCCGCCAGTCGATCATCCGCCCGCCGTGCGTTCACTAGAGCCCCAGAAACTCCCGCATCTCCTGCAGTGCCTCCTCTAGCGCGCGCTGGAAGGCGCGGCCGCGGGGCCGCGGGCCCGCGAAGCCCAACTCGTGCTGCAGCCGGCCCTCGACCACCTTCAGGTTGGCCCAGCCCAACATCTGCTCGCCCCAGAGCATCGGCATCGCGTAGTGGCCCATGCGGCGCTTGTGGGCCGGCACATACGCTTCAAGCTTGTATTCCCAGCCCCAGAACAGAGGAAACCGGCGTCGGTCCCAGACGACCGGGTCGAAGGGCGCGAGGAAGCGCAGCCTGTCGTCGACCGAGTGCCGGGCGGCCACGAGCTTCTCGCCCTGCGGCCAGAACCACAGCCGGCCGTCGACCTGGGCGTGGGCATAGCGGGACTTGACGTGCTCTTGTACCTGTCGCAGCTCGGCGGCCAGGTGCGGCACCCCCTGGCGCAGCAGTCCGCACAAATAGCCGAGGCTGGCCGCAGGTAGCGGCGCGTAGAGCCGCACCACCATGTCCACCAACTGGCCGGCGCGCGCGAGCCGGGTCTCCGGGCTCTCCTCCCGCGGCGCGCGCTCGATGACCTGGTAGATGCGTGTGCCGGCTTCGCGCCGCGCCACGCGCAGCCGCCCGCGATAGTGCAGGCCCTCCAGCAGATGCGTGCTGGCGCTGAGGCTGCCACCCCAGCGCTTGATGCGGCCATGATCGAAATGCGCCTGAACGTCCCTGGGGTGGGTGTGACCACGCTGGCGCACGAAGGCGAGCACCTCCTCGGCGCGCGCCTGCATCCCGGCGTCCCAGGCGTCCCAGGGCCGCGGATTCCCGCGCGGGTATAGCAGGGCGAGCGTCTCGCGAGGCAGGAAACCATAGTTGATGAAGAAGGCCTCCTCGAGGGCCAGGCGCGGGTAGCGGCGCTCCAGCTCGCCGGCGCGATAGTCCTTGACGCGCTGCGCGAGGATCAGATCCTGGGCGCGAGCCGGCGCCCGCATCGGGTCCGCCTGGACAAAGCCCAGCCGCGCGATGGCCCGCGGCAGGCTCGTGGGCTTGAACAGGCTGCGTGCGATCGCGTAGCGGCGAAGCTGAGGGAGCGTGGTGGGACACGGTCTGGCCACGAGAGCCGGGGTCATGGCGCCCCGCCGGCCTCCGTTTCCGAGCGCTGCGCGCGGCTGGACACCACGGAGTGAAAGTAGTGCCACTGCGAATACCCGGCGACCGCGCCGATCGACAACACAGTGGGCAAGAGCCAGAGGTGAATCAACACCGTGTCGCCGGCGATCGCCGTCCAGGATGGCGACAATTTCAGGACCTTGGGCCCCAGCTCACTCAGCAGATACCAGAAGAGATACGAGAACCAATAGGGCCGGCTCATCTCGAAGACGCACTTCGCCACGGACCGGCCCAGGGTCCGCGACAGCCCTAGCCAGGCCCAGCGCCCGCCGATGCAAGTCCACAGAAGTGAGGACGCGGCGACGAGCCAGAGAGCCACGACGTACGCCCGCGAGTCCTGAACCCACATGCTCACGGCGGCCGCTACCCCAAGCGGCACGCCGTTGAGGAGACCCCAGGCGGCCAGCACTCGGCGCATGTACCAGCTATAGATGTTGTTCCCGAGCCAGAGCGCAGACAGGATGCGCTCACGTGCGTGACGGCGGGCCTCGCGAACCTTCTTGCGCTCTTCGAGCTGCTGCCCTGAGAGTCCGCCCTCGATTGGCGTCTTCGAGAGGACGGCGTCGAGCGGATGGTCACGGTGCCGCTCGAGGAACTCCGGAAGGTGCTCCATGAACGGAGAGTAGGGATCGATGGGATCCATGAGGCGATGGTTCCAGCCATCGTCCGCTGAGAGCGGCCCCCACCGATCGAGGAAGAGCGCGACCGCGTCCCCAGGGATCGGCGACCGCTCGAAGGTCCGAATCAGATCGGGCTCGGTCGCGGCGTACGTCACGCGACAACGTCGGCAGCCGATGCCGTAGAACGCCAACATGAACTCACCGGCGGCCGTACGCTCTTCGCGCCGGCGCTGGTGCTCCTCGAACTGCTCGAACGACTCCTGAGCCTCCTCCAACCTGTCCTGGACGCGTCGGACCTCGGACGGATATGTCGCGGGGTCATCGTGGTCGCTGCCCAAGAACAGGAAGTGCCCTTCGTGAGCTTCGAGGAAGTCGCGGAATTCCTCCAGCTCGTAGGTGGCGAGACCGAGCGCCCGCAAGGGCGCGTAGAGGTAGCCGAACGTCGGCAGGTCGGGCTCGAACCGATACGGACTCTTCTCGAGGCTCGGCATGCCCAGGTAACCTCCGTCGCCGACCCCGGGCGCCAATTGGCCGCAATCCAGGCAGGTCACACCGTATTGGACGCTCATCCCGCGTTCAGGCTCGACCGAAGCCGCTCGAGGGATTCACGCGTCGGACCGAGCAGGCCGACCTCGATTCCCTTCTCGCGGCACCACGCGGTCGCCCTTCTGTTCAGCAGCAACAGGACGATCAGGTTCACGCAGGGTACGCACATCGCGACGGCCCAAAGCACCGGTTTACCGAGACCCATACCGGTGACGACGGCGTAGGCGTTCACGGCCACGCCGATGAGCAGGACCAATGCGATGAGGAAGATGCCGAAGCTCACGACGAGGGCCCCTCCCGTGTCGTCGGCGCCGGCGCGCCGGATGGTGATCGTCACGACACGGCTGGTGACGCCGAAAACAACCTGGCCGAGCACCGCGAGCACGAGCCGCCGGTACGCGGCGGCCGCGGCCACCACGCTGGGAGTCATGGGACGGGATTCTCGCACCCCGTGGGCGTTAGAGCTTTATCCCAGAACGTGGAGCCGGCGCTCGGACTTGAACCGAGGACCTGCTGATTACGAATCTGGCTCGATCGAAACGCGCTGAAACGCGCTGCGACACGGCGCGGCTCATCACCTCAGAAAAGTCTTGTGGTTACCGACCTCGCGTGGTGTCATCGCGTGCGATGGTGTTGCAGGTAGTTTTCGTCGCGCTGTTACCCCGGTGTCACCCCGATTCTGACCCGTGGACTCGCTGACGTCTTGTCCGCACGCCATTCGCAGAGGGCGGGTATGCCGAGCCTGAGACTGACCGCTCTTAACGTCGAAGCCGCGCGTCCGCCGGTCAAGGGACGGCTCGAACTCTTCGACGAAGGCCTCCCAGGCTTCTGCATTCGCATCACAGCGAACGATCGACGGACCGCCTGCGTCTTCTACCGAGTCGGTTCTCGGTTGCGCCGGGCGACGCTCGGTACGCTGCCACCCCTGACTCTCGCCGACGCCCGTGACCTCGCGCGCGCGGCCCTGCGCCAGGCGGCGCTGGGGCACGACCCTGCATTGGCGCGGCGCGAGGCCCGTGAAGCGCTGACGGTGGCGGGTCTCGTGAAGGGTTACATCGAAGGCGGCCAGGGCAGCCGCAGCGCGGCCACGAACGGCGACTATGGACGGACGCTCAAGGGCCTGATTCAGCCGTCGATCCTGGGCCCGCGCGCGGCGCAGGAGGTTTCCCGCGTCGAGCTGCGCGCGTTCCTGGAAGGCGTCGCGCGCAGGACTCCGATTCGAGCGAATCGCGTGCTCGCGCTGATCCGCGCGGCGTTCCGTTGGGGCCTTCGGGAGGAGCTGATCGAGCGGGATCCGACCGCGGGCATGCAGCGGCCTCGACCGGAGCGCCCACGCGAGCGTGTCCTCGCGGACCACGAGGTCAAGACGCTCTGGGAGGCTCTCGACGCGCTCGCGGCAGCCCCGAGTGACCCCGTCCTCGAGACCGGCAAGCGGGTGCCACGGCACGTCGTCGCGGCCGCGGTCAAGCTACTCGTCCTTCTCGGGACGCGCCGCGGTGAGACCCTGAACATGCGATGGGCGGATATCGACGAGCGAGCCCAGACCTGGACGGTGCCGGGAATGTTCCGCAAGGGCGGCCGGACTCACGTCGTCCCGCTGCCGCCGCTCGCGCTGCGGGTCCTCGTCCACCTTCGCGCGCTCAGCGACGAGGGCCCCTGGGTTTTTGTCGGCCGGCGCGGTGCCCCGCTCGGAAGCAACCCCGCGCGTTGGACCGACCTCGTTCGCAAAGCGTGCGGACTCGACTTCACGCTGCATGATCTGCGCCGCACCTGCGCGACGGGTTGCGCGCGCCTCGGTGCCACGGAGAGCACGGTGAGCCGCATCCTGGGCCACAAGGCGATCGCCGGGACGATCGCGGTCAGCGGAATCTACGATCGCTTCGACCGCCTGCCCGAGATCCGCTCGGCGTTAGTCGCCTGGTCGAACTATGTCGAGGCCTTGGTCACAGGCGACGCGCAACATGGCGAGCTCGTCGCGTTCGGCCGCGTAAGCTAGACGCGAAGGGAAGCCTTTGATGGCCTACAGACGCCGTCGGCGAAACAGGAAGTCGCTTAATGGCACAGAGTAAGTTCCCACCGGGATGGGATGAGGAGCGGGTCGAGAGAGTCCTCGCCCACTACGAGACGCAGTCCGAAAGCGAAGCCCTGGCCGAAGACGAAGCGACCTTCGAGACTCCTCGCCAGACGCTCATGGAAGTCCCGAGTGACCTCGTTCCCGCCGTTCGCGAGCTTATCGCCAAGCATCGGAAATAGAGCACAGAGTCGGTTCACCGCTGGTCAGTCCGAATCAGCCTGAGACCATTCGCGCAGGACGCCCGGCTGCTGGGCGTC
>Ga0207428_10003979_pt1 | contig 14177 bp, 11 predicted proteins | sample RhiMethybrSRZTD1_FD_187600 | JGI IMG/M metagenome (GOLD analysis project Ga0207428, IMG submission 187600) | Populus rhizosphere microbial communities from Tennessee, USA - Rhizosphere MetaG P. TD hybrid SRZTD1 (SPAdes) (version 3) | ecosystem: Host-associated > Plants > Roots > Rhizosphere >... | reverse complement strand
AAGCCGACTAGACTAGGGCCCCATGGCCCCCGACGGCCCGCTGGCCCGGCGACCGGAGGTGAAGGCGGCCCTCGACGTGTTGAGCGCGTGGATCGAGAGCCGGCCTCGCGCGGCAACCCCGAGGTGTGGGTGAGGAGATGTGGATCGTGGGGGCGCGTCGGCTCGAGCCGGGACTGGCAGGCGGGCTGGGGGCTCGGTTTCCGCATCCAGCGCCTCAACGGCAAGACGAGCTTCGGCCACGGGGGCTCGTTGCCCGGCTACCGGACGCAGCTTCGGATCTGGCCCGCGGAGAAGCTCGCCGTGATCGCCATGGTCGAGCGGGCGCAGCAGTACGTGGGACCCCCGTCGCCAAGGTGACGACCAGGGACGAGAAGCGCGCGTCGGATCCAGACTGGGAACGCTATGCCGGACGCTATCGGAACCGGTGGGGCGACGTGCAGGTGCTGCTCATCGTGGACGACGGCTTGATCGAGCCGAACCTCCCCGATCCACTCGACGCGGTGGAAAGCTGGTGACCCGATGAGCCGCGCCGAGGAGCGCAAGCTCGTCACCGTGCTCTTTGCCGACCTCGCCGGCTCGACCGAGCTCGCCGTGCGTCACGACCCCGAGCAGCTGCGCGCGCTCCTGACGGCCTACTTCGAGGAGATGGCGCAGCAGGTGCGCGCCTTCGGCGGCGTGGTGGAGAAATACGCCGGGGACGCCATCATGGCCGTCTTCGGCGTCCCGCACGTCCACGAGGACGACGCCGAGCGCGCCGTCCGGGCCGCGGTGGCCATGCAGGAGAGCCTGACGCTCCTGAATCCCTCCTTCGAGGCGGACTATGGTGCCGCCCTCGAGCTGCGCGTCGGCATCGCCACCGGCGAAGCGGTCGCCGTCACCGAGCCGAACCGTGAGTTCATGGTCACCGGCGAGGTGCCCAACCTCGCGTCGCGGCTTCAGTCCGCGGCGCTCGGCATCGTTCTCTCACCGGAGACATTCCGGCTCGTCCGTCCGCTCGTCGAGGCGGAGGCCACTTCCCCGCTCACGCTCAAGGGATTTCCCAGCCCGATCACCGGGCACGTCGTCCGCCGGCTTCGCGACTCCGCCAGCACTCGGGGAGTTCCCGGGCTCTCGTCGCCTCTGGTGGGCCGAGACCCCGAGCTGACCCGGCTTCATCGCTGCGCGACCGAGCTCGCCCAGGGGCGCGGACAGATCGTGTCCATCACCGGCGAGGCGGGGATCGGGAAGTCACGCCTGAAGAACGAGCTGCGCGGACACCCGCCCCCGCGCGTGCGCTGGGTCGAGGGGCGCTGCCAGGCCTTCACCCAGCACTCGGGCTACGCGCCCATCGTTCAGATCTTGCGGGGGATCTTCCAGCTCACGGGAGCAGAGGCTCCCCCGGTGTCGCGCACCAAGCTCCGCGTGAGCCTGCGTTCGCTCGTCGGAGACAAGTTCGATGGGTCGCACCCCGCCGTCGCCCATCTCCTCGGAATCGAGCGCGAACCTGCACAGGCGTCCGCGGCGATGGATCCCCGCGCCTTCCAGTCTCAGCTCGTGCCTGCGTTGCACGCCGTCATCGAGGGAGTGGTCTCGCGCGAGCCGCTCATCCTGACCGTCGAGGACCTGCACTGGGCCGACGCCGCCACCATCGAGGTACTCACCGCGCTCACCGAGCTCACCGACTTTCTGCCTTTCATGATCCTGGTCACGTCCCGGCCCGATTCGGAGGGTGGGTTCTGGGACTTTCGCTTCCACGCGCAGCGACACTATGCGCATCGCCTGACCGAGCTCACCCTGGCCCCGCTCCCGTCGGATCAGTCTGAACGCCTCGTCGAGAACCTCCTGGAGCTGGCCGACCTGCCCGCGGACATCCGCGCGCGGATCCTCGATCAGTCTGAGGGCAACCCGTTCTTCGTCGAGGAAATCATCCGGTCCTTGATCGAGCAGGGGGCGCTCCGGCGCGAGGGGGAGCGGTGGGTCAGCGCCGGAAACGTGAGTCGGCTCGCCATGCCCGCCACCCTCCGCGGACTGATCGCGGCCAGAATCGATCGGCTCCCCGCGCCCGCCAAGGCAACGCTGCAGCGGGCCGCGGTGATCGGGCGCTTCGTCGGGTACCCGGCGCTGCGCGCCCTCCACGCGGGCGAGAGTGAGCTCGATCGATCCCTCGCCCATCTGCTGCGGGCCGAGCTCTTGCGCGAGTGGGCCCACGCGCCCGAGCGCCAGTACATCTTCAAGCACGCGCTCACGCAGGAGGCGGCCTATGCGTCGATCCTCCACGAGCAGCGGCGGGCGCTGCATCGTGAGGCGGCAACGTTCCTTGAGCGGGAAACGGCCGCCGCGCCCGACCGGGCGCCGCTGCTCGCGCATCACTGGCTGAGGGCGGAGGATTGGGAGAAGGCCCTCACGTACTCCATCGAAGCCGCCCGGCGGGCGCAGGCTCTCTACGCACGGCCGGAAGCGATTGCCCACTACTGGCAGGCACTCACCCTTCTCGAGCGACTGCCTCCCACCGCGGAGCGGACCCGGACATACGCCGACGTCGTGCTGGCGCTCGAGACGTTGCCCGGCTGGCGGCGAACGGAGCGGGAGCGAGAAGACGGCTTTCGACACCTCGAACGCGCCCGTCAAGCGACATCCGAGCTCGGGGACGACGCCCGGATGGCACGGCTCGAGGGTGTGATCGCGTGGCACCGCGGGGAGGAGGCAGGCCTCCAGCGAGCCTTGCGACGCGCCGAGCAAGCGCGAGACGAGGAAGCGTGCGCACGGATCAGCCTCTACTACGGCGGGCACCTCGGTCAGGTCGCGAGGTACGAGGAGTCGCTGACGTATATCGACCAGGGCGTGGCCGCATTGGGTCGCCTGGGACAGGTGCACGATCAGGCCTATGAGATGGCCACGAGCGGCCGCTGCTATTCATCCCGCGCCGGACACCTCGCGAAAGCCCTGGACTACGCGATGCGCGCCCGGGCCCTTGGCGATGGTCTCGGCGATGCGCGGCTCAAGGCATGGCGAACGATGGAGGCCGAGCCCTACATGTACAAGGGCCTCTGGCTCGACGTGACCCGTGTCGTCGAGGAAGGTCTCCCATTGGCGTGGGAGATCAGGGAGTGGCCCGTGATCTTCTGGACCTCGGCCTGGGGGGCCATCGCTCATGTGAAGCTCGGGCAGCACGCGGAGGCCCGACGGCTGCTGGACCGCGCGATACCGGCATGTGAAGCCGCCAGCTATACGTATGGGTGGAACATGATCTTCCTTCAGGTGGCGCTGGCCGATCTCGAGCTCGCCGTCGGTAATGTGCCGGCCGCGCTGGCCGCCGCCCGCCGAGCGGTCGACATAGCCAAAGAAAGCCACTACCGCATGGAGCAAGGCGCCGCGCTTCGTGTGCTCGGTCAGGCCTGCGAGGCCTCGGGTGACGTGGCGGCGGCCGACGACGCGTTCCGGCAGAGCGTGGCGGTGCTCGAAGCCACCCAGTCCCGGCCCGAGCTAGGCCAGACCTTGCTCGCGTACGGGCGGTTCGGCTCGCGCGGCGGTGCCCCCGCTGGACGCGTTCTCATCGAGCGCGCCCTCGCGCTGTTCGAGGAGATGGACGCCACCGGCTGGGTCGCCGAGGCGAGGGCCGCGCTCTAGGCGAAGACGAACGCGCGGCGCGGATTGTCCACGATGAGCCCGCGGATCGCGCGGTCGTCGAGCCCCTTGCGGCGCAGGCGGGGCAGCACGTTCAGCAGCAGGTGGTGATAGCCGAAGCCGCCCCACTTGGTCAGGCAGTGCTTGTAGGCGATGTCGTGGGACATCAGCAGCTGCCGTGCGTGCCCGTCCTCGATGAGCCGGAGGATCTGCGCCATGCGCCCGCCGTCGTTGGGCATGTCGAAGTCCGGGTTGTAGGGGTAGTAGGACGTCTCCAGACCGAAGAGGTCATACTCGAGATAGCAGCCGGTCTGGGCGAGATCCATCAGGTGCTTGCGGTCCGCGATGGTGCGGTCGATGTGGCACATGATCGTCCGCTTGAGGCTGCCGCCCTCCTTCGCGACCACGTCGAGGATCTGCTGGGGCGCCCGGGGATTGCGCCCGGGGTGGATCATGAGCGGGGCGCCCGTCTCGCGCTGTGCCGCCACCGCCGCGCGGAGGACCTTCTTCTCCTCGTCGGTCCACGGCCAGCTGCACCCGATCTCGCCGATGAGCCCCGCGCGCACCCCCGTCGCGCCGACGCCCACCGTGAGGTCGCTCACGACTTCCCGCGTGATGTCTTCCACGCTACGCCGCGCGAGCGCCGGAGGATGCGCCGCCTGCACGTAGTAGCCCGCGCCCATCACGATGTGCAGCCCGGTGGCGCGCGCGATGCGCGCGAGCCCCTCGGGATCGCGCGAGAGCCCGCCGTTGGTGGGGTCCACCATGGTCTGGCCGCCGGCGTGCTTGAAGAGGAGCGCCTCGTCGCGCGCTACGTCCTCGTCGAGCAGGCGCAGGTTGTCGAGGTTCGAGGAAAAGTTTTGCCGGATCCAGCCGAGATTCGCCATGCTCACCGGGGCGAGCGCACGCCCCTTGTCGGCGGCGGGGTCCGGCTCCTTGAACATCACTTTGAAGTCGATGAGGAGATGCTCGTGGGGGAGCGTGATGCCGAGGGCGTCGCCGTCCACGGGGCCGAGCACGGTCTGCGCCCTTCCGGACAGGGGGGTCTTGGGCATGCGGGGACTCTAGCACGCCCCGTTGTCTCCCCCGCCGCCCTGTGCTATACGCTGCGCAAGCCTTGAGGTCATTGCCGCCCTCGCGCCATCCACGTCCCGGACGCGTGAACCGAGGAGGAGACATCATGAAGCGATGGGCATTGCCCGCTCTCGTCCTGACCCTTGTCCTCAGCCTGCCCCCGTCGCTCCACGCGCAGGCCAAGGACACCCTCACCGTGGCGCTCGTGTCGCACGCACCCACGATGGATCCCCACATGCACTTCGAGCGCGTGGGCATCCTGGTCAACATCAACATGTTCGATTCCCTGCTCCACCGGAACACCAAGCTCGAGTTCGAGCCGTCCATCGCCACATCCTGGAAGGCGCTGAGCGACACCCAGTGGGAGTTCAAGATCCGGAAGGGCGTGCGTTTTCACAATGGCGAGGTCCTAACCCCAGAGGACGTGAAGTACTCGTTCGACCGCGTGATCGACCAGACGAAGAAGTCGCCCCAGTACGGCAACATCCGCGCCATCAAGGAAGTCAAGGTGGTCAACGCGGACACCGTCCACATCATCACCGACAAGCCCTTCCCGCTCCTGCTGGAGCGCCTCGTGTTCTTCCCGATCGTCCCGAAGAAGCACATCGAGGCGGTGGGGGACCAGGCCTTCGGCTCGACCTCCCCGGTGGGCACCGGCCCCTGGAAGTTCGTGGAATGGAAGCGCGACCAGTACATCAAGCTCGAGGCGTTCGACCAGCACTGGCGCGGCAAGCCGGCCTTCAAGCACCTCGTCTTCCGGGCCATCCCCGAGGTCGCGACGCAGGTGGCCGAGATCAAGACGGGCGGGGTGGACCTCATGCGCAACGTCTCCGCCGACCTCCTGCCCGAGTTCAAGACGCACCCGCAAGCCTACATCTCCTCGACCCCGATCCTCCGTGTCCACTACATGGCGCTCGACATGCGGTCCGCGCCCTTCGACAAGCGGCCGGCGCGGCAAGCGGCCAACTACGCCATCGACAAGGGCACGGTGATCCAGAAGCTCATGGCCGGGCTCGGCACGCAGACGGCCACCGTGGTGCAGCCGCTGGCTTTCGGCTTCGACCCCAGCGTGAAGCCCTATCCCTATGACGCGAAGAAGGCCAAGGAGCTGCTCGCCCAGGCCGGCTATCCCAACGGCGTGGACATCACGCTCCACAGCGCCTTCGTCGAGTTCCGGCCGGTGTTCGAGGCGCTCTGCCAGATGCTGACCGAGGTCGGCATCCGCACCACGCCCAAGATGTGGGACCCGGGCCCGGCGTGGAACAAGTTCTTCCAGACCGAGGGCAAGGCGACCAACGGGTACTACGGCTCCTGGGGCAACTACTCGGTGTTCGACGCCGACGCGGTGCTGCACCCCCTGTACCATACCGAGCCGGGCGGCTGGGTGGGCAAGTGGTACACGCGCGTGGAAGGGCTCGACAAGCTCATCGACGAGGCGCGCTCGAGCGTGGACCAGCCCAAGCGGAAGAAGGTCTACTCGCAGATCCAGACCATGATCCGCGAGGAGGCGCCCAGCATCTTCCTGTTCACGCAGTACGACACGCTCGCCATCTCGAAGAAGGTGCAGTACGCCGCGCGCGGCGACGAGTGGCTCTGGCTCTACGACGCCAAGCCGGTGGGACGGTAGCCGACCCCGCGGAGGTTAGAGCGCGTCCGTGCTGACCCTGCTGATTCGCCGGGTCGTCCGCCTCGCGGTGGTACTGGTGGGGGTGACGTTGATCACCTTCTCCATCCTCCACGTGAGCGGCGACCCGGTGTCGCTCATCATGCCGGAGGCGCCGGAAGCGGACCGGGCCGCCCTCCGCGTGGCCATGGGCTTCAACGACCCGCTGCCGCTGCAATTCACGCGCTTCCTCGCCAACACCGTCCGGGGTAACTTCGGCAACTCGTTCTTCCATCGCGCCCCCGCCCTGCCGCTCGTGCTGGAGCGGATGCCGACCACCCTGCTCCTCTCCATCTGCGCGATGGCGCTCTCCCTCGCGCTCGCCATCCCCCTCGGCATCATCACCGCGATCCGGCGGGCCTCCCTCCTCGACTGGGGCGCGACGCTGATCGTGTTCCTCGGCACCTCCATGCCCGTTTTCTGGACGGGCATCATGCTGATCCTGCTCTTTGCCGTGCAGTTGCGCGTCCTGCCGGTGTCCGGTTGGGAGAGCTGGGCGGCGCTCGTGCTGCCCACCATCACCCTCGCCACCTTCTCGACGCCGCTCCTCCTCCGCATCGTGCGCTCGAGCATGCTCGAGGTGATCAACCTCGACTACGTCCGTACCGCGCGGGCCAAGGGCGTGTCCGAGTGGTTCGTGATCTGCCGCCACGCCCTGATCAATGCGGCGCTGCCGCTGGTGACGGTGGCCGGACTGCAGTTCGGCCTGCTCCTCACCGGCGCCATCATCACCGAGACCGTCTTCGCGGTACCCGGCATGGGCCGGCTCATTGTCGGGGCCATCCGCCAGCTCGACTTTCCGATCGTCCAGGCGGGTGTCTTCGTCTTCGCCATGATCATCGTCGTCGTGAACTTTACGGTGGATCTCCTCTATATCTACCTGAACCCGCAGATCCGGGTGCGCTGAGCGCTCATGTCCATCGGGACGCTCGCCCCGCCGCTGGAGGCCGCCGCCCTCGCACGCCCCGCCCAGGGGTCGCGGGTCTGGCGCAAGCTCGTCCGCAATCCCGCCACGCTGGCCGGCGCCATCATCCTCGTGATCGTCATCGGGGCCGCGGTGTTCGCGCCGTGGGTGGCGCCCCAGGATCCGACGCGGCAGAGTCTGATCCGCCGCTTCATCCCGCCGGTGTGGGCGGAAGGCGGCAAGGCCGTCCACGTGCTCGGCACCGATCAGGTCGGGCGCGACATCCTGAGCCGCATCATCTACGGCGCGCGCGTGTCCCTGCTGGTCGGGGTCTCCGCGGTGGCAGTGAGCCTCACGGTGGGCGTGACGCTCGGACTCCTCGCGGGCTTCCTCCACGGCCGCGTGGACACCGTCATCACGACGGTGGTCGACGTGTGGCTGTCGTTCCCGCAACTCCTGCTTGCGCTCGCCTTCGTGGCGGCGCTCGGCCCCAGCCTCACCACCATCATCGTCGTCCTGGGCTTCACCGGGTGGGAGCGCTACACGCGGGTGGTGCGCGCGGAGGTGCTGGCCCTGCGCGAGAAGGACTTCGTCGAGGCCGCCCGCGCGATGGGCGCGTCGGCGGCCCGCACCATCATGCGGCACCTGCTCCCGAACACCTTCTCGTCCATCATCGTTCTCTCGACGCTGCAGGTCGCCCAGGCGATCCTGCAGGAGGCGGCGCTGTCATTCCTCGGCGTGGGCACGGGCAGCGCGTATCCGACCTGGGGCCAGATGATCGCGCTGGGCCGCGACTTCGTGAGCGTCGCGTGGTGGCTCCCCACGTTCCCCGGGCTGGCCATCCTCCTCACCGTGCTCGCCATCAACCTCGTGGGCGACCGGCTGCGGGACGCCCTCGACCCGCGGATCGGCTAGGAGTAGAGTGCCGCCATGACCATTCCTGCTCCCGCCCGCGCCAGCGCCGACGTCGGCCTCATCGGACTCGCCGTCATGGGGCAGAATCTCGCGCTCAACATCGCGGATCACGGCTATCGCGTGGCCGTCTACAACCGGACGACCACGGTCACCGAGAAGTTCCTCTCCCAGCACCCCGACACGCCGGGCGGGCTCGTCGGCGCCGCCGCCCTGCCGGACTTCGTAAGCGCGCTCACGAAGCCACGGAAGATCATCGTGCTGGTGAAGGCCGGGCCGCCGGTCGACGCGATCGTGGAGCAGCTCCTGGGCGCGGGCGTGGAGTCGGAGGACATCGTGGTCGACTGCGGCAACAGTCAGTGGACCGACACCATCCGCCGCGAGAAGCAGTACGCGGCCGGGTGCCGCTTCTTCGGCTCCGGGGTGAGCGGCGGCGAGCTGGGCGCGCGCTTCGGCCCCTCGATGATGCCGGGTGGCCATCCCGAGTCCTGGCAGCATCTCCGCCCCATCTGGGAAGCCGTCGCCGCCAAGGTGGACGCGCGCACCGGTATGCCGCTCGAGGACTACGCCCCAGGCAAGCCGGTGGTGGGCGGGGAGCCCTGCACCGCCTACCTCGGGCCCAACGGCGCCGGCCACTACGTGAAGATGGTGCACAACGGGATCGAGTACATCGACATGCAGCTCATCTCGGAGGCGTACCACCTGCTCTCGACGCTGGGCGGCATGAAGCCGGACGCGCTCTCCGAGACCTTCGAGGAGTGGAACCGCGGCGAGCTGTCGTCCTACCTCATCCAGATCACCGCCGACATCCTGCGCCAGCGCGACCCCGCCAACCCTCGCCGCTTCTTCGTCGACGCGGTGCTGGACGCGGCCGGCCAGAAGGGCACCGGGAAGTGGACCAGCGTGAGCGCGCTCGACATGGGCATCCCCGCCAATGCCATCGCGGAGGCGGTGTTTGCCCGCTGCCTCTCTGCCCTCAAGGTGGAGCGGGTGGCCGCGTCCCGGGTGCTGAAGGGCCCGCGCACGCAGTACCGCGGATCGAAGAAGCAATTGGTGGAGTCGGTGCGCCGGGCCCTCTATTCGTCCAAGATCTGCGCCTATGCCCAGGGCTTCCAGCTCATGCGCGCGGCCCAGGACGAGTACAAGTGGACGCTGGACTTCGGCACCATCGCCGCGATCTGGCGGGGTGGCTGCATCATCCGCGCCCGCTTCCTCCAGAAGATCACCGAGGCGTACCGGCGCGACCCCAAGCTCGTGAACCTCATGCTCGATCCCTACTTCAAGCGCGCGCTCGCCTCGGGCCAGGACGCCTGGCGCGAGGTGGTGAGCTTGGCGGCCAAGCACGGCATCCCCGCCCCCGCGTTCAGCAGCGCCCTCGCCTACTTCGACGGCTATCGCGCCGCGCGGCTGCCCGCGAACCTCCTCCAGGCGCAGCGGGACTATTTCGGCGCCCATACCTACGAGCGGGTGGACGCGCCGCGCGGGAAGTTCTTCCACGTGGACTGGCCGGACCCGAAGCGCCCGCAGCTGCCCGTCTGATCGTCGCGTGGCCGCGCCGCTGACCTTCGGCACCAACCGCTTCGGCTTCCCCGATCCGGCCCGTCTCGCCGCCACATGCCGCGACGCCGAGGCCGCGGGCTTCGATCATCTCTGGTTCCCCGACAGCCAGCTGCGCAACGGGGACGTGTTCGTCAACGTGCTGACCGCGGCGCAATCCACGCGCCACGCCAAGGTCGGCACGCTGCTCGTGAACCCGGTCACGCGTCACCCGAGCCTGATCGCCGCGAGCGCGGCGGCGGTGGACATGTACGCGCCGGGACGGGTCCTCCTCGGGATCGGCTCCGGCGACACCGCGGTGTGGCAGGTGGGGCTGCGGCCCGCGCGCCTCGCCGAGCAGGAGGCCGCGGTGAAGATGATCCGCGCGCTGCTCGCCGGCGATGGGGTGCCGCTCGGCTGGACGGCGCCGTCGCGTCTTCAGACCCCGCGCCCGGTGCCGGTGATCGTGGCGGGCAGCGGCCCCAAGACCCTGCGGATGGCCGGCCGCTCGGCGGATGGCGCGGTGATCCGGATCGGCGCCGATCCCGCGCTCGTGCAGTGGGGCTACGACGAGTTCTGCGCAGGGGCGCGCGAGGCCGGGCGCGATCCCGCCGCGCTCTGGGTGGCCGGGCACTTCCACACCGTGCTTACTGACGACGTGGAGCTCGCCGAGGCGCGCGGCCGCGTGATGGCGGCCGGCTACTACGAGGTGAACCGTGGCACGTGGGAGCGCCTCGGCCTGGGGTGGCCGTGCGCGCCGATCGAGCGCATTCTCGAGGAGGTGCGCCCCGACTTCCATCATGCCTACGACATGGCCCTGGCGGCCAAGCACGTCGAGGCCATTCCGGTGGAGGTCGCGCGGCGGTTCTGCCTCATGGGCTCGGCCGCCGACGTGCGGCTGCAGCTGGAAGGACTGGTCGAGCGCTTCCCCTGGATGCGCCACGTGATCCTGCAGCCCAACATGCCTGGCCCCAGCTTCATCGAGGCCTGTGGCGCCGAGGTCCTGCCCGCGTTCAGGTAGTCCCCTCACCTCGCCCCGTAGAGCCGCATCGCACGCCGCACCTCATTCAGCGTGGCGGCCGCCACCGCCCGCCCCCGTGTCGTCCCCTCGGCCAGCACGCGCTCCACGGCGGCGCGATCCTGAGCCCACTCCGCCCGTCGCCGACGGATGGGCCCGAGCAGCGCTTCGAGCGACTCCAGCAGTCGCCGCTTGACGACGGAGTCGCCGAGACCGCCCGCGCGATAGCGCTCCTTGAGCCGCGCGACCTCCCCCGCGTCGGGGTCGAACGCGTCGAGGTAGGCGAAGACGGGATTCCCCTCCACCGTTCCCGGATCTTCCACGCGGAGATGGTGAGGGTCAGTGAACATCCCGCGCACGCGCGTTGCCACGATGTCCGGCGGGTCGGAGAGATTGATCACGTTGCCCAGCGTCTTGCTCATCTTGGCGCCGCCATCCGTGCCGGGCAGGCGTGACACCGCGCCGAGCAGCGCCGCGGGCTCGACCAGCGCCGGCCCGGCCTCCGCCGGGTAGAGACGGTTGAAGCGTCGCACGATCTCCGCCGCCACCTCGATCATGGGCAGCTGATCGTCCCCTACCGGGACCAGGTGCGCCTTGAACGCGGCGATGTCCGCGGCCTGGCTCACTGGGTAGACGAGGAACCCCGCGGGTACGTCGGCCTCGAAGCCCTTCTGCCGCATCTCGTCCTTCACCGTGGGATTGCGCTGCAGCCGCGCCACCGTGACGAGGTTCAGGAAGTAGAAGGTGAGCTCGGCCAGCTCGGGCACCTGGCTCTGCACGACGATGGTGGCGACCGCGGGGTCGAGACCTACGGCGAGGTAGTCCAGCGCCACCTCGAGCACATGCTCGCGGATCTGCTCGGGCGCGTCGGCGTGGTCGGTGAGCGCCTGGAGGTCGGCGATCAGCACGTAGGTGTCGTGCTCCCGCTGGAGCGCGACCCGCTGCGTCAACGAGCCCACGTAGTGCCCGAGATGCAGCGGCCCGGTGGGCCGATCCCCGGTGAGAATCGTCTTCCGCATGCTCTCCCTCCGAAAATGAGAAGAACCGCCGGCCTCGACTCGAGCGGCGGTTCTTGGGGAGCGGGGGCCGCCCGTCGAGGCAGCCCCTGATCGAGATCGCGTCGCGCTAGGGCGCTGCCGGGTTTGGCGGCCAGCACCAGGACATCGTCGGATGCTTCTTTGCGCGCAACATGCTCGGCATCGTACGCGAGATCGAACGATTCTGCTTGACAGGTTCTGGAGCGCCTTGGAATCCACCGTTCGCAGCATTTCGAAAATGCCCTCTCCGATCGAACCGCTCAGGCCGCCCGTGATGATCCGCCAGGGGGAAGGCAAAAATCATCTCTCGCTCCCCGAGCGCTTGCCCAGGACCCGCCCAGACGACGGAAATACCCGGGTCTAGAGTTGCACATGAAGGAGATGCGCCATGTTGCTTCCACAGACCGATGAGCTCGACCGCCTTGGCGACGAGATCGCCGCCCTCTCCGCCAAGGTCGATGCTCCGTTCGCGTGCGCGTCGCCCGGGCGCTGGGCGGGCTGCCTCGCTTCGCTGAAGCGCTCGCATGCGGGAAGCTGTCCTATGCCAAGGTGCGTGCGCTGACCCGAGTCGCCACGCCTGGGAACGAGGCTCGACTTCTCGCCATCGGTCGCACAGTTACCGCTTCGCAGGCGGAGCGAATTGTCCGGGGCTGGCCCCGCGACAGCCGCGAAGGGGACCTGGCGGAGTCCAAGCGACGGCATGCGGGACGAGCGCTCCATGTCTACACCGACGAGCGCGGCATGATGGTGATCCACGGGCGCCTGGACCCCGAGGGTGGGGCGGTGCTCCTGCAGGCGCTCACCGCCGCCAGGACGTTCTCTATCGGCGCGACCGCGAGCGAGTGCCGGTTTCGCTGATACCGCCTCCCGAACCCAACTATGAGCAGCGTCGAGCCGACGCGCTGCTCTTGGTGGCTGAGTCGGCCCTGCATCACGAGCTGGATCCGGGCGCCCCAGCCGAGCGCTATCACGTCATTCTTCAGGTCGACTCCTCCGGCGATTCGTCACTGGGAGACGGCACCCACGTTTCCGCGGAAACGTCGGAGCGACTCAGCTGTGACGCCAGCCGCACATGGATTCGGCATGACGAGGAGGGGCATCCGGTCGAGGTAAGCAAGAAGAGCCGGACGATACCGCAGGCGATTCGGCGAGCCTTGCTACGTCGTGATCAAGTATGTCGCTTCCCGGGATGCGAGCGACGATTCGTCCAGGCTCATCACATCCGCCATTGGGCACACGGTGGGCCGACAGTCCTGTCCAACCTGGTATTGCTCTGCCGATACCACCATCGCGCGGTCCACGAGGACGGATATCAGATCACTCGCCACGACAACGGCGTCTTGACCTTCCATCGTCCCAACGGCCAGGCCGTGCTCGCAGTCCCCTAGCATTCACTGCGGCCCGCTACCGCCGCGGCACCGCGGCCAGCCCGTCGTACAGGTGAATCGTCGAGCGCATGGCCTTCACCCAGTCGCCGAGATGAAGGCTCTCGTTCTCGGAGTGGGCCTGGGTGTTGGGGTCGATCACGCCCATGAGGATGCAGGGGGCGCCTTTGAGGAGATGGGCGAAGGGCTGCACGAAGCCGATGGTGCCGCCCGCGCCGACCATCGCCGTCTCCTTGCCGAAGCCCGCCTTGAGGGCCGCGCGCGCCGCTTCGAAGGCCGGACCTTCGGGATCGGTGGTCCACCACGGGCTGGTGCCGGTCACGGTGGCGCGCACCTTCATCCCGAATGGGGGCTTCGCGGTGAGCTTCTTGACGATGAGCCGGCCCGCCTCGCGCGCGTCCATCCCGGGGACGGTTCGAAGCGACAGGCGCGCTTTGGCCGCCTCGATGATCTGGTTGGAGGAGCCGAGGAAGGGGCGCGCCTCCAGCGCGATCACGGTGAGGGCCGGCCGGGTCCACATCCGCTCGAGCAGCGAGTACTTCTTCTCGCCCCAGAGCTGGACGCCGGGAAGCATGCCCGAGTCCTTCTTGAACTTGCCCTCCGCGAGCGGGAGCTTACGCAGACGGGCGAGCTGCTTGGCGCTGGGCCGGGCGACGTTCCTGTAGAGGCCCGGCACGTTGAGCGCGCCGTCTCTGGTGCGCAGGTCCGCGATCATCGCGCAGAGGATCTGCACGGGGTCGGGCACGGGACCGCTGTAGCCCGAGTGCAGCGGCTGGTGCAGGCCCTGCACCTCGACATCCACCTGGCAGATGCCGCGGAGCTGATACGTCAGCGCGGGATGGCCGACGTCGTAGTTCCCGGTGTCGGTCAGCACGATGAAGTCCGCGGCCATTTTCGCCTTGTGGTGCTCGAGGAAGCGGCCGAGGTTCATCGAGCCGATCTCTTCCTCGCCCTCGATGATGAACTTCACGTTCAGCGGCAGCGTCTTCGCCGCGCGGAGGTAGGAGCCGACGGCGGCCACGTGTGCCATGACCCCGCCCTTGTC
>Ga0207428_10003973_pt1 | contig 14185 bp, 11 predicted proteins | sample RhiMethybrSRZTD1_FD_187600 | JGI IMG/M metagenome (GOLD analysis project Ga0207428, IMG submission 187600) | Populus rhizosphere microbial communities from Tennessee, USA - Rhizosphere MetaG P. TD hybrid SRZTD1 (SPAdes) (version 3) | ecosystem: Host-associated > Plants > Roots > Rhizosphere >... | reverse complement strand
GGACGGCTTCCGGTATCCGTGATTACCGGCTTTCTGGGCAGCGGCAAGACGACGCTCATCAACCGGCTCGTGAAGCGCCCGGAGATGAACCGCGTGGCGGTGATCGTCAACGAGCTGGGCGAGATCGGCGTCGACAACGACCTCGTCGAAACCTCGTCCGAGCAGATGATGCTGCTGAACAGCGGCTGCCTGTGCTGCACGCTGCGCACCGATCTCCAGGAAACGCTGCGGGAGCTGTTCATCAAGCGCCGCAACGGCGAGATCATCGACTTCGAGCGCGTCATCGTGGAGACCACCGGCATCGCCGACCCGGCGCCGGTCATGCAGACCTTGATGACCGATTCGCTGCTGCTCGACCAGTTCCGGCTCGACTGCGTGGTCACGCTGGTCGATGCGTTCAATTCTCCGGGGCAGCTCGATTCGTTTTCCGAGCCGGTGAAACAGGTCGCGCTGGCGGACCGCATCGTGGTGACCAAGACGGACCTCGCCCCGGCCGGGCAGGTAGAGGCTCTGGAACGCCGCCTGCGCGAGATCAACCCGCGCGCGCTGTTCACCCGGGCCTTGAACGGGGAAGTGGATCCGGCGTTCCTGGTTGACGTGGGCCTGACGAATACGAAGTCACGCCTGGAAGAGGTCGAGCGCTGGCTGGGCGACGGGGAGAAAGAGGACCATGCCGGCGACGAGCACGGCCACCATCACCACCACGACGAAGCAATCAAGACTTTCACGCTTCGCTTCGACAAGCCGCTCGCGTGGCAGGCGTTCACGCAGACGATAGAGGTCCTGACGGCGCTCCGCGGTCCGGACCTCCTGCGGGTGAAGGGCCTCGTCAACGTCGAAGGCAAGAGCGGCCCGATGGTGGTGCAGGGGGTGCAGCATCTCTTCCATCCTCCCATCGAGCTTGCGGCATGGCCCGGCGCGGACCACGGAACGCGCCTCGTGTTCATCACGAAGGGCATTCCCCGGCAGACGGTCGAGAATCTCTTCTCCGCGATCGGGGCGATCGGGACTAGAGCTTGAGGAGGCCGCGCCGGTTGAGGTATGCGCTGCCGAGCTGAGGGCCCGTGTCACGGGCTGACCGATGAAAGTTTAGTGTCCGCTTTTGAGCCGGCTGCCGCCCGATACGGCCGAGCCTTAGATTTCCAGATAGCCGCCGTCAGGTCCCTTTACCGCCGCGCCAGTTCGGCTTCGAGTCGCGCGAGCCACGGACGAAACTCTTCAAACCAACGGCGTCCTTGATTTCTCAAGAGGTAACGGTCCGCTTCTCGAAGTGCGCGTAGCCTGCCGGGCGCGAGTGCGGTGGATCGTTTCCCGCCCTTTGAGCGATTCATCCTCTCGCAGAAATCCAGAATAGCGCGCCAGTGAGGAATAGCGCTCGCGCCGAAAAGCTCCCGCACGACTTCCCTCCAGCTCCTCTCGGGATCGTATGCCGCAGGGTTCGCGGCGTAGTCGAAGCAGGTGGCGAGCGGAACCAGGCTCAAACTCTCCTGCAACAGGGGATTGTTCAGATAGCCGTAAACCGCCGCCGGCAGGCGCGAGTCGCGGCCGGCAAGGGGAGCGAGATGCATCTCATCGCTCATCGACAAATCGTTGACGGGGTAGTTGTCCCAGAGAATCAGGGGGTGCTTGAGCTGACGTGCCACCTTGCGCGCATGGGCCAGGGAGACCGTCCGGGGCACAATGGCAGGCCCGGTCCAGAGACAGGCGACAGGGGCGGGCAGGTGTCTGGCGAGCGTCTGCCAGAAGCGCGGCTCGAAGACGCCGAACATGCGCTCGAGCCGGGGGTGTTCCGTGTAGCGGGAGGGACAGATCCACCATTCCACTTCCGTCCAGGACGCCGGCTGCCGTTCGAGGATCTTCTCCAGCCACAGTCCTTCGGCCCTGGCCAGGCTACCACCAAAGTGTTTTCGGTCCGCCGCGTGACTCAGGCGCGAGGGGATGTCATCGAACAGAACCGCGAAGATTCGCACGCCCGCATCGTAGAAGCGCGCGGCCTTCTCGAGCAAAAGCTGCGCGGGCTCTAGAGCGGAGAACCGCAGCCCCTTTCCTGGGTGGAAGGCGTAAACGAAATCGATATGCTGCTCTTGCGCGGCCTTGATGAGATCCTGCAGCACTTTCCATTCGCCCTTCGGATAGGGATCCCTCCAGCGCGCGCGGTGATAAGGGTCGTCCTTGGGGGCGTAGAGATAGGTGTTCATCCCCCTCTTTGCGCCGAACCGGAAAAGAGCCTTGCGGTGCGGCATGCTCCAGGGAGGTCCGAAGAATCCTTCGACAATTCCGCGGCGTTGAAACGTGGACCCGCGTCGCACGTGATTAGCCCCAAAGCGAATTAAAACCCGGAATCATGCGTGCGCTAGAAAGAATCATCCTAGAATGAGTACACCGGACACCACTGCCGCATCAAGTACGATCCAGCCTATGCACGGCAAGTAGATATTTCGATCTCGTTTTTGTATTCCGTACCAGAACCATACCAGGGCGGAAATCAAGTATGCACTCCAGGAGATAAGCGAAACTCCTGCCGTTTGATGACCGATCCAAACCGTCAGGACTTGTGGGATCGTCATGACCATTGTGAAAATGGATAGACCACCCAGCAGGTAAGTCATGGACTTGTTCGCAGGCGCGGGAGGAACCTGCGACGGTGGGTGCGTCGGATGCATGGATTGGTCTCCCGGTTAGGGTGTTCCACATGCGGCGCGCTGGCTGCCTGAAAGGTAAGCGAGCGCTAGATCGGCGTAATGATTGCCTGCGATGGCGCGGCCTGACAGCTCCATTCCTCCATGCCGCCGCGCAATACCATCACATGCTTAATTCCATGGGCTCGAAGACTCTCTGCAGCCTTTACAGATCGTTTGTCCGTTTTGCAGACTACAACCATCTGTCGTTTGTCAGAAGTGAGGGCTGCTAGCCGGGTCTCAAGCTCGCCCAGCGGCACGTTAAGGGCATCGGGTATATGTCCCAAAGGCCCGTTAAATTCATCCGGCCCCCGCACATCGATAACCGCGGCCGAAGCACTGCCGGGCAGACGCTCACCCCGCGGCCTCTCGCCGGTTGATGGGGTACTGGCCTGGCGTATCGCGAAAGGGTTGCACGAGGAGTCGGTCGAGACGCGAATCCTCCGGGAAGCGGAACGCATCGACGCCGATGTTCATGGCGGCATGGCCCAGCTTCGGCTGGGGCCGGTATGTCCCGAAGAGCCGATCCCACCACGGCAGGTTAAACCCGAAATTGCTAGAGGACTCCTCGTAGCGAACGGAATGATGAACACGATGCATGTCGGGGGTGACAAGGACCCATCGCACCCATCGATCGATAATCGCCGGCAAGGAAGCGTTTGCGTGGTTGAACATCGCGGTCGAGTTAAGCAGCACCTCAAAAATCAGGACTGAGATGGGGGAGGCGCCGATGGCCGCGACCGCTGCGCACTTGATTGCGGTCGAAATCAGAATCTCAAACGGGTGAAAGCGGGTACCCGTGGTGAGATCGAATTCGAGGTCGGCATGGTGCACGCGGTGCAGCCGCCAAAGCGTCGGCACGGCATGAAACATGACGTGCTGGAAGTAGATGGCGAGGTCGAGCAGCATCACTGCAAGCGGAACCGCGAGCCAGGCTGGGAAAGGTAGGGCGTTCAGCAGTCCCCATCCGCCGGCCTCAGCCGTCATGGCCACAGCAACCGCTGCACCCGGCGCTACCACCCGCAGTAGAACCACGTTCACCAGGAGAAGACCGATGTTGTGCGGCCAGCGCGCCGCTCGCCGGAACTCCTGTCTCCGGCACGGAGCAAGAACTTCCCACAGGGCTACCGCTACAAAAACAGCCAGGAAAGCCCCAAGCCGAATCGGCCCCTCAAACTCGGCCATGGTCGGCTTTGCTCACGGTTAGAATGGACACAATAGTCAAACGATCATATAATCAATTAATCACTTGAATAGTAGAACAGAGGTTCATTGGATGTCAACCAACGCGAAGCGGGACATATTCACCAATCTGGCCCGCATCGGAACGGCGCTCTCCAGCTCGACCCGGATTGAGTTTCTGGAACTGCTCGCCCAGGCGGAACGAAACGTGGAGCAGTTGGCAAACCTGACCGGAACGACGGTTGCCAATACCTCTCAGCACCTGCAAAAACTGCGGCAGGCAGGCCTGATTGTCGGTCGTAAGGAAGGCTTGTATGTCTTCTACCGTCTCGCGGGGGACCAGGTTGTTGGGCTGCTCTCGGCTCTCGGCCAGGTAGGCGAGGCGTATTTGGCGGAGGTTGAGCGCATCGTCAGGCTTTACCTGGCGCAAAAGGATGACCTCGAGCCGGTGCCGGCGAAGGAACTGCTGGAGCGGGCTCGAAAGGGCCTGGTCACGGTCCTCGACGTCCGGCCGCCGGAAGAGTACGCGGCGGGCCATCTGCCGGGCGCGATCAACATACCGATCCACGAGCTGGAAAAGCGCCTGCGCGACCTGCCGAAAGGCCGGGAAGTTGTTGCGTACTGTCGTGGGCCGTACTGCCTGATGTCCTACGATGCGGTGGCTATGCTGCGAAAGAAGGGCCTGAAGGCACGCAGGCTTGAAGCGGGTATGCCGGAGTGGCGGCTAGCCGGCCTTCCTGTGGAGCGCGCCTAGCCCGTCCCTTTTTCTCCCGACGGGATTGTCAGCATTGCGTATCGTCATCGTAACACCGGCCCGGCCCGGCTCCCGCCATGGCAATCGCAACACAGCCGAGCGCTGGGCGGCGCATATGCGCGCCCTCGGCCACAGGATAGACATCACACAAACGTGGGCAGGGCAGGATTGCGGGGCCCTCGTCGCCCTGCATGCCCGCCGCAGTCACGCTTCAATCAAGGCCTGGAAGGCCGCATATCCGGACCGACCGTTAGTGCTGGTGCTGACTGGCACGGACCTTTATCGCGATATACACAGCGACGACGATGCACGTGAATCGCTGCGCCTTGCCGATCGGATGGTCGTTCTGCAGCGTGAAGGTCTGTCCGAAATCGGTGCGGCCCTGCGCAGGAAGACTTTCGTGATCCATCAGTCGGTGCGCGCAGTACAGCGGCAGGCGCTACCGCGCAGCTATTGTCTGATTACCGTCATCGGCCATTTGCGTGAAGAAAAGGATCCATTTCGGGCGGCGCTCGCGCTCCGCCGCCTGCCTGCCGACAAGGCCATACGCGTTGTGCACCTGGGTAAGGCGATGTCGACCGACTTCGCGCGCGAGGCACGCGCGCTGATGCGCTCAGAACCGCGTTATCGCTGGCTAGGCGAGCTCGATCACGCCGGCGCCATGCGCTGGCTGGCGCGCAGCCACGCCATGGTGATATCGAGCCGCATGGAGGGCGGCGCTCACGTGGTCTCCGAAGCCATCGCCATCGGCGTACCCGTCATCGCGTCTGCTATCGGTGGCAATACCGGGCTACTCGGCAAACGCTATCCGGCGTTGTTTCCAGTCGGCAACGACGTAGCGCTGTCCGGCCTGCTCCTACGCACAAGCGGAGACGCCCGATGGCGGACCGCGCTCGAAGCTGCTGTGAAATCACGCAGTCATCTTGTCGATGCAGCGCTGGAACGTCGCTCCCTAGCGAAGCTTCTAGCGAACCTGACCAGTCGCGGCTCTGTGTAGGCAACAGCCACTTCGCGCGAGCTACCTCGGATAGTTAAGGGCGACCGCCACGAAGAACACGACGAGTACGGTAGCAAGGGGTGAACGCATCGGCGCAGCAATGGTATGCGCCTGCCCGGCAGATCCCTATTTGATGCTGGTGATTACGTTCTCCTTCCCCTCTTGAACGAATTCAAACTGGACCTTCTGCCCGCTCTTCACGTTCTCCAGCATCTTCTTGTCCTTGACGTTGAAGGTCATGGTCATGGCCGACCAGTTCGCGCTCTTGATTGGCTCGTGATCGAGCGTGACGGCGCCTTTGGCGGCGTCGACTTTTTTCACCACGCCGGTTCCTTTGTGGACCGTGCCCTGGCCGGATTTGCCGCCGTCCTTCTTCATCTCCATTCCCTTCATGTCCATGCCTTTTTGCATGTCCATATCCTTCATCTGGGCCTGGACGGTGAAGGCGGCGCTGATCGACAGAGCCATAATGGCAGACAGCGTTACGAGGCGTTTCATTGCACTTCTCCTTTCCTGCGGTTGCGGTTTAACAACAGATAAGCTGCTGGAATAACGAACATTGACAACAGAGGGGCTGTAAGCATTCCCCCGATCATGGGGGCGGCGATGCGCTGCATGACTTCGGCGCCGGAGCCTTCGCTCCACATGATCGGGATCAGGCCCGCGATGATGACCGCGACGGTCATTGCCTTCGGTCGAACGCGCTGTACTGCCCCTTCGTCGATTGCCTCCATAAGGTGTCCCACACCGTGACGCTCGACCGCCTGCTTGAGGTAGAGCAGCATGACGACGCCGAATTCCGCAGCGACACCGGCCAGTGCGATGAATCCCACTGCACCCGCTACGGAGAAATTATGGCCGAGGGCATAGATGAACCAGAAACCGCCCACCAGCGAAAAAGGGAGCGAAAGCATGATGAGCAAGGCCTCGTCCATGCGCTGGAACGTCATAAAGAGCAGCACGAAGATGACGAGAAGGACGAAAGGAACGACCAGCACGAGCCGGGCGCGGGCCCTTTCAAGGTACTCGAACTGGCCTGACCAGCTCAGGGACACGCCCGGAGGGAGCTTCACCCGTTGCGCAACCACGCGCTGCGCATCCTGGACGACAGAACCAAGATCGCGCCCACGGATATCGACATAGATCCACCCCGACAGGCGGGCGTTCTCCGAGCGCAGCATTGGCGGCCCGTCAGCGAGACTGATCGCGGCGACTGCTGACAACGGAATCTGGGCGCCGCGTTCGGTGACGATGGGTAAGGCCTTGAGCCCCTCGAGCGAATCCCTTGATTCACGTGGATAGCGCACATTGATCGGAAAGCGGCGCCTTCCTTCGATGGTCTCGCCGATATTTTCCCCGCCGATGGCCGATGAGACGACGGACTGGACGTCCGCGATGGACATTCCATACCGGCTGGCGGCGTTGCGGTCGATCGATATGTCGATGTACCGGCCTCCCTGCACCCGTTCCGCAAGGGCGGTGGACACTCCCGGCACATCCTTCACAGCGCGTTCTATTTCCCCCGCGACCTGCTCGATCTGGCCGAGGTCATTCCCCGATACCTTGATGCCCAAGGGGCTCTTGATGCCGGTCGCGAGCATGTCTATGCGATTGCGGATGGGCGGGATCCAGATGTTCGAGAGACCCGGGAGACGCACGACCCGGTCGAGCTCCTCCACCAGTTTCTCCGGTGTCATCCCGGCACGCCACTCCGAGCGAGGCTTCAATTGCACCACCGTTTCGACCATTTCCAGCGGGGCCGGATCGGTTGCGGTCTCCGCGCGTCCGATTTTGCCGAAGACCCTCTTTACTTCGGGCACGGTGGCAATGAGCCGGTCGGTCTGCTGCAGGAGCTCTGCTGCCTTACCGGTGGAAAGCCCAGGCAGTGCTGAAGGCATGTAAAGGAGATCGCCTTCATCGAGGGGAGGGAGGAACTCGGTGCCCAGGCGGCTCAAGGGGATGAGCGACGAAACCGCCAGGAGTACGGCTACGGCGATGGTCAACCAGGGCGCGCGAAGGACGATCGCAAGAAGTGGCCTGTATCCGGCTATCAATAGGCGGTTTAGCGGATTGCGACCTTCTTGGGGAATACGGCCCCGGATGAGATACCCCATCAGCACCGGAACGAGTGTCACGGAGAGTCCCGCCGCGGCAGCCATGGCATAGGTCTTGGTATAAGCGAGGGGGGCGAAGAGCCGGCCTTCCTGCGCCTGCAGCGCGAATACCGGAACGAACGAGAGTGTGATGATGAGTAGCGAAAAGAAAAGTGCCGGGCCCACTTCGGCGGCTGCATCACCGATCACTCGCCAACGCTCGGAGACCGACAGCTCCACCTCTGGATGAGCGTGATGCCATGCTTCGAGCCTCTTGTGGGCATTTTCGATCATTACGATCGCGGCGTCGACCATGGCGCCGATGGCGATTGCGATGCCGCCCAGTGACATGATGTTCGCGTTGACGCCCTGGTAGTGCATCACGATAAACGCCGCCAGCACCCCAAGAGGCAACGTCACGATAGCGACGAAAGCACTGCGCAGGTGAAGGAGGAAGACAAGACAGACCAAGGCGACGACGGCAAATTCCTCAAGCAGCTTTTGTGCGAGGTGACGCACGGAACGCTCGATGAGCCCGGAGCGATCATAGGTCTCGACGATCTCGACGCCGGTTGGCAGGCTTGCCTTCAACGTGGCCATCTTCTCTTTGACTGCTGCGATGGTGGTGAGCGCGTTTTTGCCGTGGCGCATGATGACGATGGCTCCCGTCACTTCACCTTCTCCGTCCAGCTCGGCGATGCCGCGGCGCATTTCCGGCCCGATCTGGATGCGCGCCACGTCCTTCAACATGACGGGCGTGCCGGCCTCGGTGGTGAGCAGCGGTACTGCAGCGAAATCCTCGAGGGTTTTCAGATAGCCGCTCGCGCGTACCATGTATTCGGCTTCGCCCAATTCGAGCACCGAGCCACCGGTCTCCCGGTTCGCGTTCTGCACGGCCTGTATCACGCGGCCGTGGGAAATGCCGTAGGCCCGCAGCCGCTCCGGGAGGAGCACGATCTGGTACTGGCGTACCATCCCGCCGACCGAAGCGACTTCGGCCACGTCGGGCACGGATTTCAACTCATAGCGCAGGAACCAGTCCTGCAAAGCACGCAGTTGGCCCAGGTCGTTGTTCCCCGTCCTGTCTACGAGCGCGTATTGGTAAATCCAGCCCACGCCAGTGGCGTCGGGTCCGAGCGCAGGTTTCGCGCCTGCGGGGAGTCGCGACTGCACCTGGTTGAGGTATTCCAGAACACGAGATCGTGCCCAATAGGGATCGGTGCCGTCCTCGAACAGGATGTAGACGAAGGAGTCCCCGAACATCGAATACCCGCGCACGGTCTTCGCGCCTGGGACCGACATCATCGTGGTCGAAAGGGGATAGGTAACCTGGTCCTCGACGATGCGCGGCGCCTGCCCGGGGAATGGGGTGCGGATGATGACCTGCGTATCCGAAAGGTCGGGTAGCGCGTCGAGCGGTGTGCGGAGCAAGGACACCGTTCCCCATGCGGCCACGAGCACGCTCACCAACAGCACCAGGAAACGGTTGGCGATCGACCAGCGGATAAGACCGGCGATCACGGCTTGTTCCCCGCAGGCGCGATCTTCTCGATCACGTAGTCGCCTTGCGGATTGGGCTTCCCTCGGACTTCGAATTCGACCTTGTCGCCCTTCTTGAGCCGGGCGAGGACGGCCTTGTCGCTGACGGCGAAACCCATTTGCATCGCGGGCCAGCTCATGGAGGGGATCGCGCCGTGATCAAGCTGGACGTGGCCTTTGGCCGCGTCGATCTCGGTCACGGTGCCGGTGCCGCGATGGTTTGTTTGTCCGCCTTTTGAAGCAGGGGCGGCGGGTGTGGCAGGGGCTCCGGGCATTTCGCTCATGCGGGCAGTACTTCCGCGCAGGTTGGCTTCCGAATCCAGAAGGAACTGCCCGGAGACGACCACCTTCTGCCCGGCCTGCAGTCCTTTGCGGACCTCACTCTGGCCGTTGCTCTCCATTCCAACTTCAACATCCACAACGGAGAATTTGCCTTCGCCCTGCGCAACGATCACGACGCTGCGGGTGCCGGTACGAATGACGGCCTCGGTCGGGACCGACAGGACCTCCTGGCGCGACTCCGGCGCAAAGCTCACCGTGACAAACATTCCTGGCACCAGCCGATTGCCGGGGTTGGGCAGCTCGATCCTCGCTTTGAGGGTGCGGGTGGTCGGGTTCACGTCGGGGAGGAGGGCGTTGACCCGGCCTTTGAGCGCCGTACCTGTTAGCGCCACTGCCCGGGCTTCCACGGCAACACCGGGGCGGACGAAGGAGGCCTGACTTTCAGGGACCTCTGCGTTAACCCAGACTGTGCCCAGTCCGTTTATCCGGAAAAGCGGCGCTCCTGACATGACGGTCATGCCTTCGCGAGCGTTCAGTTCAGAAATCACTCCGCCAAGAGGCGCTGTCACGACCAGCCGCGCATGAACCTTACCGCTGGATTCGACCAAGCGAATCTGGTCTTCCGTCATGCCGGCGAGCCGCATGCGCTGGCGCGCCGCATCGAGCAGGCCTTCGAGACCGCCGCCCGGCATGCGCTTGACCGACAGATATTCTTCCTGGGCGGCGACCCAATCTGGCGCATAGAGTTCGGCGAGCGCCTGTCCCTTGCGCACCGGATCGAGAGGCGCACGGACGAGTAGCCTTTCAACATAGCCATTGACGCGCGCCTGTACGACGGCGACATCACGCTCGTTGTAGGCGACGCTACCCACCACTTCAATTCCAGTCGTGAGGGCGACGGGTCGAACCTCGGCGGTGCGTATTCCGAGGTTCTGCTGCACCCGTGGATCGATGGCCACTGCACCCTCTTGGCTGGCTCCGCCCTCGTAGACGGGAACAAGCTGCATGTCCATGAAGGGCGACTTGCCCGGCTTGTCGAAACGCTGGCCCGGTACCATGGGGTCGTGCCAGTAGAGGACTTTCTTGCCGGTACCTGGATCGACATCGCCGGCTCTCTGGGGCCTCGCGGTTGTCTGCGTGGAGTCCGCAGGTCCGGCCATGTGCATCCCGCGATTCATCCCCAGGCGATACGCGGCATAACCTCCACCCCCAGCCAGCAGGGCAACCACGAGCGCAACGACGAGCGTTTTCGCCTTCATCGCGCGTTCTCCAAGGCTACGGTCGAATGCGGAATGAGGAAGTTGAGCTGTGCCCAGATCCTGGCCTGCTCGGCTTCGAGTTGAAGTGCCTGAAGGCGAACGTCGATCTCGTTGCGGCGAGCCGCGAACACCTCACCCAGGGTAGATCGGGCGCCGCGGTAGGCGGTTGTGACCGCTTCAGTGCGCTGGGCTGAGAGAGGCAGAAGCTCGCGGCTGTAACGGGCGCGGCGCTCCTTGAGGTTTTCCCACTCGTTTACCATGTTGCGCACTTCGGCCACGTGCGCCCGAAGCATTTCCTCGCGCTGGGCTTCCGCCTGCTCGGCCATGGCGAGTTTCGCGGCCACTTCCCGGTTCTGGCGATTCTTCTGATCCCACTGCAGCGGTATCGCGATTCCGAACGACACCATGTTCGAATAGGCAGGACCGCGCTGGGCATACATAAGCTCCGCGGTTACGTCCGGTTGCTTGTTGGCCTGGGCAAGCCTCGCTTCGGTTCTCGCAATCTCGACCTGCTTTGCAAGACTTGCTATTTCAGGGTGGTTAACGAGCTGGTTATCGAGATCGTGCGCATTGAGATGCGACAACGCGTCTATGCCCGGCTTTGTGCCAAGTGGCTTGTCCGCGACCTCGCCCACCCAGCGCGCGAGCGAGTTCTTCGCCGTGCGCACGCGCCGGTCCGTTTCGCTTGCCCGATCCTCGAGGGATACAACAGCGGTGCGAGCCGCGAAGATCTCCGCCTGATTGCCGCGACCGGCGCGATACGCTGTCTCGGCGGCTTCTATTTCAAGCCGGGCCGCCTTGGTTTGCTCGATCACTACGGCTGCCATTGCTTCCGCGAAGTAACGATCCAGCCAGGCGAGAGCGGTGTCGCGTTGTACGGTGGCCAGCGTTGCCGCTTTTTCGGTAGTCGTCCTCTCGGCTTCGCGCTCGAATTTCTCAGCGCGAAGCAGGCGCTTCTCAGACCGGGTGAACTCCTGCATCACGCCGATGCGGCGCATAGTCATGAAGTCCTTGGTGAGACTGAAGGCGTCCGCGCCGTTCACCGGGAGGTTCTCAACACCTGCTTTGAGCGTCGGGTCGGGTAGCTGGGCAGCTGCGACCGCCATCTCGCGGGATGCAAAGACCGCCCGGTCCTGGGCCGCCAATTGGCGCGAACGATCAGCTGCAATGCGCTGGGCGTCCGTCAGGCTCAGCGCGTCAGCGGCGTGGCTTGCGCCTGTGCTGAGCAGGAAAAGGAAGCACGCGGCAAAACAGGACCGGAACGCAGCAGACGCGAAAAAGAGACGCATAAACCCTCCGAATGGACGTACGGCAACACGACGACCACCATGGCCGCCGCACAACCTAAGCGGAGGATCTAATTACGAAGACAACAAAGAACGAATCTGAGGGGAGGCGGCTCGAAGCACAGCTGCGGTGGCTCAGAGGCTACCGAATGTTCCTGTACTTCGACAGGGATAACGTTGATTGCTAGCAGCGGAAGATCGGTTACCGCGGGCAGATCGGTACTTACCGCCGACGCGGGCGAGGCTTGGTGGCAACGGTCTTGGCCGAAACTCTTCGTCGAGTCATCGGAATCATGACAAGGGGCGGATGCGCCTTCAGTGGTTGCCGCACCAGATAGGCACGCATTCGCCAAAGCCAGGCTCTGGCAAAGCAACATCACGACAGCAAACACCGCTGCCAGATAACGCTTAGCTGCTCTTGAAAGACTCATTGAAACCAATGGTAATGGCCCGGCCTTGGGCTGGCAACGATGCTTATTCTAGCAGGCCTACCATCGCCCCATTTGATTCAAATCAATGTTTGCCACAGGTGCCTGTTCACTGGGGCCAGGATACAGTCCACTTCGTGTGGACATACGAGTTTTCGCTCTTCAGACTAGAGCGTCGCAGGGACTTGCTTGTGCACACGGGGAGGCCGGTTGCCTGACGAGAAAGGGAGCCCAATGGTGACACCGGGAGAATCTGACTATCTTCTTCGCCTCGCAACGCTTTCGTTGTCATTCGTTGGGTTTTCATCGGTGGTTGTCACTTTGCGAGGCGCATTGGGAGGGGAGCTGTCCGATAGGCACCTCCGTCTCGTGCGCCTTTACATAGAAGGCGGATTTCTGGTGACGGCTCTGGCCTTGATTCCTACTCTTCTGAATCTTCTTCATGTTCGTGAAACTGTAGTTTGGCCATTGTCCAGCGCAGTAGCTGCTTCGATCTTCACCGTCGTTATGCTTATCCAATTCCGCCGTCGCCGCGCCGTGGAGGGCAAGTTTCCCCCTTGGGTAATCATCATTTACGCGGGTTCGATCCTGGCGGTCGCCGCTCTCTGGCTCAACGTCATCGGACTCGCATTCCCGCCTGGCGCTGGGCCGTACGCGATTGTCCTTACGTGGGCTCTGTGTGTCTTCGGATTTATTTTTGTCCGAACCATCGAGCTATTCCTGCATCGCATACCGCCCGCTTAGGGTGGCGACGCGGGTACCTATTTGCCCGAGTCACCGCTGCCTTCACGGCAGTCATCAATTAGGATGCTGACGATGCCCATCGTCCCAAAGGCGGGAATACCTGGACGCAGCACGCTGCAGGCGACCCGGCCTATCAGGTTCGCATGGAATGGCAGAGAGCAACATGGCCCCCATTCTCTACGAACCGATAAATACTTATAAACCGGTGGCGTCGGACATCGGTATCGTCGATGGGCCGTTCGAATATCTGACAGTAGCCGGACTGCGAATGCCGCTACCCTTTACGACGCGGATGACAGTGGTTCGCCTCGCGAATGGCGACCTTTTCCTGCACTCACCTATTGCCTTTGATAAACAATTGGCAGTTCAGCTTCAGACGTTAGGAACCGTTCGCCATCTTGTATCGCCCAATCAGTTCCACTACGCACATATAGGGGAGTGGCAGAAGGCGTTTCCGGAAGCGAGCACCTGGGCATCGCCTGGTGTGCGACGACGGGCGCGCGCGCGACAGGTTAATGTTCATTTCACCCGAGACCTTGCAGCGAATCCACCCGAGGAATGGCGCACCGAAATCGACCAGACTTTGGTTCCGGGCGGTATCTTCAAAGAGTTTGTTTTCTTCCACAAGGCGTCCGAAACGCTGATCCTCGCTGACACGATTATCAATCTAGAGCTGCACAAGATCACTGAACCTTGGCGAACGGCTACGAAGCTCAGCGGGATGTATCATCCGCACGGGCAAATCTTTTTCGGCATGAGGTTGCCGCTCCTGCTACAAAGAAAGAAGACCGAGGTCGCATTCCGCAGAATTCAATCTTGGCATCCGCAGCGTATCCTGCTCAGCCATGGACGGTACTTCGATGCAAACGCCGACGCGGTAATTCAGCGGCTATTCCCTTTTTAACTATCGCTTGCCTTCCTTCACTTCGATCCTCCGCACCAC
>Ga0207428_10003967_pt1 | contig 14197 bp, 11 predicted proteins | sample RhiMethybrSRZTD1_FD_187600 | JGI IMG/M metagenome (GOLD analysis project Ga0207428, IMG submission 187600) | Populus rhizosphere microbial communities from Tennessee, USA - Rhizosphere MetaG P. TD hybrid SRZTD1 (SPAdes) (version 3) | ecosystem: Host-associated > Plants > Roots > Rhizosphere >... | reverse complement strand
TCAGTTTGCTGAGGTCGTACCCGTGCCGGGGACGCGCCTCGAGCAGCGAGAGGATCAGCAGTTCCGCCGAGCCGCGCTTCAGCTCGCGGTCGAGCGCGCGCGCATTGATATCTGGCATGAACAGATAGTATGTAGGCAGACATCGCCCGTCAAGCCGCGGCCATCTTGGCCTCGCTGTCGGCTCGCGCTGACCGAAGTCACGGGCTCAGTGGCTACGCGCGCCGCTTGGCACCGAGCCTCATTCGGCGCGGAGAATGCTCAGGAACACCGCCGCGGTCCGTTCTAACGGCTCCGCGCCGAGCTCGTCTCGAAACGGCTTCCGGCACTTCGCACGGACACGCAGCGCCTCCGCGCGATTGCCGGCGGCGGCGTGCGCCCGTGCGGATCGGTCATCGAAGGACAGAACGACGACGACGTGGTGAAAAAGGCGCAGGAGCACGCCAAGACGACGCACGGCATGGATTTGTCACGTGAGCAAGCCCTCGCGATGGCCAGGCCCGCGTGAAAGGGCCACTGATGGTAACGGGCATGTCGAGCAAGGGCGGGCGGGCGACTCCTGACGCGAAGTCGTTGTACGATGCTCACATGCGGCGGACGAGGGCACCGGCTCGATGGATGCGGTTCGCACTGGCCTTTGCGCTGGCGCTGGGATTGGCCATCATGAGTGACGCGGCGCAGCGGTCCACCATCCTGACGAACGGACGGAACCTCCAGATACCGATCAACCACGGACTCCCTGACAAGCTGCTCGACTTCACGTTCTGCCGCCTGCGGTACCAGAACATCCGCAGGGCGAGAAAGTCCGGTTGGGGCGACGACTACCCGCAAGCCGACTACAACTTCATGGTGCGTCTCTCCGAGCTCACCAGGACGAAGATCAGCCGATGGAACAATGGCGACCCCGGCTTTGCGAACGTCACCGCCATGGACCCCAATCTCTTCCTCTGTCCGTACTTGCGCATGCAGAATGCGGCCAACTACGACTTCACACCTGAAGAGACCGTTCGCATGCACGATTACCTGCTGAAGGGCGGATTTCTCTGGATCGACGACAACTGGGATCCGGACTTCGAGTACATCCGACCGAATCTCATGCGAATCCTGCCCGGCGCAAAGATCGTCGATCTGCCGGTCGAGCATCCGATGTTCTCGATTCTGTATCGGGTCAACCCACTCCCACAGATCCCAGCGCTCGGCTCGTGGCAGCGTAACGGGGAGGATTCTGAGATCGGGCCTTCAACCGTCCACTATTACGGCGTGTTCGACGACCACGACAGGCTGGTTGTGCTCGTCAGCATGAACTCGGACGTTTCAGACAGCTGGGAGCGGGAAGGCGACAACCAGGAGTACTTTCATACCTTCGGAGGAAAGGGCTATGCGCTGGGTGTGAACGTCGCCGTCTATGTCATGACCCACTAAGGTTGGTGAGACAATCCTCGCCGCATCGTCGTCCCTCTCGGGACGCCGAGGGGGACAAAGATGACAAGTGTGACACGCTCGGTCCTCGTCGCCGCCTTGCTCACGGTACCGGTGCTCGTCGAACCCGCCTACGCGCACCACGGCGCCGGCCTCTACGATATGAGGAAGAACGTCGAGCTCGAGGGCAAGGTGACACGGGTCGACTTCGTCAACCCGCATACGTATGTCTATTTCGATGTCGTCGGTAACGACGGTAAGGTCATCGCGATGAAATGCGAAACGCGGGGGGCCACGGTGCTCCGGCGCTCGGGCTGGTCGCCCGAGATGTTTGTGCGGGGCGCGACCATCAAGGTTGCCGGTCACCCACATCGCGAGGATCCGACTGCGTGCACTGTGGAGACGATGACGCTTGGCAACAAGCCGACGCTCGAACGCTATCAGCAGCTGAGCGACGCGAAGTCCGTCAATCCCACGAAACGCCCCTTCCGGCTGGCCAACGGCAAGCCGAACCTCGCCGGCGACTGGGCGCAGGAGCAACAGGTCCTGGCAAGGCCGCCCGGCGGGCGCGCCGGGCTCGTGCCGATCAGTCAGGCCGCCGCGATCAACGCCGGCAAAGTGCCGATGCCAGCCGGACCCGCCGGCTGGTTCCCGCCGCCCGTGAAGTTGACCGCTGCGGGACAGGCGGCAGCAGAGGTGCTGCGCAAACGGCCCACGTCGGAGAACCCGCGGCTCTCCTGCCAGATCACGAGCATCTTGTTCGACTGGGTGTTCGACGGCGCGATTAGCCGCATCACGCAGAGCGCGTCGGTCATCAAGATGGAGTATGGCGTCGGCCTGACTCGTAACGTGCAGATGAACATGACCGCGCACCCGGCGAACATCAAGCCGAGCCGCGCCGGTCACTCGATCGGCCGCTGGGACGGCGATACGCTGGTCGTGGACACCGTCGGCTTCTTGCCCGGCAGTCTCGCAGGCTCACTCCCGCACAGCGACAAACTGCACGTCGTCGAGCGCTTCACGCTGAATCCCGCAACGCTCGAGCTCACCCGCGGCATCGTCGCGGAAGATCCCGACTACTTCGCGGAAAAGTACGTGGATTCCGATAGTGTCCAGCCGGCCGATGCGCCGTTCAGGGTCGAGGCCTGCAAGGAGCTTGCGCCGGAGTATCAGCAAACCGGGCGGAAGTGAACGCGGTTATTCTGCCCGTAAGCCGTTCACCGGGTCGACATCGAGCGCGCGCCGCGTGGGGATGAGACATGCCACCAGGGCAACTGCGCCAAGCAAAACCGGCATCGCGATGAACGTCACCGGATCGGCGGGCGCCACGTTGAACAGGAGTGTTCGCATGGCGCGGCCCACTGCAATCGCCCCTGCGACGCCCACGGCCACGCCGATCACGACGGGTACCGACTCCTGACGCACGATCAGGCCGACCACCGACGCACGTTGCGCCCCGAGTGCGACACGCAGACTGATTTCATGCGTTCGCTGCCCGACGTTGAACCCTACCACTCCGTAGATGCCCACGACCGCGAGGAGCACGGCGAGGCAGGCGAAGGAGACGAGCAGCGTGCTCCGGAATCGCGGTTGCGCCACGGAATCCGATACGAGCGTCGTCATTCGTTTGGGCGCGACGAGTGGCACCGAAGGGTCGACCGATCGCACGGCGCTGCGCGCGGCGGGCACCACATTGGTGGGATCGCCCGTTGTGCGTATTACCACTGAGAGACCGCGCATGAATCGCGTGACCCAATAGTCGTGGGTCTGCGCGTACGGCATCATGATCTCGGGCCGCGTCGCAGCTTCCGGGCCGAGGTGCTTCACATCGGCGTACACGCCCACCACGGTTTTCCAGGGATCCTTCGAGTCGGTACGGCCCTGCTTCAGCCGTTTGCCAACGGCGTTCTGACCTGGCCAGTAGCGGCGCGCGAATTCTTCATTGACCATCGCCACGGCTGGCGACGTCGCAGTGTCGGCATCTGTGAAGGCGCGGCCGGCGGTGACGCGTGCGCCGAGCGCGTCGAAGAAATGGCCGGCCACGCCTCGCAGCCCGGCGCCGGCCCCCTCGTTCGGCGACGGCGGCTGCCAGCCTTCCGGCGTGACTCTGCTCTCGACGTTCTGGCCGCTAAGCGGCAAGTGCGAGGTTGCACCCACGGCGATCGCACCTGGTTGTGCCGACAGGCGCTCGATGACCTCGCGGTGGAAGCGACGCACGCTGTCGCCATTGGGATAGGCCGTTTCGGGCGGGACCACGTAGAACGTGAGGACGCCCTCGGCGTTGAGACCGGTGTCCACGCGCTGAAGCTGCAAGAGGCTGCGCGCGGCAAGGGCAGCGCCGACCATCAGCATCAGCGACAACGCGACTTCCGCGGCCACGAGCGTCGCGCGTGCGCGCCGGCTTGCCCGACCCGTTGTCGCCGAACGCGCTGCCGCTTTGAGCTGTTCCGCCGGCACACGGAACGTGGAGTGAAGCGCGGGTATCAGGCCGAACACGATGCCAGTTACCAGCGCGATGCCCAGGGTGAAGGCGAGCGTCGTCAGATCGAGTTCGGTCCCAGCTAGGCGAGGGATGTCCCCGGGACTGAGCGCGATCAGCGCGTCGAGTCCCCATACCGCGAGGACCAGGCCTGCACAAGCACCGGCGACGTAGAGCATCAGCGTTTCGGTGAGCAATTGGCCCACGAGACGTGCGCGGCTGGCGCCGAGCGTGGTGCGGACCGCAATCTCGCGCTGGCGCGTGGACGTGCGGGCGAGGAGCAGGTTGGTCACGTTGGCGCACGCGATCAGCAGCACGAAGCCGACGCCGCTGAGGACGAGCAGCAGCCCAGTGCGCACGTTCCCCACGGTCTCGTCGAGGAGTGACGTCAGGCGCATCGTCAAACCGGTGTTCACGTCGGGGTACGCCTGCTCGAGACGGCGGGCGATCGCATTCAGCTCGGCCTGCGCCTGCTCGACTGAGATGCCGCCGCGCAGCCGGCCGGCGACCCGCAGAAAGTGTGTGCCGCGGTTGACCATGCCCTGCGCGTTGTTGCGGAAGGCGAACGGCACCCAGAGCTCGAAGCGCTCTTGTGGGAACTCAAACGCGGCGGGCATCACGCCAACCACGGTGTACGGCTTGCCGTTTGCGGTAATCGTCCGCCCCACGATTCCAGGATCGCCGGCGTAGCGGCGCTGCCAGAGACCGTAGCTCAGGAGCATCACCTGATCGCGGCCTCCCTCGTTTTCGTCCGGACGAAACGGACGGCCGGCGAGCGGCGGCACGTCGAGCACCTCGAGCAGCTCGGCGGAGATCATTTGTCCCATGACGAATTCAGGTTCGCCGCGGTCGGTGAGCGTGAACCCGGTACCGGCGTACGCGCCGAGCGCGTCGAACGACCGCGCGTCGCGCTGGAGGTCGAGGAAGTTCTCGGCGCTGACATTCGTCGTGAGCTGTGGGTGGACCACGAACAAGCGGGAGGGATCGGGGTATGGGAGCGGCTGAAGCAGGACCGCGTTGACGATGGAGAACATCGCCGTGTTGGCGCCAATGCCGAGTGCCAGCGTCAGGACCGCGGCGACGGTGAAGGCCGGTTGCTTCCGCAGCATCCGCGTTGCATAGCGCAGGTTCTGCCAGACGTCACGAAGCACGTGTCCCGCCGGAGCGCCCGGCGTGATTGGCGCCGGCGGATGCGACTGCTTGAGCGGGGCCATGTACCGGGCCAGCAGATTCCCGTCCCGGAACTCGGCGAGCGTCAGCCGCGTGGCTTCTTCCTCCGTCGCGCCGCCAGACGCCAGCTCGCGCCAGCGGTCCTCGAGATGCTGCGAGAGCTCTTCGACGATGTCGTTCTCGCGGCTTGGCGAGAGGCGCAGCGACGACAAGCGTGGCCGCACGTGTGCAGTCCAATCACGCATGTTCATCTCCCGTCACGCGCCGTACCGCTTCGACAAACGCGTCCCACGTCTTCCGCTGCTGCGCGAGGACACGCTTGCCGTGAGGCGTCAGCCGGTAGAACCGGCGGCGACGCTCATCCGGCTTCTCGACCCAGGTGCCCTTGATCCAGCCGCGCTCTTCGAGTCGATAGAGCAAGGGGTAGAGGGAGTCGATGTGAAACTTCAGCTGCCCGCGCGAGCGGGTCTCGATCAACTTGCTCAGGTCGTAGCCATGCCGGGGGCGCGCGTCGAGCAGCGAGAGGATGAGCAGTTCCGCCGAGCCGCGCTTCAGCTCGCGGTCGAGCGCGCGCGCGTTGATATCTGACATGAACAGATAGTATGTAGGCAGATATCACGACGTCAAGCGGCGCACGACGCCGTGGCGGAAGGCAGAGGTGGAGTGGACGGCCACGTGACGTGCGACTGCGGACGAAACTGCAACGCCGTCACGTGAAGTGTAAGGCCGCCGCCGATGGTCATTCCGCGTGCGGCGGCAACATCGTGTCGGCTGTTCCGGCACTCGAATTGCCTTCCACCCTTCACGGATGTCGACTACATCCGCGCCGCCCGCAGACGTTGACGAACTGTGTGCCGCTTATCGGAGGTTCGACCTTGATGTGCGAGCTTCAGCGGTCGCCATTCGTACCCGCTATCGCGAACTGGCTCAGATCCACCATCCCGACAAGTGGCCGCCGGATTCGTCGGAGCAAATGGCGGCTGCGCAGCGGATGCGCGAGATCAACGCCGCGTTTGACCTGATCGAGGACGCCCCGCTCCAATACCGACCGTTGCCGGTCGAGCCGCAGAGTGACCCGGTCTTCGACACACCACGCCGTGTTCCCCGCAGCCGACGGGATTGGCTGGAACGCATCGACCTTCTCATCTGCATACGATTTCTGTACGGCCTCTCCGCTGGCGGCGCGCTGATGTACGGGCTGAACACGTACGGATTGATGCAAAGCCGTTTGCATTTCTGGCTGGTGTCGATCGCGATGGGGCTCGTGTTCGCGCGCACGTCCTGGCTCGCGAACCGATTGCTCGAGGCAATCATCAGATTCATACGGTGATCACGCGTTCATCCTCGCCTCGATTGTCGAGGCGGGTCTTCAGAAACGTTGCGTGTGTCGGCATCGCCGGGCGGCGGAAGAGGATCCGCCGGATCGGGCCAGTAGACTCGCGACAAGTAATGCAGCGCGATACCCACGCCCCAGCGATTGGGGGCCGTCAGGATCACGAGTGCCGCCAACACAACCAGCATCGTCACGCCCAGAACACGATGCGAACGCAGCACTCCAAAATAGATCAAGACGATCATCGCGCCTATTGGCAGCCGATCGCCGATGATGGTGAAGGCCCAGGTATCCCCGGGATTGCGTGTGAAGACCAACCCGCAATGTGAGCAGCGTTCAAGCTGGGACCACCCGGAAAACATCCGCCCTTCGCCGCAGTGCGGGCAGCGCTTGCGCAGTCCACGCCGAAGCGCCGTACCGATCAATTTCGAGCGGGAAGGCATCATCCAGGTCCGGCTGAAGCCGGACTAGCACTTCTCTGCTTTTCTACTGGTGCGTCGAGTGCGTGGCCCAACTGGAGGTTGGCATCCCGCAGTGCTCGCCGGCAGGCTAGACGAGCGCTGGAGGCAGCGTCTCTTTCGTGATCGTGTGGAATGGTGAATAAGTTCGCTGCAGCTTGGCTTCGAGCGCAGCTCGGCTGGTCGACGGTGCCGCAGCAATCCGGGCGCGCAGCTTGTGCCGCTTTTTTGCTCGATGTTGACGCAGATGTATGTCGGTGGGGTGATGGCTTGCACTCATGATCATGCTCCTGCGAGCAAGCGTACCTCGCCGAAGTTCCCATCAGCAGTTCACAAGTGCACACGGACCAACGACTGACGGTCAGCGGCCGTCAGGGTCTGAACCGGTCACGATTCTTGAACTCGATCGTGATGGCTTCATTCACACTCTTTGCGATGTTCGGACTCTCGTGAGCCATCGCGTCGCCGCACGACGAGTCTCCGGCCTTGACTCCGGTCTCCATGTCGCGGATTTCTACGATGCAGTAGGCGAGATGCGCGTGCATCGGGGTCTTGACGCCTCCGGGGACCTTGATGCGGGCCAGTCGCACGACATCATTTTCGAATTGGACGAAGTAGTGTGATGGGTCTGCGTCGATTGGATCCGGTGCTTTGATTCGAGCAGGATAGACGAGGCTTCTTCCCGTCTGGAGATGATCGAACGACTTCCTGTTCTTCAAATGGAACTGAACGAACTCGGTATCGACCCCGACGTTTTCGAGGAGGTGGCTGTTTGCGTCGCCGCACGTAACGTCGCCCGCGCGAAACGCGTGTGCCCGAACCTCGCCGGTCGGCGACGTCATCTTGAGATTCGCGTCCTTGTAGAAGATCGCGCAGCCGGCAGGGTGACTGTGCATCACCGACTTTGCGCCCGCAGGTAACCTGGCCCGAATCATCAGGGCGACGTCGTTTTCATATAGAACGGCGTACCGCGCGGGATCGGCAGCGACCGGGCCGGGAGGAGGCGCAGCCTGAGCCGCGAGGAGTGCCGCACTCCTCTCCGCGGTCCTGGCGAAGATCGCTGGCAAACTCAACGTCAGAGCAACAAAGACCGAAGCCGTGACAAGCCTTAGCATCGCGTTCTCTCCTCTCGGCGGCGGGTCTATGTTCTATGCCGGGAAGGTGGTCCATGCCAAGCTGCCAAAGGCGTTAGAATCGCGCCTGACAGGAGATAACAACATGCGACGGTTCTTCCGGATCGTGAGCCTGGTCTTGGGTCTCGCCGTGTTCGGGGATCTTGCCCACGCGCACCACAGTCAGGCGGGTATCTTCGATTCGAGAAAGACAATCGAAATCACCGGAGTCGTCAAGTCCGTGTCGTGGCGCAACCCGCATGGACAGATCCTTCTGTCCGTGAAGGACGAGAAGGGCGTGGAGACGATCTGGGATGCTGAAACAGCGTCGATCAGCATCCTGCGGAATCGCGGCGTGGACGGGAGCCCAGTTCGCGTCGGCGATCGTGTGACGATCGCGGGCTCGCCTTCGATGCGCGCCCGACCCGAGATTCTTGCGCGCAGCCTGCTGCTGCCGAACGGGACCGAGTTCAATTTCGGATCGGCCACCGCCTACTTCCCAGCCGGGAAAGCCGGGCGTCTGGCCACCGGTGCCAAGATCGCCGGCGATGTCGCTGCCGCGAAAGCCAAGGCCGACGGTCTGTTCCGTGTCTGGTCGACGATCATGAGCGACCCCGCCGCGTTTCCGATGTTCAAGGGAGGCTATCCGCTGACCGCCGCCGGAAAGACCGGGCTTGCGAAATGGAATCCGCGCAACAACGTCCTCCTGAAGTGCGGCACCAAGGGCACGCCCCTGATCATGATTTCTCCGCTGCCGATGGATTTCAGCAGGGAGGGGGACAAGATCATCATGCGGCTCGAAGAGTACGACTCGGTGCGCACGATCCACATGAATCCGAAAGCGGTGGCGCCAGCGGCGCACACCTTGTTCGGCTTTTCGCGCGGACGTTGGGAGGGCACGACGTTGGTCGTCGAGACCGATCACATTGCGGCTGGTTACTTCGATCACGAGGGCACGCCACAAAGCGATCAGATCAAGACGGTCGAGCGCTTCATCCCGAATGCGGATTACAGCCGTCTCGACTACACCCTGACGACAACGGATCCCGTCAACTTCACGAAGCCCTTCGAGCTCAAGCGGTACTTCGTGTGGAAGCCTGAGAACCGGGTCAACCCGTATGAATGCCTCGATCGCTTCGAGCCCGGCAAGTAGTCGCGGCACGGTTGAACAGCTCTCGAACAGGAGTCCGGAATGTCCGTCTTTGGAAAGAGAGTGCTCGGAGCCGTCGTTGTCGCGCTCGCGGCGGCCTTAGGAGTGTCAGCCAGCTTGGCTGGGCAGACTGACGCAGGCGGGTCCAGAGGCGAGACGGAGTGGCGGTTTTTCGGGAGCGACAACGGCGCGACCCGGTATTCGCCCGCGAATCAGATCAACGCCGGCAACGTCCGCGATCTTCGTGTGGCATGGCGCTGGTCGGCACGCAACTTTGGTCCCCGGCCGGCGACCCAGATGCAGGTCAGCCCACTGATCGTCGATGGCGTGATGTACACGACGGCGGGTATCAACCGCGACGTTGTGGCTCTCGATGCAGCCACTGGACAACTTCTGTGGCACTGGCGCCCGACCGGTGAGTTGACGAGATGGTTCGACATCATCGAGCCGCTCGCGAGAAGCTCCGGCCGCGGCGTCACGTACTGGACCGATGGCCGCGGCGATGAGCGAATCTTTGTCGTGATGAACAGCTACATGCTCGTCGCGCTCGATGCGAAGACCGGACGGCAGGTGGCGAGCTTCGGCAAGAACGGCGTCGTGGATCTGACGGAAAACCTGCGATGGAACGAGCGGCCAGGTTTGCCGCGTGAAGGCCGCGTCGCGAATACCTCTCCGCCGGCGATCGTGGGCAACGTCCTCGTCGCATCGATCTCGATGCACACGGGAGCGGCGCCGAACCTTCCGGGCGCGTCCATCAACGAGCAATGGCCGATGAACATCCCGGGTGACGTCGTCGCCTACGATACAAAAACCGGGAAGATGCTGTGGCGCTTCAACGTCATTCCTCGTCTGGGAGAAGAGGGCGCTGAGACGTGGCTCACTGCTGATCCGAAAGTGTGGGAGGTCCCTGGTGGCCTGAACGCGTGGGCGAAGGACAATCCGGATCTTCGCGAGGCGTCGAACCGGTACACGGGCAATGCGGGCTTCTGGGCACCCGTCACAGCGGATCCCGAGCTGGGGATGTTCTACATCGCCACGGAATCTCCGACGAGCGACTACTACGGCGGGTATCGGCCCGGCAGTAACCTCTACGCCAACTCGGTGCTCGCGCTCAACGCGAAGACGGGTCGTCGTGCGTGGCATTTCCAGCTGACCCACCACGACATCTGGGACTTCGATCCGCCGACCGCGCCGATCCTCGCGGACATCACCGCGGACGGCCGTCCCGTCAAGGCGGTCATCCAGCTCACCAAACAGGGATTCGTCTTCGTGTTGGACCGCGCGACTGGCAAGCCGGTGTGGCCGATCGAGGAGCGGCCGGTGCCGAAGTCCGATGTGCCGGGTGAGTGGACGTCACCCACGCAACCGTTTCCGACCAAGCCGGCCGCCATCGAAGTGCAAGGACTGACCGAAAACGATCTCGTCGACTTTACGCCCGAGATCAAGGCCGAAGCGCTTCGCGTCGCGCGCCAGTTCCGTCTTGGCGGCATCTACACGCCCTCGTCACTGCCGAATGCGGCTGATGGAACGATGGGGACGTTGACTGCGCCGTCCGCAGTCGGAGGCGTCAACTGGCAGGGCGGTGCAGTGGATCCGGTGGACGACGTCCTGTATGTGGCGAGTCAAACCAGTGTGTTCCGCGCGCAGGTGGTGGAAGGATCGCCGAAGACCGGAGTCGTCTATCACAACCCTCGCGGTCAAACGATTGGCCCGCCGACGACGGTGTTCGGCCTTCCGCTCATCAAGCCTCCCTATGGGCGCGTGACCGCCGTCGATTTGAAGACGGGTGAGCGCCTGTGGATGGTGCCGCATGGCAACACGCCCGATCCGATCAAGAACAACCCGAAGCTGCAAGGCGTGGAGATTCCCAATACCGGGGCGCCGACAAACGGCACGGGTCTGCTGGTCACCAGCACGCTGCTGTTCGGAGGCCAGGGCGCCACGGCCCCCGTTCTTCGCGCATGGGACAAGAAGACCGGCGCCGTCGTCGCGGAGATCCAGTTGCCTGGTCCGACGACGGGATTCCCCGTCACCTATACGAAGGGCGGCCGGCAGTACATCGCCGTGGCGGCACGGGTTGGCGACGCGGTGGAAATCGTGGCGCTCGCGCTTCAACCCTCGACGGCGCCAACCGGTCGTGGACGGCAGTGACCCAGGCCCCCCGATGAAGAGTGTGATGGTACTGATCGTCGCAATCGCCTGCGGCCTGATCCTGTCAGTCGACGTCGCGACCGGTTCGCAGCCCGCGTTCGCGCTTCGCGCTTCGGCGCGACAGGCGAATGGTTCCAAGAACGGCGAAGAGGTGTTCCTCAACCGGTGCGGGAGCTGTCACGGGACGGAACGGGCACTCGTCGCCCCTCGGACCAGGAAGGGTTGGGAGGGTGTGCTCGCGGAGATGGCCAACGTTGGCGCGTTGCTGGAAACGGGAGAGCAGGAAGCTGTTCTGGCGTTTCTCACCGAGCGGCACGGCCTCGTCAATGTCAACACGGCGAATGCACAGGAACTCGTCGGGCTCGGGCTGTCCAAGAAGGATGCCGACACAATCGGCTCCTATCGATCCGAGCACGGCCCGTTCGCTGACTTCGCGGCGCTTCGTAGTGTGCCAGGACTCGATGTCGATCGGCTGAATGCCGTACGGGAGCGAGTGGCATTTCGCGACTGAGGAGACCCGTAGGACTTCCCTGGATTCACCGCTCGCTCACGAACCTATGCGAGCGACGGATGGTACCGGTACGGGGATTCGAACCCCGGTTCCATGGTTGAGAACCATGTGTCCTAACCCCTAGACGATACCGGCTCCTAGCGGGACCTTCTATTTTACCTTGTCAACTCCCAACTACCAACTTCCAACGCCCAACCACAACCAACTCCCAAACCCAACTTCCAAGGCACTCTTGGGAGTTGGGCGTTGGGAGTGGTTGGCAGTTGGGCGTTGGTCGTTGGGAATTGAGTTAGCGCCCGTATCCGCCGCGCGCGCCGCGGTAGCCGTCCTCGTAGCCCTGGCGGAAGCCGGCGCGGTAGTTGTTCTTGTAAGCGTCCTTGGATCCGTAGTTGCGCTCGTAACCGTTGTCGGCGTCCTTGTAGTCGCCGTGTCTCACCGGATCGTAGCGGTCGCGGTCGCGGCCGTCGTCGAGACCCTTCTCCCAGCCGTCGCTATAGCCGCGGGCGAATGCTGGCTCCTGATAGCCGCGCTGTCGTCCCGGTCCACGCACATCGCGCCGGTCGTAGATCCCGTTTTGCCGGCCCGTATAGATTCGATCGTTGCGATCGTTGCGTTGGTACCGCCCGTCACCGCGCACGTTGTAGTACCCGTCGCGATAGCCGGACGTATATCCGCGGCGAAACTCGGTGCGATACCAGTCGCGGGTGCCGTAACGGCTGTTGTAGCCGCTATCGGCGTTGCGATACGCGCGGTCGCGCTCCGGCTCGAAACGCCGTCCATCTCTCGCATCGTCAGCGCCATGCTCGATGCCCTCGCGATAGCCGCGATCGAATCCGGCGTTGCTCTGAGCCGCTGCCGGAACTGCCAGCGACGCGCAGGTGGTCGCGGCCAACAGCCATCGAGCCCAGTGTCTAGCACCCATTGTCGTTCTCTCCCGGGCTGGCATATCCCCCGAGGCTGCAAACGACACGCCACCTGGATCGCTGAGGATTCTGGCTAAGTTTTGCGGCTCGGCAGCTGCTGACCTGTCCTCTGCTCAGTCCGACCAGATCAGCACCCGACCGCCATCGGGAAGACGATCGTCCATGAGCAGCGTCGAGCCATAACGCTCGATGTCGGCGACGCTGAGCGACGTGGAAATGCTGCCGCCGGCGTCGTCACGATCCATCTCCAGCCGGAACGGTCCATCCTTCAAGCGCAGGATCGCAAACGGGAGCTCGACGTGCGACATCTGCTCGTCCTGGATGTTCCAGCGCAGGATGTGCAGCGTGCGTAATTCGCTCGCCGGCTTGATGGCGGGAGCAGGACGGAGCAGCACGGGTCCCGTCGGTCGCAGCGCGATGACCGGCGTGACGCCGCCGAAGCGCGCGCGAACGTCCTCGAGCGTCTTCGTGGCCGCTGTTTCGGTCATCTCTTCGTTGTGGACGATCGACGTGAAGATCCACACGCCCGCGACGACGACGGCGATGGCGATCACCACCACAGTCGCGAGCACAGCCAGGAGGATGGTCTGCTGCTTCTTCGTCATTCCAGCGTCACTGTGAGTGGGCGATGGTAGCTTAGACGAAGATCTTTCAGCGGATGATTCGCGTCCTCAAGACCATCGACGCTCATGTGGGCGGACAACCGTTGCGGCTCGTCATCGACGGCATTCCGCGGCCACACGGCAAGACATCGGCGCAGCAGCGCGAGTGGTGCCTCAAGCATACCGACGCGTACCGCCGCGCTCTCGTCCATGCGCCGCGTGGCCACGCCGACATGACGGCGGCGCTCACCACCGAGCCATCGACGTTGCACGCGAATGCTGGTCTGGTCTTCATGGACGCGGGCGGATATCCGTCGATGAGCGGCCACGCCGTAATCGCGGTGACGACGATTGCATTCGAGCGGCGTCTCGCGCTGGCACATCCACCTGGCAACGGCGACGAGCGGCTCATCTTCGACACGCCGGCGGGATCGGTGCAGGCGCGCGCGCGTCTCGAGATGCACGCCGGTGTGCGGTCTGTCGATTCAGTGGCGGTGACGAATGTGCCTGCGTTCGTGCGCGCGCCGGCCGTGGCGGTGACCGTCGGTCGCCGCGATCTTCGGGTGGACGTCGCCTTCGGCGGCGCGTTCTACGCGATCGTGGACAGCGAGGCGACCGGGGTTGCGCTCGACTCGGCACACGTCCCAGACCTGCGGCGCCTCGGCGCCGAGATCAGCGCGGCGCTCAATGCGACCAATCGTCCCGTCCATCCCATGGACGAGGCGATCGCCGGCGTCGCCGGTGTGATCTTCACCGGACCTGCGGCCGATCCCGAAGCGCACCTTCGCAATGTCACCGTCCGCGCGTCCGGGTCGATCGATCGCTCGCCCGGTGGCACTGGCACGTCGGCCGTGATGGCGGTGCTCGACGCGATGGGCCTGCTTCCCGATGG
>Ga0207428_10003961_pt1 | contig 14203 bp, 9 predicted proteins | sample RhiMethybrSRZTD1_FD_187600 | JGI IMG/M metagenome (GOLD analysis project Ga0207428, IMG submission 187600) | Populus rhizosphere microbial communities from Tennessee, USA - Rhizosphere MetaG P. TD hybrid SRZTD1 (SPAdes) (version 3) | ecosystem: Host-associated > Plants > Roots > Rhizosphere >... | reverse complement strand
CCCTGGCGGTTACTTTTTCTTCTTCCGTCCGTGCCTGAAATACGGGTTCTGGCCGGGTGTTCCCTGGAATGTCCGGCGTCCGGGGAGCGGGATCTGTTCGCGTAGGGCGTTCCCGCGGGCGGTGCTCGGCACGTCCTCTTCCGGCAGATAGGAGGTGGCCTCCTCCGCGGGCCTGCCATGGTCTGCCGGCTCCGGTTCCGGTTGGGGCGCCGGGCCGGCACGGAAGGAAGCCGCATCGAATTCGCCGGAAATTCTGGGGATCAGGCCGGTGTCTACGGAGATCGTGGCGCGCTCCGGCGCCGGGCGCCGTGCCGCGGGCGCAGCGGCGTGTCCGGAAGCCGCACCGGCAGGCGCGGCACCAGCCGGTGCCGCAGGGGCACCGGCGCCACGGCCCAGGCGTCCCAGCAGCGGCCGTAACAGGTCGCGCAGCTCGGTGACCCGGAACAGCTTCAGCAGGAGCAGATACGCGGCCAGCATGATGGGCCCGACGACGACGATGGTCACCAGCGCGGCAAGCCGGCTGCTCCAGGCGAAGCCCACGGGGCTGTAGCTGCCCAGCAGCCACAATGCGCCCACGCCGGCCACGGCCGAACCAAGGGCGGCGTACCCCATCCGGATGTAGGAGTTGGCGATCCGTGGCCCGTCCAGATGCCCCAGGAGCCGGCGCAGGAAGAACGCGCTCACAATCACGGACAGGATGTTGCCTCCCGTGTACAGGACGGCGATGGCGAAAATGATCTGGTTGAACGGCAGGAACTGGATGAAAAATGCTGCCACAACATTGACCAGCGCCAGGACAAGCTGGATATAGAACGGGGTCCGGGCATCCTCGTTGGCGTAGAAGACCCGGGACATCATGAAGTTGGCGCTCATAAACGGCGTGCTGAGAGCCAGAATGGTGAGGGTCTGCGCCAGCAGGACACCGTCCGTGGAGCGCCCGCCGGAGAAAAACATGCCCAGCGGACCCGCCAGGGCGAAAAGCGCCAGGGCTCCGAAAACGGTCGCCACGGCCATGGTCCGCAGTCCGTGGGACAGGGCGTCGCGCAGCTCGTCGCGGTTCCCGTCCTGGGAGGCGCGGGTCATCCGGTTGAACAGCACGGTGGCCAGGGAGAGCGCGATGATCGAGTGCGGCAGCAGGTACAGCTGGCTGGCCACTTCGAGCACGGCGTTGCCGGGCAGCATGGCGGCGGCCCCGTTGTCACCCGCCTTCTGCAGGCGAAGCCGCTCGGTACCGGGAATGGTGGCGATGCGCATGACGTAAAGGAACGCCAACTGCCCGACGGCGGCCGTCAGGAGCGTCCAGACGCTCAGTCTTGCGGCGTGGCCGAGTCCCACACCGCGCCAGCCGAACCGCGGGCGGAGTCCCAGCTTCAGCCGGAACACGGGGACCAGCAGGATGGCGGTCTGGGCAATCACGCCGATCGTGGAGAAGCCTGCGACAAAGAACGTCTGGGAGTCACCCCAGTTGTCCAATGAATGCGTGTTGGTCACGTTGGCGCCGAAAATCCAGATGAACATGCCCAGGCCCGCTATGGCCACGACGTTGTTCATGATCGGTGCCCACATGGCAGGCCCAAACGCGCCGTTGGCATTGAGGACCTGGGTCAGCAGGGCGTACAGGCCGTAGAAGAAAATCTGTGGCAGGCACCAGAAGGCGAAGGCAACGGCCAGGGACTTTTGTTGCGGCGAGTAACCCTGGGTGGTCAGTTCGATGACCGAGGGCGCCAGGAGGGTGACGAGCAGCGTCAGGGACAACAGAACAAGGACAGCCAGCGTGAGCAGCCTGCTGATGTAGTCCGCTCCCCTATCCGGAGCCTTGCTGGCTTTGATGATCTGCGGGACCAGCACAGCGTTGAACACGCCGCCGGCCACGAGCAGGAAGATCAGGTTTGGCAGGTTGTTGGCATTGATGAACGTGTCATTGACCGTGGAGCCGAGGCCGAGGGCGGCGCCGAGCATCCACGTTTTCCCGAAGCCCAGGATCCGGGAGACCAGGGTGCCGGCGGCCATGACGGCGCTGGAGCGGGCCTCGCCGGACTGTGCCCCGCCGGACTGGACAGCGGCGGACTGGGCAGCGCCGGCGCCGGCCTCGCCGGGGGGCACCACACCGGAAGGCGTTTCGCCTGGCCGCGCGGGCTGCTCGGAGGATGGATTGGCTGCTGACATCGTCTTCATCGTCTCACCCGGGTGCACCGAACGCCGTAATCTTCGGGGTCCCGGCACGTGGCCCTGGCCGCTCAGAGGTGCTCGGGCAGGACTTCGCGGGCGAGGTCCGCGATGCGGCGCTCGTTGGGAAAGGACAGTTTGCGGGCAAGCTCCTGAATGGGAATCCAGGCAACATCCACCGCTTCCTTGTCAGGATCGTTTTCGATGGTGAGCTCGCCGCCCGTCGCCTGCAGAAGGTAATGGTGCACCGTCTTGTGCACGCGGTGCCCGCTGACGGTGAACCAGTAATCGATGCTGCCCAGCGGGGCCAGGATCTTGCCGTCGATGCCGGTCTCCTCGGCGATCTCGCGGACAGCGGCTTCCTCGTTGTTTTCCCGGCCTTCCGGATGCCCCTTCGGCAGGCACCATTCAAGACGTCCGCCCCTATTAAGGCGGGCGATGATCGCCACCCTCAATTCGCCGTCGGACGTGTCCACCACGACGCCACCGGCGGAGATTTCCTCAACGGTGGGAAGGGAGGCCGGCGCCGAGTGCGGGGCGGGCGCGACGTGGGCACCGATTGCCGATGGCAACGGTGGGTTCGTCCTCCTGCCGGGAGCGCTCGGTACGGGATGGGCCATGAAGTCCACTCTAACGACTCTTGCCCCTTGGTGATGACCGGAACATGACTTCCAGGTGGACTGCATGTGACGGACTTTCCCGGCGCCGTCCCGCAATGACCGTGATTTGGTGTGGTTGGGGATGGTTTTCTGACAAGCTTAAGTAACTATGGCGCACGCACATCAAAAGACTGATCTCCACACCGTCGATTTCCAGGTGGACCCGGTGGTCCTGGAGCTCGGGCAGCGGTTCGTGGACGCCGGCCATGAGCTGTCGCTCGTCGGCGGACCGGTCCGCGACCTCTTCCTGGGCCGCACGTCCCCGGACCTTGACTTCACCACCGATGCCACCCCTGACCAGACCGTCGCGCTGATCAAGAAGTGGGCGGACAATTTCTGGGAGATCGGGCGCGCCTTCGGAACGATCGGCATGCGCAAGGCCGGCTTCCAGATCGAGATCACCACGTACCGCGCCGAGGCCTACGATCCGGAGTCCCGCAAGCCCGTGGTGGCCTTCGGGTCCTCGCTCACCGATGACCTGCTGCGCCGCGATTTTACGATCAACGCCATGGCGCTGCGGCTCCCGTCGATGGAGCTCATCGATCCTTTCGGCGGCGTCCGTGACCTCCACGCCTCCGTGCTGGCCACGCCCGGCGCCCCCGAGGCGTCCTTTTCCGACGATCCGCTGCGCATGATGCGCGCCGCGCGGTTCGCGTCCCAGCTGGGCGTCGCCGTTCACGACGACGTCAGGGTTGCCATGACCCAGATGGCCGAACGCATCAGCATCATCTCCTCCGAGCGCGTGCGCGATGAACTCGTCAAGCTCATCTGCGGCACGCACCCGCGTGTGGGCGTGGACCTGCTGGTGGACACCGGCCTGGCCGAGTTCGTGCTGCCCGAGGTGTCCGCGCTGCGCCTCGAATCCGACGAACACCACCGCCACAAGGACGTGTACCAGCACTCCCTCCAGGTACTGGAGCAGGCGGCATCCCTTGAGACGGACGACGACGGTGCGGTGCCCGGCCCGGATTTCATCCTGCGGTTCGCCGCACTGATGCACGACGTCGGCAAGCCGGCTACGCGCCGCTTCGAACCGGGCGGCGCGGTGAGCTTCCGGCACCACGACATGGTGGGAGCCAAACTCACCGCGAAGCGGATGAAGACGCTCCGCTTCGACAACGACACAATCAAGGCCGTCGCCCGCCTCGTGGAACTCCACATGCGCTTCTACGGCTACGGCGAGGCCGGCTGGACCGACTCTGCCGTGCGCCGCTACATCACCGACGCCGGCCCCCTGCTGGAGCGCCTGCACCGCCTCACCCGGTCCGACGTCACCACGCGCAACCAGCGCAAGGCCGAGCGGCTGTCCTTTGCCTACGACGATCTCGAATCACGGATCGAGGCCCTCCGCGAGCAGGAGTCCCTGGAAGCTGTGCGGCCGGACCTGAACGGTGCCGAGATCATGGCCCTGCTGGGGCTCAAGCCCGGACCCGTTGTGGGACGGGCGTACAAGTACCTGCTGGAGGAACGGATGGAGCACGGCCCCCTGGACGCGGCCGTCGCAGAATCCCGGCTGCGCGCCTGGTGGGCCGAGCAGCCCGAATCAGCCCCCGAAACACCCGAGCCTGCCGCTCCGAGCGCTGCGGCGCCGGACCCCGCCAAGTCTCCCGCCGCCGTCGAACCTTCCCCAACCGAGGAGTCCTAAAGTGAACGCCGCCAACATCGCCCGTCCCCAGCTCTGGATACTGCGGCACGGTGAAACCGAATGGTCCAAGAGCGGCCAGTACACGGGGCTGACTGACCTTCCCCTGACGGTGGAGGGCGAACAGCAGGCGGTCGAGGCACGCAAGATCCTGGACAACGTGGACTTCGACCTGGTGCTGACCTCGCCGCTGCGCCGTGCACGCCGTACCGCCGAACTCGCCGGCTTCCCCGATGCCGTCCACGAACCGCTGGCTGTCGAATGGGACTACGGCGACTACGAAGGGATCAGCTCGGACCTGATCCGGAAGGACAACCCGGAATACCTGATCTGGACGCACGGCGTTCCCAACGGTGAGAAGCTGAGTGACGTGGCGGCCAGGGCCGACAAGATCGTGGCACGGGTGCTGGAATCAGGCCTGGACAACGTCCTGATCGTGGCCCATGGCCACTTCTCGAGGATCCTCACGGCACGGTGGCTCGAACTCGCCCCGGAAGAGGGCCGGCATTTCATTCTCGGCACCGCGAAAGTGTGCACCCTCGGCTGGGACAAACGGACTCCTGCCATTGTCCGCTGGGGCCTCTAAGAATAGATTCCGGGTGATTCTCGAATTTGTTTGGGAATTAAGTAGTCAAGAACGCCATTCTTGGTGTAATTTTATTTCTGATCCCAGTGCGGCTTGCCAGGATCACGGCGCGCGTTGTCCGGCCAGTCAGCTGGTGCAACGGCAGAGCAGAAAAGGAGGTTGGGAAAATGATTACTTTGACTAGCGGATGGAAGTTGACCATCACCGCGTTCCCGGCCTTCGTTGCTGGCCCGCGCCCTCTTCACGGACCCGCCCACTCCTGATCCTCACGCTCCTGGTGCCTGCACCAAGGAAGCGTTAGCAGGAACCGATCCCCCTCTTTGGGGGATTTTCTGGGCCACACCGGTCTGATGTAGCGGAACCACGCGGTTGCGCAGCACCCCCATAACTCGGAACCCTGCTTCTTGTTGGGATCTGCGGCGCTACCGCTTCGGGGGCCATTTACCGCTTTTGCGGATTCCTCTTTCTACGTAACGGGCATTCCCATGCCTGATTGTGGCCATTCTTTGAAGAATTCAAATGGCCTTAATTGTCATGCGCGAATTTGCCTGGTTCTGCCCATCCTGTCCCCTTTTCATCCGTCATCAAAGGATCCTTCATGCCGCCCAGCAGCAGTCCCGCCGCCGCCGTCACCGGCGCCGCCAGCTCCGCCACTACCCCGCAACGAAAGGAGGTGAACGCCATGCTCCGCAGGCTCCAGGAAGTACTTTCCGGCCGGAACTCAGGAATGAACCAGCAACCACGGTTCAACGGCCGGCTGCTTGACCAGAAACGGGAGGACGTCTACGTATTGATGCACCAGCAAATGAGCAGCATGCGCTGACGCCGCGTCCACCAATTTCCTGTCCAGCAAGGAGGAACTGATGGATTGCTTTGCCCAGCACACTCCGCAGGGAGCCCGCGCGGCTACGCGCGGGCTCCCGCCGCGTTTACGGGCATGCGTACGACACGAGCAGCAAACGCTCGGAGTGACGGCGTTCGCCTACTTTGCAGCCTGCGGCGCCGAACACCGCCAGGTCCGGGTGGTCATCTCCGCCCGCGCCCACGAACCAGACCTGGCCCCGGCCGGCCAGTTGCTGCTCGGACACCGGCACGTTGGTTCCCCAGAGCGTGCCGGACGCTGCCGGGGTTGAACCCAGTGAAAGATCCCGCACATCGGCGAAAGCATCCGGATACGCAAGGGCGGCGTCCCGCTGCTCGGGGTGCTGATACACGACGCTGAGTGGCCGCCCGGACTCCGCCGCAACGTCCGCTGCGATTTGCCGCTCAGTATCACCCGGCTGATTGATGAAACTCTTTAGCGTCAGCTGCGGCACCAGGCTCGCCCCGATGACGACCACCGCTGCGATGGGAAGCAGCCGGCCGCGGCGTTGCCGCAGCTTGTCCAGCAGCCGCAGCCTGTCCAGCCCGATGCCGACCAGCAGTGCAAACGCCGGCGCCGTGAAGGTCAGGTACCGGGCCACGTAGACGGGTTGGGCCAGGACGCTGACGATAAGCAGGCCAGCCATGGGGATGACAACGCCGCTGAGACAGACCACGGCCAAAGTCCGGAGGTCTGCGGACCTCGCGGCGTACGCCAGCCCGAGCGCAATGAGGGCAAGCTGCGTTACCGCCAGCACGACGACCACCGCCAACACCCACTGCGGCGGGAGGTTTCCCGTGGGTCTGTCGTCGCCATAGAAATACTGCTTGACGGCTGCGACGGTGAGGTTTTGGAGCAGCGAACGGTCCTGAATCCACGCCACCTGCGCCGTCTGTTTCATGGCCGCCAGCAGGAACGGCAGAACCACCGCCGCCGCGATTGCTGAAGTCAGGAACGTGGCGAGGACACGCCTTCGCAGCAACAGGGCCGCTACGGCATGCGAAACGATGGCCAGGGCGAAAAACATGAAGACGAAGACGCCGAGGGAGGCGCATGCTCCGTAGAGGACCCAGTCGAGGACGCGGTTGGACTCCCAGGCGCGAATCAGCAGCAGGGTCAGGCAGACGGCAAGCAACGCGGTGATGGCGGATTGCCGGGCTTCCGTACCGGCCCACACCATGCGCGGAAGCACTGTGAGCACGAGCCCGGCCGCGATGCCGATGGTGTTCGAGCCGATCCTTCGGCCGATGAGTACAGTGCCGCCACAGGCCAAACCTGTGGCGATGGCCGACGGAACACGGAGCGCAGCCTCGGATGTTCCGAAGACGGACGTCCACAGGTGCATGAAAAAGTAGTAGGCGCCGTGGACGGCGTCCACCGACTGCAGCAGGGCCCAGAGTTCGGCCGGTGATCGGTCAGCGGCCGAGATGGTTGCGATCTCGTCGTTCCAGAACGACGGAATCCATGATCCGGTGAAGGCAACCAGGAACCCCAGAAGCGCCACGGATGCCGGTCCGAGCCATGGAAGGGCGCGGAAGATTTGGCGTGAAATGACGGGTCCCCCTGTGAGCAAGCCGGTCCGACGAGCCTATACGGGCGCCGTTCAAGTCCATAACCGGTTCCGCCGGCTTCGTGCTTCACAGGGCCCCGCACGTCCACCGGTAAGCTCAAACACATGCAGGACACACAGACGCCGCCCCATCGAAAGCGGGCGCGCCTCGTCGTGCCGAGCCGCAGCGACCGGTTCCTCAGAAACTTCACCGAACTGATCGGCGGTCCCATGGGCCACCGTTCGGCGCCCGGGATAGTCTCCCCCGGTTTCTTCACCGTGGAGCGCGTGCTCATCATCCTCACCGTCCTGGCCGCCCTGCTGGGAATCGCCATCAAGGATTACTGCCGGGTCAACGGCTGGGAGACGCCCTCCCAGTTCTACTCCACCTGCTATTCAGATTTTCCGGAACTGTTCCGCAACCGCGGAATCGGTGACGGGGCGTTTCCGTTTGTCACTCCGGGCACATTGTTCGAATACCCGGTGCTCATGGGGATCATCGCCGGAATCACGGCTTGGCTGGTCCCGGGTCAGGGAGTCACCGACGCCCGGATCCTTGGCTACTTCGACGTCAATGCAACCCTGATCACAGCCGTCTGGATCGTCACTGTCCTGGCGACGGCGCGGATGACCAGGAAGCGCCCCTGGGACGCGGCCATGGTGGCCCTGGCACCCGGAATCGTCCTCGCCGGCGTGATCAACTGGGACATGTGGGCCGTGGCCCTGCTGGCAGTAGGCATGTATTTCTTTTCAAGGGAGCGGCTGGTCCTCGCCGGCATCCTGATCGGCCTGGGGACTGCCACGAAGCTCTATCCCGTCCTCGTCTTCGGCGCGATCTTCCTGCTGGCTCTGCGCACCGGGAAAATCCGCGCCTTGCTCGTCACGGCGGCGTCCGCCGCCGTTGCCTGGCTGGCCGTCAACCTGCCCGTGGCGGTACGGGACCCCACCGGCTGGAAGTATTTCTTCGAGTTCACCCAGGACCGCCCTGCCGGGTTCAGCTCGCCCTGGTTCGCTTACAACCTGGTGGCCGAGCGCGTCCGGTGGACCCCCCTGACGCCTGAGGCGATCAACACGCTCGCCCTGAACGTATTCCTTGCGGCGTGCGTCCTCATCGCGGTGCTGGCCCTGACCGCCCCCCGGCGGCCGCGGCTGGCGCAGCTGGCCTTCCTGATCGTTGCGGCCTTCATCCTGACCAACAAGGTGTACTCCCCGCAGTTCGTGATCTGGCTGGTCCCCCTGCTGGCGCTGGCGCGGCCGAAGTGGCGCGACTTCCTCATCTGGCAGGGAATAGAGGGGCTGCACTGGGCCGCGATCTGGATGTATCTTGGCCAAGTGACCAGCGGCGGCGTTTCACAGCACAACATCGATATGCCCTACTACGTCCTGGCCGTGGCGGCTCATATGCTCGCTACTGCATATTTGATGCTGCGCGTTGCGTGGGACATCTGGGACCCGCGGTACGACCCGATCCGACGCCACTTCATGGACGATCCGCACGGCGGGCCGTTCAACAACGCCCCGGACTGGATCCGGCTGGATCTGCTCCGTCCCTCGGCGTCCGTGGTGCCCTGGCGGGCGGGCTTCCGCGATGGCTGACGTCGCCGTCGTCGGCTCCGGCCCGAACGGGCTCGCCGCAGCCGTCGTGATGGCCCGGGCGGGGCTGAAGGTGCATGTCTACGAAGCCGCTCCGGACATTGGCGGCGGAACCCGGACCTCTGAGGTCATCGAGGAGGGCCACTGGCATGACGTCTGCTCCGCCGTGCATCCCATGGCGCTTGCGTCGCCGTTTTTCCGGGCCTTCGAGCTGCAGCGCCGGATAGAACTGAAGACTCCCGCCGTCCAGTTCGGTTCGCCCCTGGACCGCGGCCGGTCAGCCCTCGCGTACCTGTCACTGGACCGGACGGTTGACGAACTGGGGCGTGACGGCCGTGCCTACCGCAGGCTTATGGCCCCGCTCGTGCGGCACATCGACGGCATCATGGAAACCGCGTCGGATCAGCTCCTCCGGATCCCGCGCCACCCGGCGGCCGCCGCAATCATGGGCCTCCGGACACTGGAGCAGGGCTCGCCGCTGTGGAACCTCCGTTTCAGGCAGGACCGGGTACCGGCGCTGCTCACGGGCGTGGCAGCCCACGCCGTGTCCCGGCTGCCGTCTCCCGCGGCGGCCGGCGCAGGCCTTCTGCTCAATGCGCTGGCCCACGCCCAGGGCTGGCCCATACCTGTGGGCGGGTCATCGTCGATTGCGGCCGCCATGGTCGCGGACCTCGAGGCTCACGGGGGCGTGATTGAAACGGATTTCCGGGTTTCATCGCTCTCGGAGCTGCAGCCCGCCAGGGCCGTGCTGCTGGATGTGGCACCGCCTGCCCTGGCGCGCATCGCCGGAGCGCGGCTGCCGGCGGGATATTTGCGCGCGTTGGAGGCCTTCCGTTTCGGCAACGGCGCGTGCAAGGTGGACTTCATCCTGTCCGGGCCGGTGCCGTGGGCGGGGTTCGGGCTCGGAGACGCCGGCACCGTCCACGTCGGCGGGACGCGCGGGGAGATGGCCCGGGCCGAGGAAGACGTCGCCCAGGGCAAGCACCCGGAGCGGCCGTACGTCCTCGTGTCGCAGCCGTCCCTGGTCGATTCCAGCCGGGCGCCGGCCGGCCGGCACATCCTGTGGAGCTACTGCCACGTTCCCGCCGGGTCCGCGGTGGACATGGGGCAAGCGGTCATGGACCAGCTGGAACGCTTCGCGCCCGGGTTCCGGGACGTCGTGGTCCGGTACAAGGTGACCACCGCGGCTGAACTGGCCGCTTACAACCAGAACTACATCGGCGGGGACTTCAGTGCCGGGCTGCTGGACATCCGCGGTCTGCTGCAGCGGCCGGTGGTCTCCCCGGTTCCCTGGCGAACGCCGGCCCGCGGCGTTTATCTGTGTTCGTCCTCCACCCCGCCCGGACCCGGGGTGACCGGCATGCCCGGCTACCACGCGGCGAAATATGCACTAAGGGACATATTCGGGCTCGCGGCGCCCTCCCTGGGTCTCTGAGGCCCCGCCGTCCCCGCCGGGCACCCGTCGCGAACGGACAGTTAAGCCCCCTGCTGCCGCCTGGCGTAGGGCCCCAAGTGTTCGTTCGCGCTTGGGCCGGGGGCTTAAGTGTTCGTTCGCGCTTCCGGGGCGGAGTCCATGTGACCGGCAAGCGCCCCGGGAAGGGGCATAATAGCGCGGTGGGGAACTCTAAAAAACTTTCACTTGCCCTTATTGGTCTCATTTTCGGCGCCTCCCTGGTGGCGTGCGACGATGGCCGCGGCGGAGCCGAAGCCGCGGCGAAGCAGCTCGCCTCGGCCGTGGCGGGGCTGGACCTCCGTCCCGTGGCGTTCGACGGGCGTGATTCCAGTGTCGCCAACGACCAGCTGCAGCAGGTCTTCAAAGCCCTCGCACCTGAGAAGCCGTCCGTGGAGGCAGGCGGGCTGCAGCTCGACGGCGACACGGCCAAGGTTCCGCTCAACTACAGCTGGAAGGTCGCGTCCGGCGAGTGGAAGTACACCGTTTCCGCTGACCTGCGGAAATCGGGAGACAAGTGGCTGACAGTCTGGTCGCCCGGGATGCTGGTGCCCGATCTTGCCGAGGGCGAGATCCTCAGCAAGTCCACGCAGACCCCGCAGCGCGCCGACATACTTGGCGCGCAGGACGCCCAGCTGGTGACCTACCGTCCCGTGGTCAACGTAGGCATCGACAAGCCGAAGCTTGGCACTGCTGACGCCGCCGATTCCGCCACCAAGCTTGCCAAGCTCGTGGGCATTGATCCGGCCGCCTACGTCCAGCAGGTCGAGGCGTCCGGAGCAGAGGCCTTCGTTCCGGCCATCACCCTCCGGGACACCAGCAGCCGCACCGTGACTGATGCGCAGATCGAGGCCATTCCGGGCGGCCGGGCCATCCAGGACAAGTTGCCCCTCGCTCCCACCCGGAACTTTGCCCGCGCCGTGCTCGGCACCGTGGGCGAGGCCAGCGCGGAGCAGATCGAGAAGTCCGACGGCGCCCTGACCGCCGGCGATGTCACCGGAACCGGCGGATTGCAGCAGCAGTACGACGCCCAGCTCAGGGGCAAAGACGGCATCGTGGTCCGGGTGCAGCGCGCGGACCTCACCAAGGAAGAAATCCAGGCCGCCCAGACTGATCCGAGGCGGACGGTATTCGAGATCCAGGCCACCCCCGGCACGCCTCTGAAGACCACCCTCGACCCCAAGCTGCAGCAGCTCGCCGAGGACACCCTCGCCGACATCAAGCCTGCGTCCGCGATCGTGGCGCTCCGGCCGTCCACCGGAGCCGTGCTGGCCGCAGCTTCGGGACCGGGAAGCAACGGCTACAACACCGCCATGCTGGGCCAGTACGCGCCGGGTTCCACCTTCAAGGTGGTGGACTCGCTGGCCATGCTGCGCAACGGGTTCACCCCCGACTCAAAGGTGGAATGCACGCCCACCCTCACCGTGGACGGACGGAAGTTCAAGAACGCTGAGGGCTACCCGGCCGATTCGCTCGGTTCCGTCACCCTGCGTGATGCGTTTGCGCACTCCTGCAATACGGCCTTCATCTCGGTGCGCGACAAGGTGTCGCAGGCGCAGCTGGAGTCAGCAGCGACGTCGCTCGGTGTTGCTGTTGAGGCACCGAAGCTGGGCGCCGACGCTTTTCTTGGCTCCGTCCCGGGCGAGGCCGAGGGCACCGACCACGCCGCGTCCATGATCGGGCAGGGCAGGGTCCTGATGTCCCCGCTGGCCGCCGCCATCATGGCCGGTTCCGTCGCGAAGGGTTCGCCGGTCTCGCCGGTGCTGGTCCAGGAGGCCGCCCCGGGCGCATCACCCTCGGCGAGCGGGGCGGCAGGCACGCAGCCCGCGGAGGGTGCGTCGCCGTCGTCGACCGTCACAGCTGAAGCCCCGGCGAAAGCCGCCGAGACACCGATCACCAAGGCGGAGGCCGCCTCCCTCGCCGACATGATGCGCGCAGTGGTGACGTCCGGGCACGCCGGTTTCCTGGCCGAGGTGCCCGGCGAGCCTGTGGGTGCCAAGACCGGCACCGCGGAGTTCGGCAATGCCAATCCGCCCAAGACCCATGCCTGGATCATCGCCGTGCACGGCGACCTGGCCGTGGCAGTCTTTGTGGAAGACGGCGGGCTCGGCGCCACAACGTCCGGGCCGCTCCTGAAGAAGTTCCTCACGGCCGCAGGCTGACCGGAGCCGGTTCCGGCACCAGCAGCCGGCAGCTTGCTGTGCCTGAGGTCCCGGCGGGGCAGGGACCGGGCCCGGCCCCTGCCCGGATGAGGGCCCGGGCAGGCGCCGTGGGAAGATGGACGGCGTGGCCCATATTGACGTTTCCGGCATTGACTACTTCCTCTCCGACGGCACCCAGCTACTGAACGGGGTGACATTCAAGGTCCCGGACGGCACCAAGACGGCGCTCATCGGGCCCAACGGCACCGGCAAGACCACCCTGTTCCGCATCATCGCCGGCGACCTCACCCCTGACGAGGGTGTCATCGGCCGCTCCGGGAACATGGGCATCATGCGCCAGTTCGTCGGCCAGGTCCGGGACGATTCCACCGTCAAGGACCTCCTGGTGTCCGCCGCCCCGCCGGCGCTGGCCGCCGCCGCCCGCGCCGTCGACGACGCGGAACTCGCCATGATGGAGCACGACGACGAACCCACCCAGATGCGGTACGCCCAGGCGATCGTGGACTGGGGAGACGCCGGCGGCTACGACGTCGAGACCGTCTGGGACGAAGTCTGCATGGCCGCGCTGGGACTGCCGTTTGACCGCGCGCAGCACCGCCCGGCGTCGAGCCTTTCCGGCGGCGAGCAGAAGCGCCTGGTGCTGGAGGCGCTGTTCGCCGGCCCCGACGAGCTGCTGCTGCTGGACGAACCGGATAACTACCTGGACGTCCCGGGCAAGCGCTGGCTGGAGGGCAAGCTGAACGAGTCTAAGAAGACGGTCTTCTTCATCAGCCACGACCGCGAGCTCCTGAACAACGCCGCCGGCCGCATCGTCACCCTCGAGCCGGGCATCAACGGCGCGGGCGCGTGGGTCCACGGCGGCGGCTTCGGCTCCTACGTGGAGGCCCGGGCGGACCGCAACGCCCGCTTCGAGGAGCTGCGCAAACGCTGGGACGAGGAGCACGTGAAGCTCAAGGAACTCGTCAACATGTACAAGAACAAGGCGGCGTTCCGTTCCGACATGGCCAACCGGTACCACGCCGCCCAGACCCGCCTGGCCAAGTTCCTGGAAATCGGGCCCCCGGAGGCGCTGCCCATCGAGCAGAATGTGCGGATGCGGCTCAAGGGCGGGCGGACCGCCAAGCGCGCCGTGGTGGCGGAAAAGCTCGAGCTGACCGGCCTCATGAAGCCGTTCTCCACCGAGGTGTGGTTCGGCGACCGCGTGGGCGTATTGGGTTCCAACGGCTCCGGAAAATCGCACTTCCTGCGCCTGCTCGCCACCGGCGGCACAGATCCGGAACGCGAGCACCTGCCGGTGTCCGACGTCGAAATCGCCGAAGTGCCGCACGAGGGGACAGTGAAACTCGGCGCCCGTATCCGTCCCGGCTTCTTTGCGCAGACGCACGTCCGCCCCGACCTGCTGGGCAAGACGCTGCTGGAGATCCTGCACCGCGGCGACGAACACCGCTCCGGGCTGGGCCGCGAAGCGGCTGCCGGAGCGCTGGACGGCTATGGCCTGGCCGGGCAGTCCGAGCAGAAATACGAATCCCTCTCC
>Ga0207428_10003955_pt1 | contig 14208 bp, 7 predicted proteins | sample RhiMethybrSRZTD1_FD_187600 | JGI IMG/M metagenome (GOLD analysis project Ga0207428, IMG submission 187600) | Populus rhizosphere microbial communities from Tennessee, USA - Rhizosphere MetaG P. TD hybrid SRZTD1 (SPAdes) (version 3) | ecosystem: Host-associated > Plants > Roots > Rhizosphere >... | reverse complement strand
CTCAGGCGCGAGAATGGATCGAGCCGCTGGACGAGCTGGCGAAGGCGCTGAAAAAATGCGAACTGCACAGCGGCCACTACTACTACCGCGAGTTGCGCGACTGCCCGTGGTGCGGGATCGAATCTCAGGCCCGCGTCCGGCTCTTCAATTTCCTGCTCCCCGGAGACGATTCGCGGCGCGGGCATTTCCGGCTCGATGAGATCTGGAAGGATATCGTGGGCGTCGAGGCGCCGAGCGCTCTGCTGGTTCAGTCGGATAAACAATTGACGCCCCCGACGCCGTCGGCGGAAGTCCAGGCCTTTGCGCGAGACAGGCGCAACCGCCTCATTCTTGCGCTCGTATTTTCGGCTTTCGCCGGGCTGGCGATACCTTTATTCGCAAATTTTACCTGCGCCTTCTTCCTGCTTATTTTGGCGGGATTGGCCGCTTGCGCCGTTGGCAAAGTGGAGCGGACTTCGACCGTGCAGTTGCTCTTTCAGCGGCGACAGCCGACTCACGACGGCCCTTTACTTGAGAAGGTCGAAGCCCGCTGGCTTCTGGCGGATGAAGCGGCGCGACGGCTTCAAGAGCAGCACAACCGCGAAGCGGGGAGCGAGCGATGGGGCTCCAAGCGCGATGAACTGCAGAATCGGAAAGAGACTTACGAAAATCTGTCGCAAATCCGGCAGTTCATGTTTCAACAGTTGGAATCCGAGGCGAGAAAGAGCCAGCTCTACGAATACCTCGATCAGTTCAGAATCGATGACGCCGAGATCAAAGGCGTCATCTCACCCATAAAAGCGGCTTTGCTTTCACACGGCGTTGAGACCGCCGCCGACGTGATTGAAGAAGTGAGCCAGATTCCGTCCGTCGGACGATCCCAAGCGGAAAGGCTGCTCGAATGGCGGCGCAGTCTGGAAGGGGGATTCGTCTTCGACTCCGCCAGCGGCGTTTCGCCCGAAGCCCGAGTCAAGACCGAAAGAGAGGTCGACGCTCTGAGATTCCGTTTGGAGAGTGAACTGATTGGGGGGGCGCATTACCTCCGCCGCATAAAGCACGAGATCGAAACCGACAGCCAGAAACTGCAGCCCGCCTTGACGCACGCCCGCGAGGAGCTTGCCCGGGCAGAGAAAGACCTGGAGGTCGTGGGCAAGCGCAATTCACCTACGCTGATCCTGGCCGCGCTGATCATCGCTTTCTTGATCAGCTGGATGATTGATTCGCCTAACACGGACCAATACGATTCCACCATCCGAGTTCCTCGCGAGGACTCTGGACGCCCGCCTGTTCTTGCCCCCGGACCGGTCTCTGAACCGTGGGCCGAGCAAAATGAGCAAGAGAGGTCGAAAGAGGCTTTGACGTTATATAACCTGGGAGTGAAGCTCTCACGGGAGAAGAAGTTCGGGAAAGCCGCCGGGGTTTTTCAGGAGGCTGTTAGAATTGAACCGCAATTCTATGAAGCGCATGAAGAACTCGGTTACGCCCTCTACCGCCTGGGAAAATACGAGGAGTCCATTAGCTCTTCAAATCAAGCGACAGCCATCCGCAGCGATTTTAGGCCCTATTACAATATGGGGCTTGCTTATATCGCTCAGAAGGACTGGAGCGGGGCGAATTTCGCTTTTGAGAGAGCCATTTCCCATTGCGAGCAAGACTCTTGGGAAGAGGATTATTCCAATGCCTATTACTATTGGGGGCTCTCTCTCGCATGGTTGCGCCAGGCTGAATCCGCTATTAAAGAATTGGAGGAAAGTTTGAAAATCAGCCCCGAAATGACCTACGGGCGTTTTGAGCTTGCGACTTTGTACTTGGGAAGTGGTAAATATAAAGATGCAATGGCGCAGTACAGGATACTGAAAGTTGTTGATCCGATGTTGGCGAATGAATTGTTGAAGCTGATAAAAAAATATCGCAGATCGGCGTGATTGTCGAAGCGTCATCGCCGGCGACCGAAACTTAAAACCGCGAAGGGAAGTTTCTAGCCGACCTTTCAATCAATTACTTTCAGGATAACTCTCGTGGCGCGGTATTAATCCACATTTGATTGAGAGCAGGCGCCTCATGTGACCGGTTAACAGTTAATCTCCTCAGCCCGCCCGCTCTCGCAATCCACTGATCGACAGACGTTTGCAAAAAAAGAGCAGCCCGAAGGCGTGTGTTTAACGGTTAAATGTATTGACAGAATGCGTCATAATGCATATATGTCAATAAAGTGTGAGAGTGGCGCCTGGCTCAGCGATGGAACGATTGGGACTCTTCACACTCGCGTATACAGCAGTTCAAATTAGAAACGCATTGCTCTGAAGAACTGTTTTGTCCTTCCCGCAAATAACGTTCTTGAGTTTGTACAACTATTGATCAGTTAGTCACCGGTAACAAAATATGACCAAGAAAAATAGCTTGGCTTTCGCCGCGCTATCGGCGGCGGTCGCGATCTCTATGTTCGCGCCGCTTAAAGAGATAGTGAGGGCGAGGGGCCATAAAACGCCGTCGAGCGCCACTAGTAGTTCCGCCGCGGACGGCGTGGCCGTATACGACGGTAAGTGCGCGCTGTGCCACGGTAAAGACGGCGTAGGCTTACCCAATTGGCGGTCTCTAGGGCAGCCTGACTTCACCAAGCCCGAGTGGCAAAATGCGCATACAGACGAACAGATCGCCGACTCGATAAAGAACGGAAAAGGCAAATTCATGCCCTCATTTAAAGGCAAACTATCAGACGAAGAGACTGGGGCCGTGGTCCAGCGCATTCGCGCGTTCGGCAAGAAAAAATAAAAATAGACGAAGGGAAATCGAAATAATAACTTCCTTCACCAACTATCAAGAAGCCATCTCATAAACGGACATATTTGTTTTGAGCTACAGGGGGTCGCCCGAACTCCACAGTATTTATGAGATGTCTTCTAGCAAACTATCACCATCACACACGCCTACAGGAGGAAAAACCGTGAGATTGATCACCAGATTGCTGATCGCTTCCCTTATGGGAATCGTAGTATTGATCGGATCCGTCAGCCGCAGTTCGGCTGACGGATCTATTTTGCGCGCGCGCGCCAGAGTCAGTGGCGTCGCCGGCTCGGGTATTTCAGGCGAGATGCTATTCTTTCAAGTGAGGCAGGGAATCCCGGCGGAGGTGCTGATCCTCGCGCGAGTGGAAGGCCTTGCGCCGAACAGCGTGCATGGATTTCACCTTCACGAGAACGGGACTTGCAGTCCTGACTTCACCGCGGCCGGGGGGCATTACGATCCCGGCCCGTTCGGCATGTCCAACCCCGACGCCAACCATCCTTTCCACATGGGCGACATGCCCAACCTCAGGGCCGATGGCAGTGGCGTTGCCATATTCGAGCACGTGACCAGCCGAGTCACGATATCGCCCGGCCCCCTTAGTCTGTTTGATGCGAACGGCAGTTCCGTGATCGTCCATCTCAACGAGGATCAGGGCACGACCGGCGTGGCCGGAGGGTCAGGCGGCCCACGGATCGCGTGCGGCATTATCGAACTGATCCAGTGAGCGGCGCATAAGACGCCGCCTGTCTGTCAAGACAATATAGTGGAAGACTCCGGAAATCGTCCCCCCTAACCACTGAGTCAAATTTTCCCGTCCGACGCCTGGGAGCGCAGGCATCCTTGCCTGCGAGTCTTCGGAAAAGTGCGACTGACCGAAGCAAGCAGGCAAGGATGCCTGCGCTCCCAGGCGCAGGGCGGGGAAATCCCTTCCATGAACTAATCACTTTTCTATCTATCGCCCTTCATGGGCGGAGTGTTTCCAAAATCGCCTACAGGCCGAAAAATAGCTACAAATGGGAGGAGCTGTACGATGCTTATGATGAATAGAAAGAGAATAAGAACGCTTTTTGCATTGTCGCTTTTGATTGTCGGAGCCGCCGTGTGCGGCGGGCGCAGGCCAGCGTTTGCGATGCCGTTGTTTGCGCGAAGGCTGGGGGTTCCATGCTTGACCTGCCACACGTCGCCGCCAAGACTCAATGAAACGGGCTATCAGTTCCGCGCCGCGGGCTATCGGATGCCGACGGAGATCGGGAAGAGCGGAGAAAAGAAACCGTTCAATTTCTTCGATTATAACGGCGTGCGGCTCCAGGCGCGCTACGACGCGACCCGCGCCAGGACCGGCCCGGACGCCCCGCACGACAATAATTTCAATCTGTTCGCGGCTGAGCTATATGCCTTTACGGGCGCTTGGGGGAAGTACCTCTCGTCAAACATAAAGGCCACCATCTATCCGGAAAAATCGTACGACACCGAAGACCATTTGAGGGTCGAGGGAAACATCAAGGCGACGGTAGGTAACGAGAAGCGGTTCTTCGAAGTCCGCGCCGGCGTCCCTCACCCGATGGAAGGCTTCGGCGCGTCGGACGTTGGGATTACAAACACACGCCCATACCTGCAGGAGAACGCGGCGAACTTCAACCAGACGACCTTCTTCACCCCGTGGAACTTCCATCAATCCGGAGTAACATTCGGCTACTATGAAGGGCGGACGGCAGTCCGAGCGCTCCTGCTTTCTGGAGTAAGGCTACACGACAACGATCACGAACTCGAAGCTTTTGGCAGAAGGGAACCCTTCACAGACGCCTCCCCCCTCTCCAAACATAGAGGAGTCGACTTTCAGTTCCTCGTGAATCGCATCCTTAATTTTAACGGCGGGGCCGTTACCTTATATTACTACCACGGCAATATGAACATTCCCATAATAAACCCGGACGGGACGTTTCAACCTGACAGAGCGTTCCGAAATGATTTCGACCGCGTCGCGTTCTACGCGAGCTATCCGGTCGCGAAACGTCTGACGCTGCTCGGAGGCGTTCAGCGCGGGCGGGACGATATTGCGACCGGAGGCAGATTCACCAGCCTCGGCGCGTACACCGAAGCCGCCGTGCCGGTAATAAACGAACTAACGCACGTGGGAGTCAGGGTCGATTGGTTCGACCCTGCGCGAAATAAGAGTAGAAATGAACTGTATGGGATCACGACTTATATGAATCTGTGGGTGCGCGAGCAGTTCAGGTTTGTGGCGGAATATCAGCGTAAAGAACGGAGAGAGGGGCCGGCGCCAAATAAGAAGGATCACGCCTTCCAACTGCGACTCATTTTCATCAAGTGACCGCCGTTTTGAAGTCAGAACTCGTTGAGAAAGTTGAGATGGAAACAAAAAGGACAAAATGGGGTAAAAAACTCAAAAGGAGAATTTTCTGGGCTTTTGCGTTTTCCCCTTTTGTCCTTTTTGTTTCCACTCTCATTCCTCTGAAAGAAGTTGATTTTAGCGCAGTTTTCAGATCAGTGTACGGGTTAATAGAACGCGGATGACGCGGATAGAGCAGATTGGCGTCGATCTATTTTGGGATTCTTCCGCGATGATCCGCGCCCGTCTGCGTCATCCGCGTCTGCGGCTGTGGACGAATCAATGCGGCAACAAACGGTCGAGGCTCTTCAACAAATCCTGGCCGCGCAGCGACGGTTGCCCTTTCCGGGTTTGATTGAGCGAAATGATCTTGCCTTCCGGGTTGACCAGTAGCGTCGTCGGGTAGCTGTGGATGCGGAAACTGCGGATGACCTCGCGGATGCTGCCCAGTGTGGCTTGCGTCCAGAGGAGTTCGTTCTTTTCGAGGTAGATTTTGACCTGCGGCAATATTTCCGGATCGTCAGTGTCCATTCCCAGGATCTCGAACCCGCGCGGTTGGAAGTTTTTGTAGGCGGCCTTCAGGTAAGGGAGTTCACGACGGCACGGGCCGCACCACGTTCCCCAGAAGTCGATCAATACATATTTGCCGCGGAATTCCGACAACCGGCGCTTCTTGCCATTGAAATCGGTGAACTGGAAATCGGGGACTTCGGCGCCCATCTTCAACTCAGCGCGTTTGTAATCCCCGGCCGAATGCGAGCGCATCACGATCTGGTTTTTCTCCAGATCGGCGCGTTTTGTCGAGACGTAGCTGTCGCCAACTCGAAAGACGACGACCTCTTCGCGCGCCTCGGCGGCTTCGGGCGAGAAACGATCCATGTCGATCTCGCCGTCGCCGTCGCCGTCTACGCCGAGAGCGCAATTCATCGGGTTGATCTTCTTATTGCGCGGGTTGTGATCGTACTGCACGAGGGTCTTTTTGCCCTGAATCTCGACGTAGCCGCGCGCGAAGACCTTGGACGATTGCAGGACAAGGCGGTCGTCCTTGCCCATCTCATCCATCTCGACGTTTTTGAAGTACTGGACGAATATCGGATAACTCTGGAAGAAGCCCTCCTTGAGAGGGACGTTGACCGTCGTCTGCCAGATATAGGGGTTGCCGCTCTCGTCATTGCTGAGATCGAATTTCTCGTTGGCGTCCATCACGTTGTTTAGGTCGACGTCGGCGTAAACCTGCGGCGGCTCCCCGTCGGATTCGACCAGCAGAGCCAGGATTGCGGCCTTGTCGGTCGGCGGGTGATACAAACGGCCGGCCGTGACCGTGGCGTCGCTTTCGGGCCGTTTGGCGAATTGTACCTTCGACAGGTCGCGGAACGGTTTGAAGATCACGTGATCGAGATCTTCCTTGTCGGGCGCCAGCTTCGGCTCGAACTTGCCGATGAATTCCTCGGCGACGGCGGAGACCTTAGAGGCCGCGAGCGCTATGCATAACGCGAGCGCGCAGATCAAAACTGCGAATCGCCGAGGGGCTCCCAGGCTGTGCATTCGCTGAACCAAGATGTTTGTTCTCATGGCTACCTCCAGAGTTTTGCGTCCATTGAAATGAGGCGTGGCAATTACTGACCTTTTCGTTTTTCCAGCTTCATTCCCTTTCCCTCGAGGAATGTTTTCAGCTCTGAAAAGACCTGCTCAGCCGCCTCTTGATCTTGACTGTATGAATTCCAGGTGAATGTCGTGTTTTTAGGATACTGACTCAATTTCATTTTAAGCCCCGCGAGTGAATTGCATTGATAGTGCGCGACTTGAGCGTTTCCCCACCTGTCATAACCCTGCTGAAAGTCGACGCGAATCTCGCCGGACAGGTCTCCGGCCTGATAGCCGAATTGCTGCGACTCATCCTTGTCCAGACACGACTGCCGCAATCTTTCCAGCTTTTCGCCGTCTATCAGCCACCCTGCCCCTTGTGAGAGCGCCTGTCGCAGAGCCTGGCCGACCTGTTTATGCCAATTGTTCGGATGGGCGCTATCGAAATTTTTCGGTAACTCCCCCGCGCGCCCTTTCCATTCCTGAAGCCATTTTTCGAGCCGCGTCCAGAGCGGCTTTTCGGCGCCGGTCGAACCATACTGGCCGAGCGTTGATGCCGCGTGAGTCACAACTTCGAGATCGGGATCGTCGAGGCCCTCAATGGCCAAAGCCTCAAGCTCGGGAGTCATGCGCAGCTTCGCGACTTCGACAAGGAGTGTGGCGTAGCAAGGCGTATATTCGGGGCCGCGCGCGCCCAGGGCCTGTTTGACGAGTTCAATCCCCATCGGCGCATCTACCCGCAGGAAGTAAGCGAGTAGCGCTGATTGAATTGAGCAGGCCCACTTACCGCCCTTGTCGCCGTAAACATCTCTGACCTGCGACGCAACCGAGGCCGTCGCATAACGCTGGATCAACATGCTGATCATGTCCACGTCTCCTCTTCCTTCTGATAGCGCCTTCTTTAAATTCTCGACGAGTGTTTCCTCCAGCTCAGGAAGCGTCTCATCCGGTAAAAGCTCAAGCGTGGTCGGCCGGACCCTGGGAGAGGGGCGGCGCAGTTCTTCGATAATCACCCTGCGCCCTTCGTCGGGCGCCAGCTCGTAAAGCCGTTGAATCGCCAAGCCCCGCAACTCTCTGCTCTCGTATGACTGGTCATCGGCCGGTTTGTCATTGAGGATGCGGCGAATAACTGGGAGCATCGCCGGGCCGGCCAACTGCTTCCATCGATAACCCAATAAACCCATTTGAATATTTTTCGGAAGATCGTCAAAAACCACGATGATTTTGGGGGCGAGCCTTTTGATTATTTCCGGATTGAGTCCCCCGGGTCGCCTCGGATTGGTTAAACTCGGCTGAATGCTATGCAAACTATTATTCCATAAAATCTCCAGCAAGGTATGGGTAGTGATCGCCCGTGCTTTTCCCTGCTTAGCAGGCAAGGCAGACATCAGCCGCTCGGCGTATTGAAGTTGTAATTTCTGCCTTGAATTACTCCGCTTTTGCAAAGTCTCGGAGACCGCGTTCGCTTGTCTCTCGCCATTCGGACGCTCCGCAGGCGATGGCAATTGCTCTTTCTCCCGCATAGCGGCTGCCACGTGAGACAGCGTGAACATATATGAGCCAGAAACGATTTGGGCCGGCGCTTCCAGCCTCCGCTCCATCTCCTTTACGACGAAGGCGCGATGCGCGGCGCCTATCAATCCCATTGAATACTCATATCCGCACACGTCCAGAGACGCGCCAATCCGGCGGATCATTTCGCTCGCCGCGGCCTCAGTGTTTAAAAAGCGCAAGCGGCGGCAATCAGGCCTTCGATCAGAGTTCGGATTACTTGTGTCGAGTAGCCGCGTTATCGCCTGCAACTCTTGCTCGGCCCATTCGTTGTCGCGCGGCAGTATCTCGAATTCGACTATATTCGATGTGACCTCCGCGCCGTTACTGAACTGCCTCTCGTCTTTCTTCAAGACTCGCGGCGCGGTGACATAGAGCCGGAACTTGCCGCGCTGATCAAATCGAAACCATTCATTCAAATCGAAGGTCATCTTGTGAGGCTTTTCGCTGAGGATCGGCGGAATCGCTCTGATTCCGCCGCCAGCTCCTGCGGGCGGGTAATCTATCAACGGATCGACCACGCCGTTTTTATGATCGAGGAAATATTGGTCGAGACCTAGTCTGCCCCCGCGATCATAGGTCGCGCTATCGAGGTTGTAGGTGTCCGGTAAGTCGCTGGTGAAGCTGAACTCTACCCGGATGATCTCGCCAGGTTTGAACTGAACTTTGTCTTCCTCAAGCCGAAGAGTGAATGACACCCCTTCGGGATTTTTCCGCGTGGCCTCGCGATGCCGGGCTATAAACGTGTCCTCAGTCTGGCCTTGCTTTTGTTCCGATTGGCCGGCCAGAGTGAGAGGGCATAGGAGAAAGAGCGCTGGGACAAGAATTACTCCGAATAGACGGGCAGTAATATGCCGATTGGCAATGGTCATGACTTCTACCTCTAAGCTTCAAACGATTTCCTGATACGTTCAACGCCCCATCCCGCGCCGAGTTCCAGCATCAATTTGATCCGCGCCTTATGGCTCGGGAGCATTCCGCCCAGGATCGCGCCCATCTTTCGCAACTGGCGGCCCGCGCCCTCGTACGCATAAGTGTCGAGCACACGCCCGCGCGGGCAGCGCGACGTGATGACGACCGGAAGGCCGGCCTCGGCGGCGCGCTCGATCGCGGGCAAAGCGGCGACTGTGACGTGGCCGCGGCCGAGGCCTTCGATCACCAGTCCGCGCGCGCCGTCGTCAATCGCGAAATTGATAAAGCGTCCGTCCGCCCCGGCGACCATTTTGATCACGTCGACGCGCTCTTCTATCCTGTCCGTGACGATGTGTTCGCGCCCCTCTGATTGGACCGGGCGGCGCGCGACTATCACGCGGTCCTTGTCAATGAATCCGAGCGGGCCGAAATCGCGGCTCTGGAAAGTGTCTGTAGATTCGGTGTGGGTCTTGGTGGCTTCGGCGGCTGCGATCAACTGGTCGTTCATCGCGACGATCACGCCGAGGCCCCGGGCCTGCGTGTCAACGGCTACACGAACGGCAGAACGCAGATTCCCGGGCCCGTCCCAGCTCAGCTCCGAGCTGTTGCGCATCGCGCCGACGAAGACCACCGGCTTCTCCTCGTTCAAAACCAGGTCGAGCAGATAGGCCGTCTCTTCGAGCGTGTCGGTGCCGTGCGTGACGACCGCGCCCGCGACGCTCTCGTCGGCGAGTTTCTCCCGCGTCGCGCGGGCCAAATCCATCATCCGCGAAGGTGTGACGTGCGGGCCGGGCCATTTGCCGAAATCGATCACGTCGAAATCGGCTATCTCGTCGAGTCCCGGAACCTGCGCGATGATCTCTCCGCCCGAAAGCGCGGGCACGGCGCCGCCGGTCGCCGGATCGAACCGCATCGAGATCGTGCCGCCGGTAAAGAAAGCTGCGAGTCGTGGTTTCATAAACATTCACTTCGATTTTGCAGGCAACGGAATCCGCAACAGATGGCCTTTATAGGTGAACCAGATCTTGCTTGCGTTCACATCAACCCAGAAATCGTTGTTCCTCAGAACCAACCCCGGCAATTCGATGAGCGGGGTAAAGACGAAGTTCCTGATATCGTAACGCCCAAAGCTAGTCGATCTTTTTTTCCAATTGCGAATCGCCGCCCAGACCTCATTCGGTTTCCCCGTGGGTTGTAATTCGCGCGCGAAATCATCGTTCAATGGCTCGAAGTCGCCCTTCGCCTCCTGAATCGCTCCGGACTCGGCGTCGAGCAAATGGTTCACCGGTCTCAGGTAATGCGAATTGTGATGCCCTGAGTGCCCCAGCAACACTTTACCGTGCGCCGCGAGATACATGAACGGCGGGCGAAAGACGCTGTCCGGCAAATTGACCTGGAACTCTTCGCCGGTTCGCAGATTATGTCGTACAAGTTGCGATGAGTATTCTCCCCCTTCGCTCCAGGATTTTATCGCCACCAGCCATTTGCCGTCTGGGGTAACGACAGGATGAGAGTAATCGCCGCCGATGATCTTCGCCGGCTCATCCCCGAGTTCGAATTTCCATACCCCGGCGGCTTTGCCATACGAGGCGTAAATCCAGGAGTCGCCGGACCGTGTCGGCAAGCGAATTCCGCTGAAATGATCGTTCCACCTGATTTTCATAGACGCCTCGATCAGGCCAGATACGCGACAAGCCGTGGGTTCATCAGCCACTTTGCCCGGGGCGCCCGATGAAAATTCGCGCCATTCGGGCATCGCCTCGTCAGAGCTGCGTTTGTATTCGGCCCCATTCTCTCCGACCAGAACCCGAATCTCACGTCCTTCTCCGCAGACCATCACCGCCTCCTGTTTTTTATCCGCCAGGAGAACTTCGACGCCGGGAATTTTGTCTTCAATCGCGTATCGCGTGACAAACTCTCCTGACCTGCTCAGACGGTGGAACAATCCCGAAAGCTCTTCGTGAAGCGTCGGGTTTTTCGGCCCGCGACGCAAACCGTCGAGAAGAATCCTGCGCCCGCCATCTTTCGTCAGCCGCAGATATTCATAATATGCATTACCGTAAGTCTCAGGACCCAGCTCTTCGACATCCTGCCTGGAGGTGAAGCTCTTCAGCTCTTCAAATTCGCTCTCTGTCAGCAGGCGCATGTTTCTACGACCTTCGACCTCATAGAGACTGATTTCGGCCTTCCCGCCGCGAACGCGAATGATGACGCCTTTAAAATCTCCGGCTGAACCCGGCCTGGTCAGCGCATATATCGCTTCCACACCAGCGCCTTTTATTTCATTTCGCATCGACTCTTCCCACTCCAGCGCGATTTCAGGATGATACCTGGCCGTTAGGTCGCCGAGGATGACCGTCTCGCCTCGGCGCCGCGCCAGAATCAGTCTTCGCGCCTCGGCGCTGTCTTCGACCTCCAGGTATCTTTCCGCAGCCTTCGCCAGCGCGCGATTCGGCGAATCGAGCATCTTGTTCGCAAGTTCGAGCGGCAATTTGTCGCGCAAGTAACGGGCGCCGGCGAGCAGCGCGAGTTGGGCTTTCGCGTCGGTTCCTTCGAGCGTCTCTCTATGTTCGCGCTCGTCTTTCAAGATCGCGGCTGCGATCCCCGCCGCGTATCCGCCCTGTTTGATCAGATTGTAAAGCTCGTCTCCGGCGCTCTTCTGTAAGGAATAGCGGTTCTGGAGCGCGAGCTTTAGAGCGTCCAGGTCGGCCCAACCGGCGCCGATGCGCTCGACCAAGTTGATTTCTACTGCGCGAAGCGAATCGTCTTCAATGCCACGCAGGATCCGGCGGGCGGCGGCCGGCTGCGACGCGCGCAGTAATTTCGCCCGCTCGATCAGTCTGACTGCCAACCCTTCGGTGGTCTGAATCTTTTCGCTCTCATACAGAATGCTACCTATGCTGACCTGCAACGGGAGCGGTTTTTCCGAATCGCCGTATTTAGCCTTATCTATCTCCTCTTCGCCCGCTTCCGTAATAACCATATTTGCGTAAGCCTCGACCGCCGCCGCCATCTCGTCGTCCGAAAGGCCGCCGCATTCGGCCAGCGCAGTCACGATCTCCTTTCGGTTATCTTCGTCCTCTTCTTTTTCGAGCGCGCGTCGTAGCGCGGGAACTGCCGCCTGGTCGCGATATTGAATCAACGCTTCCGCGGCGGTTGCGCGGTTAGCCTTGTCTCCATCGTGGTCCAGAACCCAGATCAATCCTGACAGCAATTCCGGCGCCTCCACGTCAACCAGCGATTTGATGAAGCTGGAGCGGCCATCTGCGGCGGCCCAATTCGGATCCGTCAGCCAGGGCGCGAGCTTTTGCGCTATCTCCTTCTTCAATTTTTTGTCGGCTGATTCGCGACTCAGGTACATGGTTAGGTATCCCACCGCCGACTGATGAACCGCGCGCTGGTTACTGCCGATCAGGCTGCTGATTACTGGAAGCCATCTCTCCGGATTCACGTCCATTAGAGGCGAAAGAACGTTGAAGGTATATCTTTCCCCTCTGATATCCAATTCAAATTGATATTTCGATCCGCTGCTATTTTCGCCCTCATCTTCTTCCAATTTGCTAAGCGCCGGGTCGGCAAAGAGCGAGATGACCCATTCCTCCTGCCCATTCCACTCAGTTTTAGCCAGGCTCGACAGCGCCGTCTGACGCGACACGAAAGGCGCCTGGTGGTTGACGACGATCGCTTTCAACAGCGCGCGGTACTTTTCGGCCATCGAGGAATCGCCGACGGCTTGCGCGCGTTCGTAAAGCAATGACAACACGACCGGCGTCATCTGAGCGTTACCGGCGGACGCGAGAGTTTCCACCAGGGGTCTGACCGCATCCCAATCGAGCCGCGCCAGCGACCGCAAGTTATCGCCGGGCGGAGTTCCATTCGCGGCCTCTTCGCGCGCCGCCACGATCAGGTCATCGCGAAAATATCGGCTGTTGCGCAGCAGCCAGTGTTGGAGATGGGTCTTCCAATTGGCGTAGTTCTCCTCCTCTTCTTCGAGGAGCTTGTACAGACGGTCGTCCGCGTCCGGGGTTTCAGGCAGACATTCAATCAGGCCAGCCGTCAACTCGGGGCGAACTTCACAAGCTTCAAGCAAACGCTGGCGGACTTTGTCTGATAGCTTCGGGATATTTGCCACATGATCCTGGCGCCACCAGAAGGCGATCAGCTCTTTGATCGGCGCATCGTCGGCAGGCGGTTCCCCCTTTTCTTTCGATGAAGCGTTGGCGTTCCCCGAATCCTTTTCCTCGGGCGACCGGGGTGGGAGGGGATCATGTCTCAACAAATCGCTGAGCACCGTGGCCAGGGCGTCCGCGCCCAGCGGTCGCTTAGGATGGCTCTGTCGCGGCGCGGGCCGCTTAGGCTGAGACGGCCTCGGCGCTGTTTGTGAAAACAGCGATTGTGGAATCAAGACTGCGACGATCAGAAAAAGGGCGATGATCGCCGGCGGGCGAATAGAATACATAGTGATTTCCCTCAATCACTTGACCAATTCGGGTGAAGAAGAGGAAGCAAACGCATTAGGGAATGGGGAGGGGGAGCAAGAAAATTGCTTCCCCATCCCCACTCCCTATTCCCCACTCCCCATTCCCTAATACCCGTTTGCTTCTCCCTTCGCATTATGCATTGAGGCGCCGATTGTAAGCGTCGCGGCGAAGCCCGCGAGCGTGATTACGCCGTCGCCGTGATGTGGAAACACACAGAGGTGATGTATGATCCGATTTGACGCCGCGACGATTGATTCTGTTCCAATCCCGCTCGTGAAATCTTCAACGGCATCTCCCGGGGAAAACGAAATGAAAGCGATGAAGATCGAAAGACGACAATGGCCGCGCCCGTCGCGCTCGCTTCTGCTCTTATGCGTTTGCCTTTTGCTTTTCGCCTTTAAAACAATGAGCCAAACGACAAACCAAACTCTCCGCCCTCGCGCCCGCGACCTGGGCGTCGTCGTCGGCATTCTGCCCACGGGCAAAAACAACGCGATCACTGACGTCGCCGGAGTCCGCGTGGGCCATAGCGCCTTGATCAGAGGCGACAATGTAAGAACGGGC
>Ga0207428_10003954_pt1 | contig 14213 bp, 11 predicted proteins | sample RhiMethybrSRZTD1_FD_187600 | JGI IMG/M metagenome (GOLD analysis project Ga0207428, IMG submission 187600) | Populus rhizosphere microbial communities from Tennessee, USA - Rhizosphere MetaG P. TD hybrid SRZTD1 (SPAdes) (version 3) | ecosystem: Host-associated > Plants > Roots > Rhizosphere >... | reverse complement strand
CGGGTCGATGCGCGTCGACGGCCTGGCCCAGGGCGCCAATCGCTACAGCCGCACCTCAACCTGGCCGCGATGGAAATTGGCCGAGCTCGACCAGCGCAGGCGCGAGGAAATTTAAGCCCTTTCATTTTCCGGATTCATCGCGGAATCAACCGCGCGAATCGCCACGCCGCTTTTCGCAACCCCGCCCTTATGTTAAGTTTGCGGTTTGAAACCATCGCAGTTATAACCTCACCGCGCCCGACTATGGGGCGGCTGTCTTATCAATCGGCCGCGCAGCATTCGCGCGCAGCGCCGTATCGATCTTGCAAGGAAAAATGCCAAGAAGAACCGACATCAACAAAATCCTCATCATCGGCTCCGGCCCGATAGTCATCGGTCAGGCCTGTGAATTCGATTATTCAGGCACGCAAGCCGTCAAGGCTCTCAAGCAGGAAGGATTCCAGGTCGTGCTGGTCAATTCCAACCCGGCGACGATCATGACCGACCCGGAGCTGGCTGACCGGACGTACGTCGAGCCGCTCACTGTGGAAGCCATCTCCGCGATCATCGAACGGGAGCTTCCCGACGCGCTCCTGCCGACGGTCGGCGGCCAGACCGCGCTGAACCTGACGGTCAAACTGGCCGAGAGCGGCGTGTTGGATAAGTTCGGGGTCGAATTGATCGGCGCGAAGCTGAAGGCCATCAAGGTTGCGGAAGACCGTTTGCTATTCAAGCAGGCGATGGACGAGATCGGCTTGCAGATGCCGAAGGCGCGATTCTGCCACACGCAGGCCGAGGCGTCGGCCGCCACCGAAGAGATCGACTTCCCGATCATCATTCGGCCATCGTTCACGCTCGGGGGCACTGGCGGCGGCATCGCGTACAACTACGAAGAGTTCGAGGAGACAGCCGAACGCGGACTCTCGGCCAGCCCGATCAGCGAGATATTGGTTGAAGAGTCGATCATAGGCTGGAAAGAGTACGAGCTTGAAGTGATGCGCGACCTGGCCGACAACGTCGTGATCATTTGCTCGATCGAGAATTTCGACGCGATGGGCGTACACACCGGCGACTCGATAACCGTCGCCCCGGCGCAGACTCTAACCGACCGGGAATACCAGTTGATGCGCGACGCCGCGATCAAGATCATCCGCAAGGTCGGCGTCGAGACCGGCGGGTCGAACATCCAATTCGCGATCAACCCCCGCAACGGCGAGATGCGCGTGATCGAGATGAACCCGCGCGTCTCTCGCTCATCGGCGCTGGCCTCGAAGGCCACCGGCTTCCCGATCGCCAAGATAGCAGCCAAACTGGCCGTGGGCTACACGCTCGACGAGATCAATAACGACATCACCAAGAAGACGCCCGCCTCGTTCGAGCCGACGATAGATTACGTCGTGGTCAAGATTCCGAAATGGGCCTTCGAGAAATTTCCCGGAGCGGAAGACTCGCTCGGCACGCAGATGAAATCGGTCGGCGAGGCGATGGCGATCGGGCGCACGTTCAAAGAGGCGTTCATGAAAGGCGTCCGCTCTCTCGAACGTCGCGGGACGCCTCAAGTTGGCTACGTCAACGACGAAACGCTGCGCCGCAAACTGATCATCCCGAACGCCGAACGCATCCATTACCTCCACACCGCCTTCGAGCGCGGCTGGACCGTCGATGAAGTCTACGAACTGACGTGCATCGATCCGTGGTTCCTGGCACAGTTGCGGAATATCGTCGACGCGCAGGAAGAACTGAAGCAGGAGACTTTGAGTTCACTTTCTACTCGTAGGCTGCGGGCGGCGAAGCGGATGGGTTTCCCCGACGTCCGGATCGCCGAGCTTATCAAGTGCGACGAAGACGAAGTCCGCGCCCGCCGCAAGGCCGAAGGCGTCGTCCCGGTCTACAAGCGCGTGGACACCTGCGGCGCCGAGTTCGAGTCTTACACTCCATACCTCTATTCGACCTACGAGAGCGAATGCGAAGCCGCTCCGAGCGACCGCAAGAAGATCATGATCCTCGGCTCCGGCCCGAACCGCATAGGACAGGGCATAGAGTTCGATTACTGCTGCTGTCACGCCTCTTTCGCGCTCAAAGAGGACGGGTACGAGACGATCATGGTCAACTGCAACCCGGAGACCGTCTCGACCGATTACGACACTTCCGACCGCCTCTATTTCGAGCCGCTGACTTTTGAAGACGTGATGAGCATCGTCGAGTTGGAGAAGCCGGACGGCGTGATCGTGCAATTCGGCGGCCAGACGCCGCTGAATCTGGCGATGCGGCTGCACAAGGCCGGCGTCCCAATCATCGGCACCAGCCCCGAATCAATCGACCTGGCCGAAGACCGCAAGCGGTTCGGCAAGCTGCTCGCCGATTTGAACATCCCGCAGCCGATCAACGGGACAGCAGTTTCTGTAGATGAGGCGAAGCGGGTTGCGGCCTCGATCGGCTACCCGGTGCTCGTGCGCCCGAGTTACGTGCTGGGCGGGCGCGCGATGATGATCGTTTACGACGAGCAGAGCCTGGAAGGCTATATGAAAAGCGCCGTCGAAGCCTCGCCCGAAAAGCCGGTGCTGATCGACCGCTTTCTGGAAGACGCCTTCGAGGTCGACGTCGACGCGCTGGCCGACGGGGAACGATGCGTGATCGCAGGCATTCAGGAGCACATCGAGGAGGCCGGCATCCATTCCGGCGATTCGTCGTGCGTATTGCCGCCTTACATGGTCAAGCCCGAACACCTCGACACGATGCGCCGATACACGCGGCAGCTCGCCAAGGCTCTGGAGGTGCGCGGGCTGATGAACATCCAGTTCGCCATCAAGGATGACATCGTCTTCGTGCTCGAAGTCAATCCGCGAGCCTCGCGCACCGTGCCCTTTGTGTCGAAGGCCACGGGGACGCCGCTGGCCAAGCTCGCGGCGCGCGTGATGACCGGGCGGACGCTCTCGGAGTTCGGCCTTCCCGACGAGCTGACCGTGACCAACTTCTTCATCAAGGAACCTGTCTTTCCGTTCGTCAAATTCCCCGGCGTAGACCCCGTGCTCGGGCCCGAGATGCGCTCGACCGGCGAGGTGATGGGGATGGCCGAGAGCTTCGGCATGGCCTTCGCCAAGGCGCAGATGGGCGCCAACGCCAGCCTGCCCCTCGAAGGCACGGCCTTCATCAGCGTCAACGACAACGACAAGAAGAACGCCGTGCGCGTGGCCAGGCGACTGCGCGACCTCGGGTTCAAGATCATCGCGACGCGCGGCACGGCAGGTTTTCTGAACGAGGCGGGCGTGCCCGCAGAGCGGGTCTTCAAAGTCAACGAGGGGCGACCGAATGTCGTTGACCTGATCAAGAGCGACGAAATCGACCTGATAGTCAACACGCCGCTGGGCCGCTCATCATTCTACGACGAGCGCGCCATCCGCCGCGCCGCCATGCAATACAACGTCGTCACGTTCACCACTCTGACCGGCGCCAACGCCGCGGCCAACGCTATCGCCGCGATGCGACAGGAGGGCAAGCTGAGCGTCGTCAGTCTGCAGGAACATCACTCTTGATTGTGGATTTATGAAAGTCAACGACCCTGAGGTTATTAAACGAATCCTTGACGAGTGTAAAACAATCGCGGTCGTCGGTCTGTCCTCCAACCCGATTCGACCCAGTTTCGGCGTCGCCCGGTACATGCAGCAGCGCGGTTACCGCATCATTCCGATCAACCCGAATGAGACCGAAGTTCTGGGCGAGCGGGCATACGCGAGCCTGGCCGACGCGCCGGAGAAGTTCGATCTGGTGGACATCTTTCGCCGCTCCGAAGAAGCTGGAGAGCATGTTGATGAGGCGATCCGTTTGGGAGCGCGCGCCGTGTGGCTTCAAGAAGGCGTGATTGATGAAGATGCGGCCGCCCGGGCCTTGGAGGCCGGATTGATGGTCGTCATGGATCGCTGCATTCTGAAAGAGCACATGCGGCGGTACTAAACTGGCAGCCAACCTCGTTCGGCCTTAAAATCTTGTCTGCAACGCTCGCAGTTCACCCTGCAACGGGATCATCGTACATCTTCAGCGTCGTTCACACGCAGCACCTTGAGAGTCTTTGGCGCCGCTTCGCGTCTCTCGGCGTTAGGCAAAGGATGCAAGCTGTTCAGCCGACAATTTTGCACATTCAATAATGCACAGCTCGACCTGGGGTTGGCCCCTGGCTCTCCTCCACCCTGCCTGCTTGCTTCGCTTTGCGATCCGTGTCTGATCGCCTTGAACGGGCGCGCGCAATGAGCTGACACGGCGCGATTCGCGCGACGATTTGGCGGCCTCGGACCGGCTCTTGAGGTTGGGTCTGCGCGGCTCTCCCGTGACCGTGACCTTGACTTGTTCTCTGCGGCCCGCGATCTCGGCGGTGATAATGAATCTGCCGGGGACGCCCGAAACAAAGGCCCCAGGCGAAGAGATGGTGAGAGGCTGATTCTTCCCCACGTCGAGCGCGTCCCACTTCACTTCGAGGCCACCCACGGCATTGTCATGCTGGTCAAAAGCAATGGCGTTGAAGATGATCTGTTCGCCGGTCTTGACCTCGACGTCGCCGGGAAAGATTTTAACCCGCGCCACCTTCCCCTCTCTGTCTTTCTGCGTCTCGACCTCTTGTGGGACGGGGCGGCTACTTCTCGGAGAGCCCTTGCCGTCCCAGCCCTTCGGTTGGACTTGGGCGCCGATCTTAGGCAAGTACTATTTTTTGTCTATCGATATTTAATTGCCGAAACGAGGACCGAGGTCGGCGTGCGCTGAAAAGGCGTGTTATAGCCGGCGGTTGAGTTGATCAGATTGTGTGAGCCGCTCTGGTACGATTATCTGTTGATCGAGATGTAACTGAGCGGATTGACCGGGCGGTCGTGCAGTCGGACTTCGTAATGGCAATGTGGGGCGGTCGAGCGGCCCGTGCTGCCCACCGCTCCAATGACCTTGCCGCGCGTCACGTGCTGCCCTGTGCGCACGCCAATTTGCGACATGTGGGCGTAGCGGGTCGTAATGCCGTAACCGTGGTCGATCACCACAATGTTGCCGTAACCGGCGTAAATGCCGGAGTAAATGACTCTTCCGTCAGCCGTGGCCTCGATAGCAGTGCCGTGATTGGTAGCGATGTCCAGGCCGGCGTGGTTTTCATACCCACCGCCAAAGGGATTGCGACGCGTCCCGAAACCGTCGGTGATGTACCCACGCACGGGCCAGCCGCTCGGGGTCGATGCGAGTTTGATCTGGTTCCGGTCGAAAACGTCTTTGATATTCCGCAGCTCGCTCTCCAATGATTCGGTAATCTTCTCGATGTCGCTCAGCTTTGTTTCGCTGCCAGGGCCTCCGCGGCCGATGTCCCTGCTGACGTCGGCGATTCGGTTTACGCCTGATGCCTCGGCCAATTTGCGCTGAGTCGTATCGAGCGTGGCCAGCCGAGTCTGCAATTGATCGTATTTGCTTTTCGCTTCCTGATTCTCTTCCTTCAACTCGCGGTTGTGGCGCTCCAGGTTGTAGAGCTTAGCCACGACAAACGCATGTTGCGTGAGACGGTATGCGCCGTAGGAGACGGTCAGCAAACCGACAATGGCGAATCCCACTATCGCGTATAGGGCTTTGTGGTAAACGTTGAACTTCCTGAGAGGAAAGCTGGACGTTGGAGCAAAAACAAACGTGTAAGACCGTTTATCTTTTTTCATTATGTGTAACTCCTGACTCTTGCCGTCCCGAAATCTTGGGGACCGCGCATGGGGAAAGCCACACTGCGTCAGGGCATTGAGTGATCCAGCGGGCTATGAGCTGTCAGTTACTACTCTTTTGGAGCGCCGTCAGGACAGTTAAGGGGATGCATAAACCGACGGCAAGCGCGTTCACGGTTGAGGAGGCTAGCATAATTCTTGTGATTATTTCAACCGGCGTAACCGTCATCGCCAGGCGCCATAAAGCTAAGCGCTGAAATGCTTTGAGTTATGCTTCTATTAAAGCTTCAGAAATCTCTCTTCCAATCCGAAATTTCGTACCGCCTGATTCAAAATTTCGGATTTTTCCGCCTCGCGGCTGGTACGGTAGCGACCGGCTTCACAAGCGACCGGTCGCTACCGCTTCTGTATCAGTTCTTTGCAGTTTGATATGGCGTCGGGAGTGGTAGCGACCGGCCGCTTGCGCTCTGTCGTTCCCTTGCGTAGGTCTTTTCGAGTTGGTCCACCAATAACTTTTCATCATTTATCGCTTTTGCTAGACTGGGCAGGATAATTATGATCTTTGTTCGAACCAGTCTCCCAGGTCAGTTGAATCGATAATCCCACTATCGCCGCCTGTTGATCAGATGGCGCGAAGATCGAAACGCGGAAACATAGAGGTACCGCCATGAACAAACAGTCCAGTACGAATTGGAGTTGGAAACTGAAGCTTGCGTTCGCCCTCGCCGTGACGCTCGCGGCCGCGGCTGTAGCCGACAGCTTCCTCGCAACCGACAGAACGTTCGCGCAGGCCGGGCGTAAGTCTTCCGACAAACAGAAGAAGAACCCAAACGCCAGCGGCGATCCCAACGACCCGCAGAAGCAGGAAACAAAGGTCGAAAAATCCCTTCCGCCTTCCTCAATCACCATCGGCACTGACGTAGTCAACGTCGAAGCGGTCGTCTACAACAAAAAGACCGGCGGGGTCATTCAGGGATTGAAGAAGGAGCATTTCGAGATTTATGAAGACGGCATAAAGCAGGAGGTCGAAAACTTCGCCACCCCCGAAGCCCCGGTGACGATGGTGCTGCTGCTGGAATACAGTAAGCTGATTGACGTGCTCGGCTCCGGCACGGGCGGGTTTTTCGAACCCGGCCGCGTTGAAGTCCTCCGCCCGGCCTATGAATTCGTCAACCGCTTCGTCCAGCCGAAAGATTTCATCTCGATTGTCGCTTACGACATCCGACCCACACCGCTGGTCGATTTCACGGACGACAAGAACAAGCTCATGCAGGCGATCGCTTTGCTCATCCGCAACAACCCGGCTTTCTCGGAAAGCAACATGTTCGACGCTCTGAAATTCGTCTTGCGCGGCGGCAAGGGAGACGCGGTGGTATTGGAAGACGGCAAGGACGCCGACAAGAACAACCAGTCGGAATACGCCGGGCTTTACGAAGTCAACTCGCGGACGGCGATCCTGCTCATTGCTTCCGGCCTCGACACTTTCAGCAAGATCAATTTCGACGAAGCGCGAAAGATCGTCGAGAATTCCGGGGTGCCGATCTACGTCCTCGGTATTGGCAATCTCTTCATGAAGAAGTATGACCAGGGTCTCGATCCGGGGCGCGGAATCAACATCGGCGGCATCCCGTTCGACCGGATGACGTTTCTGCAGGCCCAAAACAATCTGAAAACCTTCGCCAATTCGACCGGCGGCAAATACATCGAGATCACCTTCCCCGGCGAAATCCCCGCCGCGATGCAAACAATCCAGGCGCTGGTGCGCAACGAATACAGCCTGGGTTACACGCCGACCAACACCAGGCGTGATGGCAAACGTCGAAAGATCCAGGTCAAGGTCAACCTCGGCGATCAGATAGATCCGAAGCTGATCGTCATACAGCACCGTCAGACTTACACCGAACCAAATGACAAAACTGCCAAAAAATAATCTCGGGCTCGTTCATATCGCGGTGAGCGAAGCTTGAAACGGTGAAAATAGACAGGATTGACAGGGATATTCAGGGTTTTGCATTGAGTCGAATCCTGAGAAATCCTGTCAGTCCTGTCTATATCGCGAGGAGAGTCGAAGGATTTGAGGGCGCGGCTGGAGGAGATTAATCGGCGTATAGTGGCGGCGTGCGAGCGCGCCGGCCGCCAGTCCTCCGAAATCACACTCGTCGCCGTCAGCAAGACCGTCCCCGCCGCCCGCATCCGCGAGGCCATCGAAGCGGGCGTCCGCACGCTCGGCGAAAGCCGAGTCCAGGAGGCCGCCGACAAGATTTACGAACTTAAGCCGCTCAGCGCCGAGCGCAATGTCCAGTGGCATCTGATCGGTCATCTGCAATCGAACAAGGCGCGGCGCGCGGTCGAACTCTTCGACGCCGTCCATTCCATAGACGACCTTAAACTTGCCGAGCGGCTCGACCGCCTCGCGGCTGAATCCGGCAAGCGGTTGCCGATCTTCATCGAAGTCAACCTCGGCGGCGAGGAGGCCAAAACTGGCGCCGCGCCCGACGAAGTCCTCCCGCTCTGCGAACAGATCGGCAAACTCCCAAATCTGGAACTCAAAGGATTGATGGCCGTGCCGCCGTTCTCCGAGAACCCGGAGGACTCGCGGCCTTTCTTTCTGCGTCTGCGCCGCTTGCGCGATGAGGCGCGGGGGGCCGGCGCCGCCGGGGAAAGTTTCATCGAACTCTCGATGGGCATGAGCGGCGATTTCGAGGTTGCAATAGAAGAAGGCGCGACGTTTATCCGCGTCGGCACGGCGCTCTTCGGCGCGCGCCAATAAGACAAAGGTGATTTATGGGAATTTCACTCGGCGATATGTTGATCATCCTGGCGGACTGGATCAGCCGGATCGCGAGACTTTTGATCAACATCACGGTCGGGGCGGTGGTGATCTTTCTGGCGCTGCGGTGGTTGAACGACGTCCTGGGGGCCAATCCTTTCGGCCGCCTTTCGTATTACTTGAGAAAACCGACCAACGACCTGGTCTATTACGTCCGCAGTTCTCAATTCTACATTCCGCTCAAACAGGCGCTGAGATTCGATCCGACCTACCTGCTGGTATTGATCGCCGTGGCGATCGCCTGGTACGTCGCTTTGAGCGTCATCGGGTACCTCAACACCGTGCTGGGCGGGCTGGGTACGAGTCTGAAATTTCTGGCCGCCGGCGACGTCGCCCGCGGCGTCTATACATTGATCGGCACGTCGCTGCTCGCGGTGATCTTCTTTCTGATGACGTTGATGACCATAGTTTTCATCAATTGGATTTCGGGCAGGTTCAACCGCGCGGCCTATTGGTCAATGCATCGCATCAGCCCTCTGCTGAGGGTCTTCGAGTTCGGCGGGGCGTTAGCCGGGTTCTCGTTTCTGATTCTCTGGTTAGTGCTCTCGCTCGCGGCGAGCGCCGTTGGCGCGGTCTTCTTCGGGTCTTGATCAAACTGGCTGCAAAAGACGGCGTGGTGACTTTCAACGTGCGCGTTCAGCCGCGCGCGTCGAAGAGCGGCGTCGCTGGCGAACTCGACGGCGTTTTGAAGATCCGCCTCACCGCGCCCCCGGTCGAGGGTCAGGCCAACGAAGAATTGATCCGGCTGCTTGCTGAACTCTTCGACGCGCCGCGGCGGCGGATCGCGATCCTCTCCGGCCAGACATCGAAGAATAAAGTCGTCGGCGTAAGCGGGATTTCTATTGCTGAGGCCGAGAGAGTTTTAGCGGAGGCTTTGAATCAGTGCCGCGAGTGGTAGCGAGCGTGGCTTCATCTAAAGCCACGCTCGCTACTACTCGCGGCACTGATTCAAAGGTCGCGCAACTTCCCGCCGTGTCCGTTCTTTTTGGCGATATGGTGAATGGCGGCGCGCTTCTCGTATTCGCCGGCGAGATTTTCGATCACCCTGGCCACCTCCCGCAGCCGCTCGCCCGTATCGATCATCTCCAACATCTCCTGTTTCTCGGAAGCTTCGATGTCAAGGTAAGCCGTCACTATGAACGAAAGCGCTTGAGGGTCGTTCGGCAGTTCCGGTACCTCATCCTCTTCGACCTCGCGGTCTTCTTTGATCTTGCGGTTCGCGGCGAGCAGGCGGTTGAAAGCCGTCTTCGCGCGCTCCGCCTCGACCGACAGGTCCTCGAAAGTTGGCTCGTCCTCGAAAAAATCGACATCGGCTTGCAGATACTGTTCGCCCTCGACGTATTGCAGCAGGCGAAAACGCGCGCCGCCCACGCAGAGTATATTCGATCTGCCATCGGGCAACTCCTGAACCACCGCCACCTCGACCGTACAGCCGACGCTGCCCAAGGGGACTCTGTCTGAAATGAGCTTCAGTTCGCTCTCCTCCGCGGAAGGACGGTAAATGATGCCGAAAGTCTTGTCTTTCTCCATCACATCCTTGAGCAACTTGCGATAGCGCGGCTCGAAGATGTGCAGCGGCGTGATCGCGTTCGGGAACTGCACGACCGGCAAAGGAAAGATTGGAATGACGCGATGAGAAGTCATATTCGGCGGCATTCTACGATGATTCCGCCCCGCTAGCCAGCGGGACAGCCTCCCCGCTCGACTACGTTAGGGAAGCCGCTCGTAGACGATATAGATTTCAAGAAAAATATTCTCGGCCATGAATGAACGCGAATCTATCTCCTGAACTTGATAGTCTATTTATTTTCCCTTGTCTTTAAATTCGTGTTCATTCGTGGCCGAAACTCTCTTTCTTAAATGCGATAGAATTGCGCTTCATGGAACCAATCCTACTCTACAACCGCAAAACCGGAACGCTCGAAGAAGAAACCGTCTTCGAAAAAGACGTGATGGAGTTTTTCTATGGATCGCGGCTCGGCTTTTTCATCACCGAGCTGTTGTTCAAACACAGATGGGTCACCGAACTCTACGCCCGGCTGCAACATGGCCCGGGGTCGAAATCGAAGATCAGGAAATTCGTCGAAAGCCACGGCGTCAACCTCGACGAACTCGAGCGCTCCGTGGATTCGTTCAATACATTCAACGAATTCTTTATCAGAAAATTGAAGCCTTCGGCGAGGCCGATTGACCGCGACCCTGGGAGTCTGATCTCGATCGCCGATTGCCGCCTCTCCGCATATCCGATCCGCGAAGACTCGGTTTATCCGGTGAAAGCCAGACCGTTCACCGTCACGCGACTCGTCGGCGGCGGAGAACTCGCCTCCGGTTATGCCGCAAGTTACGCTGGTGGATTGTGCCTGATCTTCCGCCTGGCGCCAGTCGATTACCACCGCTTCGGCTACGTCGACGATTGCGAGCAATCGCCGGTCGAAGCGGTCAATGGGTTCTACCGCAGCGTGCATCCGCTCTCGCTTAGTAGGATGAAAGCCGTCTTCACCGAGAACCGGCGCGAATATTGCGTCCTCAAGACCGCGAACTTCGGCGAGGTTATTCACATCGACGTCGGCGCCACGGGCGTGGGGCGCATCGTTCAACGCCACCCCGGCGGGGGCCGCTTCGCGAGAGGCGAAGAGAAGGGATATTTCGAATTCGGCGGCTCGACGGTGATTCTGTTGTTAAAGCCAGGGGCCGCGAAGATCGATGATGACATTGCGGAATATTCCGGTCGGGGGATTGAGACGATTGTGAGATATGGCGAGAAGATCGGCGGCAAGGTTTGATAGCTGGCGCCGTTCTTGCTATGCAGAGTAATGTTCGTCTCAAAGCCGCAGACGCCGCAGAACACTGAATTCTCACGGAGAGAAGAAGGAGAGAAGAGAGGGAGTAAAGAAGCCAGGACTTTTTCACTCTGCGAGACCTCAACGTTCTGCGGCGCCTGCGGCGGTGGGGATACCTTCCATCATTTTCTGTCGGAAAGGGAAGTCTGCAATTTTGTCGAGACTCAACGGAGCGGTTTGGGCGGTAACGATAGCATTGTTGTCAGCGACTCTTGGCTTGTGGATTGTCTGGCGCGTCCCGAGCTTGGAGATGAGCTCGCGCGACTGGCTGATGCGTCAGCGCGGCCCGCTGCAGCCACCCGATGACATCGTGATCGTAGCCATTGACGAGTCGAGCCTCAAACGCTTCGGCCGCTTCCCCTGGCCGCGGTCGTTGATGGCGCGGGCGCTCGATTCATTGAAAAGCGCCGGACCGAAGGCGATCGCGCTCGACGTGCTCTACGTAGATCCGACGACCAGGGCCGATGACGCCGCTTTAGCCTCGGCCATCAAGCGCGCAGGCAACGTCGTCGTCGCGGCCCAGTTGACCGCGGGCGCCACAAGTGAAGACGCGGTCGAGTGGCTGCGGCCGTTGCAAGACATTGAATCAAACGCCGCCGGCGTCGGACACGTCGACGTCCACACCGGGTTCGACGGCGTCGCCCGAACGTTGTTGCCGCGTAACGCTGACGATCAGGGCGGGGCCTTGTGGGCGATGGCGGTAGAGGTGATTCGGGTCGGCGACGGACTTGCGGCCGACGCCCTCCGCGCGGCGTCTCAAGCGGTCGCCATCGGTAATCGCGTCCTGCCTGTCACAACCGATCCGGGCTCAATCCTCATCGAATCAGCGGGCGGAGGGTCAGAGCGTCTGCGCGCGGCGCGGATGTCTATCGATTACATCGGACCGTCCGGCTCTTTCGCGCCGCAGACTGTCGGCTTCAGCGAAGTTATAGACGGACGTGTCGATCCACAGAGGCTGCGTAACAAGTATCTGCTGATCGGCGCGACCGCCGCCACGCTCGGAGAAAAAGTGGCGTCCCCGTTCATTCAAAGCGTGAGCGGCGGACGAATACGCGGCGATTTAATGCCCGGAGTCGAGGTGTTGGCGAATCAGGTAAACACCATTTTGCGAGGCAGATTTTACCGTGAGGTCCCTGAATGGATTGCGTTCCTCTGCGCTCTATTGGTCGCCGCCGGGGTGATCATTTTTGCCGCGCTTGCGCAGGGAAGTTATGAAATAGCGCGGCAAATTGCCGCGCTCGGGATTCTTTTGGCTTTAATTTTACTGACCTCCTATCTGGCGTTTTCCCGGCGCCTGATTTTACCGCCGGTCGCGCCTATGCTATTTGCCTTCACGATCGCGACGCCGCTGACCTTATTACGGCGAGCCTTTGTGCTGAGCCGCGAGATTGATTCGAGGATCACTGAGCTGTCGAAAGCCGGCCAGTCGTTATTGGCGGCGCCGCCTCTTCAGAGCGCGACGGACCGATCCGGGCTGGCCGAGTCGGAAGACAAAGCCGCGTCGGGCGAGCAGCGCCGATTGCCGCGTGGGGCGGAATGGAAGGCCCGCGAGTTGAAAGCGCTCAACCAGCAGTTGTTGCAACGCGCCCTGTTCATCGGTCGCGCGCTGTGGTCTATTGAGGACGGCCTGATCATCGCTGCGACCGACGCCAGAATCATCTTCTCCAACCCTCGCGCGTCCCAAATCCTCGGCGTCACCGAACGGGCGCTGGCCGGCAGCGACCTCTTCGAGCGCATCAGCGAGGCCGAATCTCTGCGCGCCCAACAATCCCCGACGATCGTTTCGCGTCTGCAATCGGCGGGCGCGGCGCGCGAAGCGCTGCGGCGACTGTTGGAAGAGCGCGAATCGATAGAGCGCGAAATCACCCTCGGCCACGGGGCCGCGCGACATTATACGCTGCGCGTCTCATCGGTCGCCGGCTCGACCAACGGCGAGGTCTGCGGAATCGTCGCGGTTTTTTCCGACATCACGCGACACCGCGAACTGCAGCGCACACAGCGCGACGTCATGGCGCTGGTGACGCATGAACTGAAGACTCCGCTTACCGCGATTCAGGGGATGAGCGAGTTGCTCGCGCAGTTCGAAGTGGACGCGGCGCGTCGGCGCGAGATGCATTTGATAATCAACGACGAGGCGAAGCGGCTGGCGCGCATGATCGACGAATACCTCGACCTCGCGCGTTTGGAATCCGGGGCGCGTCAATTGAGGCTCGCCCCTTTGCGAATCGAACAGCTTGTGGAAAGGGCGCTGCTGTTGCTCGATCCCCTGGCCGAACGCGCCGGGGTCAAGATAGTTCGCGACCTCTCCCCGAACCTGCCGCCGATCCTGGGCGACGCCGACCTGATCGCCCGCGCAGTGACCAACCTCGTCGACAACGCCATCAAATTCAGCCCCGCCAACTCAACCGTCGCGGTCAACGCCCGCGCAGAGGGTCCGGCGGTGTTGATCGAAGTGGTTGATCAAGGTTGCGGCGTCGCCCCCGAATTCCTGCCTCACATCTTCGAGAAATTCTATCGCGTGCCCCGCGCCGCGAGCGCCGACGTTCCGGGCGCCGGGCTGGGGTTAGCGCTGGTGCATGAGGTCGCCGAGCTGCATAACGGCGCGGCGACGGTCGAGAGCCAGCCCGGCAAGGGTGCGATTTTTTCACTCTACCTGTGGGACCAAACAAAAGGTACGCGCGCGGGCGAGAGTTCTGGGCCGTAATCGCGTTCCATATGTCATATGCCATTTGAAATAAGAGAGCGATTTTTTTCACTCTACTTGTAGGACCAAACGAAAGGCAAGCGCGCTGGCGAGAGTTCCGGGGCGTAATCGCTCTCCATATGCCATTTGCCATATGAAAGTAGGCATACGGAAATTGAATTCGCCGCAAAACTTTTTTCTTTTTACTC
>Ga0207428_10003951_pt1 | contig 14221 bp, 15 predicted proteins | sample RhiMethybrSRZTD1_FD_187600 | JGI IMG/M metagenome (GOLD analysis project Ga0207428, IMG submission 187600) | Populus rhizosphere microbial communities from Tennessee, USA - Rhizosphere MetaG P. TD hybrid SRZTD1 (SPAdes) (version 3) | ecosystem: Host-associated > Plants > Roots > Rhizosphere >... | reverse complement strand
AGTTCAGAAAACTGATCGACGGCCGCATCCAAACTTTGGATTTTTGAAAGGAGCATCAACATGTGTGATCAAAACAACTCTGGATGTCGCCCTCTAAAATCCATTGCGGCGAGTTTTTGCGGGCGAGCAGAATGAAGCATTGCTCCACCGCATCGGCTACTGACCGTTCTTTCCGAAAACCATAGGAGTTCGGATCGGCGGTCGTTTCCGCAACGGGATCGAGAGCCAACAGGTGCAGCGCCTGACGGGCGCGGTCGTCCATCGTCGGAATTCCGAGAGGGCGACGGCCATTCCCATTCTTCTTGGCGATGTAGACGCGCTTGAGGGGCTGCGGCTGGTAATCTTCTGTGCTGAGTTTATCCACGGCCTGCGCTTTCTTTTCCGGCGTGTCGAGTTTTTGCCCATCCACGCCGGGAGTGCGCCGACCGGGATTTTCTACCACTCGCCGAACAGCGAGACAACGCCCGCTGTAGGAGCGAGTGAGAATGAATTGCAAGGCGCGGACTTTCCGCTTCTTGCCCTGTTGCTGCGCCTCTACGATTCTTCTTTGCAAACGACGCACGTTGCGATTGGCTCGCTTCCAATTTATGGGGCGCCAGTCAATAGCTTGACGCAGGCTCGCGCCAGCGGCGCGCTTTGGCGCCGCTTCAAGTTCCCGACGAATTCCTGTTTGTTGCGTCATTGTCATAGAGTCTCGTAGTGAAACACCACGCGGAAGTCTGCTCGGTTTCCCGCGCCGTGATGTTGCCGGCTGTAAGGCCAGTTCAACGGCTATCCCGATCATTACAATCGGGCGTTGGCTTTCTCCGCGATCTCATACCCGACCTCCCGTGGGTCTTCCTTGCAGTCGACTTTCCTGAGAGCAAAACCTCTCAGGAGAAGGCCGGGCTTACCACGTTCCGCGTCAATCACCAGATCGGTTAGGTCCCGCCTAGACGCCGGTGACCCTGTTGTCCACGATGCAGGAAAACTCAGCCTGCATACCGGCCACGTACCTTTTGGTCACAGCGTGACAGCCTCTTACGCTGCTCTCTACATAACGACGCGTGTGTGGCGGTTCAGATATCTTGACCATACGATCCGTTTCTAGCCCCCGACCGCCTTGAGGCTGGCAGTCGTCGTCGCTCCTCACGGTTGGACGACCATCAAGTGATGAGGTTACATTGTCCCGGCAGCTCTTTATTCATGCCGGTAGAAAACCGCTGGTGGAACAGCGGGTGAAGTCCTGCGCGCGCAGTCTTCACAGTGATTAACGCGACTTCGTGTCGCAGGAGTTCGAGTAGATCGGCGGGAATGGTTGAATTCATGACTGAACCTCCGAAGATAAAATTTCGAGATCAGAGGAGAAGATAGACGATTGAGATCTTGGGCGTCACGCCAGCCTGCCGAAAGTGGTCCAAAGGCGCACATGTGTCAGGCATGACTTGGAAAGTTAGGCCGCTTCCTGCGTGGAGACCTCCGTCCGTGCTTCCACATGCTGACACTGAATAGGATGGCCCCGAGATAAAACCATGGCTCCCAGATGCCCATAGCCGCGAACGAAAAGCGCCCAACACTCAGGGAGTAGGCAATTTGAATCACGCTCGCTCCAGCGCGTAGGACCAGGAGTCCCGTCCCAGCCCAGGCGCAGAACATGAGCAGCCGGCGCGGCACGCGCCGACCCCAAGGCTGGACTAGCGCCAACGCTATAAAGACGGCGAACACACACATGCCCGCCACGACCACATCGTATATGAAAAAGAGTGGACGTCGAAAAGCGATGCGTGCCTGCTCTTGGTCGAGGCCGATATACCACCCGAAGGCCCAGATAATATGGAAGGCGGCGAAGATCAGTGACCACAATGCCGCCGCATACGTGACCCACATGCTCGGCTGTCTTGATTCGCTCATAGCGCGACACCTCGTCATCCAGAAGGCAAGTTTATGCGAATGAAGCGCATCCTATGAGTGTTCGGCGAGCTTTCTTGAATTTTATCATGCGCTTGGCAAGTCAGTTCGCCAAACGTTCAAAAGTGTTCCGCCGACAAAGTCTCACTATTGTCTTACCTACACCGCGCCGCCGCAAGGACACGTCTCTCCCGAAAAAACCATCCCGCGTTGAACTACTTGCAGTTAAAGGGATCATCAGCCATTCTGATCGATCGTCAGGCTCATCCTTTTTTCGATGGTTTGCTTCTCATTGATGGTCCTCGTCTCCGCTCTCTTTTTGCTCATCCGGAATCTGACCGGCTCCCGAACAGCTGTCCTTCGCCAAAACTCAATTCATCTGCGTTTTCAATACCTTCGCTTGTCTTTCCCCCAGCCAAAAACATCGGGATCAAAATTTGATCCTAGCGTAGAGGGATCGTTAATAACGGCAAGATAACAGTTAACGCTAGATGTCTGTAAGTGTTTGAAAAGAATGGAAGACGGGCTATTTTATAGGGACAAGGCGGCGTATGCTGTGCAGGAGACAGAAAAGTTTATGCTCAAAATTATCAGTGGCAATCTGTTGGATTCCGATTGCCAAGGTTAAGCGCCGTCTAGCAAAGAACGGAACACCTTGTGCAGCCGAGATCGCGTCTCGAAACCGATCCCCGGCGCCTCTGGTGGATACACGCGGCCATCTTCGACCACAGCGTCATCGGCAAATCCGCCAAACGGCTGAAAGTTATATGGATTCGCCTCGCTGCCGCCAAGACCGAGCGCTGCCGTCACATGGAGTGAAAACAAATGGCCGCCATGTGGTTGGCAGGCCGCCCGTGACCAGCCATCTCCTTCCAACATCGCGAGAATCCTCAAGTATTCAGGAAGGCCATAACAATGGGCCGGATCGAACAGTAGAACGTCGCGATCTGGTCGCAGACCACCATACCTGATCAAGTTGCGCGCATCGGCCAGCGAGAAGAGCGCCTCGCCTACGGCAAGTGGCGGCTCATAATCGTGGGCGATCTGCGCGTGCGCCGCAAAATCGAGCGGATCGCACACGTCCTCGAACCACCTGAGGTTGTAAGGCCCCAATGCCTTCGCCGCCTGGATCGCAGACTCCGGGGTGTAGCGGTTCATCGCATCCACCGCGAGATGGTCCCCGCCGGGGAGGAGCGAGAGCGCCGCCTCAATTCGCCTGAGATCCTCAGCGAGAGGCCGCCCCCCAATTTTGATCTTGATGTGGGTGTATCCTAGATCGAGGAACTGCCGGATTTCGTCGGTCAATCGGTCGATGTCATGGGACGGAAAGTAGTAGCCGCCGCTCGCATAAACCGGCGCCGCCGCGCGAGTACCGCCCGTCCCGACACGGGCGCCGAGAAAGCTGTACAGCGGCTTTCCCGCGATTTTGGCCGACGCGTCCCAGAGCGCCATGTCCAGGGCGCCGACGGCGACACACCGCTCGCCGTGCCCACCCGGTTTCTCGTCCTGCATCATGCAGTCCCACGCGCGCCAGGGATCGATGTTGTCGCCCGATTCCGTAGCGAGGTCGGCCTCTCGGGCTGCCAGGAGGCGCGGCGCAAAACGCTCACGGATCAAGCCGCTCTGGCCGAAGCGCCCGATAGACGAAAAACCGAAGCCGACGATCGGCGCGCCGTCGTGGCGGACATCCGTCACGACGGCAACCGCAGTCGTGTTGAGCCCTCCGGAAGGTATGCCGGGGTCGGCATAGCGTGAGATGGGAATGGTTCGCTCACGTATATCAATAACTCGCATCTGACTCTCCTGATGGCTTTCGCCAGATCGCCTTCGAGAAGACCGTGCGCTCGATCAGAACGCCTCCTGGTTTCACTCCTACCACAAGATCTTGTGTTGTCAGTGAATTTTTGCAACAGATCCGTTTTTGCAACAAAGCCCTTCGGATGAATGTCGCGGTTTCGCCGCTTGGCTCGTGACTATGAGCGATTACCTGAAACGCTAGCGGGGCTGCATTTTCTGGCTTTCGCCATCTTGACGTTAAAGAACGTTGCGCAGGTACTCGCTTAAAGTTAATAATAGCCTCTAAGGGGAGGCTTCACCGAATGAAAGTTTCACCAGCCGAAACCGAGAGTGTTCTCAGATTGCTCGCCGCCACGCCGCGGCGCATCGCATCATTGAGTCGAGGCGTCGAAATCAGCAAATTGCATTTCAGACCTCACCCGGATTCCTGGTCGGCGAATGACATCCTGGCTCATCTCCGCGCCTGCGCCGACGTTTGGGGGAAGAGCATTGTGGAAATGATCACCCGGGATCATCCCAAATTGCGATACATTTCCCCGCGAAGCTGGATTCGAAAGACAGATTATCTCGGACTGGAATTCCGAGGATCCCTGAAGGCTTTTACCGATCAGCGCCGTGAACTTCTGAGGGCGTTAAAAGGCCTGGCGATAAAGGATTGGTCGCGCTCGGCGACATTCACCGCAACAACGAGAGGACGTGAACAGACGGTCTTTAGTTATGCTTGCCAAATTGCAGAACATGAGAACAAGCACTGTGACCAGATCGAAGCCGTTTTGAAGATAGCCTCAGCGCAGAACTCAGGCGCGCAGCAGAGCGTGCGAGTCGATGTTCATAGTGATCCGAAGGCAACGTCGCACTCCCGCTGACGCCCGGCGTTAGGCTGTCGCGATGAATACACCTTGCTTTACTAACAGAGTTTCAAAATGAACGATCAAATTAAATGTTGCGGAAAAGTTAATAACAGCCTCTAAATGCAAATAATCAGAAACGACAGTGGCTTCAAGATGACCGAAATGTGGCGCAAGTGGTTTCTACTCGTCGGCCTGGCCGCAGGAGTTCTCATCGGACTCAATCGGCCTGCGCGGGCGATGACCTTCCAATCAGATATTGATGCTCTGGTCAGACAATCTGGGTTCATTTTTCGCGGCACGGTCAAGAAGCTCAACGCTGACACACGCAACGTAAAGCAGGACGGCAGCATAGTGGTTGTGTTGATAGACGAGGTGCTGCAAGCCCAGAACGCGCGCGCCCTTCACAGAGGCAGAACGATCACTTTGCAATTGAAGGAGCCTGACTCAGTGAAAATGGGGCAGCAGTTGATCTTCTTTACCAACTATATCAACATCCACGTTATCGACACGACGTTCGGACAGGGCTTCAATATAATCGAAGTCGGCAGGATGGAGGACACGGCCACTCTGCGCCAACAGATCGCCGCGGCCAAGCAGCGCCTCGCCGACGAGGAATTGCAGCAACGAATTGATTCTCTGGTCAGACAATCTGTGTTCATTTTTCGCGGCACGGTCAAGAAGCTCAACGCTGACACACGCAATGCAATGCAGAACAGCTTCATCGTGGTTTTGTCGGTAGTTGTGTCTGTAGACGAAGTGCTGCAAGCCCCGGCCGCGTTCGTCCATTACAGAGGCAGAACGATCACTGTGCGTTTGAAGGAGACTGGCTCGGTGAAAATGGGGCAGCAGTTGATCTTTTTTACCAACGTTATCCGCATTTTTACGAGCGCAAAGGGCTTCGCCATAACCGAAGTCGGCAGGATGGAGGCGCCGGCCAGCAGCGATACTCTGCGCCAACAGATCGCCGCGGCCAAGCAGCGCCTTGCCGACGAGGAATTGCAGCAACGATTGGAAATCAACGCTCAATCTACATCTACATCTTCCGCGCAACCTAAACTCAGGCTTGGTTATGTTAAGGATAACGATGTGGGCTGTGGCTCTGCGTTTTCTCTCAATGCAACTGACATGGGAAACCGTCGCTACATTTTCGCGCAAGACATGGACGACCCGCCATACATCAATTTGAACGGGAAAAATCTACAACTGCGGCTTACTGGTTACAGTAAACCAAAAGGTAAGGAGAAAGTTGGCGATCAGTCGTGGGAAACATATGCTGCAGGCGAGTTGAAAGTGCGCATTGATTACACTGTGACAAAGGTCTGTACTCCCCGGGACGAAATTTGTGAAACAACATACCTCAATGCAACTATGACAGTCAGCCAGAAGACTCAGAAAACAACTGTCAAACTAACCGGGCGTTCTGGATGCTAAAAACGCGCCGGATCGAGCGCATCCCTTAAACCGGATCGAGCGCATTCTTTAAAGAGGTGAGGCTTCGGCAAACCGAGTTGCCGAAGCCTCACCAAAGAGTTGATCGGAAATCGTTTCATCCTGCTCGGAACTTCTCTCGCCCGTGGGCTGGAAACGACGCTGGCCGACTTTTTAGCGGGTGCGTAACATACAACTTGTCTCCGGGGATAGCCTTCGCTGCGGCGGCAGTCAAGGGCTTGCGAAGCAAGCCGCGTAGCGAGCGAAGCCCCTTGACTGCCGCCGCAGCGAAGGCTAGATGTCAGCTAAGGAGGGCTTACGCTCTCCTTGCGCTCTGACAGTCAAGAATGATCAGACAATGGCGATTTGTGGAATCATGTCCTGACTATTACATCTCATCCGGTTCAGCAACCACTCTACTGCTTGCATCCTTTGTGTGTCATAAATGTATCGTATACCTTTCTCAGCCCCTCAGAGATTTTCCCTGCAGTAGCATCATCCCAGTAGGCAATGTACATTCTTCCTGTCCCGTCACCTTCACGGCGCTGCAGCACTATCGCAGTTACATAACAGTCTGAGCAAACCCTAGACGGGCGCCCGACCCACTTGGAAGCGTCAGCCGAGAAAGCCGTTTGGGTCAACAGCTGTAGCACATCATCTCGCAGCTTAACGTTGCATTGATTTTTTATCTCATTCCAGACAAGGTGGCCCTGAGATGTTATCGTCAAGTCACCTTTCCCTTTTCCGGCGAACCCGCCTCTAGTAATAATCTGAACTGCCCAGGAATTGGCTTCCGGCGATAATCCTACTATCTGGAATGCGCCCATACCGGCAGGAAGCACAACGGATGGATTTTGACCCTGCGCGGAATTTGGCCTTTGCAACTCTGTTTCCGGCTTTTGAGCAGGTGAAGTATGCGGGGTCTTATTAGCGCCTTCCTGCGCGAAGCACAAACAACTCGGTATCAAATTGATAATGACGATTAGGTGTCTTAATAGTTGACTCATAGCAAATCTCCTTTAACAACCAGCTTTTATCCTACTCAAGCGCCCTACAGTTGGCGAAGGCTAACCGTGCCGATGATGTTGGAGATCGAAATCGGCGCGCCGCCTGAGCCTATCTGGGCGCGAAACCTAAGGCCGTTCAATGTCCCTTCTTGTATTTTGTGCGGAAGCCCTATGATGACTTTGCCATGATTTCCATTCACATCTATGTTCGCGTTCAAGTCCGCCGGCGCTAACAATTCGACTTTGCCACTGACGTTGCTGATATTGATGCCTTGTTCATCAAGCTTTGTGACGCGAATCACCGCAGTCCCGCTGACTCGCGATATCTCTATCTGACCCACCGCCAGCGACATCTCTGCCTTCCAACTCAACCCATTGAGATGGATAGAGCCATCGATCTCGCCCACCTTAAGACGATCACTGGCATGCTTGATGATGAGATCGACTCGGCGCGGGATCTTGAGCGCTACGCGGTGGCGCACTTCATTACCGCCCTTGCGCAAGCTGTTCCCCTCGGCGAGGATAGTTAGGCTGTTCGGTGTATCTACGATCTTTAGCTTGTTGTCATTTACATCCGCCAGGCCTTGCGCGTAGCGAGTTATATGGACTTCAGCAGTATCGGTATCGGCGGTTTCTATTTCGACCGGCCCATTGATGTTCGACAATTCTACCCGCGCTCCGGGCGAAAGCCTGTACTCGCGGCGGATTTCCTCAAGCTTCCGCATCCGCTCATCCGGCGCCGTTATCGGGTTTGCGTCTGATACGAAGGCGTGCGCCAGGTCCTTGAAAGGTCTGGCTTTCTCGACATGCTTGGCGGTTTCGCCATCAAGAATCCCGGATTCATTTCTATCGCCGGTCGCCACAGTTGAAGCGACATAGGGGGGCTCGCCTGGTTCGTCTGAGGGAAGCGAAGACTCCTTCGGCTTTACCTTTAGCGCTCTGTTCTCCAGATTTACATGGTTAGGTCTCGCCATGTCGGCGCGAGCGGATGCTGTATGCTCTCTATGGTTGTTAGCTGTTGTTTGCTCTCCGCCTGCGGGCTTACCCCCGGCCTGGTCCGGCGTCTGCGCTTGAGAGTTTGTTGAGTCAGTGGAATTAACGGCCTGAGTAGACTTCTCGCCACTGCTGGATTTTAGTAATCCTGATCGCCAGGCCCCTATTGCAAGCGTCACTACTATGGCAATAGAAACAACCATGACGCTCGCTAAGGCAAGACGGCGGAAAGAGCCGCCCAGCCATTCGAGCAAACGAGGGGCCGAGCCGGGGACGAAATTCGACAACGATGGCGCCACAGTCTTAGCGGGCAAGAATGGCGCAGACGTTTCATTGAGGAACGCTTTGAATCGAGCGCGCAGCCTTTCGTTCGGGGCGTCCTTGGAGAACTCCGCATCGAGAGCGGCGTCCATTAATTTCACAATTTGCCCCAGCTCTCTCAACCTGACACCGCAAGTGGCGCATTCCGCCATATGCTCACTTACCTCAATGGCGTCTTTGGGCGCGATGGCGCCATCTAAATAAGCGCACAAAATGTCGTCGCTCAAACAAGGATTCACTCTGTATCACCTCGCAATCTTTTCGTAGAGCCTGATAAACTCCCGCCGGCCTCGCGCAATCATACTCCCGACGCTTGTCTCTTTTATGCCGAGGGCCTTTGCTATCTCTCGATGGGACAAACCTTCATGCTTAAGGAGCAGGCAACTGCGTATAGGCTCCCTTATTTGATTGAGCGCCTGCCTGGCGCTACTAATCTCGGCCTCGCGCAGCAGTGCTTCATCCGGCTGAGGATTCTCAGTCATCTGCGACGACAAGACTACAAATGTCTCGTCACGCGCAGTGGCGCGGCGCCGTCCCCGCAGCATGTTTTGAGCTACATTAGCAGTGACTCGCAGCAGCCATGCGCGCAGCATTTCTTCGTTTCGCGTCGCGCCCGGGTTTTTATAGAGGCGGATGAAAACTTCTTGCACAATGTCTTCGGCCAGGGCGCCGTCGCGCGTCAACGCACAGGCGTAGCGATATACAATGCGGTGGTGCATCGCAAATATTTCTTCGAAATTCGGTTGAAAGGGCGCTTGCGTGGCGCTTACCACGTCCGATTCAGAGTCTGTCAAAATCATCTCCCATGCGCTCATGTCAGATCCCTAATACGAAAACACCGCCGACGAACATTTTGTGTCAAACCTAAGCGCATAAAGTGAAACCGCCGACTTGAAGTCGGCCTGGCGTGAGAACGGTTATTCTCCAATCGGCATAGTGTTTGATCGCACACCGGCGACGTCCGAGAAGTTTCCTTTTGCCACCTGGAGGATTTCTGCCGATTGGATGGAGATCCGGAGGGAATGGAACAATGGGCTCGTACTGTCTTATTTATCGCGGCGGACAAGGGCCCGCTCCGCGAAAGCGGTGTCCTTCGCCAAAACCTCATCCCGACACCAAATGCCTCACATTGGTCTCATATAACTCCAGTTAACATGTTATATCTGGTTTTCCCAAGTTATTGAAACTAAAGGCGGATGAGGTTTTGGCGAAGGACACCCGTGCAACTTTCGTACTGGGATGTAATCCGGAGCTCGGGATTACTCAACTAATCCGGAGTCAAAAATAATCCACAGTAGAGTTGGGGAACATATACAGAGTGCGACTTTCATATGAAGCTACTCTTGATTATTTCAATTTCGGGTCAGAGGGGCGACAAGCCTTCCTGACTCGGATTCTTGTCCATGGCCTGTTAGAATAGGGCAGTATGTGTAACCGAACTGCCCAAATCTCGCTGAAAAACTCGCTGAGAATGACAACTGCCCTCTCGACTGCTGTGTTGATGTGTTGCGCTGCGGTCCATGCGGCGCCCACCAACAAGACGACCGATATCGGCAAGCTGATGTCAACGTACACCGATAAGCTCGTGAGCCAATCCGCAGTTTGGGTGAGGCCTATGCCAGGAACGGCGAAAAGGATCTCGCAATTAATAGCTATGAAATGGCGGTTAATCTCGATCCCACAAACGGGCATGCGGCTGGCGAACTGAAGAAACTGAAACGTAGGCCGTAATCACTTGTTTCGCGATACCTATAGCCAGCGTCATTAGTGCGCTGGATCGGTCCTTGGCAAACGGAAGGGTTCTGGCGCAATTTCTGGTCGTGTATCAAAAATGATGATGGCCAGCGTTTGAATGATGCGCGTAGAGTTTGATTACTGCATCATGGAGAGCGTTAGATTCCGGGGGGCATGCGGCGACAAATGCAAAGTGTTGCCGCATACCACCTCCGGAATCTAACGCTCTCCTATACGGCGCTACGCCGGATGCGGGCGATCGAAGAGGCGCGCGGCGTCGCGGCGTCACAACGTATTCCGGCGATCGCGCTGACGGCGTTGGCAGGGGGCGAAGAGCGGCTGAGCGCGGGCTTCCAATGCCACATCGCCAAGCCGGCTGATCCGGTCGAGTTAATGGTAGTAATCGCCAACATCGCGAGAATGTGGCGGTGGGAAGGAAACCGTAATTAAAAAGGAACATGCAATACCGGGGCGCTGATGCAGTACCACGCGCGAAGGATTGAGCATTGTATTCATCATGGAACAACCGAAAAAAGAAGCGCTGACCAAGACGGAGGGCCTGGTGGAGATGAACTGGGACCCTATCACCCGAATCATCGGGAGCCTGGGCGTCTACACCAAGATCGATTTCAAGAACAAAGAGGTTGCCGAGTGTCACACCACATCCTCGATTTTCCGCGGCTACAGCGTCTTCATGAGGAACAAGGACCCGCGCGACGCCCACTTCATCACCAGCCGCATCTGCGGCATCTGTGGCGACAATCATGCGACCTGCGCCGTCTACGCGCAGAACATGGCCTTCGGTGTGATACCGCCCGGTCTAGGGGAGTGGATCATCAACCTTGGCGAGGCTGCCGAGTACATGTTTGACCACAACATCTATCAGGATAATCTGGCCGGTGTGGACTATTGCGAGCGGATGGTTAAAGAGACTAACCCCGGCGTGTTGGACAAAGCCGAGAAGACGGAAGCTCCGGGCGGCAAAGTCCACGGCTATGGCACGATCGCCGACATTATGCGGGCGCTCAACCCGTTCAGCGGAGAGTTTTATCGCGAGGCTCTGCAAATGAGCCGGCTGACTCGCGAGATGTTCTGTCTGATGGAAGGTCGTCACGCGCACCCCTCGACCCTCTATCCGGGCGGCGTCGGAACCGTGCCCAGCCATCAGGTCTTCACCGATTACCTGGTCCGGCTGATGAAGTACGTCGAGTTCCTGAAGAGAGTCGTTCCACTGCACGACGACCTCTTCAATTTTTTCTACGAAGCCCTGCCCGGATACGAGAAGGTCGGCGCCCGGCGGATCCTGCTCGGCTGTTGGGGTTCATGGAACAACCCTGAAGTCTGTGACTACACCTATCAGAACATGTCCGACTGGGGCCGGGCGATGTACGTCACGCCGAGCGTGATTGTAGACGGCAAAATAGTCACTAACGATCTGGTCAAGATCAATCTGGGCATTCGCATTCTGCTCGGCAGTTCCTTTTATGAAGGGTGGGATGACGCGGAGAAATTTGTCGAGAAAGACCCGCTCGGCAACCCGGTCGATCAACTCCACCCCTGGAATCAGACCACCTTTCCCAGGCCTCAGAAGCGCGACTTCACGAATAAGTACACCTGGGTCATGTCTCCGCGCTGGCGCGACGAACGGACCGGCGAACATCTGGCGCTGGACAGCGGCGGCGGGCCGCTCGCCCGCCTCTGGGCGACCGCGCTCAACGGTTTGGTGGACATAGGCTACGTTAAGGCCACCGGCAACAGCGTGAAGATCAATCTGCCGAAAACGGCCATGCTACCGGAGGCCGAGTTTGAGTGGAAAATCCCGAGGTGGAGCAACGCCATTGAGCGAAATCGCGCCCGGACTTACTTCCAGGCGTATGCGGCGGGGGCGGCCCTCTATTTTGTCGAGCGGGCGCTCGCCGAAGTGCGCGCCGGCAGGACCAGGACCTGGACGGAGTTTTCGGTACCGGAGGAAGCGATCGGCTGCGGCTTCCACGAGGCCGTGCGTGGCATGCTCTCTCATCACATGGTTATCCGCGATGGAAAAATCGCCAATTATCATCCGTATCCGCCGACGCCATGGAACGCCAGCCCGCGTGACATTCACGGCACGCCTGGTCCTTATGAAGACGCAGTGCAAGGCACGCCCATTTTCGAGGAAAACGGACCTGACGACTTCAAGGGGATTGACATCATGCGCGTAGTGCGGAGCTTTGATCCTTGCATGCCTTGCGGAGTGCATATGTATCTGGGCAAGGGCAAAACGCTGGAAACGCGCCATTCACCGATGTTCGGCCTGGTCGGGAAACAGTGATGAACACCGGTACAATACCAAGCTTGCATGGTTCGATTTAGTCAGTAAATAGGGATGAATCTCGAACTCGTGGAAAGAATCGTCAACGCCCTACTCTACGAAGGGTACATCCTTTACCCCTACCGAGCGTCGGCGGTTAAAAACCATCAGCGATGGAACTTCGGAATAGTCTATCCGCAGGATTACAGTCTTGCGCAACGTGGCGCTGAAGCGTCGAGCATGCAGACCGAGTGTTTGCTTCAGGGAAACCGGCTCGATGTGAAGATACGATTCCTGCGCCTGGTGGCGCGGGAAGTGGGCGGATCACTGTCCCCATTGATGGATACTCAAGAGGCCATCGGGCAAGACTTTCATGCCGCGGAGCTGCTTGAGATCGGCGCCCCGATTCCCGACACATGGCAGGAAGCGGTCGAGCGCGAGGTGGATGCGCCCGGCATTGACCTGAGCGAGATCGTTACCAAACCGCGCCGAATAACTTTCGCTTTCCCGGCGATGCGAGAGTCGGCGCCGTTGCTCGATTCAGGCGGTCAGGTCGCCGGCGTAGTCGCGCGACGGCAGCAGTTCATCGAAGGGACGGTTGAGGTGTCGGCGGAAGAGTCCGGAGACGGATTGTTCAAGGTCGCCGTGCGCATCTTGAATCTGACGCCCCTGGAGGACGCGGGCCGAAAGAGCCGCGACGAGGTGTTGATGCGCTCACTGGTCTCGACGCACACCATTCTCTGCGCGCACTCGGGCGCTTTCGTCTCGTTGCTCGATCCGCCTGAAGCGTTTCGCGAGGCCGCCGCCGGTTGCCGAAACATCGGGACCTGGCCGGTGTTAGTCGGGGAAGAAGGAGAACGCGACTGCCTGCTCTCGGCGCCGATCATTCTCTATGACTATCCGCAGGTCGCCCCGGAAAGCGCAGGCGATTTCTACGACGGGACGGAGATTGACGAAATGCTCACGCTGCGCATCCTGACTATGACGGATCAGGAGAAGCAAGAGATGCGCCGTGTAGACGAGCGCGCACGTCAGATACTTGAAAGAACCGAGGCTCTTTCCCCGGAGTGGTTGATGAAACTCCATGGGGCGACGCGCAGCCTCCGGCAATTTGAGAGCGAGAAGCAATGAACGAATTGGAATGGCGCCTCCTGGAAGGGAAAACTCCCCTGGAACACGTCCGCATCTTCGATATGGACCTCAGGCCGGGCGACCGCGTCCGGCTGCGGCCGCAGAGAGGCGGGGACATCCTCGACATTGCGCTCGCAGGCCAAACCGCGACCATCGAGGCCATCGAGCAGGATTACGAAGACCGAATCCATTTGGCGGTCATACTTGATGATGATCCGGGAAGAGATCTGGGCCTGTTGAGACAACCCGGGCATCGCTTCTTCTTTTCGCCTGAAGAGGTTGAACCGTTACGGCCTGAAGAGAGGGAAGGGACGGGCCAATGACGCGTCCTTACATACTCGTCGCCGGCGTCGGCAACATCTTCCTGGGTGATGACGCTTTCGGCAGCGAGGTGGCGAGACGGTTGATCGGACGCATGCCGCCGGACGAAGTGCGAGTCGCTGACTTCGGCGTCCGAGGTTTTGACCTTGCCTGCGCCCTGATGGACGGCTATGAAGTTACCGTCCTTGTAGACGCGACTCTGCGAGGCGGCGCGCCGGGCACGCTCTATGTCATCGAGCCTGACCTGAGTGAACTGGACGCGTCGAATTCTCAGGAGATGATGATCGACACTCACGGCATGAATCCGATGAGGGCGCTCGGTCTGGTCAAGGCGATGGGCGGGGAGTTCAAGCGGATTCTGCTGGTCGGATGCGAGCCGGCGACTCTCGACGCCGACGAGGAGCGAATGGGTTTAAGTGAACCGGTCCGGGCGGCCGTTGACGAAGCGGTTGATCTCGTCG
>Ga0207428_10003950_pt1 | contig 14221 bp, 11 predicted proteins | sample RhiMethybrSRZTD1_FD_187600 | JGI IMG/M metagenome (GOLD analysis project Ga0207428, IMG submission 187600) | Populus rhizosphere microbial communities from Tennessee, USA - Rhizosphere MetaG P. TD hybrid SRZTD1 (SPAdes) (version 3) | ecosystem: Host-associated > Plants > Roots > Rhizosphere >... | reverse complement strand
CGCCATGCAGGGGGGCGCGTTTCCGGTGCGCGTGCGGGGCGCAGCGGGACATCCGCTCACCTACGGCGGCCAGGCGATGCTTCTCGCCATTCTCGCAGGGGCGATCCTCCTTCGCTCGCGCGACCGGCGCTTCATGGGTGCGGCGTGCGTGCTGCTCGCGCTCCTCGCCCCGGCGCTCCTCGGCAGCTACACGCGGAGCGCGTGGATCGGAACCCTCGTCGGATTCGGGATCCTGATCGGCTTCACGCGCGCCCGATGGCTCCCCGCGCTCCTTGGGGCGGCCGTGATCCTCGTGCTGGTCATGCCCGGCGGCTACCGGGAGCGCGCTTCGAGCGTCTTCCATCCGCACAACGTCTGGAACCGCGAGCGAATCATTCTCTGGGATGCGGGGTGGCGGATGTTCCGCGAGCATCCGGTGACCGGAGTCGGGCTCCAGGACTTGAAGCCCTGGGTGGCGCGGTACCGCTCGTCCGAGGCCCACGAGCCGCCGCACGGCCACATGCACAACGTGTATCTCCAAGTGCTCGTCACCATGGGCGTGATTGGATTCGCGGCGTTCGTCTATCTGGTCACGGCGCTCTGGCGCACCGCGGCGCGTCGTCTCCGCGTCGATGCACGCACCGGAGGCGCAGATCCCTTCGGCATGGCGCTCCGGATCGCGACCGTGGCCGCGCTCGCGGGATTTCTCGTCGCGGGAGTCTTCGAGTGGAATTTCGGCGACGAGGAGCTTCTCGATCTCCTGTTCACGCTGATCGGCCTCGCCTGGGCGGCGAGCGCCTGGAGGCAGGTACGCCTCGCCGCGCCGCCCTCGTCCTGACGCCGCGGCTCCCCTGGCCGGAAGACGACGGCGGCCGGATCGCGATGTCGCAGTCGATCTGGGCGGCAGCGCAGGCGTACGACGTGACGGTGATCTCCTTCGTGCAGGACGGAGGCGGTCCCGTGCCCGAGTCGTGGCCCCCCGGCGTCGAGGTAAGAACGGTCCCCCATCGCCCTCCGTCGACGCCGGTCGCGTTGACCCAGGGACTCTTCGGCAAGCTTCCGTACACGCTCGCCCGCTACCGGAGCGCGGCGTTCGCCCGGGTGGTGGACGACTGCGTCCGCACGCTTCGCCCCGCGTTCGCGCTCGCGAATCATCTCCACACCGCCTCGTACGTCGATCGCCTCGACGGAGTCCCGCTCGTGCTCCGCGAGCACAACCTGGAGCACCTCTGGATGAGCCGCTACGCCGAGGAGTCGCTCCACGGTCCCGCCCGCGTGTACGCGCGATTCCAGGCCCGGCGCCTCGAAGCGGCCGAGCGATCGTTCTGCCGGGCAGCCTCGCTGACGCTCGCGATCCAGGACCTGGAGCGGGACGCGCTCCGCGCGCTCGCGCCCGGCGCGTGGATCGAGACCTTGCCGGTGGGGATCGATCTCGATCGCTTCGGCGATCCGCGGCCCGAGCACCCTCCCGTCGTGCTCCTCGCCGGATCGTTCGCGTGGCCTCCGACCGCGACCGGAGCCATACGCTTCCTCGAGGACGGATGGCCGCGAGTGCGAGCGGCCGTGCCGGATGCGCGGCTCCGCGTCGTGGGCAAGTCGCAGCCGGACGATCTCGTCCAGGCCGCCCGCGCCGCCGGGGCGGACATCGTGCCGGCCGTTCCATCGATGGCGGAGGAGATGGCGCGGGCCTCGGTGATGGTGGTCCCGCTCTGGAGCGGCGCCGGGGCGCGCGTCAAGATCATGGAGGCCCTGGCCGCGCGCCTCCCCGTGGTCGCGACGCCGATCGGGGCCGAAGGACTCGGGCTCGAGCCGGGACGGCACGATGTCGAAGGGGAGAGCGCGGAGGAGATGGGGTCCCTGGCGGGCGCGCTCCTTCGCGACCCGGAACGGCGCGCCTCCCTCGGCAGGGAAGGACGGGCCCATGCGGAAGCGCACTGGTCGCAGGGCGTCGTGGCTCGACTCCAAAACGAGCTCGTGAGGCGGATCGCTCGATGAACGAGTACGTCCTCTTCGTCCTGTCGGCCGCCGTGTCCTCGGTCGTGAACGCGTTCGGCCGTCTGCGCGGACGCTCCGAGCCGAGCCGCATCCTCGTCGTGAAGCTGGACCATCTCGGCGACGTGATCCTCGCGACCCCGGCGGTACGCGCGCTGCACGAAGGCCACCCCGGGGCTTCGATCGACGTGCTCGTCCATCCCGCGGCGGTGGCCGGAGTCGCGCACCATCCCGCCGTCCATGCCGTCCTCACGTACCGATCGCCGCGATTCTCACGCGACGGAACCGCCGATGATTCGTCGCGCCTCCGCGAGATCGCGCGCACGCGGTACGACACCATCGTCGAGCTGCGCGGCGACGAGCGGACGCTCCTCCTTCCGTTTTGGACCGGCGCCCGCCGGCGCGTGGATCGAGGAACCGTGCGGCTCCGAAACAAGGCGTGGCGGGCGCTCGGGCGCGCCCGGGTGCTCCACGAGGTGGAGACCAATCTCGAGACCGTGCGGCCGCTCGTGGACGCGTCCGCGACCCGTGCACGGGTCGAAGTGGATCCAGGCCCCGAGGCAGCCGCCTCGCTGGCCCGGAAGCTCGACGGCTACCGCCTTTCGGAAGCGCGGCTCGTGGTGCTCCACGCGGGCGCCGCGTGGCGTCCGCGCGCGTGGCGTCCCGAGCGGTTCGGGGCGGTTGCCGACTGGATTCTCGGCCACTATGATGCCCAGGTCGTGCTCGTCGGCTCCGAGGACGAGCGGGACGTCGAGAACGCGGTGCGGCGCTCGATGCGGGAGGACCGGGCTCTGGCGATGACCGGCGCGCTGACGCTCGAGGAATTGACGGCGCTCCTCGGTCGATCGGCCCTCTTCATCGGGAACGACAGCGGCCCCGCCCACCTGGCGGCCGCCTGCGGCGTTCCGTCCATCGTGCTCTTTGGACCTCAGGACCCGCGCCGGTTCGGTCCGTGGTCGGAGCGCACCCAGGTGCTGCACCACCCGGTCGCGTGCTTTCCGTGCCGCCAGACCGTGTGCGTGATGGCCGAGGATCCCTGCGTGAACCGAAACGAAGTCGCCGACGTGATCGCGAGAGCGCGGGACATGCTGGGACCGCCCGGGGGCGCCCCGGCCGCGGCGCGGGGCTGACCATGTTCGCGCGCCACCGCCAGCTCCTCCAGATCGGCGTCTTCTTCCTCGACGCGTTCTTGATCTTCGCGGCGTGGTGCGTCGCGTACTGGCTCCGCTTTCACGCGCTCCATCTCGCGGCGCCGCGCGGAGTGCCTCCGATCGAGCGCTACCTCTGGATCGGGGCCGTCCTCACGCCCTTCGGCCTCTTGATCCTGCGCTCCTTCCGTCTCTACCGCTCGGCGCGCACCGCGCGGCTCTCGCAGGAGCTCTGGACGCTCGTACAGGGAGTGGCGATCCTCGCGGCCGTCGCCGCGCTCGCGTCCTACTCGTTCCGCGGGGAGGTTGCGCGCTCGGTGCTGTTGATCTTCGCGCTCCTGGCGGCGCTTTTCCTGACGGTCGCGCACGCGGCGATCCGGCTCGCGCTCCGCGCCGCGCGACGGAGCGGCAAGAACCTGCGCCACGTGCTCCTCGTGGGGACGGGCGATCTCGCCGAGCGTGTCGGGCGGAAGATGATCGGGGAGGCGGACTACGGCCTCCATGTGATCGGGATGGTCTCCGCGGACGCCACGGAGGTCGGGAATCACGTCGGGCCGTTCGAGGTGGTGGGCTGCGTCGCGGATCTGCCGGGGCTCGTCACCGAGTCCGGGGCGGAGCTCGTGTACGTGGCGTTCCCGCGCGCGGAGCACGAGGCCGAGCAGGAGGCTCTCGAGCGGCTCGGCGACTCGACGGCCGCGGTCCGCCTCGTGCCCGATCTCAATCGCAGGCACACCCTGAACGCGAGCGTCGAGGACTTCGACGGCACGCCGGTCGTGCTCGTGACCGAGACACCGGAGCAGGGATGGAACTCGATCTTGAAGCGCGCGTTCGATCTCGCCGTCTCGGCCGCGTCCCTCGTTGTGCTCTCCCCACTCCTCCTCGCGATCGCGCTCTGGGTGAAGCTCGACTCGGCGGGGCCCGCGCTCTACGCGCAGGAGCGCGTGGGCTCGAACGGGCGCCGGTTCCGCATGCTCAAGTTCCGAACGATGCGGACGGACGCGGAAGCCGCGGGACCGCAGTGGAGCCAGGCCGAGGATCCGCGCCGGACACGTGCCGGGGGGATCCTTCGCCGTCTCTCGCTCGACGAGCTGCCGCAGCTCTGGAACGTGTTCGTGGGGCACATGAGTCTCGTCGGCCCGCGCCCCGAGCAGCCGGTCTTCGTCGATCGGTTCCGCGCCTCGATCCCGCGCTACATGCTCCGGCACCACGTGAAGTCGGGCATCACGGGCTGGGCGCAGGTGAACGGCCTCCGCGGCGACACGCCGCTCGAGCGCCGGATCGAGTACGACCTCTACTACATCGAGCACTGGTCGATGAGCTTCGACATGAAGATCCTCGCCCTCACCGTCGTTCGCATCTTCCGCGACCCGAGCGCGAACTAGGAGGCTTCGGCATGGCGTTACGGCTCCACGTGGGCTGCGGCACCGTGTACCTGGACGGATTCGTGAACCTGGACGTCGAGGTGCCCGGCTATACCTTCCTCGCGTCGGAGCGCCCCGACCTCGCCGATCGAAACCGCACGACGGTCGACCGCTACTACAAGAAGGAGGAGTCGCAGGCGACGCTCGAGCACGGGCCGGGCGAGATCCAGTACTGCGTCGTGGATCGATTCGCCGACCTCCGCTCGCTGCCATTCGAGCCCAACACGGCCGACGAGATCCGGACGGTGCAGGTGCTCGAGCACCTCGACATGCGGGAAGCGCCGCGCGTGCTGCGGCACTGGTACGAGGTCTTGAAGCCGGGCGGCATGCTCCACGTGGACGTGCCCGACTTCGAGGAGACCGCGCGCCAGCTCCTCGCGCAGCCGGACGAGGCGTCCAAGGACTGGTACTACCGGCTCATCTACGGAAGCCAGAAGAACGCGTACGCGTTCCACAAGAACGGCTTCAGCCCGGCGCGCCTCGAGCGGCTCCTCCGCGAGGCCGGGTTCCGTGAAGTGCGTCCGGTGGAGAACCGGATCCACTTCTACCCTGTAGCGATCGCCGAAGCGATCAAGTAGCGCGGCCCGCGAGCGACCGACACCCGCGTGCGCATCTTCCTCGTCCTCCATCGGAGCCCGAATCCGGCGTTCACGTCGGACCTCTGGAAGGACAACCTCCACGACCCGCTCGTCGCGATGGGGCATGACGTCGTGCTCTGGGGCGAGGGAATCGCGCCCTTGTTCGATCTCGACCCCGACGCCCCCGGCACCGCCGAGCCTCGCGCGCGCTTCACGGAGCGCTTCCTCGAGGCGGTGGAAGAGGCGCATCGGGCGGCGCCGCTCGACCTCGTGATCACGTACGTGATGGACAGCCATCTCGAGGCCGCCGCGATCGATCGCGTTCGCGAGCGCATCGCGCCGATCCTCAACTTTTTCTGCAACAACGTGCACCAGTTCCATCTCGTGCAGCGGAACGCGCGCCACTTCTCCTTCTGCCTGGTCCCGGAGGCGGAGGCGATCCTGCGCTACAAGCGGGCGGGAGCGGAGCCCCTCTTCTTTCCCATGGCGGCCAACCCGGATCGCTACCGTCCGATGGACACCTCCTATCGATACGACGCCACGTTCTCCGGGCAGCGCTACGGCGATCGAACCTCGTCGATGCTCGCGCTCCTCGAGGGAGGCGTCGACGCCCAGGCCTTCGGCCAGTACTGGGACCCCGCGCCCGCGGCCGGCGAACCGGCCGCCGGTTCAGGGCAGGCGGGGATCCTGGCGCGCGCCCTGAAGCTCGCGTTCGGCGGCCGGAGCGTGGTCCAGGCGATGCGCGACCGGATGGACTGGGACCGGCTCCGCACGCGCCACCAAGCGGCGCTCCACGGTCCCGTGAGCGACGAGCAGTATGTCGCGCTCTTCAGCGAGAGCCGGATCAGCCTCGGCTTTCTCATTCTGGGCGACACGCACCGCACGCCACGGCCGCTCAGGCAGATCCGCCTTCGCGAGTTCGAGGCGCCGATGGCGGGGGCGTTCTACGTCACGGGATGGCTGGACGAGATCGCGCTCCACTACGAGATCGGGACGGAGATCGTGTGCTACCGGTCGCGGGACGAGCTCGTGGATTTGAGCCGCTACTACCTCGCGAACGACACGGAGCGCGAGACGATCCGCCGCGCGGGGTACGAGCGGGCGCGGCGCGACCACACGTGGCGCCGCCGGTTCGAAGATCTGTTCGCGGAGCTGAGGCGTCGCCGGGTGATCGCGGACGGCTGACGACGGCTCAGAGTCGCGTGGTCATCGCCGCCAGGCTCGTGAGGAGTGCGGCCGCGGCGAGCGCCACGGCGAGGTCGCCGGCGCGCGGCCCCACTCCCGCGCGCGCCATCCGGACGATCGCGACCAGGAGGAGCACCCCACCTCCCGCCGCGTAGGCGAAAGGAAGCGACATCGCTCCCGCCCCAGCGCGGTCGAAGGCGATATACGCGATCGCGATCGCGATCGGCGTCGTGACCCCGATCCCCACCCAGAGCCGGCGCCCTCCGACCGGGAGCGATCCCACCGACCACGTGAGCGCGGCGATGCGCCCGAACTCCCCGAGGAGCGTCCAGGCCATGAGCGGCCGCGCCGCGTCGAAGCGCGTGGAATAGAGCAGATGGAGGAGGGGCGAGGCGGCCACCATCGTGACCCCGGTCCCCGCCGCCGCGAGGAGGACGAGCGGCTTCCATTGCCGCCTCGTGTAGGTCCGCGCCGCATCCACGCCTCCGGCGGCTGACGCCGCGGTGATCTTCCCGAACGCGTAGCTCGCCAGGTAGGCGTAGAAGACCGCGCCGACGAGCTGCGACAGGGCGAGCGCCGCCTGGAGGAGTCCGTTCGCGTCGACCCCGTGCGCCCGTACGTAGTGAGCGCGGAGCGCGAGCATCGTGCCGAGGTCGAGGAGCGCCATGAAGAGCGCCGCCGTGCCGATGCCGAGGAGCCGCTTCGCCATCTCGCGCCGGATGAGCGGACGCGTGGGGCGCCCAGGCACGTCGCGGTAGGCACGGCCTCGGACGAGGAGCACGCCCAGGGCGCCGGCGGGCCAGAGGATCACGATTCCGATCGTGGCCCCGACGAGCCCCGCGCGGGGCACGAGGAGGAACGTGGCCGCGAGCGACGCCGCGCCGCCGAACGCGGCGTAGATCACGGGGCTCATCACGTCCGAGCGTCCCGCGAAGAGTCCCAGCAGGAGATTCGCGAACGCGTAGCCGACCAGACCGAGCACCGACCAGCGAACGAGGTTCGCGTGCCACGGCACGCCGAGGAGTGCCTGCGAGAGCTCGGGAGCCAAGAGGAGGGCCGCCGTCGCGATCACGAGCACGGCGGCGCCGACCAGGCCGAACGCGGTCCAGAAGCCGCGCCGCGCCGCTTCGGAATCGTTGCGTCCCAGCGCCTCCGATACCGCCTGCGCGACGGGCAGGCTCATGCCGAGCCCCGCCGCGATGCCGAGCCATGTCTGGCCCTGGACGATCTGCGCGAGCACGCCGATGCCGGAGACATCGAGATGCGTCGCGACCCACTTGTTGCGACACACGCTCGCGACGGCGATCACCGCGGGATAGGCGGCGGTCGCGGCGAGCCTCGCGCCGCGCTCGATCCAGAGCCGCGCGCCCGGCGGCATGGCGGAGAGCGGCGCCTCGAAGGGAGACGGCGCTCGGGTCGGCTCCGGCTGAAGCGGCATGCGCGGCAGTGTCGGGGACCCTCCGCGGAGTGTCAATCGCGCCCGCGTCCGCGTGCTACAGTTCGCCGATGAACGCGGACTCGGCCGCTCCTCTCGTGAGCGTCCTCCTCGCGAGCCGAAACGGTGCGCGGTTCCTTCCCGAAGCGCTTGCGAGCATTGCCTCCCAGACCTATCCCGCGATCGAGCCGGTCCTGGTCGACGATGGCTCGACCGACGGGACCCGCGCGACCCTCGACGAGTTCGCCGCCTCGCATCCCCGAGCGCGCGTGCTCCGCGCGGATGGAGTCGGGCTCGCGTCGGCGCTCGCGCTGGCCGCCCGCGAGGCGACCGGGACCTACCTCGCGCGGCACGATGACGACGACCGCTCGCACCCCGAGCGCATCGCGCGGCAGATGGGCTACATGGAAGCGCATTCCGAAATCGCGGTGCTCGGCACCGCGGCCCACATGATCGACGTCGAAGGGCGGCGGATCGGGACGCATCCGGTGCCGCTCACGTCCGAGGAGATCGGGCGAACGCTAAGGCGTGCGTCGCCGTTCGTGCACGGCTCGGTCGTGATGCGGCGCGGCGCGTACGAAGCCGCCGGAGGGTACCGCGGGGCGTTTCGCGCGTCCCAGGACTACGACCTCTGGCTCCGCATGGCGCCGCACGCCGGGCTCGCCAATCTCGCTGAGCCGCTCTACGAGTGGCGGCTCCACGACGCGGGCGTCTTCTCGCGCGCCCGGCGCGATCAGCTCTTCTATGCCGCCGTGGCGCGCGCGTTCGCCGACGAGCGTCGCGAGGCGGGATCGGATTCGATCTCGCTCCTCGCGAACGGCGCGGATCCGGAGGGATTCCTGACCCGTTATCCGCGCGCGGGACGGCTAGCGCTCCATCTTGGCGAAGTCCACGTGCGCGAGGGGCTCGGGCGGGAGGGGCGCCGTTATCTGGGCCGCGCGCTCCGCGAATCGGAATTCGGAGCGCTTCCCTGGTGGCTTCTCGCCTGGTTGATTCCGTGGACCCCGCGCGGGCGCCGGGCCTCGCGCCGCGCTCGCACGTGAAGATCCTCCTCACCGCCGATGTCGATCTCTCGAAGCCGGGGGGCCTCGAGACGCACGTGCTCGAGCTCTCGGAGAGGCTTCGAGCGAGGGGCCACGGCGTCGACCTCTGGTCGCGAGGGATCCCGAATGCCGTGCGCGCTCTCGAGCCCGCGCGCTACGACATCCTCCATCGGCACACGATGGCCTGGCCGCGGAGCGTCGACCCCGGTCCGCGCGTGGTCACGACGCTCCACTTCTGCGTGGCCGCGAAGATGGACGCGTACGTGCACCTCGGCCGCTGGAAGACGCTGGCTAGGCCGGGTAACTGGCGCGCGCGTGCCGAGGAGAGGCGCGCCGCACGCGCTGCGGGTGCGCTGATCGCGGTTTCGCGGAGGCTACGGGACGAGGTCGTGCGCTTTCACGGAATCGACCCAGCTCGCATTCACGTGATCCCGAACGGCGCCGCGTTCGAACCGCCGCGCGAGGGGCGGGAGGCCTGGCGCCGGAAGCACGGCATCGCTCCGGAGACGCCGGTGCTGCTCACGATCGGGAGACACGACTTCGTGAAGGGGTATGACTTGTTGGGCCGCGCCTGGGGCGAGGTCCGATCGCGCCACCCGCGCGCTCTCTGGGTCCTGGTGGGGGGCGGTGGTCGCGAGCGATCGGCCGGCCGGCTGGTGACGGGCTCGGTGCCGCGCGACCACGTGACCGAGTGGATCCACGCAGCCGATCTGGGGGCATTTCCCTCCTACTACGAGGGTGGCGGAATCGCCTTCTTGGACATGCTCGCGGGAGGGCTTTACACCCTGGCGCACGACGTCGGCGGTGTTCCCGAGGCGATTCGCCCGGGCGAGAACGGAGAGCTCGTCCCGCGCAATGTCGAGGCCTGGGTCCAAGCGCTCGAACGTGCATTTCGCCGCCCATCGCCGCGTCCTTCCTCGGGTCTAGACCCGGCGTATCGGTGGGACGCGATCGTGGATTCGATCGAAGAGGTCTATCGGAGGGTGCATGCAGAGCATCCGTGATACACTGCCGCCCATGCGAGTCGTCTTTCTCACCTCGCGCCTGCCCTTCCCCCCAGAAGGGGGCGATCGCTTCCGCGTCTACCACCAGATCCGAACCGCATCCGAAGCGGGGCACGACGTCCACCTCGTGACATTCGCGCGCGAGCGCCCCGATCCCTCGTCCATCGCCCCGCTCGAGCGTCTGCTCTCGTCGCTCACCGTGGTGCCGCTGCCTCCGTTGCTCTCGGCGTTCCGCGCCGCGAAGGCGATCGCGGGGAGCGCGCCGTTCCAGGCCGCGTACTACCGCTCGCGCCGCATGGAGGAGCAGGTCCACCGCACGCTTCGCCGCGTGCAGCCGGACGTGGTCGTGACCCATCTCTTCCGGATGGCTCCGTACGCGCTCGCGAACCGGTCCACGTGCGACGCGCGCTGGATCCTCGATCTCACCGACGTGATCTCGGCCGGCATCGAGCGCTCCCTCCCGTTCCGGAAGGGACCCGACCGCTGGCTCTATCGCGAGGAGCGGCGACGCATCCAGCGATACGAATCCGAGATCTCGCCCCGCTTCGACGAGTGCTGGGTGATCAGCGACGCCGAGCGTGACGAGCTCACGCGGATCGCTCCCGACGCCGAGGTTCGCGTCGTGCCGAACGGACTGGTGCCTGGGTCGTGCCTCGACGGAAACGCGCCCGACCCGGCGCGGCTTCTCTTTCTCGGCTTCCACCAGGTCTTCCACAATCGCGACGCCGTGCGCTTTCTCGTGCAGGAGATCCTGCCGCGCGTTCGCGCGCGCGTGCCGGACGCCACGCTCGACGTGGTCGGGGCGGGTGCGGAGGCGCTCGGACCTTGGGCCCGAGGGCCGGGCGTGCACGTGCTGGGACACGTCCCGCGCCTCGAGCCCTATTTCGTGCGGGCCACCGTCTTCGTCGCGCCCCACCGTTTCGCGGCGGGCGTGCAGAACAAGGTGGTGCACGCGCTCGCGAACGGCGTCCCCGTCGTCACGACGTCGGTCGTCCGGCAGGGCCTCGAGCCCATCCCGAGAGGCCTGATCCTGACGGGCGAGAGCGCCGACGAGATCGCGGCGCGCGTGGTCGACGTCATCCGCCACCCGGCTCGCGCCGCGTGGATGGCCGAGCAGGGGCGCGAGTGGGCGCTCGCCACCTTCAGCTGGCGCGCGACGCTCGAGGCGCTCGAGGACCGCGACGCCGAATCCGCGGACCAAGCAGCGGAGCCGCTCGTCTCTTCGGCCGTGTGATCGGCCCACCACCGAACCTCGTCTTCGCCCCCCTCGCGTTCGCCTCGGCGCTGGCCCTGACGCCGCTCCTCGGCCGCATCGCCGAGGGGACCGGCTATCTCGACCATCCCGATCTGCGAAAGCACCACGCGTATCCGATGCCGCTCCTGGGCGGCGTCGCGATCGGTCTCTCGATCGTGTCCGCGCTCCTCCTCGCGAAGTACGTGTTCGAGACGACCGTGCACGCTCCGGCGCCGGGGGTCATGCTCGGCGCGGCGATCTCGCTGGTGCTCGGACTGGTGGACGACTGGCGGCCGATGGGGCCGTTCGGAAAGCTCGCGGGCCAGGTGGCCGCGGCGGCGAGCCTCTGCCTTTGGGGACCGCGCGTGGAGTGGCTGCACGGAAATCCGATCGTCCTCGCGATCGCGATCGTCGCGGTCGTCGCGCTCCTGAACGCGGTCAATTTCCTCGATGCGATGGATGGGATCGTCGGCACCGTGCTCCCCATCATCGGAGCGGGCTTCGTCGCGCTAGCGGTCCTCTATCACGCGCCCATCGCGACCGCGCTCGGCTGGTCGATCGTCGGCGCGTGCGCGGGATTCCTCGTCTACAACGCGCCCCCCGCGCGCATCTTTCTCGGCGACGCTGGAAGCCATCTCCTCGGCTTCGGACTCGCCACGCTCGCGCTCCAGGCGCTGCGGGACGAGCCCACCTTGCCGCATGTCGCGTCCGTGGCCATACTCGTTGCGTACCCTCTCTTCGACGTGATGTTCGTCATGTGGGACAGAAGCGCCCGTCGAAAGCCGATCTATGTCGGAGGTGTGGACCACACGACACACCGCCTGAGCCGACGGTGGGGCGCTTGGCCGACACTCGGCGTCCTGGCGCTGCTCAACGTAATTCACGTCGCCTTGGCCTTATGGGTTTGGGGCCTCTCCGGAGCGCAAACCGTGATTCCGCTTGTCCTCATTTTTGGGCTTGGATATGCCATTTTCGGGGCCTACCTGAGACGTTTGAGTCCCACCCCCTAGTTCGACATTTGACAAACAGCTTTTACAGTTGTATAGTCCCTCAAGCAAATCCACAGGGGAGCCGGTGCCACCCCACCGGTGTGGTTTTCGCGAGGGGGCTAACACCATGTCACAGCGCCCTGATCCGATGCACGAGAACGATCCAGGAACGCCCGAATTGCCCGAAATGGACCCGCTGGAGCGCCTGAGTCGGGGGCTCACACAGTGGGAACGTGAGCTTCTGGCGCAGCCGCGTTCGCCGGCGCGCGCGCGCGCGTCCACCGACCTCGAGCGCGTCAACAACGTGCTCCAGGCGAGCCGCCAGGTCACCGGCACGCTCGACTGGAACGAGCTCCTGATTCGTGTCGTCGACGCCGTCGTTCAGATCGCCGGCGCCGATCGCGGCTTCCTCATGCGCATGCGCGAGGATGGAAAGCTTCACTTCGAGATCGCGCGTAGCCGCGACGAAGCCACGCTGCCGCCCGACGAGTTCCAGATCTCCTGGGGCATCGCCGAGGAAGCGGCGCACCGCCGCGAGACCGTCTGGGTTCCCGACGCCGTCGGCTCCTCCCTCTTCCAGGATCGAAAGAGCGTCCGCGAGCTCTCGCTTCGCACCGTCGTCGCTCTTCCCATCCTGACCGCGGGCCGCGTGCTCGGCGTGCTCTACGTCGACTCGCATTCCATCGCGCACGAGTTCACTCCCGAAGACATCGCGATCCTCGAAGGCTTCGCGGCGCAGGTCGCGGTGGCGCTCGAGAACGCGCGTCTGCACGAAGAGCTCAAGGATTCGAAGAACCGTCTCGAGATGGAGAACCTGAATCTCCGCCGCGCGCTCAAGGAAGAGTCGCGGTACGGACTCCTCGTGGGTCGGAGCCCGAAGATGCTTCGCGTCATCGAGCTCATGGAGAAGGTGATCCCGACCCAGGTGTCGGTCTTGATCCAGGGCGAGACGGGAACCGGGAAAGAGCTGATCGCCCGCGCGATCCATCTGAACGGCCCGCGCCGCGAGAAGAACTTCATGGCTGTGAACTGCGGCGCTTTGCCCGAGTCGCTCCTCGAAAGCGAGCTCTTCGGCTACCGGAAGGGAGCGTTCACCGGCGCCTCGGAGGACCGCATCGGTCTCTTCGAAGCGGCTGACGGCGGCACGCTGTTCCTGGACGAGGTGGGGGAGATGCCCGCCACGCTCCAGGTGAAGCTCCTCCGCGTGCTTCAAGACTCACAAATCCGCCGCGTCGGGGACACCGTGTCCCGCCGCGTGGACTTCCGCCTGATCGCCGCGACCAATCGCGATCTCAAAACCGAGGTCGAGGCAGGGCGATTCCGCCAGGATCTCTTCTACCGTCTCAACGTGGTGCCGGTCTCGCTGCCGCCGCTCCGCGAGCGGGGCGAGGACACGCTCCTGCTCGCGCAGCACTTCCTCGAGCTCTTCTCGAAGCAGCAGGTGAAGGCGGTGCGCGGCCTGAGCGCGGAATCGCGGGAGCTCCTGCTTCGCCATCCGTGGCCGGGGAACGTCCGCGAGCTCGAAAACGCCATGGCGCGCGCGGTCGCGCTCGCCGACGAGGGAGGCGCCATCGAGCCGCTCCTCTTCGGGCTCGGCGCGCCGGTCACGCGGCGCTGGGACGGCCAGCACACGCTGCGCGAGACGCTCGATGCCGTCGAGGCGGAGACGATCCGCGAGGCGCTCCGCCAGTGCGAGTCGCGCCGAGCGCGCGCGGCGCGCGCGCTCGGCGTGAGCCGACAGCACCTCCACAATCGGATGAACGCGCACGGCATCCGCCGCTCCCGGACCTTGAGCGAGTCCGCCGGATAGGATCCGTGCCGTCCACAACCGTTCCCCGCGCGACGTCCGGGAAGGACGCAATCGCCTCCCGGAGGCTCGCGTCGCTCCGCGGCATCCTCATGCAGAGCGATGCCGAGATCCGCGCGCAATTCCCCGAGTACTTCCTCACGTACTACACGTACCTCCGCATCATCCGGAATCCCGCGCGCATCGAGCATCTCTTCCAGAAGGGATACGACATGTACCGCTACCTCGAGGCCGAGGGGAAGGACGTGCTCGACCTGGGGGCGGGATTCGGGATCGAGGCGCTCCTCGTCGCGATCTACGGCGCGCGGCGCGTGGTGGCGACCGAGATCGATCACGACATGGTGGCGGTCGGGACCTATCTCGCGGAGAAAATCGACCCGCCGGCCACCCACTTCGAGTCCAAGTA
>Ga0207428_10003949_pt1 | contig 14224 bp, 13 predicted proteins | sample RhiMethybrSRZTD1_FD_187600 | JGI IMG/M metagenome (GOLD analysis project Ga0207428, IMG submission 187600) | Populus rhizosphere microbial communities from Tennessee, USA - Rhizosphere MetaG P. TD hybrid SRZTD1 (SPAdes) (version 3) | ecosystem: Host-associated > Plants > Roots > Rhizosphere >... | reverse complement strand
ACCGCCGGTCGCGGCACACCATCCGGAGATAGCGCGGCTCGTTCGCTTGCTGCGTGCCGAAGGCGCCGCCCACGCGATGATGTCCGGCGGCGGCTCGGCCGTATTCGGCCTCTTCGAGCGGCGCCGCGACGCGGCGCGGGCGGCGCACGCGCTCGAGGCGGCGCCCCCTAGATCTAAGATGTCCGCTAGATCTAAGGTGTCCGCGGTGGTCGTCACCAAAACGCTCAACCGCTCGAAATACCAAGGACTTGCCGGGAATTGAACGCATCGGCTACACTTACCGTTTGCGCCCCATCGGTTCGGCTGCCTCTGGAGTGTGCTGAAGGCGGGGCGGTCGTTGTCGGCCGCTGCAGATTTTCAGCGTGAACTCCTGGAAGTCACCAGTTTCAGTTCATCGGCGTCAAGCGGGCCGGGCGGGCGTGACGACGGATGACCGGGTGGGCGGGGAGAATCCAGGGCGAGACGCTTCGGATCGCGACGGTCCGCGGACGCGGGGTGAGACGAGGAACCAACAAGGTGGGGCGTCGCCAAGTGGTAAGGCGCGGGTCTTTGGATCCCGTATTCGAAGGTTCGAATCCTTCCGCCCCAGCCAACTCACGAAGGCTGCAGGTTGATGGGTGATCCCTTCATGCCGACCGGGTTTGGCGAACTGAAGATTTTCTCGGGCAGCGCGCACCCCGAGCTCGCGCGCGAAATCGCCGGCGTGCTCGGTGTTGGACTCGGGCAGGCGCGGCTGCGGCGGTTCCCCGATTCGGAAGTGTCGTTCCAGATCGACGAGAACATCCGCGGCACCGACGTCTTCATCGTCCAGCCGACCAGCAACCCGGTGGATCAGCACCTGGTCGAGCTGATGATCATGATCGACGCGTTCCGCCGGTCGTCGGCGGCGCGGATCACGGCGGTGCTGCCGTATTACGGCTACGCGCGCCAGGACCGCAAGGACAAGCCGCGGGTGCCGATTTCCGCCAAGCTCGTCGCCAACCTGGTGAGCGCGGCCGGCACCAACCGCGTGCTGACGATGGATCTGCACAAGGCGCAGATCCAGGGGTTCTTTGATATTCCGGTCGACCATCTGTTCGCCGCGCCGGTGATCATCGACTACCTCGCGCGCCTCGACTACCCGAAGCTGACGATGGTGTCGCCGGATGCCGGCGGCGCGGAACGCGCCCGCGCCTACGCGAAGCGGCTCGACGCCGAGCTGGCGGTCATCGACAAGCGGCGCAGCGACGATGGCACCGCGGAGGTGATGAACGTGATCGGCGACGTCGAGGGGCGGACCTGCGTGCTGCAGGACGACATCATCGACACCGCCGGGACGATCACCAAGGGCGCGCTGGCGCTGAAGGCGAACGGCGCCTCGCGGATCATCGCCTGCGCGGTGCACGGCGTGCTGTCGGGGCCGGCGATCGATCGGATCGAGAAGTCGCCGATCGACAAGCTGATCGTCACCAACACCATCCCGGTGTCGCCGGCCGGGGCGGCGTGCAGCAAGATCGTCGTGTTGTCGGTGGCGCGCCTGCTCGGGCAGGCGATCAAGAGCATTCACGAGGAGACGTCGGTCTCCTCGCTGTTCGTGTAGGGCTGGTGGCTAGGGGCTAGGGGCTGGCTGAGGATTTATGGACGCGATACTCGAAGCGCAGGCACGTGACACGTTCGGAAAAAATGAAGCGCGCCGGATCCGCCGCGAAGGCAAGGTGCCGGCCGTTCTCTACGGCGGCGATCGCACGGCGACGCCGATTGCGGTGGCGCCGAAGGCGCTCCTGAAGATCCTGCACTCGGACTCGGGGCAGAACACGCTGATCTCGTTGAAGCTGGCCGGCGGCGGCGACACGCGGGTGCTGGTCAAGGACTTCCAGCTCGACCCGATCACGCACGCGCTGCTGCACGCCGACTTCTACCGCGTGGCGATGGACAAGGTGCTGCAGGTGACCATCCCGATCGCGGTGCAGGGCGAGCCGCCGGGGGTCAAGCAGCAGGGCGGCGTGCTGGAGTTCATCCGCCGCGAGATCGTCATCGAGGTGCTGCCGGCCGACATCCCGGAGAGCATTCCGGTGGATGTCAGCGAGCTGATGCTGCACCAGGGGGTTCGCGTCCGCGACGTGGTGACCAACCCGAAGTGGACGGCGGTGAGCGATCCGGATCTGATGCTGGTGCACGTCATCATGCCGAAGGCCGAGGAGGCGCCGGCGCCGGCTGAAGCGGCCGCCGCGGCCACCGCCACCGCCGCCGAGCCCGAGGTGATCAAGAAGGGCAAGAAGGAAGAAGAAGGCGCGGAAGAGAAGAAAGAGCCGAAGAAGGAAGAGAAGAAGAAGTAGCGGCGGCGGCCGTGAAGGCGATCGTCGGGCTCGGCAACCCGGGCGCGCAGTATCAAGCGACCCGCCACAACGTCGGCTTCGCCGTGCTCGACGAGCTGGCGCGGCGCGGCGCGGTCGCCTTCGAGAGCGCGCCGGCCGACGCGCTGATGGCGCGCTGGCGGCGCCCGGACGAAGCGGTGCTGCTGGTCAAGCCGCTCACCTACATGAACCTGAGCGGCCAGGCGATCGGCGAGCTGTCGCGCTACTTCAAGATCGAGCTGCCGGATCTTCTGGTGGTGGTCGACGAGGTGCAGCTGCCGCTGGGCAAGCTGCGGGCCCGCGCCCGCGGCTCGGCGGGCGGGCACAACGGGTTGAAATCGGTCGTCGCCCACCTCGGCGACAACTACGCGCGGCTGCGGCTCGGCGTCGGCCGCGGCGACGCGCGTCGCGACCTCGCCGACCACGTGCTGGCGCGGTTCGACAAAGACGAAGCGGCAGAGGCCGAGCGCATGATTCAGCGCGCGGCCGACGCGGCGGAAACCTTCATCACCTCCGGGATCGCCGCGGTGATGAATCAGTTCAACGGCGGCGATCCGGCAACGACGGAATAGCCCTGAGCGATCGGCGAAGGGCAACCGAATAACCCTCGCCACCTGAATGGTGGCCCTTGTCCATTGCGGAATCCGCAATGGAAAGGTCCAGGAGGAGCAGCATGGCAGATCGTCAGTACGAGCTCGTCTACATCCTTCCCCCCGACACCACCGAGCAACAGGTTGCCGACCTGCAGTCCCAGGTCGACGGCGTGGTGTCGCGCATGCACGGGCAGATCGCGAACACCGAGAACTGGGGACGCAAGCGCCTCGCTTATGAGATCGGCCACCACAAGGAAGGGCTCTACGTCCTCCAGGTGGTCAACGGCAACGGCGAGCTGATGAAGGAGCTCGATCGCCGGCTCAAGGTGATGGACCTCGTCATCCGCCACATGGTGGTCCGGGTCGACGAGGAGAAGAAGGTCGTCGATCGGACGCAGACCAAGCGGCGCACCGAGTCGGAGCGCCGGCGCGTCAAGCGCGGCCTGCCGCCGCAGCGGCAGCCCGGCGAGGGGCGCTCGGCCGTGGACAGCGACGACAGCGACGACGATCGCTTTGACGGAGTGGAGGTTTAGCGATGCCATTCGGACAGGGACGCTCCGGGGGCGGCGGCGGCCGCGGCCGCGGCGGCGACAAGAAGCCGGGCGACAAGGAAAAGGGGCAGCGGCGCACATTGTTCCGCCGCCGCAAGGTCTGCAAGTTCTGCGCGGACAAGATCGACGATATCAACTACAAGGACGTCAAGCTGATCGGACCGTTCGTGCCCGAGCGCGGCAAGATCCTGCCGCGGCGGATCTCCGGGACCTGCGCCAAGCACCAGCGGAAGCTGCAGACCGCGATCAAGCGGGCGCGGCAGATCGCGTTGATCCCGTACGTGACCGACTAGCACGACGCCGCGAGGACAGCCATGGAAGTGATTCTGAGAGAGCACGTCGAACACCTCGGGCGGCGCGGCGATCTGGTCAAGGTCGCCGACGGCTACGCGCGCAACTACCTGCTGCCGCGCAAGCTGGCGCTGCTCGCCACCGAGAGCAACAAGAAGCAGATCGAGCGCGAGCGCGCGAAATTCGAGCTGCGCGAGCTCGAGGAGCAGAAGTCGGCGCAGGCGGTGGCCGACCGGATGGCCAACCTCGAGGTCGAGATCGGCCGCAAGGTCGGCGAGACCGAGGCGCTGTACGGCTCGGTGACCAGCGCCGACATCGCCGACGCGCTGGCGGCCAAGGGCTTCGAGCTCGATCGCCGCAAGCTGCAGCTCGCCGAACCGATCAAACGGCTCGGCGAGTACGAGGTGCCGGTGAAGCTGCACCGCGAGGTGACGGTGAAGCTGAAAGTCAAGGTCGTCGCCGAGGGCGGCGCGCCCGCAGCAGAGAAGAAGTAACGGACGCGGAGCTCGGGACGCGCGGCTAGGTTATTAGCCAAACCGCGCCGTCCCGAGCTATCGTTCGTCGTCCGTCTCCGCTGCGTCCATGCCCGACACCGCTGTCGCTGAACGCACCCTTCCTCACAACCTCGAAGCCGAACGCTCGGTCCTCGGCGCGATTCTGCTTCACAACGACGCATTCAACCTCGCCGCCGAGGTGATCGACGCCGGCGATTTCTACCGCGACGCGCACCGCCGGATCTTCGACAAGATGGTCCGCCTCAGCGAGCGCGGCGACGCCATCGATCTGGTGACGCTCAAGGAAGAGCTCGGGCGCGCCAACGAGCTCGACGAAGTCGGCGGCCCGGCCTACATCACCGCGCTGGTCGACGGCGTGCCGCGCTACACCAACGTCGAGCACTACGCGAAGATCATCAAGGAGAAGGCCACCCTCCGGAACCTGATCTTCTCGGCCAACAAGATCCTGGCGACCGCCTACGCCGGCGAGGAGGAAGCCGACCTGATCCTCGATCAGGCCGAGCACGCGATCTTCGCCATCGCCGACGACAAGGTGCGCGACGGCTTCGTCTCGCTGCGCGACCTGGCGCAGGGCAGCCTCGACACCATCGAGAAGCTGCACTCGCGCAAGGAGCTGGTCACCGGCGTCCCGACCGGCTTCACCGATCTCGACGAGCTGACCTCCGGCCTGCAGCCGTCGGACCTGGTGATCATCGCCGCCCGGCCGTCGATGGGGAAGACCAGCCTGGTGCTGAACATCGCCCAGCATGTCGGCACCCGGACCGACCTGACCGTCGGCATCTTCAGCCTCGAGATGTCGAAGGAGCAGCTGTTCCTGCGCATGCTCACCGGCGAGGCGCGCATCGACGCGCACCGGCTGCGCGGCGGCTTCCTCGGCGAGCGCGACTGGGGCCGGCTGTCGCAGGCGATCGGGACGCTCAGCGAGGCCAAGATCTTCATCGACGACACGCCCGCGATCGGCGTCCTCGAGATGCGCGCCAAGTGCCGGCGGCTCGCCGCCGAGCACGGCCTGCACCTGGTGATCATCGACTACGTTCAGCTGATGCAGGCGCGCGGCCGGTTCGAGAACCGCACCCTGGAGCTCGGATCGATCTCGCGCTCGCTGAAGGGCCTGGCCAAGGAGCTGCGCGTCCCGGTCGTGCTGCTGTCGCAGTTGAGCCGCGCCCCCGAATCGCGATCCGACCACCGCCCGCAGCTGTCGGACCTGCGCGAATCGGGCGCCCTCGAGCAGGACGCCGACGTCGTCGCCTTCATCTACCGCGAGGACATGTACGCCGACAAGAGCCAGCCGCCGACCGACGCGCAGGGCGTCGCCGAGGTGATCGTGGCGAAGCAGCGCAACGGCCCCACCGGCGTAGTGAAGCTCGCCTTCATCCGCGAATTCACCCGCTTCGAAAACCTGGCGGCGGGGGGCTGACGCTGGCAGTTGGTGAACTGACGCTGGCAGTTGGTGAATTGGGGAATTGGTGAATTAAAGAATTGTGCACTGGTGATTGTTTAATTCGGTCCATTCTTTAATTCACCAACGCCTCCAATTCTCCAATTCTCGAACTGTATGATCGCACCCTGATGGTTCGGCCTACCGTCGCCCGCGTTGATCTCGCCGCGCTCCAAGCCAACTATCGAAGCCTCGTCGAATACCTGTCGAACTCCCCGCGCCCGCCCGGCGTGATCGCGGTCGTCAAGGCGAACGCCTACGGCCACGGCGCGGGGCAGGTCGCGCGCGCGCTCGAGGAGGCGGGGGCCGATCTGCTCGCGTGCGCCGACATCGAAGAGGGGATGGCGCTGCGCGCCGCCGGCGTGCGCGCCGAGATTCTCGTCTTCGGCGCCCTCAGCGTCAGCGATCTCGACGGCCTGTTCGACGGCAACCTCACGCCAACCATCTCGACCCCGGGTGCGGCCACCGCCGTGCAGGCGGCCGCCGAGCGCTACAAGCGCAGGGTCCGCTTTCACCTGAAGATCGACACCGGCATGAACCGGCTCGGGTTCCGGTTCGACAACCTGCGGCGCACCCTGCCGGCCATGCTGGCGAGTCCCAACCTCGAGCTGGCGGCGGTCTACACCCATTTCGCCACCGCCGACGATCCCGAATCGCCGCTCTTCGACGAGCAGCGCCTGCGCTTCGAGCGGGCGCGCACCGCGGTCGAGGAGATGTATCGCGGCCTCCGCGAAGAGCGTCGCGCGATCGATCGGGCCACCGGCGCCGCGGCTGCGCCGGCTGATCCGCCGACGCCGTACATACACGCGGCGAACAGCGCCGCGCTGCTGCGCGATTCGCGTGTGTGGTACGACCGCGTGCGCCCCGGCATCCTGCTCTACGGCATCGTGCCGCCGCCGCTTGCGTCGACGCTGACGCTGACGCCGATCATGACGCTCGAGAGCCGCATCGTCGCCGTCAAGGGGCTGCGGCCGGGAGAGGGCGTCGGCTACGGAGTGAAGTTCACGACCGATCGCCCGGCAAGCATCGCGATCGTCCCCGCCGGGTACGCCGACGGCCTCGATCTGCGCCTCGCCGGACGCGGTGCGGTCCTGATTCGCGGCCGCCGCGCGCCGGTAGTCGGCTCGGTGTGCATGGACATGCTGATGGCCGACGTCACCGGCCTCGACGTCTCGCCCGGCGATGACGTGGTGATCATCGGCTCGCAGGGCGCCGATCACATCGACGTGCGGGAGATGGCTGCACAAATAGGAACCATCCCTTACGAGATCCTGTCGCGGATCGGATCTAGGATCGAGCGCGTATACGCGTAGCGCGGGAATATGGCGAAGCGTCCTTCCACCGTCTTCGTGTGCCAGGAGTGCGGCGCGCAATCGGCCAAATGGCTCGGCCGCTGTGCCGACTGCGGCGCCTGGAACTCGCTGGTCGAGGAGCGCGCGCCAGAGCCGGCCAACGGCGCTGCGGGCGCGCCGCATCGCTACGCCATGGCGGGCGCGGCGGGCGGCGCGCGTCTCTACGCCGAGATCGAGATCGCGCAGCACCCGCGGATGTCCACCGGGATCGACGAGTTCGATCGCGTGCTCGGCGGCGGCGTGGTGCCGGGCTCGCTCGTGCTGCTCGGCGGCGAGCCCGGAATCGGCAAGTCGACGCTGCTGCTGCAGGCGGCCGCGTCGATGGCGAAGAGCGCGGGCACGGTGCTCTACAGCTCGGGCGAGGAATCCGAGCACCAGATCAAATCGCGAGGCGAACGGCTCGCCGTCGGTCACGCGCCGCTGTATCTGCTCGCGGAGACCTGTCTCGAGCGCATCCTCGAGGAGATCGCACGCATCAAGCCGGCGCTCGTCATCGTCGACTCGGTGCAGACGCTGTTCTCGCTGAAATTCCAGTCCGCGCCCGGCAGCATCGGCCAGGTGCGCGAGGCGGCGACGCAGCTGCTCTTCACCGCGAAAGGGCAGAACATCCCGATCTTCCTGGTCGGCCACGTGACGAAGGACGGCAGCCTCGCCGGGCCCAAAGCGCTCGAGCACGTCGTCGACACCGTGCTGTATTTCGAAGGCGAGCGCCATCATTCGCATCGCGTCGTCCGCGCCGTGAAGAACCGGTTCGGTGCGGCGAGCGAGCTGGGAGTGTTCGAGATGACCTCCGCCGGCCTTCGCCCCGTGGCGAACCCGTCGAAGATGTTTCTCGCAGAGCGCCCGGTCGACGCGCCGGGCTCCGCGGTTCTCTGCTCGGTCGAGGGATCGCGGCCGATTCTGGTCGAAGTGCAGGCGCTCATCAGCTCGACGAGCTACGGCAACGCGCGGCGCATGGCCAGCGGCATCGATCAGGCGCGGCTCTCGCTCCTGCTGGCGGTGCTCGAGAAGCGTGCCGGCCTCAACCTGATTGGCGACGATGTGTTCGTCAACGTGGCGGGCGGGATGACGGTCGACGAGCCGGCATCCGACCTGAGCGTGCTCGCGGCGATCGCATCGAGCGTCCGGAATCGGGCGATTCCGGCGACCACGGCGATGTTCGGGGAAGTGGGGCTCGCCGGCGAGGTGCGCGGTGTCACTCAGGCGGCGCTGCGACTGCGCGAGGCGGCGCAAATGGGATTCCGGCGCTGCATCCTGCCCGAGGCGAACATCGACCCCGATTTGCGCGCAAAAACGTCACAGATCGCGGGCACGGACGGCATCGATCTCGAGCTGCTCGGGGTCAGGACGGTCGGCGAGGCGCTCGACGCCCTCCTGTAGTGAAAGACAACTGAGGTTTGCGTTTGTCTTTGATTGTCTTTGTTACGGCGCGGTGATATGGTTGGCCCTCCTGCGCTGATGCCGCCAAGCGCTCGATTTCATACCGTGTTATCCGGCGGTGACCGTACTCCGACGGGGTCCTTCATGGCTTGGTTTGCGTTCGCACGGTGCCTGTTCGTCGCCGCGGTAGCCTATGCCGCCGCCATCCTTCAGCCGCTGCCAGTCGGTGTTGCCGCCAACGTCGGGTTCGCCCTCGGTCTGGCGGGGCTGGTCGTTTTCTTCGAGTTCTGCCTGCGCGCCACCGCGATTTCCAGAGTCATCGGGGCGCTGATCGGGTGCGGCATCGGCCTCGCCATCGCCCACGCGATCGGCACGGGGCTCTTCTGGGCCGACAGCGGCGACCGGAAGGTCGAGTTCCTCCATAGCTTTACGCTGATTGTCCTGCCGTACCTCGGCCTGGTTCTCGGCGGCAAGCACGGGGAATGGCTCGAGCCGGCGCGGCTGATGACCCTGTTCCGCAACACCGCCCCGCAGCGGCGCTACAAGATTCTCGACACCAGCGTCATCATCGACGGCCGCATCGCCGACGTCTGCGAGACCGGCTTCGTCGACGGCACGCTCGTCATCCCGCAGTTCGTGCTGAAAGAGCTGCAGCTGGTGGCCGACTCCGCCGACTCGATGAAGCGCAACCGCGGCCGGCGCGGCCTCGACATCCTGCAGAAGATTCAGAAGATGGCCGGCGTCGAGGTCTCGATCTCGGATCTCGACTTCCCCGACGTGCGCGAGGTCGATCTGAAACTGATCGAGCTGGCACGCGCGCTCCAGGGAAAGATCGTCACCAACGACTTCAACCTGAACAAGGTTGCGCAGCTGCGCGGCGTCGACGTCCTCAACGTCAACGAGCTGGCCAACTCGCTCAAGCCGGTGGTGCTGCCGGGCGAGGTGATGAAGGTCTTCATCCTCAAGGAAGGCAAGGAATACAACCAGGGCGTCGCGTATCTCGACGACGGCACGATGGTCGTGGTCGACAACGCGCGCAAGATGATCAGCCGCACCATCGACATCGTCGTCACCAGCGTGCTGCAGACAACGGCGGGGAAGATGATCTTCGGCCGATACGTCGAGGCCGCGACAGCCAACGGCGCGACCGCGCCGGCTCCGGCTCCGGCTCCGGCGCCGGCCCCGGCGCCAGTCACCGAGCGCGTGGAGCGTTCAGAGCGGACAGAGCGCGTGCGCACGGCCACCGCGCCGCCCACGGTCCAGACGCAGACGTAATTAGGAATTCAGGGGAATTAGGAATTACGAATTCGAGCAACTAAACGGGGGTCGTTCGCGAATTCTGATCCTAAGTCCCAGTTCGGGCGACGAATTCCCAATTCCTAATTCTTTTAATTCCTAATTCCACCTGTGCCACCGTTTCACTGGTGGCGGACGGTCTTCTACCTGATCCCCGCCATCACGCTCTACACCATCGTCCTCGGCGCGGCGTCGATTGCGTCCAGCCTCTTCGATCGCCGCGGCTACTTCGCGCACGCGTGCGCGCGCACCTGGTCGTGGCTGATTCTGAAGACGACCGGCGTCCATGTGCGGGTGGAAGGCCTCGATCGCATCACGCCGGGTACGACCTACGTGTTCGTCTCCAACCACCAGAGCATCTACGACACGCCCGTGGTGTTCGCGTCGCTGCCCTATCAACTGCGCATCATCGCCAAGGAATCGCTCGCGCGGTTTCCAGTGCTCGGCTGGCACCTGCGGCGCGGCGGGCATCTCTTCGTCGATCGCCGCCACCCCGATCGCGCCGGCATCCTGCGCCGGTGGCGCGCGCTGGTCTCTGAGGGCCTGTCGCTCATCATCTACGCTGAAGGGTCGCGCAGCCCGGACGGTCGCGTGCGGCGCTTCAAGGGCGGGAGCTTCCTGCTCGCCATCGAGGCGGGCCTGCCGATCGTGCCGGTTGCGGTGATCGGGACGCGGCAGGTGATGCCGAAAGGGCGCCTGCGCACCGAGCCGGCCGAGGTCACCCTGATCGTCCACGACCCGATCGCCCCGCCGCCGATCGCCTCGCCGACGCCGCGCGACGCCAAGGCGCTGGCCGACCGCGTCCACGCGATCATCGCCGCCGCCGTCGACGCGCGGCAGCCGGCCGGCGTCTGACGCGAACGCGGCCTGTATAATCAAGGTTTGTTCACACGATGCACGTGACAGCCATCATCGCGGCCGGCGGACGCGGCGAGCGTTTTGGCGGCGCCCGGCCGAAGCAGCTGCTGGAGGTCTGCGGCCGCCCCATCCTCGAGCGCAGCGTCGATGCCTTTCTGCGCCATCCCTCGGTCGATGCGGTGGTCGTTGCGCTGCCGCCGTCGCTGGTCGACGACCCGCCGGGATATCTGCGGCCGCGATCGGAAGGGGCCGGAAAGCCCCTGCGCATTGTCGCCGGCGGCGAGCGCCGTCAGGACTCGGTTGCCAACGCGTTCCGCGCCATCGACGCCGCGAGCGACATCGTCGTCGTGCACGACGCGGCGCGTCCCTTCGTCAGCAGCGATCTGATTGCCCGCACGATTGCCGCGGCGGCGGAGTCGGGCGCGGCAGTGGCGGCGCTGGCGGCGCGCGACACCGTCAAGCGGTCGGGCGCCGGGGCGGGCGCCGGCCGAATGGTCGGCGAAACGCTGCCGCGCGAGACGATCTTCCTCGCGCAGACGCCGCAGGCCTTCCGGCGCGGCGTGCTGGAGCGGGCGCTGGCGTCTGCCGCCGGCGATTCGGCCGACGCCACCGACGAGGCGACGCTGGTCGAGCGCGGCGGGCATGACGTCCGCATCGTCGAAGGCGAGGCCTCGAACATCAAGATCACCGTGGCCGGCGATCTGCCGGTCGCCGAAGCGATCGCCGAGACATTGCGGATTGCGGATTGCGGAATGCGGAATGATTGGGGATTGGAGGAATCCGCAATCCGCAATCCGCAATCCGCAATGTCGCTGCCGGTACGCACTGGCCGCGCAGGAACCGGCTACGACCTGCACCGTCTGGTCGCCGGCCGGCCGCTGGTGCTGGGCGGCGTGACGATTCCTTCCGAGCGCGGCGCGCTCGGACATTCCGACGCCGACGTCGTCTGTCATGCGATCACCGACGCCATCCTCGGGGGCGCCTGCCTCGGCGACATCGGGCGTCACTTTCCCGATTCGGATCCGGCGTGGAAGGATGCGTCGAGCCTGGATCTGCTGAAGCGGGCGGTCGCGCTGGCTGCCGCCCAGGGCTATGAGGTCGGAAACGTGGATGTCACCGTGATCCTCGAGACGCCGAAGATCCGCGGCTACGTGGACGCGATGCGCACGGAGGTCGCCGGCGCGATCGGCATCGACGTGTCGCGCGTCAGCATCAAGGGCAAGACGAACGAAGGCGTGGACGCGATCGGGCGCGGCGAGGCGATTGCGGCGCATGCCATCGCGCTCGTCCGCGCACGAGGCGACAAGCGGTGAGCGCGCCGGTTCGCGTCCGTTTCGCGCCCAGCCCGACCGGGCAGCTTCACGTCGGCAACGCCCGCACCGCGCTCTTCAACTGGCTGCTCGCCCGCGGATCGGGCGGCACCTTCATCCTCCGCATCGAGGACACCGACACCGAGCGCTCGACCCGCGACTCCGAATCGGCGATTCTGCGCGACCTGCGCTGGCTCGGCCTCGACTGGGACGAAGGGCCCGACAGCGGCGGCGCGCGCGGCCCGTACCGGCAGTCGGAGCGGCTGCACCTCTATCAGTCGTACGCGAAGGAGCTGGTCGGCGCCGACGCAGCGTATTACTGCTTCTGCTCGACGACGCAGCTCGAGACCGAACGGCAGGAGGCGGTCGCCGCCGGGCGGCCGGCGCGGTACGCGGGCACCTGCCGCCGGTTGTCGCGCGATCAGGCGGCGCAGCGGATTGCCGCCGGCGAGCGCCCCGCCATTCGCTTCCGTGTTCCGGAAGCGCGCGACGTCGTCTTCAACGACGTGGTTCGCGGCGACGTCCGGTTCCATACCGACGTCATCGGCGATCCGGTGATCGTACGCGCCGACGGCCACCCGGCCTACAACTTCGCGGTGGTGATCGACGACGCGCTGATGGAGATCACGCACGTGATTCGCGGCGAGGATCACATCTCCAACACGCCGCGGCAGATTCTGCTCTACGAGGCGCTGGGGTTCACGCCGCCGGTGTTCGCCCACCTCGCGCTGGTGATGGGGCCCGATCACAGCCCGCTGTCCAAGCGTCACGGCGCGACCTCGGTGGCGGAGTTCCGCTCGAAGGGATACCTGCCGGAGGCGCTGGTCAACTACCTCGCGCTCATCGGCTGGTCGCCCGGCAACGACGACGAGCTGCTGCCGATCGACGAGCTGGCGAAACGCTTCACGCTCGAACATGTCGGCCACAGCGCCGGGATGTTCGACGAGGAGAAGCTGGCGTGGGTGAACCGCCACTATCTCAAGCAGGCCGATCCGATGCGCCTGGCGGAGCTGTCGCTGCCGTACTTCCAGGCGGCACGCCCGGAGATGGCGCCCGATCGCACGGGCGTCGAGTTCCTCGCGTCGACGATGCCGATGGTCAGCGCTTCGGTGGATCGGCTCAACCAGGTGCCGGCGCGGCTGGCGTTCCTCTTCGACTACGACGCCGAGACGGTGTTGCGCGATCCACACCTGCTCGAGGAAATGCGCAGCGGCGCCGCGCGATCGGTGGTGACGGCGCTGGCCGAGGTGCTGGCCGAGTCGCCCCGCCTCGACCGCGAGCGGTTTCGTGCGGTTGCGAACAAGGTGAAGGCGCGGTGCGAGCAGAAGGGGAGGGCGCTCTTTCACCCGATCCGCGTCGTGCTGACGGGGCGCGCCGAAGGGCCGGAGCTCGACCTCGCGGTGCCGGCGATCGATCGTGGCGCCGATCTGCCGGCGTCGGCCGGCATCCCCGCGACGACCGGCAACCGCGAGCGGGCGGCGGCCTTCGTCCGCGCGCTCGATGCGCTGATTCCGAACCCGTAACGGTCGCGGTAATGCCTGACCCCTATTCACTAATCCCTGCTAGTCCCTAGTCCCTGATCCCTATTCCCTATTCCCTGGACGTGCGCATCTACGGCATCAATCCCGTCCTCGAAGCGCTGCGCGCACGCAGGGTCACTTCCCTCCGCGTGTCGCCGCGCGCCGACGAGCGCCTGACGACGCTGGTGCGACTGGCGGAGGAGCAGGAGGTGCCGGTGCGCCGGGTCACTGCCGACGAGCTCGACCGGCTCGCGGGCGGCGCCGGCCATCGCCATCAAGGCGTCCTGGCCGAGGTCGAGGAGGCCGAGCGCTTCAGCGTCGAGGATCTGGTCGCCGCCGCCAAAGGTCCGGCGCTCATCGTCGTACTGGACGGCATCGAGGATCCCCACAACGTCGGGGCGATTCTGCGGACCGCGGATGCGGCGGGCGCGAGCGGCGTGGTGCGGCAGTCGCGGCACGCGGCGCGGCTGGACGGCGCCGCGGCCAAGGCCTCGGCCGGCGCGGTGTCGCACGTCAAGGTCGCCGAGGTGGTGAACGTCGCCCGCGCGCTCGAGGATCTGAAACAGGCGGGGGTCTGGACGGTTGGCCTGGTGGGCGGGGCGGAGAAACCGTACGACGAGGTCGATTGGACGCTGCCGTCGGCGGTCGTGGTCGGGGCCGAGGGGACGGGGCTGCGGCGTCTGGTGCGGGAGCGGTGCGACTGGCAGGTCTCGATCCCGATGGCGGGGCATGTCGAGAGCCTGAACGTGTCGGTGGCGGCCGGAATTGCCCTGTTCGAGGCCGTTCG
>Ga0207428_10003947_pt1 | contig 14227 bp, 9 predicted proteins | sample RhiMethybrSRZTD1_FD_187600 | JGI IMG/M metagenome (GOLD analysis project Ga0207428, IMG submission 187600) | Populus rhizosphere microbial communities from Tennessee, USA - Rhizosphere MetaG P. TD hybrid SRZTD1 (SPAdes) (version 3) | ecosystem: Host-associated > Plants > Roots > Rhizosphere >... | reverse complement strand
CGGATTTCGAGCGCCGACGCCTTGCCGTCGGGAACATAAGCAGGCTGCATCCCGGTGTCAATCATGAACACCTGATTGGTGAACCTCGAGCCGATGCGGCCTTTCGGCTGGACGGTGTGCGCGATGACCATCGCGCGCGCTTTTTGCGCGGCGAGGATTTCAGTCACCTGCGGCGCGAACGTATCCGGCTCCTGTGCCAGCCCGCGATACCAGAGCGGACCGTCCTCACGCGCGGTCAGGCTGGTCAACGGCGCTTCGCGCGTCTTGTCCAGCTCGGGACCCAGCTCGCGTCGAACGGTCTCGTTGATGACACTGCACGTCATCGTCGACACCGCCGGACTGATTCCCCCGTGCAGGAACACGATGCCGTTGATGCGCACGACGGCATTCTGGGATCGGAGGCGCATTCCGTACTCGCCCTTCGGACCGAAAGCGCGAATCATTTCGATCAGCCCCGGCACGAGCTCCTTCTCGAGCCGCTCCCGATCCTCTTTGGGCGCCTGCTCGATGAAGTTCTTGCGCAGGTCCGCGGACTGGCCGTCGACGAACGCGGTGTACTCGCCCGGCACGACGTACCGCATGTCGGCCATGAGTCGCATCGCCTCGTGATTGCCGAGCAGCGCGTGGACGCGGCCGCCGGCGCCGGCGGCGTCGCGCTCGAGCTTCTTCAGAAGGTCCATCGCCTTGCGCGAGTCCGGTCCTCGATCGAGGACGTCGCCGAGCTGAACGAGATGCGTTTTGGCGCCGGTCCAGCGCAGGCGTTTGTCGATCACGCCGGCCGTCGTCAGGATCTCGACGAAGCGATCGTAGGCGCCGTGCACGTCGCCGACCGCGACGATGCGATCGACGCCGTCGAATTCGCACTGGTCGTCGGCGGCCGGGGCGGCGGCCAGGACGCCCAGCGTGATACTGAATAGCAGTAAGAAGCGTTTCATGGAGTGATTTCGGACGTGCACATCCTAGCAAGGAACTGACGCGGGCATTGGTAATTGGTAATTGGTAATGGGTAATGTAGGGCCAAGAGCCCGATGTTTCTGCGCAATTTCACAATAAAGCACCATGTTTTTTTCCCAATTACGCAATTACCAATTACCCGTTACCAATACCCGCCGGCCGCCCGGCCGGTTGGTGGACGTCGGCGGATTCCGGCTTCATGCGCAAGCCGCCGGCGAGGGCCAGCCCGTCGTCGTCTTCGACGCCGCGCTGGCCGGTTCGTCCGTGAGCTGGACGTTCGTGCAACCGGCGGTTGCCAGGTTTGCCCGGACGTTCGCGTACGATCGCGCGGGGTTCGGCTGGAGCGAGGCGGGTCCGATGCCGCGGACCGCGGGCCGAATTGCCGACGAGCTGCGCGCCCTTCTCGAGCGCGCGGGCGAACCGCCGCCATACCTGCTGGTCGGCCATTCGTTCGGCGGTCTCGTCATGCGCATCTTCGCGTCGCGCTACCGCGCGGACACGGCGGCGCTGCTGCTCGTTGACCCGGCGCATCCCGAGGACTGGGTCAAGCCTGCCCCGAAGGAGCAGGTCCGGATCGATCGCGGCGTCCGCCTGTGCCGTCAGGGTGCCTGGGCAGCCCGATCGGGCATCGCACGGGTCGTGTCCGCCCTCGTCGGCGCGGGCGCGATCGGCTCGGCGCAGGCGCTCGTGCGTCTCGTGTCGCGAGGAGGTCTGGCTGCAACCACCGACATCGACTGGCTGCTTTCGCCGCTCTTCAAGCTTCCGCCCGACGCGCGGCGGACGCTGCGGTGGTTCTGGACGCAGCGCAGGTTCTACGACGCGCTCGGGAGTCAGATTGAATTCATGCCCACGAGCGCCGCGGAGACGCTCGCCGCCGGCGTGGACCAATATTTTCATTTGCCGCTCGTCACGATCTCCTCGACCGACCCGGGCGACCATCGTGTGCGGCAGCAGAATGCGCTCGCCGCGCGCTCGACGCTCGGACGCCACCTCATGGCGACCAACAGCAGCCACTGGATTCCGCTCGACCAGCCCGAGCTGGTCGTCGCGGTGATTCGCGATCTGCACGCGGCGGCGCGCGGCGGGAATGTAGACTTCGAACTCGAACGCTTGCCAAGAGCCAAAAGCTCACATGAAGGACATGAAGGGGAATGAAGGACATGAAGAAAACAAAAGACATACAAATTGGCTTTTCTTCATGACCTTCATGATCTTCATGTCCTTCATGTGTGCTTGTCGTTCTTGGCGAGCGATTCGTGCCGAGCTCAGATCTACTTCCCGGGGAGGGCAGCTAAGAGTTTGGCTGCCTGCTCCCCGTACGGCGAGCTCTTTGGAATCGCGTTGAGGAGATCGCGGGCGTCAGGGACGCGGCCCTGCGCGAGCCGGCAGACCGCCAGGAAGTACCGCGCGGCGTGAAGATTGCCGTCGAGGCGCAGGCTGGCCTCGAGCGATCGCGCCGCCTCGTTTGCGTCCTGGTTCATCAAGTGGAACTTGCCGGCATCAAGGAGCACGCCGGGATCATCGGCGAGCAGCGTCGCGCGCGTCAGGTAATCGCGCCTGGCCTGGTCAAATCGCGGCGTCACCTCCGGCGGCATTGTCGTGACGCGCAGGTTGACGAGCGAGAGCATCGCGCCGATCCGCACGATGCGCGTCGTGTCGGAGAGCGCCGCGATCAAGGCGGGTGCGACCGAGTCGGCCGCGAACCTGGGTTCCCCGAGCCCGAGCACGGCGGTCGCGCGAATGATCGGCTGATCGCTCGCGGCCGCTGCGACGAGGGCCGCGCGAACGTTCGGCGCCGGAAAGAATCGCAGGTATCCGACGGCGTTGGCGCGCGCGATCGGCGGCTGCCGTGAATCGGCGGCGAGCGCCAGCAACGACTCGACGGCGTTTGGGTCGCGCCGCCGTGCCGCGCTGAACGCCGCCGCCCGCTCGACCAGTCGCTGCCGCCGCCCGTTCGGGTACCACCGTTCGAGCGCCTTCACCGCCCACGCCGCGTCTCTGTCCTGGTGGCATTCGGTGCAGGCGTTGGGGATGTCGTATCGAACAGTGTTCTCCGGCGCCGGCACGCTGATCGTGTGATCCGGCATTCGCGTCCGCAGGCTGACGACCGTCGCCGGCATGTGGCAGGCAATGCAGGAGCTGCCCTCGCTGCCGGACGCGTGCCGCGTGTGAGCGGGGAGGTCGCGTCCGATCGCCTCGTGACAGCGCGTACACAGGTCGTTGTTCGCGCGCGCGAGCGCCGGCGTCCGATCGATGTCCGGCTCGTGCGGATCGGCGTGGCAGCTCATGCACGTCGCACCGCCCTTCACGAAACAGCCGCTCTGCCAGAATCCGATCGCATCGTTCGAGAACCGGCGTGGCCGTCCGTCCACCCAGTACGCCGGATCGCGATCGCTCTTCTGCCCGTACTCGAGGACCGGCATGAAGTGATCGAAGTAGTCGGCGCCGGCTGTGAATCCGGGAACCGTCACGTCGCGCAGCGAATGGCACTGCGCGCAGACCATCGTCGATCGCTCCGCCGTGAGACGTGTGGGCACGATGATCGCCGCGGGCCCCGCGGTTGGCGAGACCGGCGCGTACCGAGCGACGTGCGCGGCGCCGGGACCGTGACACCGTTCGCAGTTGGTCCCGAAGTCCGTCCACGTGGTGTCGTAGCGCAATCGGGCCGGATCGAACCCCTTCACTTCCGCCGACACGTGGCAGCCAAAGCAGTTGCTGTTCCACACCTGGACGGGATTTCGCGTCGCCTCGTCGGGATTGACGATGTCGAGATTGTGGAACCACTCGCGTTTCGCGACATCCCAGGTGGGCGGAAGGACGACAATCCGCCCGTCGGCAAGCGTCGTCAGGTAGTGCTGCACGCGGCGGCTGCCGAGCGTGTAGTCGATCCGCAGCGTTGCTTCGCGCGCGGTTGGAAATGGACCACGGATGACGTAGCGATCGCCGCTGCGTTCCAGATTGAACTTCGTGCCGCGCAGGGTGACGGCACTTCGCGAGAAATCGCCTAGCACGGTCTCCGGTGTGGCCGGCTGCAGCATCTTCGAATGCCGGCCTCCGGCCCATTTGCGGTGAATGCCTTCATGACACTCGCCGCACTTCGCCGCGCCAACGAACCCTTCCTGGCTTCCTGGCTTCCCGACTTCCTGGCTTTCAGGCTTTCCAACTTTCGAGCTTTCAGGCTTTCCGGCTTGTAGCCCGAACGCACCCATCCAGGCTGCCAGCGGCAGGACGACACACACGATCCGCAGAGCTCTTCGCACCTGCATTCACGCACTAAACGGGAGTGTGCGGGCGAGTCTAGCACCAAGCTCGTCCGAAGCCGGACGATCTCACGTCAACACTGTCTCGCTCGTCCGAATCTCGTTGCATCGTGACCGGTTTGGGACTACGTTACCGGTACTCATACCCAGAATAGCGCTCTGTTTCTACTTAGGCACCACCCGCCTTCGGACACGTGTCCGGCGGCGGATGGCTCATTTGGCACGAGGAGGAGGAGAAACATGAGGAGGTATGGTGTATCCATCGTCCTAATGTTGCTCGTCGCGGTGCCGGCGTGGGCACAAACGACGGGAAGCATCACCGGGACGGTCACCGACAACACCGGCGCGATTCTGCCGGGCGTGACGGTGACGGCAACGAGTCCGGCGCTGATGGGAACCCAGACATCAGTGACGAACGAGAACGGGCAGTATCGATTTCCATCACTCCCACCTGGCGAGTACAAACTGAAGTATCAATTGACCGGATTCGGTGCGGTCAATCGAGAAGGCATCATCGTCGGCATTGGATTCAACGCGGCCGTCAACGTCCAGTTGGCCGTCGCGAACGTGAGCGAGACGATCACGGTCTCCGGTGAATCGCCGGTCGTCGACACGAAGAACACCAACATTCAGACCAACGTCACCCAGGAAATGCTCAATTCGATCCCGAACGCACGGGACATCTGGACGGTCATCGGCCAGTCGCCCGGGATGATGGTGTCGAACTTCGATGTCGGTGGCTCGCGCGCGGGCACGCAGACCGGGTTCTCGGCCTTCGGCTTTTCGGACCAGGTCCGCATTCAGGTCGATGGTGTGAACACCACGGAAGGCACGGGGGGTGCAGGCTTCTACTATGACTACGGGTCGTTTGCCGAGATCCAGCTCGGGACCGACGGCAACGACGCCCAGGCCGCCACGCCCGGCGTCCAGCTCAATGCCATCATCAAGTCGGGTGGCAACAAGCTCAAGGGCAACTTTCACTACGACTATGAGAACGAAAACCTCCAGTCGAAGAACATCACGCCCGAGCTTCAGCAGAAGGGCGCCGGCGAGGGCACGCGGATCCTTCTCTATCGCGACCCGAACTTCGACATCGGCGGGCCGATCAAGCGCGACAAGTTCTGGTACTACGGGTCGATCCGCGATCAGCGCACCGGAACGACCGTGAGCGGCTTTCCGGTCGAGGCGCCGAGCAACTTCTTCTTCGAAACCCGCCTGACGAACTGGACGTACAAGCTCAACTACCAGCTGAGCCCCAACAACAAGATTGGCCATTACATCCAGTACGGCCGGAAATTCCAGCCGAGTCGCGGCGCCAGCGCGTCGAACTACCTGGATTCCCGGCAGCGGCAGGACAGCTGGTCGTGGGCGCTCAACGTCGACTGGAACAGTGTCGTCAGCGACAAGTTCTTCTTCACGACGCGCTACGCCAACTTCGGGTACGACTGGCCGGACTACGCCTACAACACGGTGGGCGAGTTCGAAGGCGATCCGACATCCCGGCTGCACGCGCCATTCACCTCGACCCTGACCGGCATCCGGCAGCGGATGACGGACACGCCGTACGGCAACACGGCCGGCGGCTTCAACCCGCGCGAGACCAACCGCGACCGGAATCAGTTCGACTGGACCGGGACGTACTTCAAGGACAGTTTCGTCGGGGGTGATCACGCGCTGAAGTTCGGCGTGGTGAGCGAATGGGAATCGCTGGAGAACATCGACTTCGGTTTCCTCGACAACGTCAGCCTCACCTTCAACAGCGACCAGGGTCGGCCGGAGTTCTCGGTTCCGCAGCGGGTCACGATCCGCAACACACCGCGCCGCGCGGTGAACTCGTCGTGGCATCACGGCGCGTTCCTGAACGACCAGTTGTCGTTCGGCCATGGGTTGACGGCGAACATCGGCGTTCGCTGGGACTATTACTCGTCCTACTACCCCAACCAGAGTATCTGGGACGGCCCGTATCGCGACTTCTTCTACGGCGGCGCGCCGCTGCCGAATGGATTCTCGATTCCGGCGACGACGTTTGCCGGCTCGTTCGCGATTCCGTCCGCGGGCGGGTTCCAGCAGTTCTCCTCGGTCGCGCCGCGCGTCGGCCTCGCCTGGGATATTACGGGCAAGGGCCGCACGGTCGCCAAAGTCAACTGGGGACGCTTCTACCAGAACACCGGCACGGCGTCGGATGCGGTGAACCCCAATCAGAGCATCACCTACCAGTTCAACTGGAGCGACCTCGATGGCGATCGGCAGTTCGATCTGCTGCTGCCGGACGGCCGGACCGAGCTCGGTACGTTCAGAAGCAGCTCGGGCGGCACGACCCAGCTCATCGATCCGAACATCAAACACCCGTACACCGACAGCACCAGCGTGTGGCTCGAGCACGAGCTGTTCCCGGACATCGGCGTCCGCGTGGGCTACACGTTCCGGAAGGACCACAACATCTCCGACGCCGTGGAACTGCAGCGGCTGGGGTCGCTCTACACCAGCCAGGTGACTGCGCCGGATCCGGGTGTCGACGGCACCGTCGGGAACAGCGATGACGGGCCGGCCATCGTCGTCTACGACATTCCGACCGGCGTCACGATTCCGGCGAGCCGCACCGAAACGCGAACCGTGCCCAGCGAGTTCCAGATCGATCGCGCAGTCGACCTGACGGTGACGAGACGGCTGTCGCATAAGTGGTCAGTGCTCGTGAACTACCTGTACAACTGGGACCACGATCGCGGGCTCGTGCAGAACCCGAACCAGGAGCGCTTCAACGAACGGACGATCACGGCATGGGCGTTCAGGGTCGTCGGCAGTTATCACGCGCCGTACGGCTTTGTCGTGTCCCCGGTGCTCCGGCACCAGGCTGGCGATGCGCTGTCGCGCAATGTGTCGGTGACGAGCGGGATTGACGAGAACGGTGTCCAGCGCGACGTGCGCGTCGGCACGATCACCTACCAGGCCGAAGGGCCGAGTTCCTATCGTGAGGACAACATCACGATCGTCGACATGCGAGTCGAGAAGCGGTTCACCCTCAACGGTCGCATGAGCGGACACGTGCTCGGTCTGTTCTTCGACGGGTACAATCTGACGAACTCGAACGCGTCCCAGAGCGCCGACAGCACAGTCGGCCGGCGCAATGTGACCGTCGACGGGGTTGTCTACAACTATCAGCGGTTCCTGCGTCCGACAGGTCTCCTGCCGGCGCGCGTGTTCCGTTTCGGGATCAACTACAACTTCTGACATGGACTGCTAGCCCAGTGCCACCGGGAGGCAGGAGCCGTCCGGCTCCTGCCTCCGCACGTTCCTGCCGCACCCGCCCTCCTTTCTGCAATACTCTCGCGATGACCAGTCCGGTGGATGTCACGGTGGAAATCGAGATCGGCGCCGCCCCGGCGGACGTGGCCGCGGTGATGTTCGATCCGCAGCGGGAACCGCAGTGGATGAAGGCGGTCCAGGACGTCGAGTTGATCGACGCCGCGCTCGCGCCCGGGGCCCGCGTCCGCCGCCGCGCGTCCTTCTTCGGCAAGGAAATCGGCTGGACGACAGAGGTCGAGCGCGTCCATTTTCCGCATCTCTTGATCCTTCGCGTCACCGAGGGGCCGTTCACGGGAACGATCCGCTACGAGATCCAGCGCGGAGCGGCCGGATCGCACGTCACGATTCAGAACGTCGGACAGCCGACGGGTCTCAACTTCATTCCGGCCGCGATGATCGCCGCGCCGATGCGGACGACGCTGACCGCGGATCTCGAGCGGCTGAAACAACTGGTTGAGTCTGGAGCCGTGTCAATCTGAAAAGCATCGGAGGCCGCGATGTTGACTCGACGAACGTTCCTGCGCACGACGGGCGTGCTCGGCACGGCCGCGCTCACGATCGGCACGAAGACCGTCGAGGACGTCGCCGCGGCGTCGAGGGCGCTCGGGAGCCAATCGCCGGAAGACGTCGCGCGCGACGAAGGGTACTGGCGTGAAGTGCAGCAGGCGTTCGCGCTCGATCGCACGCTGATCAACCTGAACACGGGCCATCACTGCTCGCATCCGCGCGTGGTCGCCGACGCGGTGAAGCGGTACCTCGACATGGAGAACCTGGCGCCCGTGTACTACGCCGGTCTCATGAATCGCAACATCGAATCGGTCCGCCGCGGCCTCGCCGCGGAGTTCGGCTGCGATCCGGAGGAGCTGGCGATCACCCGCAACGCCAGCGAGTCGCTGCAGATTCTGCAAAACGGCATCGATCTCACCAGCGGCGACGAGGTCATCACGACCGAGCAGGACTATCCGCGGATGCTGACGACGTGGGACCAGCGGATGCGCCGCGACAAGATCAAAGTGACCCGGATCCAGTTTCCGGTCCCGACCACGCAGCAGGATCTGTTCGATCGCCTCGAGAAGGCGATCACGCCGCGGACGAAGGTGCTGCACTTCTGCCACATCACCAACCTGACGGGGCAGCTGTTTCCGGTGCAGCAGATTTCGCGGATGGCGCGCGAGCGGGGCATCCGGACGATCGTCGACGGCGCGCACGCCGGCGCGCAGTTTCCGTTCAAGCTGCGCGAGCTCGAGTGCGACTCGTACGGCGTGAGCCTGCACAAGTGGCTGCTCGCGCCGTTCGGCACGGGGATCCTCTTCGTCAAGCGCGATCTGATCCCGAAATTCTGGCCGCTTCAGGCGGCGCCGGCGCGGAGCGACAACGACATCCGCAAGTTCGAGGAGATCGGGACCGCGCCGATCGCGCCGAAGGCCGCCATTGCCGACGCGCTCGCGTTTCACCAGGCGATCGGCGCCGAGCGCAAGGCCGCGCGGCTGTACTACCTCACGATGCGCTGGGCGACGCCGCTCGGCAAGCTCCCGAAGATCCAGATGTTCTCGAGTCTCAAGCCGGGCCAGACCTGGGGTCTCGCCACGGTCGGGATCCAGGGCATGGAGTCGAGCAAGATCTCGTCCTTCCTGTGGGACCGCTACCGGATCATCGTCGCCGCCCTCTCCGGCGGGCAGCCGCCCAACCAGCAGTACGACTACCAGGGCATTCGCGTCACGCCGAACATTTACACGACGGTCCAGGAGATCGACACCTTCGTGACGGCGATGAAAGAGCTGGCGGGCGCTTGACATCATCATGAATACGTGCATGATGATGCTATGCCGTTCCGGCCGGCCGACGAAATCCTGCCGCTGACCCCGCTGTCGTTCGAAATCCTGCTGGCGCTGCTCGAAGGGGAGCGCCACGGGTACGCGATCCTGCAGGCGCTCGAAGGCCGGCTCTCGCCGACGCTGCCGATGCGGACCGGCACGCTGTACCGCGCTCTCAGCCGGCTGCTCGACGAGGGCTTGATCGAGAAATCCGGCCCCGACTCGGACGATGAGCGGCGCAGGTATTACCGGATTACGGCCCGCGGCCGGAAAGTCGCCAAGGCCGAAGCGGAGCGACTTGCCGATCAGGTGGCCGCCGCGCGCGCGCACCGGCTGCTGCCCGAGGATCGGCGGTGACCGTCGCTCGCAACCAATCACGGCCGGCGGCCGGCTGGTCCGTCATCCGGGCTCTGCACCGCCTCGCCGTCCGCGCCTATCCGCCCGCGTTCCGGCGGGACTTCGCATCCGAGCTCGAAGCCGTCTTCGACCAGCGGCTCTCGCGGGCCATGTCGGCGCCGCGTGCCGCCGGTCTCGCGGCGTTCGAAGTCGCCGACGCGATCGGCACGGGCCTGTCGGAGCGGATCCGCGCGGCCGTGACCGCCTGGGCCTGGCCGGGCCGCACGTCCTCCACCTTTTTGAGGAGTCGATCCATGAGCTTCGAATCGCTCGTCGCCGACGTCCGGCTCGGCTTCCGTCAGTTCCGACGCGCGCCGCTCTTCGCGCTGGTGACGGCCGCGACGCTGGCGATCGGCATTGGCGCCAACAGCGCCATCTTCGGCGTCGTCTACTCGGTGCTCCTGCGATCGCTGCCGTACAGCGATCCGTCCGCGCTCGTGATGATCTGGAGCAACAACTCGCGCCAGAGCGAGCCGCGCAACCCGGTCTCGCCGGCGAATTTCGAGGCGTTTCGCGCCGCGCCGTCCCTCGCCTCGGTCGAAGCGATGTACTCGTTCCTGATCCCGGTGCAGATCCGTCTCGGCGAGGACCCCGAGGTCGTCCAGGGCTCCGCCGTGACGCCAGGCATGTTCCAGCTGCTCGGTCAGCCACCGCTGCTTGGCCGCACGCTCCAGCCGGGAGACACCTCGTCCGGGATCGTCCTCGACTACGGCTTCTGGCAGCGGCGATTCGGCGGTGACGCGACCGTCGTCGGCCGGAGGATCAGGGTCGACGGATTCCATGAGCCGGTTGAGATCCTCGGCGTGATGCCGCAGGACTTCGTGTTTCCGTACCGCTCGATGCTCGGCCCGTCTGGGTTCTCGCGCGCGCAGCACGCCGACGTCTGGGTGCCGCTCTCGAGGGATCGTGATCCGCGCCTCGTCGATCAGACCGGCCAGCCGAGCCGCACGGTTCACTACCTCAGCGTCGTCGCGCGGCTGAAGCCCGGGCAGTCGCTCGATCGCGCGACCGCCGATCTGAACACCATTGCCGCCGATCGCGCGCGCCTGTTTCCCGACACGAATGCCGGGTGGGGAATCACGACCAGTTCTCTGCACGAGCAGACGGTCGGCCAGCTGCGGCCCGCGCTGCTCACGCTGCTCGCGGCCGTGGCGGTCGTGCTCATGATCACGTGCCTCAACGTGGCGAACATCCTGCTCGCGCGGTCGACCGGCCGCCGGCGCGACCTGTCGGTGCGATCGGCGCTGGGCGCGTCGGGCGCGCGGCTGATGCAGCAGACAATCGTCGAAAGTCTGATGCTGTCCATCGCCGGGGGTGTCCTCGGCCTTGCGCTGATGGTCGGCGCCACTCAGGCGATCCTAGCGATGGCGCCCGCCAGTCTTCCCAGGCTGAACGAAGTGACGGCGGGTGTTCCGGTTCTGCTTTTCTCGCTGGGGCTCACGCTCGTCACCGGACTGTTGGTCGGTCTGCTGCCCGCGCTCTCGGCGGCGCGATTGCCCGCGCAAGAATCGCTCCGCGAATCGCAGCGAACGACCGCCTCTGTGGCGCGCCAACGCGTGCGGGCCGGGTTCGTCGTGGCGGAGGTCGCGCTCGCGATGACCTTCACGATCGGCGCGGGCCTGCTGTTTCGGAGTTTCGTGTCGGTGCTGGGTGTGGACGCCGGGTTCCAGTCGGACCGTCTGCTGACGCTGCAGATTTCGGTTCCTCCGCGACTCACGAGCCACGCGTCGAGGATGACGTTCTACGACGACTTGGAAGCGCGCCTGCTCTCGCTGCCAGGCGTGACGCGTGTGGGCGGCACGACCCGGCTCCCGCTTGGGAGCACGAACGTGTCGACCTACATCGAGGTCGAAGGCCGCAACGTGCGGCCCGCGGATCGTCCGGAAGTCGAATTCCGCCGCGCTGTGTTCGACTACTTTCGCACGATGGGCATTCCGCTTCTGCGTGGTCGGCTCTTCACGCTCGAGGATTCCGCGGACACGCCGCCCGTCGTCGTCGCCAACACCGCGTTTGTCGCGCGGATCTTTCCCGGCGAAGACGCGATCGGAAAGCATGTGCGGCTGAGCGGATCGACCGGGCCGTGGAGCACGATTGTTGGCGTTGTCGGCAGCATCAAGCATGGCAGTCTTGAAGAGACGCCCAAGCCGGAGCTGTACATCACTTACCGGCAGAACTCTCCAGTCAATCCGTTTCTGGCTGTCAAGACGAGCGGCGATCCGGCGGCGCTCGGGCCCGCCGTCCGACAGGCGGTCAAGAAGGCCGGCGCCGACCCGCCGGTTGATGTGCAGACGATGGAACAGATCCGTAGCAATTCGGTCGGGGAGCGGCGCTTCGTGTTCGTGCTCGTCGGCGTCTTCGGCATCGTCACGCTCGTGCTGGCAGGCCTGGGCGTCTACGGGGTGATTACGCTCGTCGCCGCGGAGCGCACGACCGAAGTCGGAATCCGGCTGGCCCTGGGTGCGTCACCCATCCAGGTGCTCTCGCTGGTGATTCGCCAGGCCATCCGGCTTGCCGTCACCGGCATCGCCATCGGTACGGTGATCGCGTTTAGCCTGACGCCGCTTCTCGCGTGGCAGCTCTTCCACGTGACGCCCACGGATCCGCTCACGTACCTCTCTGTTGCGCTCACGCTCGGCCTCACCGCGATCTTCGCCGCGCTGGTGCCGGCCCGCCGGGCCATGCGGATCGATCCGGCGATAACTCTCCGGAATTGATCACTCAGTGGATCTCGAGGCCGAATTCGGCGCGATCGACATCTATCTCTTCGATCAGATCCTGCGCGGACGCGTGACGTCGCGCGATCGGATCCTCGACGCCGGCTGCGGCTTCGGCCGGAATCTCGTCTATCTCCTGAAGACCGGCGCCGAGGTCTCCGGCATCGACGCGGACCCAGACGCGATCCGCGAAGTGCGGGCGCTCGCGGCGCGTCTCGCGCCGGCGCTGCCGGCCGAGAACTTCCGCGTCGAATCGATCGCGCGCGCGACCTTTCCTGACGGGTTCGCCACCGTGGTGCTGAGCAGCGCCGTCCTGCATTTTGCGCGAGACGACGACGAGTTCGACGCGATGCTTGCCGGCACATGGCGCGTGCTCTCGACCGGCGGAGTCTTCTTTTGCCGGCTCGCCTCGAGCATCGGCTTCGAGACGCGCGTCCAACGCGTGGAAGGGAAACGCGACGCGCCTGATGGCTGGAGCGGACGCGGCCGGTACCATCTGCCGGACGGCACCGTTCGCTACCTGGTGGACGAAGCCTTCCTGATCGATCGCACGCGCGAGCTCGGCGGCAAGCTGCTCGATCCGATCAAGACGACGGTGGTCCAGGATCAGCGGGCGATGACGACGTGGGTGGTGAGGAAAAGCTGACCGTAAAGAACCGTGTCGGTTCCGGGGTTCCGGAGTTCCGGGGTTCTGGAGTTCAGCGTCACGGCGAAGAACCTCGGAACTCCGGAACCTCGGAACCGAGAACTTCGGAACCACGGAACCGACAGCGATCTATCTCTCGATCGTCGCTTCGGTCTTGACGTAATCGAGCCATTCCTCCGAGCGCGGATGTCTTCCATGCACCACATCGGCATAGACGTGCTGGAGCCGCTCCGTGATCGGGCCGGTCTTTCCAGCGCCGATCCGGCGGCCGTCGATTTCGGCGACGCCGAGAATCTCGGCGGCCGTGCCGCAGACGAGCACTTCGTCGGCCGCGTACAGCTGATCGCGGCTCACGCGAGCCTCGCGGACCTGGAGACCAAGGTCCCCGGCCAGCGTGAAGATCGTCGCGCGCGTGACGCCTTCGAGAATTGATTCGGTGGAGGGCGTAACGAGCGTTTCGCCGCGAACCAGGAACAGGTTGGCGCCTGTGCACTCGGCGACGTAGCCCTCCGGATCGAGCAGGATCGCCTCGTCGAACCCCTGCCGGTGCGAGTCGGTCTTGGCCAGCACGGAATTGACGTAGTTGCCGCTGACCTTCGCCTTCGTCATCACGGCGCCGGGATGATGGCGGGTGAAGCTCGAGACGTTGGCGCGCAGGCCCTGCGCCCGCGCGTCATGTCCGAGATAGACGCTCTCGCGCCAGACGGCGATGCCGACGTGCGGCACGCCCGTATCGAGCGTCAGATTCCAGCCGCCATCGGCCAGCCACACCAGCGGCCGGATGTAGCACTCGTCGAACCCGTTCGCGCGAATCGTCTGCCGCGTCGCCTCCGCCAGCTCCTCTCTCGAGTACGGCAGCTCGCGAAATCCGAGGATGCGGCACGACGCGTCGAAGCGCTGCAGGTGATCGTGCAGGCGGAACACCGCCGGCCCGCGCGCGGTCGCGTAGGCGCGAATGCCCTCGAACACGGCGATGCCATAGTGCAGGCCCGCCGTGAGAAACGGAATGGTGGCCGCGCGCGTCTCGACGAGCGCACCGTTCATCCAGATGTACCGGCTCTGCATGCGGAGAATGATACCGAATCGGCGCGATTTCAGTTTCGTCGGTAACAAACGCGCAGGGCGGACTGATCTCCAAGT
>Ga0207428_10003944_pt1 | contig 14229 bp, 8 predicted proteins | sample RhiMethybrSRZTD1_FD_187600 | JGI IMG/M metagenome (GOLD analysis project Ga0207428, IMG submission 187600) | Populus rhizosphere microbial communities from Tennessee, USA - Rhizosphere MetaG P. TD hybrid SRZTD1 (SPAdes) (version 3) | ecosystem: Host-associated > Plants > Roots > Rhizosphere >... | reverse complement strand
GCCTCGGCGTCGTTCATATTCGATTGAAGGAATCCTTGCCGGATCAGATCACCGCGCGTTTTCAGGGCGGGTCATTCGGCACGTTTCGCACGTTCCTGGCCTACAGTCCGAAACTTAAAAGCGGCGGCGCTCTGGTCGCCTATGAAGGCTCGCGGACTGACGGGCCGTTCGAAAACCCGCTCAAATACAAGCGCGATAATGTCACTGGCGACTACATCCGCCGGCTGAATGAGAATCAGCAACTCGGTTTCAAGTTCAACTTCGGACGCAACGACTTCTTTTCTTCCGGACAGGTTCCGCTCGACGAGGTCGCTGCGGGGATGCTGGATCGCTTCGGCTTCATTGACCCTCACGACGGCGGGCGCGTGCGAACCGAAATCTTCAGCGCCTACTACCACCAGAATCTGGCCGGCGGCGATGTCTTCAAGATGGACGGCTTCCTCTCGCGCTCGATGTTCGACCTCTGGTCTAACTTCACCTTCTTCCTGACCGATGAAACGTTCGGCGATGAAATTCAACAGCACGATTCGCGCTTGCAGGAGGGCGTGAATACGCAATACCTGAAGCCATACACCATCGCGGGTCAGCGGGCGATGATGAACGTGGGGGCGAACTACCACGACAATCAGATCAACATCGGGCTGTATCCCTCAATCAACCGGACGCCGAATCGCAAATTCATCTTGCCGGAGAATCTCGCCAACCCGGACGTCGTTCTGACCAGCGCGCGTGCGCGTGTGGTCAATGTGGCTGGGTACGTTCAACAGGCATTGGACCTGTTCGACGGACACCTGCATCTCGAAGGCGGGATTCGTTACGATCATTTTTATTTCAAGGTTGACGACCGCATCGATCCGGCAGCCTCGGGCGCGCAGGGGGCGTCGCGCGCGCAGCCGAAATTCAATCTGGCGCTGACGCCGAGCGATCATGTGCCGATGACGTTCTATTTCAACTATGGTCGCGGCATCTCCAGTCAGGACGCGCGCGGCGTCGTGCAGCGACCCGACAGGCCGAAAATCTCGACCACCGACTTTTACCAGGTCGGGACTTCGCATAATTTCAACGGGCTCGGCCTGAGCATGGACCTCTTCCTGATCGATCGCTCGAACGAACAGGTCTACATCCCCGATGACGGCAGCTTTGAGTTCAAAGGGCCGAGTCGCGCCTACAGCTTCGAGGTGAAAACCTCGATGAGACTGACGCGATTCCTGAGCTTCAACGCGGGCGTGACGAAAGTCACCAACGCCTTCTTCCGCGATTTCTTTTTTGAGGAAGACGATCTGGCGCCGGGAGAGAGAAAGTACATCGACAGCGCGCCACACATCGTCGCCAACGCGGGACTGACGCTCTCCGGGTACCGGGGCTTCAGCGGCTCGCTACGCTGGCGTCATAACAGCAACTATCGCCTCGATCCTGTAGATCCCGGGATTCACGCGTCAGGGCTGGACGTCCTCGACCTGAGCGTCAACAAACAGCTTCGTCATTGGATCGAGTTCAACTTTTCAATCGACAACCTGACTGACAAACGTTACTTCGAGACGCAGAATTATTTTGAATCGAGGATCAGGCCCGGCGAGCCGGTCATCGCGCGGATTCACGGCACGCCAGGTTATCCGATCACAGTGACGGCGGGAGTGACGTTCCACCTTTTCAAAAAGGATTAGTAACAAGGCCGGGGCAAGCAGGCGAACCCCGCCGCCCCGGCTGGCCATATAGCAGTTGTATTCACCTAACGAGACGAAAGGATCAGGATGTAAAAGCCCCGCTTCGGTGAAAGCCGCCTGGCCAATGTTCATAATGCCTCTTCCCATCCGGTAGAACGGTAGTTGTCGACGTTTCCTCTTCTCTTCACCGCAGGTAGGTTCAGTTTTTTCAAGGCGTGACAAATACTCATCTGGCTGACCGTAACTTTGCACTCGTCAGCTATGAATCTCTGAAGTTCTTCGGGTGTCGCGTCGGGGCAAATTTCGACGGCCGCTTGAAGCGTTTCGAGCTGTTCCTCGTTAAGCGAGAAGATTCCGACGTCACTGTGGCTCCGGACCGACTTCTACACGCGCTCCATCGCCACGCAGGAAGAGACCGAACGGCTGACGCAACCAGTGATTGATCATTTCGACCGCCAGGTGATCGGGTGGCAATCGCTGGTTGATCGTTTCCGCTTCCTCTCGCCGGCCATCGTCACACAGGCCGCGCTCAACGATGTCGCGGGCACGAGCGTCGCGCGATACCGCTATTTCCTAACGTTGGTGGACCATTTTCACCAAACCTGGAAGTCATACTTCAATCCACGAATAGTTCAGAAGGTAAAGCTTGGCGCTAACGATTACGACTACCTCCCGAACTTCACATTCCGCGAAGAACCTTCCGGCGCGGTCGCGCAGCGCATCGTTATTGGGCTGTTCGGATTGCTTATACCAACGCTGCTGGTCGGGTGGGTGGGTTTGCGAGCGTTGAGACGTTACCCATTGGCAGGGTGATTACTACTCCATTACAACACCGTATACTCGGGATTGACATTTCACCGCGCGAGGCGTAGGTTTGCTATCCCTTAGAGGTTACCTTCAAAAATGAATTGAGCGTCCATCATTGCTGACAAATATCGCGGCATTATGAAAAAGGACGTAAGAAAAAGAATCTTCACCCGTTTGCAGGCATCGGCGGCGATGTTTGCGCTGATGCTCGGCTGGCTATCGCCCGTGGCGCCATTGATGGCGAATGAGCCGGACTTTTGCTCGATGGAATGCTGCGTGGCCGAAGGGCATTGTTGCTGCGCCGACCGCAAGCCATTTGTCGAAGGGCGCCTACCCGGCTCTGACGGACAGCCTGTCATATCAGAAAAGGAACTGACAGCGCCTTGTCCACTCCAATGCGCTCAACCAGGTTCTGGCTACCACCATTTTCGGTTTCATAACGCGGCTCTTGTAAAATATTCGGGAGTAACCGACACCTCGCGATTGATATACTCCCTGACGCCGCATTTCGCGCGTGACTCGCTAGCCGATGAATCCACCGCGCCACGAGCTCCACCTTTAGCCCTCCTCTGATCCATTCATGCGATTCCTTTGATCACAAGTCGGTAGTTCGTCTGTCTGCGCGTAACGGCGGGCGCAGCTTCGCCTGAAATCTTTTCGGGTCGTTTGCGCCAGCTTTGCTCTGCGATGCTGTTCTACCTGACTGTATTGAATGCTGGGTTGTGATCTCTTTGTCATCATCCGTTTTATCATTTTTCTCAGGAGGAGCGCTCAATGCGTACAAGCATCATATGTTTGCTCGCGCTGCTGTTGTCAGTAGCCGGGGCGAGCCACTCTATTGCGCAAAACATCAAGGCCGCGCTCAACGGGCGCGTGCTCGACACGCAAAACAACGTAGTCACCAACGCAGTCGTCACCGTTCTCGATACGCAACGTGGTCAGCAGCGTACCGTGGTTTCGGACACTGCCGGCGCCTTCCATCTACCAGGGCTGGAACCTGGAACCTATCGCGTCGTAGTGAAGGTTTCCGGGTTTGCCCCTTATGAAAGCGCCGAGATCAATCTGCGCGTGGGAGACGCGCCAAGTTTCGACATCCGATTACAGGTCAGCCAGGTCAGCGCCACTGTCACAATTGTGGACGCGCCGACGTCGTTGCAAACGACCGACATCAAGGAATCGCGCAGCTTCACTGCGGAAGAGATGAACGATTTGCCGACGGCTGCCGGGACGCAAGGGCGCAACTTTTACACGCAGGCGCGGACGGCGCCTGGAGTATCTCTATCGACCAAGGCGCACCAACCCTTTTCCGTCAGCGGCCAGCGCGCAATCAACAACAATTACCTGATCGATTCGGTGGATAACAATGACCCGAATGCCGGACTGATCGCCGGTCGGGGCGCGAATGAACAACTGATCAGTCAAGAAGCCATACAAAGCTTCGAGGTGCTGACACATAACTTCAAGGCCGAATACGGACGCAATTCCGGCGGCATCGTCAGCATCATCAGCAAGTCGGGCACGAATGCATTTCACGGCTCGACGTACGAGTATCACAACAATTCGGCGCTAGCGGCGCGCAACCCGATGGATCGCGCCAAGCCTTCGAATCGTTCCAACCTGGCGGGCTTCACGCTCGGCGGCCCGGTCATCAAAGATCGCGCATGGCTCTTCGGGCAGTTTGAAACCTATCGCGTCAGGGGAATGCAGTCCTCCCTATTCCAGGTACCTTCGGACGCCCAACGGGCGTCGGCGGCGCCGGTGGTACAGGCGTTACTGAATCTCTACCCCCGCCCGACGGGTGGCGCGACGACGTTCAATTTCGGGCTGTCCAACAACATCAACATGAACACCTGGCTCCTTCGGGGTGATGTCGCGCTGACCGATCGGCAGCGCCTGATGTCGCGCTACAACGTCGCCAAGTCGGTGAGCAAGGTACAAGGCGGTTTTGCGGGCGTGATTGACGGCGCGAACAACCTGATCCGCACCACGATGAGCGCAAGCGTCCAACACACCTGGACGTTGGCTCCGAACAAGCTCAACGAAGCGCGGGTCGGCTTCAATCGCACGGAATCGCTCGATGTTCCTTCAGACAACCTGCTCTTTCTCGGCGATCCGAAGATCAACGGCGAAGTCGGACAGTTACGCGTCAACGGCCTGACGACGCTAGGCGTGCAGTCGTTCGCCAATAAGTATGAGTTCCTGAACAACTATCAGATCAGTGACGACTTCACATGGTCGCTCAAAAATCATAACGTCAAATTCGGCTCGTCGGCGCGGCGCGTGCAGGTCAACGATGGGTTTATCGACAACGCCTATCGCGGCCAGCTGGTCTTCAACAACATCAACGATTTCATCAGCGGCCGGCCCGCGTCATACCTGCGCCGGGCGGGCAACCCTCGCATAGGATTGCGCCGGACGGAATGGCATTCGTTCGCGCAGGATGATTGGCGCGTCACGCCGGCGCTGACGCTGAACATAGGTTTGCGCTACGAACTCAATACAGCGTTGCGCGAGGTGGCGGACCGAATTCCGTCGCAATTTCTTCTCAACACCGATCGCAACAACTTCGCGCCTCGCTTCGGATTCGCATGGCAGGCGCTTTCTAAGACCGTCGTGCGCGGCGGCTATGGGATTTACTATAACGCGCTGGAGACAGTCTTTCTGGGGCTGACGCGTTACAATCCGCCGCTGATTCAAACCTTCACGGTCGCCAATCCCACATTCCCGAATCTGCTTGACAAAGCGACGGCGGGCATCCCGAGCGGGCTGGTGATTCCGAATAAAGACACCGCCACGCCTTACGCGCAGCACATCAACCTGACCGTCGAGCGCGAACTGTGGAATCCGCAATCCACAGTGAGCGTGGCATACGTCGGCACGCTCGGCCGCAAGGAATCGCGGCTGCGATTGCCCAACGGCGGCGAGAACGCGGCGGGATTCAGGCGCCCCGATCCGGCCGTCGGCGTGGTCAGCGTGCTCGAAACCTCCGCCAACAGCAGCTACCACTCGTTTCAGATGAGCTGGTCTCAGCGGGTCAATAAAGACCTGCAAGTGCGCGCCGCTTACACCTTCTCGAAATACCTCGACTACGTGTCGGGGCTAACTTCGTCGAACACGGGGCTCGACCGCACGCAGATTCCACTCGATGAGCGCGACCTCAGTCTGGATCGAGGAAGATCGGATTTCGACATCCCGCATATCTTCACGCTGACCGGCATCTGGCGCGCTCCGTTCTTTGCGAACCGTCGTGGGCTGGCCGGCCGCCTGCTGGGGGGCTGGAGTCTGAGCGGCGTGACGACGCTGCAATCGGGCCGCACGTATTCGCTATTTTCCGGGACGAACAACCTGAACGCCAGCAACAACAACCGGCTGCTAGACCTGCCGGGGACGTTGATTCGCTGTGGTTCGTGCGCGACGCCGGTTCGCCTGGCTGATGGCGTAACGAAAGCTCAATTAACTCCGACGGCTGGCGCGCTCGGCACGCTCGGACGCAACAGCCAGCGCACGGACGGGATGGTAGACATCGCCTTTTCACTCTCGAAGGATTTTCGAGTGACCGAGAGACTGCGCGTTCAATTGCGCGGTGAACTCTTCAACGCCTTCAACGTGGCGAACTTCAACGCCGTGGACGGCTTGTTGGTCTCGCCGAACTTCGGCCGTTACACGTCGGCTTTCGATCCGCGCAGGGCGCAACTGGTCGCGCGTGTGATTTTCTAACTGGAGAACAGAAGATGAAAAACAGAATCGGAGTTTTGACAATCTTCGCTTTATCGCTGGCGGGAAGCCTGACGCTCGTAATCGCGCAATCGCAGAGGCGCGACGCGGGCTTCGTCTTTGAATCGGAGCCGCGCGCGGTAATGGCCGGGAACGGCGCGGGCGTATCGCGTCATGCGAAACTCGCGCTGAGAACCACCAACCTGTACATGCTGACGGTCTATGGAGCAGACAAGGGGCAGTCGCAGCTCGGCCTTGCGGTCTCAAATGATTGGGGAGATTCATTCGAGCCGATCGTCCCGATCAGCGAGCCGGGCGCGGCCGTCAGTTCGCATGGCGAGAACTCTCCGTCATTGGCGATCAACGGCATAGAGTTTTATGCGTTATGGGAACAGAACACATTGGCCGGCGAGACCGATCTGATGTTCGCTCGCTCGCTTCGCTTTGGCCGCAAGTTCGACAAGCCGGTTCGCGTGACGGACAAAACAACCCCCTCGCAAAACGGGTTCTCTTATTTGGCTGTCGCGCCGAACGGTGATCTCTACGCCGTCTGGCTGGACGGCCGCAATCCGCAAAACACCGCTCCAGGCACATCGCACGTATACCTGGCGAAGTCCACGGACAAAGGCGCGACCTGGGGCAAGAACATCGCGGTCGCCAACGACGTCTGCCCCTGTTGCCGGCCCGCGATCGCGTTCGGCGCGGGAGGCGAGGTCTTCGTCGCGTGGCGCGGCGTGGACGCTGGCGACGTGCGCGACATGACGCTGGCCGTTTCGACCGATAACGGCTTGACGTTCGGCAAACCCGCCGTCATGGCGAATGACAACTGGAAGATCAGCGGTTGCCCGCATACCGGTCCGCAACTCCTGACCAGAGGCAGGCGGCTTTACGCCGCGTGGCATTCGGACGGTGGCAGCAAGAACGCGGGAATCCGCGTTGTGTGGTCGGATGACAATGGCAGGACTTTCTCGAAGCCGGTCATCGCATCCGGCGCCGTCAACGACACGAACCATCCGACGCTGTCCCTGTCGGAAGACGGTCGATTATTGCTCGTGTTCCAGGGGCGCGAACCGGCGGAAAAAGAAGGCTGGGGGCCGGTTCGAGCTTTTCTGACGGAAGTTTATGACAGCGGCGCGGTCTCTGCCCCGTCCGTCATTCCGGGCAGCCGGAAGACCGTGCAGTTCCCGGCAGTCGTCGCCGGAACGGTCGGACGCGTGTTTGTTGTGTGGACGGAAGCGACCGACAAAGGCGTACAAGTGATGCTCTCACGCGGCCGCAAGGGAAATAAGGCGACGATTAGCGCCAGCGCCGCCGCGAAGAGCAGAGCGGTTCGCACAACGCGCCCGGCGTCTGCGGAAGTCGAACACAATCATCAACACTGAAACACTGATCGTCATATCGGATGGGCATACACGTCAGACCGGCGGTGGGATAACGCGCATCAATGATCAATAGGCGACAAAGATGGATGAATGGCATTCGCGCGACGGTCGGAGCCATGCTGCTCCTGTTCAACGGGCTATCTGCGCAGGTGTCGCTCACGTCGAGCGAGTCTGAGTTCTGCTCGATGGAATGCTGCGTGGCGGAAGGGCACTGCTGCTGCGCAACACGCAAGCCCTGGGTCGCAGGCCAGAAAACTGACGGCGGCCCGACAGTCGCTCAAAACCAGATCTCTTCCAAATGCCCTTACTCTTGCGCGCCTTCATCGAAGCCAAGCCACAGCATGCGAATGATCGCGCGCCCGGTCGCGCGTGATCACGCGTTTGCCAAAAAGATTCCGGCATCTTACGGCGCCTCGACGCCGATCCATAACTCAGCGTGGTTTGCGCTCGACTCTCCGCGGGCGCCTCCTACGTTCAATTGAACAATCACCATATCTGAATCCGAAACGTTAATGCGGCCGAAAAGCCGCATCCGGCATGGGAGTTTTCTATTCTGATCCTTTCTCTCCCAGCCGGATGCTCCCGGCTATGCGGCCCGCCGGAGTGTGTCAAACACGCATGTGTTTGTCGCCTTCCGGCCTTTGTCACCCGTGCATGTGACGTCTGTTTTCGGGCGACCTGCTGGTCATTCGCCCCAACAGGCGTCACCGCGCCATTCTGAGGTGAATCATCCCTAGCCGACCAGGGCAAGGGGCGAACCTGGCGCAAAAATACGACATCATCAGGAGGAAATATGCGACTCTGTTTTCAATTGCTCGTACCCATTTTACTCATTCTGCCACTCAACCTGATATCCGTTTCGGCGCAGGAGAACGCAACCATCTCCGGCGTGGTAACTGATGCTGACGGCGCGGTCATCGTAGGCGCGACAGTCGCGCTCAGGAGGCTGGCGAACGATCAAATCCGACGGACGACTACGGACGCGCAGGGGCGATACAGATTCTCCAACCTCGCAGCCGGCCCCTATATCGTCGAAATCATGGCGGATAAATTTCAAGTCTCGTCGAAAGAGGTTCAAGTCAATGCGGGCGAAAGCGCGACGTTCGATTTCCGGCTTGCCGTCTCGCCAGTCTCCGAATCCACCAACGTCGTCGCCCGGAACGAAATCGAACGAACTCCGGGCGGCATCGCGCTGATACCGAAGAGCGAAATCAATCATTCCGCCGCGAACACGCTCAAGGATGTTTTGGCGTTCACGCCGGGCGTCGTAGCGCAGTCTCGCTGGGGGGCGGACGAAAGCCAGTTCTCGATTCGCGGGTCGGGACTGCGCAACAACTTCCACGTGCGAGGGCTGAATTTACTGATTGACGGCATCCCGTATCAGGAAGCCGACGGCTTTTCGGATTATGAATCGTTGGATCTGTTTGCGACGCAGCGGGTCGAAGTCTGGAAGGGCGCGAACGCCTTGCGCTATGGCGGCAATTCGATGGGCGGCGCGGTTAACTTCGTCACCGAATCGGGAGAGACCGCTTCGCCGTTGCAACTGCGCCTCCTGGGCGGCTCCTATGGCCTGTTCAAAGGCCAGGTTGCGACGGGCGGCGCGACCGGAAGCTTCGATTATTTCCTCAGCTTATCGGACACCGAATTTGACGGCTACCGCGATCATAGCGAACAGGGCCGGCAGCGCTTTTTCAGCAATTTCGGCTGGAAGCTGGGCGACCAGACCTCGCTCCGCCTCAACGTCATCTACGCCAACGTCGCGGCGAAATTGCCGGGCAGTTTGACGCGCGAACAGTTCTTCGACAACCCGCGCCAGGCCGACCCCAGCAACGTCGCAAACGACTGGGGGCGGTTTTACAACTATGTCCGTGTCGGAATCGGGCTTAACCATCAGATCGATGATCGGCAATCAATCGGGGTCAGCGTCTTCGGGCATTACCGGAGCGAGGATCACCCGATCTTCCAGACGATCGATGAAGACGCGCGCAACTTCGGCGGCGAGGCCCATTACCGGATCATCGGCCGTGTAGGTGGGCGCGGTAATCGCTTCGTGGCCGGGTTCTCGCCTCAGTTCGGCAACGTCGGCGATCGCCTCTTTGAAAACGTCGGCGGGCAGCGCGGCCCTCGCACAGCGCTCTTCGGAACCGAGGCGCGCAACTATGGCTTCTACTTCGAAAATCAACTGGACGTCACTTCCACATTCACCTTCGTCGCGGGCGGGCGCGCCGACCGTGCGGAACGTAAATTCAAAGACGAATTCCTGTCGGACGGCGACCGCTCGGACAATCGCGTTTTCAGCGCCTTCTCGCCGAAACTAGGCTTCGTCTGGCGACCGGTGGAGGAGATGCAGTTCTTCGCCAACGTCAGCCGTTCTTATGAGCCGCCGTTGCTTCTCGAACTGACGAGCTTCGGGGCGCCCGGCTTTCTCGACCTCGAGGCGCAAGACACCTGGCAATTCGAGTTCGGCGCGCGAGGACAATGGGGCGCCCGCGCTAACTGGGAAGCGACTTTCTTCGATGCGGAGATTGACAACGAAATCATCAATCTCAACGTCCGTCCCTTTCCCGGCGCCCCATTCACGATTCCCTCGTTTCGCAACGCCAGGAACACTCGCCATCTCGGGCTGGAAATCGGCGCAGGACTGCTGCTTAAACAGGGCGCGGTTGCGAACAATGACCGACTGACCTGGCGCACGGCTTACACATTTTCCAGGTTCCGCTTCGTGGATGACGCGGTGTTCGGCGACAACTATCTGGCCGGCGCCCCGCTTCATCTGCTGCGTGCGGAATTGCGCTACGAACATCCGAAAGGCTTTTGGGTCGCGCCCAACCTCGACTGGTCACCCGCAACCTATTTCGTCAACAGCCCGAACACAGTGAAAAACGACAAGTATGCGGTGATGAATCTGAGGGCAGGGTACGACTGGAATAAGTTCGGCATATACGTCGAGGGGGTGAATCTGACCGACAGACTCTACTCGGCGTCCGTGCAGGTGGATAGCGACGCAGGGACGTTCTTCCAACCGTCGAATGGGCGTTCCATCATCGGCGGAATACGCGTGCGGTTTTGATTCTAGAGATTGGCTGAAACCTTCACGACCGACATTGAGAGGCTTGTTTATTCATGGGCCTTTTTACTCTCAATGGTGAAGCGCAGTACGGCCAGCCGGGGCGCTCTCGGTCAAGCGCCGAACGCCCCGGCCTTGTTTGCCAATCGGATGCAAGAAAAATTACGGAGGTTTATCAAATGAAGAACGGATTTACAGCAGTGCTTACGCGCATGCGGCCAAGAACCGGCATATCGATTGCCGAGATATTCGGAGCCGGAGTCTTCTTCATCAAAAAGACGTTCTGGTCGCATCGTGACGGAGAGGGTTCATCGCGGCGCCACGGAGACGGCGCAGCCCCTCCGCTTGACGAGGAACAACTCGCCGTGCTTCAGGCAACGCTCGAAATTTGCCCCGAAGCGGCAATCGATGAACTGCAGAGGTTAATCGCCGACGAGTGCAAAGTCACAGTCAGCCGGAGGAGCATCCGTCACGCCTTGAAAAAATTGCGAGAGGAGGAATAATGAAAAGAAGTCTGGGATTCTTTAGCGCGTGTGGCCAATGTGGCGAGATACGTTCAGCAATCGTTGGACCTGTTCGGCGGACATCGGCATCTCGAAGGCGGGATTCGCTACGATCATTTCCATTTCAAGGTTAACGACCGCATCGATCCGGCGGGCTCAGGCGAGCAAGGGGCGTCGCGCGCGCAGCCGAAATTCAACCGGGCTCGATTTACCGGGGGTATGTAACGCCAACAACCTGCAACTCTCGATTTCGATAGCTTCGCTGCAGGCTGACAAACTCCGGGATCTCAGCGAGGCAGGGCGCGCACCAGACCCATGGCAACCAATCTTCCTTATGCACTATCGACCATAAGTCAACATGGTTGCCATGGGTCTATCTGCGGAGCTGCCGGCGGCTGCATGTCCTGAGAGAAGATCAGCCGCTCTGGACCCGACACGACGGCGCCGGGGAGCCGGGCGCGCAGCTCTCCTCCTGGTCCTTCGTCGAGAACCTGAAGCGCTACGCCAGGGAGGCGGGGATCGGCAAGATTCATCTGCACCAGACGCGCCACACCTTCGCGCGGATGGTGGCCAAGCGCTCGGGGTCCCTCAGCGAGACCCAGGACGCGCTCGGGCATCGTCACGCCTCCACGACCCGGATCTACGTCGAGAGCATCGCGGTCAAAACTGACAAGTACAGCAAACACATCCTCGAGGCCCTGGAATTGCCGGACTTCGAAATCGATTTCTCTTTGGACGCTGATGCTGACCAAGAGCGGCCCAAACCAACACGGACTAGGATCATCAAAGATTAGGGAAGTGGAGAATTCGGAGCCGAATCGTTGCCATACCCCGAATTGGTGTAGAGTGTTTAAAGTACTAGACCAAATCAACTGCGAATTTTGGAGAGTGGAAACAATTATGAGTCACACAACTAAAGTCAGTGTCTTTGAGAACGGCAAGCCTGCGAAAGGTCGTAATGTGTCTTTAGAGTTTTGGGAAGGCATGACGAAGGGCTTTATCACGGATGATTCCGGGACTGCCTGTGTAGATCACGAAAGCACGGGGCATGTAAAAGTGTATGTGGATGGTAATTATAGTAACCACAGGACGACTGGTGACGCTCCGGGGCATATCAAGGTTAGCCTATAAGCATTGTCCTTCCTGGCGCGCCACGCGCGCCGTAAAGGCCCAGCAGACATCTGAGGTTTTCCACCAACGCTTTTTGTCAATATCACGGATAATTGCATTTAAAGTTGCTAGAATCATTATGATGTCAGACAGAATGCGGATGATGTCACACATTCCGTCTTCGATAGTGTCAAAGAGCGTTGGCAGAAAAACACGATGTTGTCGCGCATTGGTTCGGATATTGTCAGGCAGCAACACATACGATAACGGTAGAATTCAATAAGGCTCTATATGCTTAAGGTGATCCCCAAAAGTTGGTTCTCGTGGGACTTTATCGTCACAGATGGAGTATCGCCCATTGCCGAAATAGATTTGTCGTGGTGGCGGGAAAAAGGCGTGTTAACAGTACGCGACTCTACATATGATGTGTATCGGGAAGGGCTGATGAGTGGGGCATTCCGCCTTGAATCAAATGGATCAATCTTGGCGCGTGCGGAAAAGCCAAGCGCATTTCGCCGCTCATTCCAAGTAGAGTGCGGAAAGAAGTTTTATATGCTTCGAGCAGAATCGGCCTTTGGTCGGAAGTTTGTCCTGATAGATGGGGACAGAGAAGTTGGCCAGATCAGTCCTGATGGACTATTTACACGGCGCGCGACGGCAGATTTGCCCGAAGGCATTCCGCTTCCAGTCAAAGTATTTATTATTTGGCTGGTCGTAATTCTGTGGAAGCGAGAGTCTGATAGCGCCGCGGCCACATAGGCCCTACAGACATCTGAGGTTTTATGTCAAGTTATTTTCAAGGCATCCTCACTTTTTCAATCGTTATTTGACAACAAGAAAGAGACACACTCCTAGTTTGCAGCGCTGCTGACGAATTAGACCCATGGCAACGAAGTTAACATTTTGGGCTACTGCTCCAGAAGGGTTTTCATAAGCGCTGTTTGTAGAGAACTTTTCAACGCAGGCCCGGAGCAATCCTGTCGAACCGATCAGCGACGATTCAAATGGAGTTCGGATTGATCAAAGGCACATACGCCATATTCCCATTTGGTAAGTGTTTAAGTTTAATAACTTTGTGGCAAAGTCCTTTTCGCGCGCTTTAGCTGCGAATTGCGTTTCTGAATAACATGGCCCGATTTGTTAGGATCGTTGTCATGGGTCCGACTGGGACGATGAGAACGATTCGCACAAAAATCGCCACAATGCTAATCTTTACAAAGAGACATGGGGCGTGGATTTAGAAAAATATGTGACGACGTTCAGCAAACGATCTGGCGATTTACGAGGAGAGATGGCGAAGTGACGAACACACTGACATTTGATCAAGTTTTCGAAGCGGCGCGGCAATTGCCGATCGCCGACCAGCAACTACTCGTGGGGCTTCTCAGTCCGCCGAAGACGATCGAGCAGATCGCTGCGGAGCAGGGAATCGGGCCATTTGATTTCAAGGCGGCGCAGGCCGAGGCCACGTTCTGGCCGGAAGATGAGAGCGCTGATGATTTCATCGCCGCCTTGCGCGAGTGGCGCAGCGAAGGCGGAGAGGAAAGAGAGCTCGACTGATGCGCGCGTTGGTCGTTGACACCGACGTGGTGTCCTACATTTACAAGAAAGACACCCGCGCCGCCAAGTACGAGCCGCATCTCGTCAACGCGATCACGTCAATAAGTTTTATGACGCTCGCGGAAATGGAGCGATGGGCCGTCTCACGGAATTGGGGGCCGCGCAGACACGCAGAGATGTTATCGATCGTCCTGGGCCGCTTTGCAGTCATCGAGTCGAACCACGCGCTCTGTCGGCAGTGGGCCGAAGTGACAGAAGCAGCGCGCCGCGTGGGGCGCGTCATTCGTCCAAATGACGCCTGGATCGCGGCGACGGCTCTTCTTTACGGCGCGGAGCTGGTCACGCACAACGCCGCGGACTTCAACTTCCTGCCGGGGCTGACAATCATCACAGAGGGGTGATCAATAGCGATGAGCGAGCTT
>Ga0207428_10003942_pt1 | contig 14232 bp, 13 predicted proteins | sample RhiMethybrSRZTD1_FD_187600 | JGI IMG/M metagenome (GOLD analysis project Ga0207428, IMG submission 187600) | Populus rhizosphere microbial communities from Tennessee, USA - Rhizosphere MetaG P. TD hybrid SRZTD1 (SPAdes) (version 3) | ecosystem: Host-associated > Plants > Roots > Rhizosphere >... | reverse complement strand
TGCCCCTCGGCCAGGAGGCCGCGGCGGATCAGGCTTGCCATCCGCAGCTCGTCCTCCACCACGAGCACGCGCATGGCCTAATGGTGCCGCTTCCGGATGAACATGAGATGAAACGAGCCGTTCATCGCCTGTTCATCTCCTCTTCGTAGGCTCACGGCCATGACACATCGAGCTTTCATCGCGATTCCCATGGTGGCCCTGGCGCTCGCCGCCGCCTGGGGATCCGCCCGCAGCACCCAGTCGGCGAGCGCCACCTCGGCGAAGCGCAGCGGCTTCAGCCCGAACGTGACCAATCCCTGGTTCCCGCTTCGACCCGGCTCGGTCTACCGCTACCGCGGCGAAAAGGACGGGCAGCCCTCCCGCGACGTCATGACCGTCACGCACAGGACCAGGATGATCGACGGCGCGCGCTGCGTGGCCGTCTCCGACCTGCTCTACCTGCGCGGCCGACTGGGCGAGCGGACGACCGACTACTACACGCAGGACGCCAAGGGCAACGTGTGGTACTTCGGCGAGAAGACCGCCGAGCTCGATGCCCGCGGGCACGTGACGAGCACCTCCGGAAGCTGGATGGCCGGTGTCCACGGCGCGAAGCCCGGAATCTTCATGTTCGCCCACCCACGTCCGGGCCTGTCCGCCCGCCAGGAGTACCTGAAGGGAGAGGCGGAGGATCACTTCAAGGTGGTGAGCATGCGCCAGACCGCGGTAGTGCCCTACAGGACCTTCCGCGGCGCGATGCTGACGAAGGAGTGGACGCCGCTCGAGCCGGGCGTGATCGACCACAAGTACTACGTGCGCGGGATCGGCACGGTCCTCGAGCAGACGGTGAAGGGCGGCAACGAGCGGAACGAGCTGGTCTCGTTCCGGCGGGGCGCGTGAGCGCGGCCGTCGAGGCGCGCGGGGTCGAGAAGCGCTACGGCTCGCTCGTCGCCGTCGCCGATCTCAGCTTCGAGGCCGACGCCGGCGAGATCCTCGGCGTGCTCGGACCGAACGGCGCCGGCAAGACCACCGCCATCCGTGTGCTGACGACGATCCTCGCGCCGACGCGCGGCACCTTCGCGGTCGCGGGCATCCCACACACGAGGGCCGCCGAGATCCGGCGGCGGATCGGCGTGCTCCCCGAGAGCGCGGGCTACCCGGAACACCAGACGGGCGACGAGTACCTGCGCTACCACGCGCGCCTCTACGGCCGCAGCCGTGCCGGGGCACGTGCCGTCGCGGCCGTACTGCTGGACGAGGTGGGCCTGGCCGATCGGCCCCGCTCGCTGATCTCGACCTACAGCCGCGGAATGAGGCAGCGCCTGGGGATCGCCCGCGCGCTCGTGAACGAGCCGCAGGTGGTCTTCCTCGACGAGCCGACCCTCGGCCTCGACCCCGCCGGTCAGCGACAGATGCTTGCCATCGTTCGTCGGATCGCGCAAGAGCGCGGTGCGACGGTCCTCCTGAGCACGCACCTGCTGGCGGAGGTGGAGGAGACGTGCACGCGGGTGCTGATCCTCAACCGCGGGCGCGCCGTCGCGCTCGGCACGGTCGCCGAGGTGGCGGCTCGAGCCGCGGCACCGCGCGCTGCCCGCCTGAGCGTCCCGGCCGCCGACAAGGAGCGGGCGCTCCGCGCGCTTGCCGCCGCGGACGTCACGATCCTCGGCGCCGAGCTCGAGGGCGCGCGCCTCAGCGACGCGTTCCTCGCGATGACCGAGGCCGCCTGACGTGCGCGTCGTGACCGTGCAGGAGCTGCGCGACCTGTGGCTCGGCGGCCGCGGGCTCGTGCTCACGTTCGCGTTCAGCCTGCTGCTGAGCGTCGTCGCCTACCTCGTCGCGACCAACCGCGGGCTCAACTTCCTCGAGCACCGCGAGACGGTGAACCTGCTCCTGCAGGTCGCGATCGCGGTCGGCGCGCTGCTCGCCCTGCTGGCCGCCGCGGACTCGATCAGCGGCGAGCGAGAGCGCGGGACGCTCGAGAGCCTGTTGCTCACGCCCGTCTCGCGCCTCGAGCTGACGCTCGGCAAGCTTCTCGGCGCACTCTCCCTCTGGCTGGTCGCGTTTCTCGTGGCGATCCCGTACGTGTGGTTCCTCGCTCGCGGCGTTGGCCTCACGGGTGACGCCCTGCTCACCGGAGCCGTGGTCGGGACGCTGCTCGCGGTCTTCCTCGCCTCCCTCGGGGTGCTGATCAGCGTCTTCGCACGGTCGAACCGCGTCAGCCTCTCGCTTTCGCTGCTGCTGCTGCTCGCGCTGTTCGTGCCGACGCAACTGCCTTCGAACGCGCAGCAGGGCTGGGCCGGCGACCTGCTGTTGCGCGCGAACCCGCTCACAGCGGGCGAGCACTACGTCGGGAAGGTCGTCACGAACGGGCACGCCTGGACCGCCGATCTCTCCTGGCTGGTCTCGCCGCTTCTGTGCGCCGCGGTGTTCGCGGTCGCGGCGCTCGCCGTCGGCGCGCGCTACATCCGGCTCGGGGGAGGAGCTACCGGATGAGGCTGCTGCTGCTCGCGTCGGTTCTCGCGCTCGTGCTCGCCGGTTCTGGCGAGGCCGCGGTCTCCGTCACGAACGACCGGTCGGCGATCACGACGAAGCTCGGTCACAAGTTCACATTCCACTCGCGGATCGAGAACCGCGGGGCGACCCCCGCCCGCGACCTCGTCGCGCACCTGAACGTGGTCGACCTGACGGGTCACACCTACGTCGATCCCGAGGACTGGTCGGCTCAGCGCACGCGCTACCTGCGGCCGATTCCGCCGGGTGGCTCGACGAGGGTCAGCTGGCCGATGAACGCCGTCAACGCGGGCACGATCGGGATCTACGTCGCGGTCCTGCCGCGTACCGGCGCGCCCGTCCGGCCGACGACCGGCCCGACTCTCCGCCTCCGGATCGAAGATCGCAGGACGCTCAACTCGGGGGGCGTCCTCCCCCTCGCGCTCGGCCTGCCCGCGGCGCTCGGCCTGCTCGCCTTCGCTGTGCGGGTTTCGAGGCGCAGGGCTTGAACTGAACTTCGGAAACGTTTCCGGACACAGACCTTGACAGATTTCCCGGAAACGTTTACGCTCGCCCGCATCCGATTCCGTAAACGTTTCCGAAAATGACCACCATCCAACAGCTCGCAAAGAAATCCGGCGTCTCGGTCGCCACCGTCTCCCGGGCCTTGAATGGCTCTCCGGAGGTCAGCGAGGCCACGCGCGAGCGGATCGTCGCCCTCGCGGAGGAGCTCGATTACACGCCGAGCGCGGCCGCGCGGACGCTCGTCAGCCGCCGTTCGCACGTCGTCGGCGTCGTGCTCGAGACCGGCCCGGGCCACCCCGACCTGAAGCACCCGTTCTTCCAGGAGGTGCTCGTCGGGCTCAAGCATGGAGTGGGCGCTCAGGGATACGACCTGCTGCTGTTCGCGAGCGAACAGCCCGGGAACGGGTTCGGCGGCACGCATACGTACCTCCGGCGCGCCGAGCATCACGATGTCGACGGCGCGATCGTGTTGGGGTTCGACGGCGACGCGGAGATCGTCAGGCTCGCCGCGTCGGGCCTTCCGTGCGTCGCCGTCGACGCCGACCTCGACGGCCCTCGCACCGGCTACGTGATGTCGGAGAACCGTGAGGGCGCCGCGCTCGCCGTCCGCCACCTGCACGAGGCTGGGCACGAGCGGATCGCGACCATCACCGGGTTGCTGCACACCAGCCCGGGCTCCGACCGCCTCGACGGCTACCGCGAGGAGATCGAGCGCCTCGGCCTCGAGCCGCGCGACGAATACGTGGTCGAGGGAGACTTTTACGACGAGAGCGGCTACCGCGGAACGCGGGAGCTGCTCCAGCTGGACGAGCCGCCGACCGCGCTCTTCGCCGCCAGCGACCTGATGGCCGCTGGAGCGCTGCGCGCAGCCATCGAGCTCGGCGTCACGGTGCCTGGCGGCCTGGCGGTCGTTGGCTTCGATGACATCGGCCTCGCCTCGCTGATCCAGCCGCAGCTCACGACGGTGCGGCAGGACATGCAGGCACTGGGCGAGGCGGCGGCCGAAGGGCTCGGCCGCATGATCGAAGACCCGGACGCGGCACCGGTGCGGCAGCTCGTGCCGACGACGCTGGTCGTCCGCGCGTCATCTGGGGCAAACGGAGCGCCGAGGGCAGCGGCGCGCGACAGCAAGGAGGTGGGCTAGCAAGGTTTGGGAGCGGCGGCTCTCCGAGGAGCCGTCCGCTGCGGGGCAGTCACGTCGACGAACGCATCACAAAGGCAAAGGGAGGCGAGTACCGGAATGAAGACGTTTCTGAAAACCCCGCGGCGCCGCGTGACGTCGCTCGCGGCGGCTGTCATCGTCCTCGGGCTGTGCGCGACCGCGGTCGTGGCGAGCACGGCCTCGGGCGGCAGCCAGGCGACCATCACGCTCCGAGTCGGCCTGTTCGGCGACTTCGGCTACCACGACCTCTACAAGAAGTACGAGGCGTCTCACCCGAACATCGACATCAAGGAAGACGTCCAGAGCTACCCCGACCACCACTCGAATCTCGCGAAGCACCTGGCCGTCGGGTCGGGCGCTGACGACATCGAGTCGATCGAGGTCGGGTTCATCGCGAACTTCAAGTCACAGCCGAGCAACTTCGTGAACATGAACAAGCTCGGCGTGAAGAAGCTCAAGAACCAGTGGCTCGACTGGAAGTGGCGTCAGTCGGTCGCCCCGAATGGTGCCCAGATCGGGCTCGGCACGGACGTCGGCAGCCTCGCGATCTGCTACCGGCGCGACCTGTTCAAGAAGGCCGGCCTGCCGACGAGCCGAACGGCCGTTTCGAAACTCTGGCGGACGTGGCAGGCATACGTCGCGACCGGCAAGCGCTTCCAGAAGCACGCACCGAAGGGTGTCTCGTTCTTCGACTCCGGCAGCAACGTCTACAACGCGATGATCGGGCAGCTGAACCCCGCGTACTACAACGCCAAGGGCAAGGTCATCGTGGGCTCGAACCCAAAGGTGAAGGCCGCGTACGCCCTGACGATGAAGGCCATCCAGGCGCATGAGAGCGCCGGCCTGGCCGCGTTCAGCAACGAGTGGAACACCGGCTACAAGAAGGCCACGTTCGCAACCGTCACGTGCCCGGCCTGGATGATGGGCTACATCCAGGGGCAGGCCCCGAAGTCGAAGGGCAAGTGGGACATCGCGGCCGTCCCGGGCGGCGGCGGCAACTGGGGCGGGTCGTTCCTGACCGTCCCGAAGCAGAGCTCCCACCCGAAGGAGGCCTACGACCTGGCGAAGTTCCTGACCTCGCCCGCCTCCGAGGCCTACATCTTCAAGCAGACCGGGAACCTGCCGAGCCAGCCGCGGCTGCTCAAGAGCAAGGCCGTGCTGGGCTTCAAGAACCCGTTCTTCAACAACGCGCCGGTCGGGAAGATCTTTGGGACCTCGGCGCTGGAGCTGAAGCCGCAGATCCTGGGGCCGCACCAGGGCGACATCCAGACTGCATCCACGAACGCGATCCAGCGGGTCGAGCAGAAAAAGCAGAGCCCGGCCAAGTCCTGGAAGCAGTTCTTGAAGGACGTCAAGGCAGTCGCGTAAGCGCTTTGCCCCGACGGTGAGTCGGCCCGGCTCGAGAAGCGCCCTCCTCTCGAGCCGGGCACTCGCCGGCAACGGCGCGAAGGAAAGGACCGAGACGTGAGCGAACAGACGGCAGTGGAGGCTCCCGTGGTCGCGCGCAGGCGCTGGACGGTTCGCCGCCGGCTGCATCGGCTGGACGCGAAGGCCGCGCCCTACCTCTACATCTCGCCCTTCTTCATCCTTTTCGCCACGTTCGGGCTCTTCCCGCTCGGCTACACGGCGTACGTCGCGATGACCGACCGGACGCTGCTCGATCCCACCTGGAACTTCATCGGGCTCGACAACTTCACGGCCCTCATCCACGACTCGTACTTCTGGAATGCCCTCGAGAACACGCTCGGGATCTTCCTCATCGCGACGATCCCCCAGCTCCTGTTCGCGCTCTTCCTGGCCCACGTGCTGAACACGAAGCTGCGCGCCCGAACGTTCTTCCGGATGTTCGTCCTGCTCCCGCAGGTCACCTCGCTCGTGGCCGTCGCGCTGATCTTCACGCAGCTCTTCTCGCACGACTACGGGCTGATCAATTACGTCCTCAGCCAGTTCGGCATCCACAAGATCGACTGGGAGGCCGGGCGGCTCTCGTCGTGGGTCGCGATCTCGGTGATGGTGACCTGGCGTTGGGCGGGCTACAACGCGCTGATCTACCTCGCCGCGATGCAGGGGATCCCGGACGAGCTCTACGAAGCGGCGGCGATCGACGGGGCGAAGCCGTGGAGGCAGTTCCGCTACGTCACCATCCCGCTGCTGCGCCCGACGATCATCTTCACGGTCATCGTCTCCACGATCGGCGGCCTGCAGCTCTTCACGGAGCCGTACCTGTTCGAGCCGTCGGCGCAGGGCTCGACCGGCGGCTCGGCGCGCCAGTACCAGACCGTCGTGATGTACCTCTACGAGAAGGCGTTCGCCGGCACGCAGTTCGACTTCGGCTACGCCGCCGCGATCGGGTGGGCGCTCTTCCTGCTGATCGCGGTCATCTCGCTGATCAACTTCCTCATCGTCCGACGAATCCGATCGGCGGAAGCCTGATGGCGGCCGTCGCTCACGAGGCCCGTGTCCGCGGACGGCGGCGTCCACTCTCGAGGAAGCTGGGCGCCGCCGGACCGTTCACCTACCTGTTCCTGATCGTCGTCGCGATTCTCTCGCTGTTCCCGCTCTACTGGTCGCTCGTCGTCGCGTCTCACGACAACTCCGCGATCTCGGCGTATCCACCCGTGCTCACGCCCGGGAACCAGCTCTGGCACAACGTGAGCAGGCTCTTCAACTCCGGCGAGGTGAACGTCAACTTCTGGACGGCGCTCATCAACTCGGCCATCGTCGCCTCGGTCGTCACCGTCTCCGTCGTCCTGTTCAGCGCGCTCGCCGGCTTCGCTTTCGCGAAGCTCCGCTTCCGCGGCAGCAAGTTCCTGCTGGTCGCGGTGATCGCGACGATGCTCGTGCCGGTCCAGCTCGGCGTGATCCCGCTCTACATCCAGATGGTGCACTTCGGCTGGACGAACCACCTCCAGGCGGTGATCGCGCCGAACCTCGCCTCGGCGTTCGGCGTCTTCCTGATGCGCCAGTACATCGTGGGCTCGGTGCCGAACGAGCTGATCGACGCCGCGCGCGTCGACGGCTGCTACACGTTCGGAGTCTTCCGGCACGTCGTCTGGCCGGCCGTTCGCCCTGTCGCGGCCGTGCTCGGGTTGCTGACGTTCATGACGACCTGGAACGACTTCTTCTGGCCGCTGGTCGTGCTGAGCCCGCGCAACCCGACCGTGCAGGTCGCCGTCTCGACGCTCGCGAGCGGCTACGTCCAGGACTACGCCCTCGTTCTCACGGGCACGTTCGTCTCGATCATCCCGCTGCTCGTGGTGTTCGTCGTCCTCGGCCGCAACATCATCGGCGGGATCATGCGCGGCGCGGTGAAAGGATGAGCTTCCCGCGGGACTTCGCCTGGGGCGCGGCCACCGCCGCCTTCCAGATCGAAGGCGCGACGCACGCCGACGGTCGCGGCGAGTCGATCTGGGACCGCTTCTGCCGTACGCCGGGCAAGGTCGCGAACGGTGACACCGGCGACGAGGCCTGCGACCACTACCACCGCTGGCCCGACGACCTCGCGCTGATGAGCGATCTCGGGCTCGACGGGTACCGCTTCTCGATCGCGTGGCCGCGGATCCAGCCGGACGGGCGAGGGCCCGCGAACCGCAAAGGGCTCGACTTCTACCGTCGCCTCGTCGACGGGATGCTGGAGCGGGAGATCACGCCGCTCGCGACGCTCTACCACTGGGACCTGCCGCAGGAGCTACAGGACCGCGGCGGCTGGGCCTCGCGCGAGGTGGTCGACCGCTTCGTCGAGTACGCGGAGCTCGTGTTCGACGCCCTCGACGACCTCGTCGACTCCTGGATCACGCACAACGAGCCGTGGGTGACGTCGATCCTCGGCTACGCCTACGGCATCAAGGCGCCGGGACTGACCGACTGGAACGCAGCCCTCGCCGCGGCGCACCACGTCCTGCTCTCGCACGGCCGCGCGGCGCGCGCGTACCGCGACGGCGGCGGTACAGGAGAAATCGGGATCACGCTGGACTTGACGCACGTGTCCGGCGAGCCTGGAGCGGCCCGACGCCTGGACGGCCATCGCAACCGCTGGTTCCTCGACGCCGTGCTTCGCGGCTCCTACCCCGTCGACATGGTCGAGCTGTACGAGGAGCGTGTCGGGCCGCTCGACTTCGTGCACGACGGCGACCTGCACGAGATGGCGGCGCCGATCGACTTCCTCGGCGTCAACTTCTACCAGCCGGCGGTCGCGGAGCCCGGCGACGGGCCGCTCGCGGTCGAAGAGGTGCACATCGACGGGCCGCGCACGGCGATGGGGTGGGCGGTCGAGCCGACCTCGCTCACCTCGCTGCTCCTGCGGCTGCGGCGGGACTACGGCGACATCCCGCTGGTGATCACCGAGAACGGCGCCTCGTTCGAGGACCCGCCCGTGGACGGGCACGCGGTCGTCGAGGACCCCGACCGTGTCAGCTACCTGCGCGACCACATCGCAGCCGTCGAGCTCGCCGTCGGGCAGGGCGTCGACGTGCGCGGCTACTACGTCTGGTCGCTGCTCGACAACTTCGAGTGGGAGCACGGCTACGACAGTCGCTTCGGGATCGTCGCCGTGGACTTCGCGAGCCAGCGGCGGGTGCCGAAGCGCAGCGCGCTCTGGTACCGCGACCTGATCGCACAACACGCGAACGGAGGCTGAGCGATGGCCGAGGTCACGCTGGAAGGCGTCACCAAGATCTTCCCCGGCGGCACCGTCGCGGTCGACCACGTCGACCTCGAGATCGCCGACGGCGAACTGCTGGTTCTGGTCGGCCCGTCCGGGTCGGGCAAGACGACCGTGCTGCGGCTGACAGCCGGGCTCGAGGAGCTCAGCGAAGGCGAGATCCGCATCGGCGACCGTGTCGTCAACAACCTCCACCCGATGGATCGCGACATCGCGATGGTGTTCCAGAGCTACGCGCTCTACCCGCACATGACCGTCGCAGAGAACATCGGCTTCGGGCTCAAGCTGCGTCGCACGCCGAAGCGGGAGGTCCGGGAGCGCGTCGAGCAGACGGCCGCCAAGCTGGGGCTGACGGATCTCCTGAAGCGCAAGCCTGCCGCGCTCTCGGGCGGCCAGCGCCAGCGGGTCGCCATGGGCCGCGCGATCGTGCGCGACCCGGCGGCGTTCTTGATGGACGAGCCGCTCTCGAACCTCGACGCGAAGCTCCGCGTACAGATGCGGGCCGAGATCCAGCGCCTTCAGAAAGACCTCGGCACCACCACGATGTACGTCACACACGACCAGGTCGAGGCGATGACGATGGGCGACCGCGTCGCCGTGATGCGCGACGGACGCCTGATCCAGGTCGACACGCCGCAGGCCCTGTACACGCACCCGGCCGACCTCTTCGTCGCCGGCTTCATCGGGTCGCCCGCGATGAACTTCGTCCGCGCGCGGCTCGAGGGCTCCAACGGGTCGCTGGTGGCGAGCTTCGGCTCCACCAGGCTCGAGCTCGCGACGCGCATGCTGCCGCCGTCCGTCGCGGGCCGCACTGGCGGCGACGTGATCGTCGGGCTCCGCCCGGAGCACCTGGAGATCGCGAGCGGTGTCGACGGCAGGCCGGTGCTCCGCGCGCCGGTGGCGCTGGCCGAGCCGGTCGGCTCGCAGACGATCGTCCACCTCGACCTCGACTGCGCGTCGGTCGGCGACTCGGACTTCTGCGCGTGCCTCAGCTCCCAGTCGCCGTGCGACCGCGGCGAGATGATCACGCTCGCCGTCGACCCGGCGACCTTGCACTTCTTCGACCCGGAGACCGAGATCGCCCTAAGCTGAGCCGTGCTCGTCTGCGCGAGCTGCGGGGCCGAAAACCGGGAGGGCGCACGTTTCTGCGACTCCTGCGGTGCTCCCCTGTCCGAGACCGCACCGGCGCGCGAGGCGCGCAAGGTCGTGACGGTTCTTTTCTGCGACGTGAGCGGCTCGACGGCGCTCGGCGAGCGGATCGACCCGGAGAGCCTCCGGCGCGTGATGTCGCGTTACTTCGAGACCGCGAAGGCGATCGTCGAGCGGCACGGCGGCACCGTCGAGAAGTTCATCGGCGACGCGGTAATGGCGGTTTTCGGCGTGCCGACGGTGCACGAGGACGATGCGCTGCGCGCCGTGCGCGCCGCAGCGGAGTTGCGCGGCGGCCTGGCCGGGCTCAACGAGGAGCTCGAGCGGGACTACGGGACGCGGCTCGAGCTGCGCATGGGCGTGAACACGGGCGAGGTCGTCACGGGCACCGAGGAGCGGCTTGCAACCGGCGACGCCGTCAACGTCGCGGCGCGCCTGGAGCAGGCGGCACAGCCGGGCGAGGTGCTGCTCGGCATCGAGACGTACCGGCTCGTGCGCGACGCGGTCGCCGCCGAGGAGGCGCCCTCGGTGGTCGCGAAGGGCAAGTCGGAGCCGCTTACCGCACATCGGCTCGTCTCCGTGCGGGCCGAGGCGCCCGAGCGCCGCCACGAGGCGCCGATGATCGGCCGCGGTCGCCAGCGCGAGCTGCTCGAGGGCGCGTTCGCGAACGTGGTCAGCGAACGCTCGTGCCACCTGTTCACGATTCTCGGCGCTGCCGGAGTAGGAAAGTCGCGCCTGGCGCAGGAGTTCCTCGGCGGCGTCGACGCGACGGTCGTCGGCGGCCGTTGCCTCTCCTACGGCGAGGGGATCAGCTACTGGCCCGTCACGGAGGTCCTGAAGCAGCTGGTACCGGACGGTGAGGTCGCCGGGCCGCTCGCGTCGATCCTCGGCGACGAGGCCGCCGCCAGCTCGCCCGCCGAGATCGCCTGGGCTTTCCGCAAGCTGCTCGAGTCACGAGCGGCCGAGCGGCCGCTGGTCGTCGTCTTCGACGACCTGCACTGGGGCGAGCCGACCTTCCTCGACCTCGTCGAGCACGTCGCCGACCTGAGCCGCGACGCGCCGATCCTGCTGCTCTGCATGGCGCGGCCCGAGCTGCTCGACGAGCGGCCGACGTGGGGCGGCGGCAAGCTGAACGCGAGCAACGTCCTGTTGGAGCCGCTCGCCCCGGACGAGACCGTGGAGCTGATCGCAGCGCTCTCGGAGAGCGTCCCCGAGGAGCTCCGCGGCAGAATCGTCGATGCGGCCGGCGGCAACCCGCTCTTCGTCGAGGAGATGCTGGCGATCGCCGAGGAGGGCGGCGACGTGGGGGTGCCGCCGACGATTCAGGCGCTCCTGGCCGCGCGCCTCGACCAGCTCGACCCCGCCGAGCGCGACGTGCTCGAACGCGGGGCGGTCGAGGGCCAGGTCTTCCACCGCGGCGCCGTGCTGGCGCTCGCGGCGGGGGAGCAGGTGGACGGGCAGCTGATCGGGCTCGTCCGCAAGGACCTCGTGCGGCCGGAGCGGGCTCTCCTGCCGGACGACGACGCCTACCGCTTTCGCCACCTGCTCATCCGCGACACGGCCTACGACGCGCTGCCGAAAGCGACGCGCGCCGAGTTGCACGAGCGGTTCGCGAGCTGGCTCGAGGAGCACGGTGCCGACCTTGTGGAGCTCGACGAGATCCTCGGGTACCACCTCGAGCAGGCGTACCTCTACCGGGCCGAGCTCGGGCCGCTCGACGACGCCGCCGCCGAGCTCGCCCACCGCGCCGCGACCAGGCTGCTCGCGAGCGCCGACCGGGCACTGGAGCGCGGGGACACCTCTGCGACGGTCGGGCTGCTCACCCGGGCCACCGACCTCATGCCGACTGAGGATCCGAGGCGGCCGATGGCCGAGCTGGAGCTCGCGACGGCTCTGGGCGAGCAAGGGGAGCTCGATCAGGCTCTCGAGCGGATTGCGGAGATCGCGGCGGTCGCGCGCGCGAGAGGCAACGTGCGAGTGGCCGAGCGAGCGAGGCTCGTCGCGCTCGAGTTCGAGACCCAGACGGCGCCGCAGCGCAGGATCACCGACGCTCTGGAGGAGGCCCGGGACGCGCTCACTGCGCTCGAGCGCATCGGCGATGCCGAGGGCGAGGTGCTGGCTCTTCGCCTCATCGGCTCGCTGACGGGTTGGCTCGGGAACAGCGCCGAGGCCGCGATGGTGTGGCGACGTGCGCTGGAGCGGGCCGGGCCTGGAAGCAGCCGCTCCGTGAACGACGTCCTCGGCTGGATGGTGCTCGGCGCGTGGTGGGGACGGATGACGGTCACGGAGGTGATCCGGCTCGCGGACGAAGCTGTGGCGACAGGATCCTCCAAGCGGCTGGAGGCGTATGCCGGCGTCGTCGCGGGCTGCGCCATGGGCGTCGGCGGGAGGCTCGAGGAGGGGCGCGAGAGAATCGCAGCAGGGCGGGCATTGCTCCGCGATCTGGGCGACCTCATCTCATGGGGCGGGATCGCGGTGATCGATGGAGAGCTGGAGCTTGCGGCGCGTGCACCGCAGCGCGCGTACGACGCCCTCGCCGGAGGGGCGGCTGTCCTACAGGCGAGATCGGAGACCGGCTATCTCGCCACCGTCATCGGCCTGCAGGCGAACGCGGCGCTCGAGCTCGGCCTGCACGACGAGGCGGTGCAACTCGCGCGCGACGCTATTGCGATCGCTTCCCCGGACGACTTCGACCCGCACGCGCGGGGCACGTCCGTGCTCGCCCTGATCGCGGCGCGGCAAGAGGACTTCGCGGAGGCGGACCGGTTGCTCGCGGCAGCGTCAGCGCAGGTCGAGCCGACCGATGCCATGGTGCTCCACTACGACCTGGCGTTGGCACGGGCCGAGGTCGCCCGCCGCGCTGGACGGGACGCCCAGTCGCGCGAAGCGCTCGAGCACGCGCTCGCACTGGCCGAGCAGAAAGGGAGCGTGCTCGGCGCCGAGCGCGCGCGGCAAGGGCTCGCTTCTCTGGTGGGTTAGGGGGAGAAGCGCTCGTCGAGAAGCTCGGCGGCGCGCGCCAACAGCTCGAGTTCGTCGTCCGAGAGGTCGTCGAGCTTCGACACGACGTGGTCGATCCGGCGGGCTCGGGCCCGGTCGAGCAGCCGGCGGCCGGACCCGGTTGCCTCGATGTTGACCGATCGCTTGTCGCGCCCGTGCGGGCGCCTCCGCACGAGACCGTCGCTCTCTAGGCCGTTGACGATTCCGGTCATCGTCGCCGAGCGGACCCCTTCGGCTGTCGCAAGCTCGCCGAGCGTCAGCGGGCCACGGAAGACCACGACCGACAAGGCGGAGAGGCGGGCGCGACTCAACCCGGCGGCCTTGTCCTCCTCGGCCGCCCGCCGCAGGAGGTGGATCGCCGCTGAGTGGAGCCGGTCGGCGACTTCGGTGTTGCGTGTAGACATGTAAGTAGGTAGCCTACCTAACTAATCACCCCGACGGGAGGGATCATGAGCGAGGCGCTGCAGGCGCTGTACCAGGGGGACGAGCAGAAGGCGCGCGAGCTTCTGCCTCCCGACGACGAGCTGACCGTGTTCGAGGCCGCCGCCTTCGGGCGGACCGAGCAGTTGGGGCGAATCCTCGACGACGACCCCGACCAGGCGCGCGCGCTCTCGGACGACGGGTTCACCGCGCTCCACCTCGCGATCTTCGGCGGCCAGGAGGAGGCGATGCGCCTGCTGCTCGAGCGCGGCGCCGACCCGAACGCCATCTCGACGAGCGACATCGCAAAGGTGCCGCCGCTCGGCACGGCGGCCTTCGTGCGCTCGGTGCCGCTCGCGGGGGTGCTGCTCGACTCCGGCGCCGACCCGAACGGCCGCGGCGAGGGCGGCTTCACGGCCCTGCACAGCGCGGCCCAGAACGAGGACGAGGAGTTGGCGCGGCTGCTGCTCGAGCGCGGCGCAGACCCGAGTCTCGCCGCCGACGACGGCCGCAGGCCGGCCGACTTCGGCCTGGCCGATCTCCTTTCTCAGCGCCGGCACGGGTGAGGAGGTCGCGGCCTACGTGCGTCCTGCACGCGGGGAGAGTGGCCGCGACCTCCTCTGTCTAGCCCTCAGTAGCCGTAGGAGCTCCTGCTCGGGGCGGGTGCCGGTGCGGGAGTCGTGGCGTTGCCGCCGGCGACCGCGACCGGGCGCCAGACGCCGACGTCACGGAAGCCGTTGCCCTTCACGTCGCCCGGCTTCACGTCCTGAACGAAGCGGTACAGCGGTGCGCCCTTGAACGCCACCTGGCGCTTCCCGTCGGGACGCCTCACCGTCGCGAGGCTGTTGAC
>Ga0207428_10003940_pt1 | contig 14232 bp, 9 predicted proteins | sample RhiMethybrSRZTD1_FD_187600 | JGI IMG/M metagenome (GOLD analysis project Ga0207428, IMG submission 187600) | Populus rhizosphere microbial communities from Tennessee, USA - Rhizosphere MetaG P. TD hybrid SRZTD1 (SPAdes) (version 3) | ecosystem: Host-associated > Plants > Roots > Rhizosphere >... | reverse complement strand
CGAGCTGCGGCGGCGAGTTTTGAAAAATCACCTTGCAGACCGGGACTTTCGCGTCGCGCGCGACGAAGATGTGCTCCGGTCGATACCGATACCCGTCGCCGGAAAAGAAGGTGTACTCGACCTCGCCCGGCAATCCCTTTTTCTTCATCATCCGCTTGAGCGCGCCCATTATCTTGTCTACGGAATCCCCGGCCTCGGGCGCCGCGCCGTCGAAGGACGGCAAGTCCTTGCGGATCTCGTCAACGATCTCCTGGTCCTTGAACCAGACGAAATTGTCGAAGACGCAAGGGATCGCCTGCGCGACTTCCGCCGGCCGAATTGACGCGCCGGCCCCGCGCCCCACAGCGGGTGGCGAATCCCCGTAGGGGCGGACCTGCGTGTCCGCCCCTACGGTCGCGCGTGAACCCGATCTGGGGCAGACACGCAGGTCTGCCCCTACGGTGTACGCAGTTGCGAACCGTTCTGAAAGAGCGAAAACAATAAAAACAGCGAATGGGGCCGCCAGCAAAAGCGCCGGCGGCAATCTGCGAATGTAACTTTTCATAGCCTCGGAATTTCATGAGGGCACAATCAATAATTCACAATCAAACAGAGTCTTCGCCAGGTAATTGGCGAACGTCGACGCGCTCATCTCGACCTTGCCTCCCGACAGTTCGTCGAAGATTCTGCGATTCGGCGAAATCAACGAAACCATGTCGCCCGCCAGGCGATTGAAGAACTCGTCGTCCAGCGACTGGTCTTCTCTTTCGGAAGCGGTTCGCCCGACGGCTTCGGCAAAAACCGCGCCGTGAATCACCCCGCCCAACCTTTGCGGCTTCGAGCAGACATAGACGTCCTCCGATCTGCCGCTGAAGACTACGCGATGAGGGCGATTGTCCGGCAACTCGCCGATCTCGCCCGGATTTACGAAGAGCGAAGAGGCCACGACCTGACGGTCGAAAAACGCGCTGTTCAGATTGACGGCCTCGTGAATCTTGGGCGTCGCGTAAAAGACCGCGTAGCCCCTCTTTTCAAGCTCGATCAGCAACTGGTGCTGATTCGATTGCGTCTTGCGGTGCAGAGCAAAACGGAAATAGGGCAACCCGACCAGCTTCGACTCGCCGGCGTTCCGGCGTTTCATGTACTCGCTGGCTTTGAATTGCAGGAACAGCGGATAACCGCGCGGCGCGGCGACGGCGACGTCTTCGGCGCCCTTCTTTCGCCCGCCGCGCGAAGCCTGCGGCGCGTCCGTCCGGAGGTAGCCGTAAGCGTTCACCAGTTCGTGCGTCAGAACGAAACCGTATGAGAACTCTGAGACTTTGCGTTTCATCGCGTTGGCTTACTAAGGTTTCCGCTCGAACTTGACCACGACGTCGACAGTCAGTTTCTGCTCGTCGCGCTTCAATTCCTGCCCGGCTCTCACCCCCTGTGTCTGTCTAATCAGCCCTCCGCGCACGACCTTTTCTAGGAACACGTCGATGTACGAAGTGTTGAAGACCTCTCCGGCCTTCAGCCCCCAGGCGTCTTTGACCCTCCTGGCCTCATCTTCGGGGAGACCGGCGATCGTCACTTGCCCCATTCGATATTGCGGGCCTTCGGTGAGCGTGACCTGGTAAGTGACGAGCCGTCGCGCGTCGTCGAACACCGGCTCGGGTTTAAGTCTGACTCCGAGATAACCTTTTTTGCCGTAGACCCCGCGAACCTCGAACCAACTCTTTTCGATCTTCATCGAGTCAGCCACGTCACCCTGATTCAGTTTCAAGGCCGCGTTTAATTCCTGAGCCGAGTAAGCCTGATTGCTCGACCAGACGGGATCGTTCCAGCGATACTGCAACCCCTCGGCGACCGGGAGAGTGACGACGACGGCGTTGGCGCACGCGCCGCTCGCGCTCAGACTCGGCTGGGCCGCTTGAAAGGCGGCTTTCAAATATCCGCGTTGAGTATAGATGGGGACCAGGGCGGAGTTGACAAACAGTCTGGCGTCGGATTTTGAATACTCAGTTTTAAGCAGCGGCTTCAAAGCCTCGATCAGCTGCTTCTTCAACTCGTCCTGCGCGCCCGCTAATTGAAACTCGCAGATCGGCAGACTCGCGCCTTTGACCTTGAAGAAGTAAGAGAGATTTTGGTCCAGTTCGTAAACGACCTCGCCCGCGATCTTCTTCTCCGCCAGCAGCCGCGTCAACGACTTCTTGATTTCTTCGCCGACGAAATCGCTGACCACGACGCTCCCGTCGAAATCGGGCATATCACGCTTGATCGCGTCCGCGATCTCCTTGTCGGAAAACCAGACGAAGTTATCGAAGTGGCAGCGCTTTTTACCCGACGTCTTCTCTTCAAGCTCGAACGTCAGCTCGATTTGAGTCGAAGAGTAGCGATAACGGTAGGCGACCTTTCCGAACAGGCCGGTCTGCGACAGGCGCTGAGCCGCGGCCTTGACCATCTCGAAATCAATGGTCTGCCCGACCTGTAACCCGCTGGCGGCGATCATCTTTTCAGGAGGCTGCGATTTCAGCCCTTCAAAAACAATCGTTGTCAGACGCCATTTCGCGTTCGGCGGCGGCTCCTGCGCGGCGGCGCCGGCGGCAAGCAGAAGGATTGCGGCTAGTGAGCAGATTAGCCACTCAATCGCGTTCATTTCGCTTTTTGACCAACGTGACAAATGCTTCATATGACAGCGATACACTGGATGAAATTACAGTCATTGGATAAGAGCGTTTAGAGTCCCGACTTTAGTCGGCAGGGCTTGGAATCCGAGCGCAACCGACTAAAGTCGGGACTCTAAACGCTCTCATCCGATGGCTTCAGTTAAACTGAATGCGCCAATGTCTGTTCTTCCGATTCAGATCGCTCATTATCGATCCCGATCCTTACGAACTACCTAAATTGCTCCAGGAATCTGACATCATTTTCGTACAACAGCCGGATGTCATCCAGCTCGTACCTCAGCGCGCACAGCCGATCCAACCCCAATCCGAACGCGAAGCCGGTGAACTCTTCGGGATCGATGTCGACGGCGCGCAGCACATTCGGGTGGACCATTCCCGACCCGCCCATTTCGATCCAGCCCGAGCTTTTGCAGACGCGACAACCGCCGCCGCCGCACTTGAAGCAGGTGTAATCGATCTCCGCGCCCGGTTCGACGAACGGGAAATAGGAGGGGCGGAAGCGCGTGCGTGTTTCGGGGCCGAAGAGCAGGCGCACGAATTCTTCGACTGTGCCTTTCAGGTCGCCGAGCGTGACGCCACGGTCGATCAGCAGTCCTTCGACCTGGTAGAACATCGGATTATGCGTCGCGTCGGGGGTGTCGCGGCGGAAGACGCGTCCGGGAGCGGCCACGCGCAGCGGCGGGCGGCGCTTCTGCATGGCGTGAATCTGCATCGTCGAGGTCTGCGAACGCAGCGCCAGCCGCTCGCTGATGTAGAACGTGTCCCGCGGGCTGCGCGCCGGGTGATTGGTCGGGATGTTCAGCGCGTCGAAATTGTAGAATTCGGTCTCGACCTCCGGCCCGTCCTCGATCTCGTAGCCCATCGAGACGAAGATGTCTTCGATCTTCTGCCGCAGCAGCGTGATCGGATGAAGGTGGCCCCGCCGTACGCGGCGTCCGGGCAGCGTCACGTCGATGCGCTCTTTGGCCAACTGCTCGGTCTCGCGCCTGGCGGCGAAACCGGCTTGTAACTTTTCGATCTCGGCCTCTACGTAATTTTTCAACTCGTTGAGCCGCTGCCCGGCGGCGCGGCGCGCTTCCGGCGAAAGACTGCCGAGCATTTTCATTTCGGCAAGGATCAATCCTTTTTTGCCTGTAGCCATGCCTTGCCCGACCCAGCGGTCGCGCAACGCCTTCGCATCCTCGTCGGTGTTGACCGCTTTAAGCTCGATGTCGAAATCTTCGCGCAGTTTGGTGATTCGATCAGACATAGATTCGGCCTGTTAAACTTGAAGACCCAAGACTCCGGCAAAAGTATACGGGAGTCTTGGGTCGGCAATTCTCGGGCTCTTTCGGAACCGAAATCAGACGGTGGCTTTGCCCGATTCCAACGCCTTCTTCGCCGAACCTACGAGTTCGGCGAAAGCCTGCGGCTGGTTGACGGCCAGGTCGGCGAGAATCTTCCGGTCGAGGTCGATCCCGGCCACTTTCAGACCGTGCATAAACTGGCTGTAATTCAACCCGTTCAACCGCGCCGCCGCGCCGATGCGGATGATCCAGAGTGAACGATAATCGCGCTTCTTGATCTTGCGCCCGACGTAAGCGAATTTGAGCGCGCGCTGAACCGATTCTCTCATCGAACGGTAAAGCTTGCTCTTCGTCCCGCGATAGCCCTTAGAAAGTTTCTCCAGCTTTTTGCGTTTATCTAAACGCTTATTCCCTCTTTTAGCTCGAGGCATAAGGCCCTCCTTGGTAAAAATGACATACGCCGTAAGTCATATGTCATATGAAAGAAATATGATCGCATCCCTTATTTGCGGCCGTATGGCAACATCGCCATCACGCGTTCGAAATCGTTTTCCGAGACTAGCGTGTCGACGTCGAGCTGCCGTTTACGCTTCGCCGCCTTCTTGGTCAGGATGTGGCGCGCGTGCGAATGACCACGCTTGATCTTGCCAGTGGCGGTAGTGCGAAAACGCTTCGCGGCTCCTTTATGTGTTTTGAGTTTTGGCATAATTCCTCCGTTAATTGGCGGTCGGTTGTTAGTGGTTGGTGGTTGGCTACGAAGTTAACAGCAGCCAACGACCAACCACCAACCACCAACCACAGCCTTATTTATCCTTCTTCGGCGAAAAAATCACCGTGATCTGCATGCCTTCGAGGCGCGGCCTGAATTCAGGCGCGCCGCTGTCGGCCAGGTCTTTTTCGAGCCTGTCGAGCAACTGAACGCCGAGTTCCTTGTGCGTTATTTCGCGGCCACGGAACCTGACCGTCGCCTTCACTTTGTTCCCGTCGGCAAGAATCTCCTTGGCATGCTTCATCTTGAAATTGTAGTCGTGCTCATCGGTGGCGGGGCGAAATTTGATCTCCTTGACCTCGATCACGACCTGTTTCTTCTTGGCCTCGTGCGCCCGCTTCTTCTGCTCGTAAAGATATTTGCCGAAGTCAACGATGCGACAGACCGGCGGCTGGGCCTGGGGCGCGACTTCGACCAGGTCGTAGCCGCGCTCGCGAGCAATTGAGATGGCCTGCTGAGGAGGCATGACGCCCAATTGCCGACCTTCTTCGTCAATCACCCGCACCTCTTTCGTGCGAATGCGCTCGTTGACGCGAACACTGGGGCCTCTTTGATCGCGTCGCCCCCTGTAACCGCCTTGATAACCGTTACTGATAAAAACACCTCCGTGGAATTGTGTTGCGGAGCTTAGCCACAGAGGTCACAGAGCACACAGAGTAAAAACCTCAGTGATCTCTGTGCGCTCTGTGGCTAAACTCTGCAACCCGTCAGGTCTGCAAAGCGCGCGTCCGAACCAGTTCTTTCAATCGCGCGCTGAATTCGGCGACGCCTACCGCGCCCGTGTCGCCTTTGACCCGGTCGCGCGCCGCGACTGCGTCCGACGCGGCCTCGCGTTCGCCGATAACCAACATGAATGGGATCTTCTTGAGCTGCGCGTCACGAATCTTCGCTCCGATCTTTTCGCCGCGCAAGTCCGCCTGGACGCGATGGCCGTCGGCCTGCAACCGCCGCTCGACCTCGACTGCCTTGTCGTTGAAGCGGTCAGAGATCGGTAGAACTATCGCCTGCGTCGGCGCGAGCCAGACCGGAAACGCGCCCGCGTAATGCTCGATCAGGATGCCGAAAAACCGCTCAAATGATCCCAGGATTGCGCGGTGCACCATGATCGGCTGATGCGGCTTGTTGTCCGAGCCGATGTATTCGATGTCGAACCGCTGCGGCAGGTTGAAATCGACCTGAATCGTCGAGAGCTGCCACAGCCGTTTGATCGCGTCCACGACCTTGAAGTCGATCTTCGGCCCGTAGAACGCCGCCTCGTCCTCCATCCGCGCATACGGTAACCCGTATTCGTTCAAAGCCTCGGTCAATGCCGTCTCGGCCAGGCGCCAGACCTCGTCCGAGCCTAGATACTTCGAATGATCCGTCAGGTGACGGACCGAAAGCTCGGCCTTGTACTCGAAGCCGAAAGCCTTGAAGACGAAGTCCACCAGATCAAGGCAGCCCTTGATCTCCGATTTCAACTGCTCCGGCGTGCAAAAGATGTGCGCGTCGTCCTGCGTGAACCCACGCGCCCGCATCAACCCGTGCGCGACGCCCGAACGCTCATAGCGATAGACCGTGCCGTATTCGGCCAACCGTACCGGCAGGTCGCGGTACGAACGCTGGCGCGAACTGTAAATCTGGATGTGGAACGGGCAATTCATCGGCTTGAGCCGGTATTCTATGCGCTCGTCCTCCTCATCCTTCAGCCCCGGATAGAGCACGTCCTTGTACATCTGCAGGTGACCGGAGATTCTGAACAGCTCCGACTGCGTGATGTGCGGCGTGTTGACGAAGCCGTATCCGCGCCGGTAAAGCTCGTCGTTCAGGAACTGCTCGATGATCTTGCGAATCAGCGCGCCGTTCGGATGCCATAAGACCAAACCGGGCCCGATCAGCTCGCTGACGCTGAACAGGTCAAGCTCGGGCCCCAGTCGTCGGTGGTCGCGCTTCTCGGCCTCTTCCTTCTGCTTGACCCATTCGTCGAGCTCTTCTTGTGAGAAGAACGACGTGCCGTAGATGCGCTGCATTTGCTCGCGAGATTCGTCGCCCCTCCAGTGCGCGCCGGCGATCGAGAGCAATTTGACCGCTTTGATTTTTCCCGTCGAGGGGATGTGCGGCCCGAGGCAGAAATCGATGAACGGCGTGCCTTCGATGGTGTAACAGCTCACCCGCTCGCCGCCTTTCTCTTCGATCAGTTCGCATTTGAGCGGCTCGCCCATCTCGGCGAACTTCTCTTCGGCCTCGGCCTTTGGCATCTCGACGCGCCGGTATTCGAGATTGCGCTTGATCAGATCCTTCATGCGCTTCTCTATCTTCGGCAAATCCTCGGGCGTGAACCGCCCGCCGTCCGCGCGCTGAAAGTCGTAATAGAACCCGCCCTTCGGGTCGTCGAGCAACGCCGGGCCGATGCCCAGCCTGGTCCCCGGATAAAGATCGAGCACCGCCGCCGCCAACAGGTGCGCGGTCGAATGGCGGTAGACCTCCAGCGCCTCGTCGCCGGATTCGGGCGTGAGAGCTTCCACGCTCTCGCCATCTTTGACGACGTAGCCAAGGTCTACAGGCTCTTCCTGTTTGACGCCGTGACGATAGAGGCGCGCAGCGATGGCCTTCTTCACGCCCTCGCGATCCTGTCGTTTCAAAATTTCAAGAGCCGAAGGGCTCGATAAATTCGATGATTGCTGATTATTCTCTTCACTCACTGCTGTCTCACTCATTTCTCATCGGTCGCTGGTCATCGGTCATTAGTCAATGATCATCGCTCAAATAGCTCGCAGGGCGACGGCAAACGATGAACGACAAACGATGAATGACTGCGACCCGAAATTCGAGGGTAGTGGCCGTAGTCCTCAAATTCCGTATCTAAAAATTTACTGGTGGACAGTCCCAAAAGCTCCTGGATCAGGATATTCGCTTCAGGTAAGGTCCCACGCCAGCGGTTGTCACGCGGATTGCTGCGACGATGTGTCGGGCGACGCTCGATCATCGCAGCTACGTAGTTCGATTCGTAAATCGCATCCGCATAATCAGACAACTCTTCGGGAGCTGACGTTGAACTTCGGGCCAGATAATTCAAGCCCGGAAAGTACCCATTGAAAATTCAATAGGCTGGAGCGGATTTGAACCGCTGACCCCTACCGTGTCAAGGTAGTGCTCTACCCCTGAGCTACCAGCCTATAAACAATTACAAGAAGTAGGCAAATTAGCAAACGAATTGCGAGACTGTCAAGCAAGGCCAGCCGCGCAACCAGGGCTTTCGCAAAGCCTTTATCGCCGGCCATTCGCTCAGCCGATTCTTTGGCTCTGAATGAGAAGCAAAAAAGCAAAAAGTGGCAAAAGGGCAAAAAAAGGCTATTTGCCCTTTTTACCACTTTTTGCTTTTTTTGCTTCCTTCTGTTGGCCTGTTCAGCCCCACGCGCCCACGCGCGCAACCAAATTCTGTTCAAATCGGATTGCGCGCGGTGGGCGTATGCGATTGAGGTAAAGCTCAGGCGACCATGACCTCGTCCACGTGACGCTCGGCGTCTTCGAGGAAGAGATATTTGCGCCATTCGGGGCGAGACCGCGCCGCATCGCGCCAGGCGGCCCGCTCCAATCCGTAATACAACGCCGCAGGGTTGGTGAGCAGCGGCATCCGCGCTTCTTCGGGCGTGCGATCGCCTTTGCGGTTGTTGCAAACCCGGCAGGCGGTCGCAAGGTTTTCGGCCAACGTCCGTCCGCCGCGCGATTTCGGCAGGATGTGATCGAGCGTCAGATCGAACGCCGTTCCCCGGCGGCCGCAATACTGGCACCGATAACGATCGCGCGCGAATATGCGATGACGGTTGGTCACGCGGTTCTGCCGCGACCTCACGTCAATGTATTGAGTCAAACGAATGACCGAAGGCGCGTCGAAAACAAATCGCGGCGAACGGATTCGGACACCTCTGTCAATTTCGACCGTTTCGGCCACCCGCCGCCACACCAGCGCCAAAGCCTTCGGCGCGGTCACGAGACTCAATGGCTCGTATGAAGCGTTGAGTAAAAGAACTCTTCTGCCGTTTATCATAAAGTCGCCTCATATGGGTCTGGCAGGATTCGAACCTGCATCCTCTCGGGTAGAAGCCGAGCGCCTTGCGTCCAATTAGACCACAGACCCGGTTTCATATCCTTCTCTCTCACATTTTCCTGTTTTAGTTTTGCTAACAGGAAAATGTGGCAGAGAAAGATATGTGTGGATGATTTCTGAGATTTCAGCCAATGGCCGAAACAACGATTAAAGCTCCGCGCGTAAGCGGCTGATCCTGCGCAGGACCAACCGTTCGCTTACGCGCGCGGCGCTGTTTCGAGATCGCAAGCCCGCAATCGGAATCGAACCGATGACCTCTCGCTTACCACGCGAGTACTGCTTCCGCCGCAGCCCTGCGGGCGAAAAGTGATGGTTGGTCGAGGACTTGAACCTCGTCCGTTCGGGCTTCAACCGAGCGCTCTGCCTGTTAAGCTAACCAACCAAATTTACGTCCGTGGAGAGATTTGAACTCCCGCCCTTCGCGTTCGTAGCGCGACGCTCTTAGTTCCGCTGAGCTACACGGACAAAGTCAGGATGGCTGGAATTGAACCAGCGTGAACCAGTTCCCAAGGCTGGTGGACGGCCACTATCCCACATCCTGAAAAATGGAGTCGGCGGGACTCGAACCCGCAATTTCTGGTTTGCAAGACCAGCGCCTTTCCAGTTTGGCTACAACCCCCAAATAGGAGCGGTGGGGATCGAACCCACGACATCCTCTTTGTAAGAGAGGCGCTACTACCGCTGAGCTACGCTCCTAAAAAATCTCACTGGGAGACGTGGATTCGAACCACGATTGGCGGATTCAGAGTCCGCAGTCCTGCCAATTAGACGATCTCCCAACTTCAAACAACCAGAGCCGCCGGTGGGAATCGAACCCACATCCTGCCGCTTACGAGACGGCTGCTGCATCCTTTGAGCTACGACGGCGTATTCAAAAGCGAGTGATGGGACTCGAACCCACAAACTTCAGCTTGGAAGGCTGACGCGCAACCCACTTGCGCCTCACTCGCGCGAGCGGCGACAAGGAATGATGAAACATTCTCCCCATGGTTTGGCGGGAAGATCGTTTACGAGACGATGTAGTTCCATCGGCATTCGCCGCAAAAAGTCAGGGCGGCAGGATTCGAACCTGCGACCTCGCGCTCCCGGGGCGCGCGCTCTGCGCAAACTGAGCTACGCCCTGAAAAAAACTGGGAGAGCAGGATTCGAACCTGCGCATCTCTCGATTAACAATCGAGCGCCTTACCAGCTTGGCTATCTCCCATCGAATCGCGCCTGTCAGGCGACAATCTCGCGGTAACGATTGTCGCCTGACACCATACGCGGTTGTCACATCCAACCGGACGTCGATGAAAACTGTTTGGTGGATCGGGTGGGACTCTAACCCACAGCTTCCTGCTTAAGAGGCAGGCGCTCTTGTCATTGAGCTACCGATCCATAACACGAACCTTGACGGGACTGGTGGGAGTTGAACCCGACGATCTCAGCGTTGACAGCGCTGCGGCCACTCCGCTGGCCTACAGTCCCGGAAAACTTCGATAGGGCGTATCGGATTCGAACCGACCATCTCTTGATTGAGAGCCAAGTGTGTTGACCGACTACACCAACGCCCCATAATTTCAATGCGCCCGGCAGGATTCGAACCTGCGACCTCACGGTTATCGACCGTGCGCTGCTGCCGGCTGAGCTACAGGCGCAAAAACTAATTGGGAAGGTAGGGATCGAACCTACAACCTGCGATTTCAAAGACCGCCGCGCTGCCAATTGCGCCACTCCCCAACAGATCAGGGCGAGTGGCCGGACTCGAACCGGCGACTATCTGATTCACAGTCAGACGCTCTGCCGCCTGAGCTACACCCGCCATAATTTCAATGCTCCCGCCGAGATTCGAACTCGGATCACGCGCTGATCGGGCGCTAGCAGGATATAAGCCTGCAGCTTTTCCAGTTAAGCTACGGGAGCGAATCAGCGCCGCGCGCGTTAGCGAACGGCGTTGATTCCGCAAAGAGTGCTCCCACCGGGACTCGAACCCGGACCTTGCGCTGATCTGGCGCTGACACATCATCTTCGTGCCGCTCTCCCTGATTGAGCTATAGGAGCAGATGTCAAAGATCGCGATGGGTCTGGTGGGACTCGAACCCACATTTCACGATTTAAAAGACCGTTGCCTTATCCGGTTAGGCCACAGACCCACAAACAGCAGGGCGTGCGGGATTCGAACCCGCGATCTTCAGCTTGAAAGACTGACGGCTTAAACCAGCTTGCCAAACGCCCCATGACTTCAAACAACTGTAATTGCGGGCCTGGGTAACGCTCCCAGCGCGTCGGGATTATGAGCCCCAACCGAGCACTTGCCCGCCCGCCGTAAATGCCGAAGGAGGGAGTCGAACCCTCAAAGTGTTCGGAGGTTTAAGCTCCGCGCGTCTACCGATTGCGCCACTTCGGCGAATATTGAGAGCGCGCCGCCGGAATCGAACCGGCCTAACGTGGTCTGCAGCCACGCGCCTGAATCCACTCGGCCAGACGCGCTAAAAAATCAAACAACAACCTTAGAAGTGGGCGAGGAGGTTTGAACTCCCAGCCTCGAGCATGGCGCGCTCGCGCTCTTCCATTTGAGCTACGCCCACAAGACTCAATGCAGGTAGAGGGATTCGAACCCACAACTTGCGGTTCTTGAGACCGCCGCGTCTGCCACATTGCGCCATACCTGCAATCCCGATGCGGACGAGAGGATTTGAACCTCCAACAACAGCGTTCTCGGCGCTGCGCGTCTACCTGGTTGCGCCACGTCCGCAGGAGCATCGGGCGAGATTCGAACTCGCGTCCTCAGGCTTCGGAGACCTGCGCTCTCGATTTCCGCTGAGCTACCGATGCGATGCCGACGGCAGGATTCGAACCTGCATCATCTAAGTTCTGAGCTTAGCGCGTCTGCCGTGTTGCGCCACGTCGGCACACGTATACCTGACGGAGAGCCAGGGACTCGAACCCTGATGAGTTTTACCTCGGCAGTTTTCGAGACTGCTGCCCTACCAATTAGGCTTGCTCTCCATAATTTGTGTTACTTTTTCGTTACCTCTCATTACCTTTCCGATAACAGCAATTAACTTTGACGGAGGCGGTGGGACTCGAACCCACACGAGACAAATATAGCTCTCTGGTTTAGCGGACCAGCGCGTTTACCATTTCCGCCACACCTCCACTCTGACAGGAGCGCCGGGATTCGAACCCGAAGCGTCGGTTTTGGAGACCGAAATGTTATCCGGTTACACCACGCTCCTTCGACAAAGCACACTTATCCCGAAGGCAGGAATTGAACCTGCTTGCGACGTGTATGCGCCGTAGTTTTACAGACTACTGCCGATCCATTCGGCCTCTTCGGGCTGGCATTCGCGTCGAAATAATAGACGCGACAAAAGGCGAAGAGCGAGCGACTCCACAGCCTAAAGACATCTTTGAAGCTGGAGCGGCCCGCTCGACCTAAAAACCCTTTGCTATTCTGTATTCGGATTTTCGGGAGCGGGAACTGCCGCTCCCGCAAGACTATTGATGCCTAAAGAGATAGACGCCAGTCGGGCGTTCAATCGAACTGCCCTGTTGATCTCGGCCTTTCAGCGTCTCTCCCAGCATGCGTGACGTGGCTAAGGTATCGGTATTGACCAACCCAAAGCGCACAAAAACGCCTGGCCGCCAGCAGGGTAGTCCTGTCGCTATCGCGCCGTTGGCTATCAGATTTTTGTGTCCTTTGAGCGTCATAACTATTTGAAAACTTTTTGAAACCTAAATTTGAAGATTGCCAGATAGCTTGAACTCTCTATCCAACCGAAGTCAGCTTATATCCCAGTTATTGCGATCGAGTCAAGAAAATTATCGGGGACGCGCGAAAATATTCTTCGAGCAATATCCAGCTATTATTGTTACTGATCGGATGGCGTAAGGTATTCAGAGCTACTCACAGTTAGCCTGAGTGGAGTCACATAAACATTTCCATGAAACGAGTAATGGAGACACGCTCGCTACCGCTTGCGGTACTAATTAAATCGCCACTGAGGGTCGAATCCCACCGTACTGAGTGGCCTGTTCAAAAGCGAACGCGAGCTGCAACACGTCGAAATCGCGTTGATGGCGGCCGACGATCTGTAATCCGATCGGAAGTCCGTCGCTCGTAAAGCCGCATGGGACCGAGATCGCGGGAAGGCCCGTCAATGTGATGGCGTAACACGTGGCCATCCAATCAATGTAGCTTCCCATTTTGACGCCATTGATCTCTCTGACCCAGTCTATATCGACCGGGAATGGCGCGACCTGAGACACGGGCAGGATCAGGAATTCATATCGCTCCATGAATTCCCGCACGCGATGGTAAAGCTGCGTGCGCTTTGCCTCAGCGCGCGCGACGTCTACGCCGCTCAGCTTCAATCCCTGTTCGATGTTCCAAATGACGGTGTCTTTCATCAACGAGCGGTGTTTAATGAAGTCGTCGCCCCTGGTTTGAGCGAATGCCCAGGCTCGCAGAGTCTGAAAAATCTCGTCGGCGTCATTGAAATCCGGCTGGCCGTCATCAACCTGACACCCGAGCGCCGCAAAGACCGATCTGGCGCGATCGCACACTTCGTTGACGACAGGCTGCACGGGATATCTGCCCAGGTCGCGGCTCCAGGCGATGCGCGCGCCTTTGAAATCGCGTTGAAGAGGTCGCGAGAAAGTCGAGCCGGGCTCATTGATCGAGATCGGAGATCTTTCATCTGGCCCGGCCATCACCGAAAGCAGCAGCGCGACGTCCTGAACCGTGCGGCCCATCGGGCCTTCCACGGCGAGCGTGTTCCACGCCAGCATCACGGGATGTGAAGGGACTCGGCCAGGCGAAGGGCGAAAACCAACGACGTTGCAAAAGCTGGCAGGATTTCTGAGCGACCCTCCGAGATCGCTGCCGTCTGCGAGAGGCAGCATTCCACAGGCGAGCGCAACGGCCGCCCCGCCGCTGCTGCCGCCACAGGTCTTACTCAGATCGTAGGGATTGCGCGTAGCGCCGAACACTTCGTTGAAGGTCTGCGAGCCGGCGCCGAATTCCGGCGTATTGGTCTTGCCGATGATTATTGCGCCCCCCTGTTTGAGACGCTCTACAAAAAGCGCGTCCTCGCCGGCGATGAAGTCTTTGTAGATGCGGGAGCCGAACGTCGTGCGAATGCCATCGGTAAGGGCGAGGTCTTTCACCGCGTGTGGCAGGCCGTGCAGCGGGCCGACGGGCTCCCCTTTCGCCAATTTCTCATCAGCTTTCTTCGCGGCGTTTAGAGCGGCCTCTTCTCCAATGAAAGAGCAGACGGCGTTGACTTTCGGATTGACCTGTTCGATCCGTGAGAGGAACGCGGTCATAACCTCCAACGCCGAGACCTCCTTGTCGCGGATCATTCGCGCCAGGTCAGCGGCGTCTATGAAACAAAGCTCTGCCAACGGTTTCAAGTCGCGTCTCCTTCTATTGACCCATTCACCGGCGTGTGAAATGCGCCC
>Ga0207428_10003938_pt1 | contig 14233 bp, 10 predicted proteins | sample RhiMethybrSRZTD1_FD_187600 | JGI IMG/M metagenome (GOLD analysis project Ga0207428, IMG submission 187600) | Populus rhizosphere microbial communities from Tennessee, USA - Rhizosphere MetaG P. TD hybrid SRZTD1 (SPAdes) (version 3) | ecosystem: Host-associated > Plants > Roots > Rhizosphere >... | reverse complement strand
GCTCGTCGTAGTTGAGCCGCGCGTTCTCCGTGATCGTGATGACGGTGCCGTCGCGGCGCCGCAGCTGGTACTCGGCCTCGACGAGCTTGCCCTCGCGCTTGATCTTCTCGATCAGCGCCTGGCGCATGTTCGGATCGGGATACAGCTGGTCCGTCGAGCCGATCGCGCGCAGCTCGTCGATCGACGCGTATCCCAGCATCGCGACCAGTGCGGGATTCGCCGACAGCAGGTAGCCGTCGAGCGTCACCTGGTAGACCCCCTCGACGACATTGTCGAACAGGCCGCGGAAGCGGCTCTCGCTCTCGCGAAGAGCGTCTTCCGCGCGGCGGCGCTCGATTGCGATGCGCGCGAGCTGCGCCATGCGACCGACGAGCTCGAGGTCGCGGCGCGAAGGCATGCCGGTGCGCCGGAGGTAAGTCGCGAAGGTACCTAGCATGCCCCCGTCCGCGGCCATGATCGGAGTCGACCAGCAGGCGAGCAGGCCAGCCTTGAGGGCGGCCTCGCGGCGATGCTCCCAGAGCGCGTCTTTCGAGATGTCGGGCACGATGATCTGGCGCTGCAGGGCAATCGCGGCGGCGCAGGACCCGAAACGTATTTCCGCCGGGTAGTTGTCCATGAGAAGGACATACTCGCGAGGCAAGCTATCGCCGGCGACGTGGGTCAGCAGGCGCCGGACCGGGTCGTACAGCCGGATGCAGCAGATTGACGAGGGCAGCACGCGTTCGACGACCTCGGTGATCGATGCCAGCGCGACATCGAGAGGCTCGTTCGAGGCGATCTTCTCCAGGGCACGTCGCTCGCCGGCCGCGATGAGCTCGCCCTGCTTGCGGTCGGAAATGTCGATGATGCTGCCGCGGACCAGCGCGCCGGACGAGCTCGGCAGGCGGACGAGCCTCACTTCGCACGGGATATCTTTCCCTTCCGCGTCCACGTGCATCCACTCGAACACCGGCGTCGCGCCGCCGATGGCCTGCTCGATGTAGCCGCGCGCAAGGGCGACCGACGGCGAACCATCCGGCTGGGTAGCCGGGCTGACGTCCACCGGTCCGAGGCGCAACAGCGACTCGCGTGACATGCGGAAGAAGTCCGTGGCGTTGTCGTTACAGTCGATGAAGCGTCCGGACTCGACGTCGAGGACGACTACGGCTTCGGGCGCGTTCTCGACCAGCACGCGGTAGCGCGCCTCGCTGTCTTTCAACGCGTCCTCGGCCTTCGAACGCTCCGCGGTGTCGCGGACGCACACGATGTAGGTCGGCCGGCGCTTGTTCGTCATCATGCTGACGAGGACCTCGGCGGCCATCAACTCGCCGCGGCGATGCTTGGCAACGACCTCGAGCGCCGCCAGGTCGTAGTGGGTCGTCTCCTGCGCGGTCGCGAGTTCCTCGAGCGCGCGCGCGACGTCGCCCTTCGGGGCGATGTCGGGCAGCAAGCTGTCGATGAGGTCACCGAAGACGTCGGATTGCCGCACACCGAAGAACCGCTCGGCGGTGCGGTTCATGCTTTCGATGCGGCCGAGGTGGTCGACCGAGATGATGCTGTCCTTGACGTGGTCGAGAATTGCCTGGAGGCGCCCCACGCTCTCCTTCTCTAGTTGCTCGGTCGCGGCCGTTGCCTCGTCGGAAGCAAGGCGCATGACCGTCTCGAGGCTGGTCCGGTCGTTCTCGTAGGCATCGTATTGATGGCTGACGATCTCGATCAGCCGTCGCAGCTGCATCTTTCCTGCGGTGTCCGCCGATTCCAGGAGCTGCTCCTCGAGCAGCGGATGGATTCGGCTCTTGGGCGCGGCCGGGGTGGGCGCCTGCGGCAGGGTGTGCCCGGCCGTGTCCGCGTCCGCGGACTGCTTGAGCATCACGACGTTGTTCGTGTTGCTTGCCGACACCGGAACCCCACGAGCATGCCCGCCGCACCCCCGGGGAATGCGACGTAATGCAGTGATGCTAGGGGATGACCCCCGGGTCGAACGTGACCCCGTTCGCGGTTCGACGGGGCCCGTCCCGTGACTCAGGGCGCGGTATTGGCGACTCTCATTTCAGGCCCCGGATGTCGACCGGAATCGGCAAAATTGACCTCGCTTTTGACATTGCGACGACCAGCTAACGCATGAGGTACAGGCGCTCGCCCTGGGTCAGGCGCGGGCGCGGGCGCCGCCATGCGCTCATGATGACCGACAATCTTCGCCGGCGCCGTCGGCGTCCGCCAACGGCGATCCGACGGACTTAATTGACGCGTTCGGCTCGCTTGCGCTCACCTTCTGTCAGGTAGCGCTTGCGCAGGCGGATGCTCTTTGGCGTGACTTCGACGAGCTCGTCGTCCGCGATGTACTCCATCGCCTGCTCGAGCGACATACGGACGGGCGGCGTCAGCAGCACGTTCTCGTCCTTGCTCTGCGTGCGGATATTCGTGAGTTTCTTGCCTTTCAGCGGATTCACGACCATGTCGCCGTCGCGGCTCGACTCGCCGACGATCTGGCCCTCGTACACGACGTCTCCGGGCGCCACGAAGAGGCGCCCGCGCTCCTGCAGGTTGAAGAGTGCATAGGCGAGCACCTCGCCCCGTGCGTTCGAGACCATCACACCCGCATTGCGCTCGGCGAGTTCTTTCTCGACGGCCAACGCGAAAGTTTCGAAGACGTGGTACAGGAGCCCGGTGCCGCTCGTCATCGTGCGGAATTCAGTCTGAAATCCTATGAGTCCGCGCGACGGGATCCGGTAGTCGAGGCGGACGCGGCCCTTGCCGTCCGGGACCATGTCGGCGAGTTCGCCGCCCCGCTCGCCGAGCGCCTGCATCACGGCCCCTTGCGCGGAGGTCTCGACATCCACCGTGAGCTGCTCCCAGGGCTCGAGGCGATGTCCGCCCTCCTCCTTCACGACGACTTGCGGGCGCGACACGGCGAGCTCATAGCCTTCACGACGCATGTTCTCGATGAGAATGCCGAGGTGCAGCTCCCCGCGCCCATAGACCACGAACCGGTCCGGGTCGTCGGTCTCGTCGACGCGGAGCGCAACGTTCGAAAGGGTCTCGCGCAGGAGCCGCTCTCGCACCTGCCGGCTGGTGACGAACTTGCCTTCTTGGCCGAAAAACGGCGAGGTGTTCGTCTCGAAAGTCATGCTGATCGTCGGCTCGTCCACGACGAGCGCGGGCAGCGCCTCGACCTTCTCCGAGTCGCAGATGGTGTCGGAGATCTTGGGCGCCTCGAGGCCTGAGAACGCGATGATGTCGCCGGCGCGGGCCTCCTCGACTTCGACGCGCTCGAGTCCCATGAAACCGAAGACCTGCCCGATGCGTTCGTTGCGCACGACGCCGGCGCGATCGACGACGGCGACCGGCATGCCGCGGCGGATCGTGCCACGCCGGATCCGGCCGATTCCGATCGAGCCCACGTAACTGGAATAGTCGAGCTGGCTCACCTGAAGCTGAAGCGGGCCATCAACGTCCACGTCGGGCGCGGGACAGCGCGCAACGATGGTTTCGAAGAGCGGCGTCATGTCATCGGCCATGACACCAGGCGCGAGGCCCGCGACGCCGCGCAACGCCGAGGTATAGACGACCGGAAAATCGAGCTGGCGCTCGCTCGCGCCGAGGCGGTCGAAGAGATCGAAGGTGCGGCTGACCACCCAGTCCGGGCGCGCCTCGGGCCGGTCGATCTTGTTCACGACGACGATCGGCGCGAGACCGTGCACGAAGGCCTTTTGCGTGACGAAGCGCGTCTGCGGCATCGGGCCGTCCACCGCGTCGACCAGCAGCAGCACGCAATCGACCATCGACAGAACTCGCTCGACTTCGCCGCCGAAGTCCGCGTGGCCCGGCGTGTCCACGATGTTGATCCGGAACTCGTGCCACTGGATCGCGGTGTTCTTCGCCAGGATCGTGATCCCGCGCTCGCGCTCGAGCGCGTTCGAATCCATGACGCGCTCGGGCGTCGGCTTCCTGGCGTCGAGCGTGCCGGACTGGCGCAGCAGCTTGTCCACGAGCGTCGTCTTGCCGTGGTCCACGTGCGCGATAATCGCGATGTTGCGCAGGTTCTGGATCATAAAAAGCCGCGCATTGTAATCCGCGCGCGACCTTGAATCTACGTCAGGACTAGCCTGTAAGCCATTGATTTAATATTCTTCTGACTCGATCGCGGTCAGCTGTTCCTCGAGCTCCGCGACGTGCCGCTCCCAAAATCGCGCTTCACCGAACCACGGGAATGCCCGGGGGAAGGCCGGGTCATGCCAGCGCCGCGCCAGCCAGGCCGCGTAGTGCACCATGCGCAGCGCCCGGAGCGCCTCGATGAGCGTCGCTTCGATCGGGTCGAACTCGGCAAACTTCGCGTAGCCCTCGAGGATTTGAGCGAGCTGCTGACGCATTTCCGCGGGTCCGCCCGCAACCAGCATCCACAGGTCCTGGATCGCGGGGCCCGTCATGCAATCGTCGAGATCGACGAAATGCGGGCCGGCCTCCGTCCACAGCACGTTGTTGCGGTGGCAATCGCCGTGGATCCGCAGGTAACGCAGCGTCCCTGCATGCAGGAAGCGCGATTCGACGAGGTCGAGGAGCTCGCCAGTCACGCGCTCGTAGCGATGGCGGATGTAGTCGGGAATGCGATCGCTCGACATCAGGTAACGGACAGACTCCCGTCCCATCGCTTCCTGCGATAGCCGCGCGCGATGCGCGAAGCGGCGGGTCGCGCCGATCGCGTGGATGCGCCCGAGGAAGCGGCCGATCCACTGGCGGTCGTCTTCGGTTCCGAGCTCCGGCCACTGGCCGCCGCGTCTCGGGTAGATCGCGAAACGAAAGCCGCCGAAAACCGGTACCAGCCCCTCGCCGAGCGCGCCGCCGCGTGGAACCACGAGCGGCGCGACGACGGGAATCTCGGCTTCGGCGAGCTCGCGCGCGAACGCGTGCTCCTCGGCGATCGCGGCGTCGCTCCAGCGGCCGGGACGGTAGAACTTCACAACCACCGGATCCGCGTCCTCGAGGCCCACCTGGAAGACGCGATTCTCGTAGCTGCCCAGTGCGAGGATGCGCCCGTCGCACGGAAATCCGGCAGCTTCGACGGCGTCGGCGATCAGGTCAGGCGACAGGTTCGCAAACGGGGCGCCGTCGGCCGTTGCTATCATGCGGGCACCCTATCGTGGAGCCTCGATGAATACCATCCTCGTGACGGGCGGCGCCGGGTACATCGGCAGCCACGTGGCGCGCCAACTCGGCGAGCGCGGCGAGCGCCTTGTCACGCTCGACAACCTCTCCACGGGATTCCGCGGCGCGGTGCTGCACGGCGACTTCGTGCAAGGCGACACCGGCGACGCTGCACTCGTCGCGCGCCTTCTCGCGGAGCACCGCGTCGACACCGTCATGCACTTCGCGGCGCACATCCAGGTGCCGGAATCCGTCGCCAATCCGCTCAAGTACTACCGCAACAACACCGCGAACACGCGGACCCTCCTCGAATGCTGCGCCGGCGCGGGCGTCCGTCAATTTGTCTTCTCCTCCACCGCTGCCGTGTACGGCATCCCCGATAGCGGCGCAGCCGACGAGGAAGCGCCGACCGCACCGATCAATCCCTACGGCTGGTCGAAGCTCATGAGCGAGTGGATGCTCCGCGACATCGCCGCGGTCTCGCCATTGCGCTATGTCGCGCTCCGCTATTTCAATGTCGCAGGCGCGGACCCCGGCGGCCGGATCGGGCAGTCGACGCCGGAGGCGACGCACCTGATCAAGGTTGCCTGCGAGCACGTCGTCGGCAAGCGGCCGCAAGTTTCGATCTTCGGCACCGACTACGAAACGCCAGATGGCACCTGCGTGCGTGATTACATCCATGTCGAGGATCTCGCGGCCGCCCACCTCCAGGCGCTTGATTACCTCCGCGGCGGCGGTCCTTCAGCCACGCTCAATTGCGGCTATGGCCGTGGCTTCAGCGTGCGCGACGTGCTCGGCGAGGTCGCGCTCGTCGCAGGCAGCGGCCTGAACATCGTGGAAGCCGGGCGGCGCGCCGGCGACCCGCCGCAGCTCATCGCGGTTGCCGAGCGGATCCGCCGGACGCTCGGCTGGACGCCGCGCTACCACGACTTGGCCGGCATCGTCGGCACAGCGCTCGCGTGGGAAAAAAGGCTCCTGCGCCAACCGATGGCCTGACGGTTACCATACGCATATGACCGGCATTCGTCCGCAGTCGCTGAGTGGATTGCTGTCGGCGGCGCTCCTGCTGATCGTGGTGCCTCTGACCGCGGCGATCGTTTACGGCGCCCTGCAACTGCGAGAGCTGTCCCGCACGAGCGACCTCCTGGTCCGGGACAGCATCACGCTGACGCAGCACACGCAGGTCCTTTTCCAGGAAGTGTCCCTGATGGAGCGTGCCGCTCGATATCTCGGCGTGACCGGCGACCCGCGCTACGCCCAGTCGTTCGAATCCCAATATGTCGCCTTCACCCGGACGCTGGGAAGCCTCGCGGAGTACATGCCTGAAGGGGAAATCAGTGCCGTGCGCGCGGCCGGCTCCCAGGTCGCGGCCCTCGTGCGCACCGGCACGGTGGATGAGCTGTCCTCTTCGGCCGTGGGACAGTTCGAGACTCTTTCCGTCATGTCCAACCGGCTTGCGCAGCGCGCACGCAGCGACATCGAGCGCCGGCTGCAGCAGGTGGAACGCGAGGCGAGTGCCACGCAGCAGTGGCTCCTGTGGGCGATCACGGCGCTGGTACCGGCGGCGCTCGCCATCGCCGGCATCTTCTGGTATTTCGTGCTGCGGCCGCTGCGCGCCATCGACCGCGCGATCAGCGACTTGGGCCGCGGCACGTTCTCGCAGTCGATTGCCATCAGCGGGCCGGCGGACCTCTCGGCCCTTGGCCGCCAGCTCGAGTGGCTGCGTACGCGCCTGCTGGACATTGCGCTCGAGCGGAACCGCTTCCTGCGGCACATGTCGCACGAGCTCAAGACGCCGCTCGCGAATATCCGCGAGGGCACCGACCTCCTCCTGGACGGCGCCGTCGGAGCGATCAACGACAACCAGCGCGAAGTGGCCTCGATCCTGCGCGAAAACGCGCTGCGACTTCAGCAGCTCATCGAAAACCTCCTGTCCTACAGCGCTTGGAAGTCGCGCGCGAGCAGCGTCGAGCTCACGTCCTTCCGCCTGAGCTCGCTGGTGGGAACGGTCATCGACAGCCAGCGCCTTGCCATGGCCGCGCGCAGCATCACGCTCGACAAGCACGTCGCAGATCTGCACCTTGTCGCCGACCGCGCGAAGCTGAAGCTCGTCCTGGAGAACCTGCTCTCGAACGCGCTCAAGTTCACGCCGCACGGCGGCACCATTCACCTGCACGCCTATCCCGACGGCGCGCAGACGGTCATCGACTTCGCCGACACGGGCCCCGGTTTCGCGGCCGACGACCGCGACAAAGTCTTCGAGGCGTTCTACACCGGCACGCAGCCCCAGGGCGGGCCGCTCAAGGGCACCGGCATCGGTCTCTCAGTGGTGCGCGAATTCGTCGAAGCCCATGGCGGCACCGTCCAGATCGTCACCGGCGAGTATCCTGGCGCGCACCTGCGCATCCGGCTCCCGGCTGCCACGCGGCGGGAGGCCGCCCATGCGGCCTGAGCGCCTCATCGCTCCTCTACTGGCCGTCTGCCTGGTCGCGGGCTGCAAGAACGTGGACGACTGGTCCGGAATCAAGCGCCGCCCGGGCACGACGCCCACGTCGCAGACCGACGATGGCCAGCTCGTCGCCGACTACCTCGAGACGCTCAACCGCCTAGGCCGCGGCGGCGTTGCCGAACAGGCGGAGATCGTCGATGCGACGCGCACCGCTTATCTCAACGACCCCTCGACACGGAAGCGCCTCCGCTATGCCTTCGTGCTCGCGGTGCCAGGCCATGCCGCGAGCGACCCGGCCGGCGCCCGTGCTCTCCTCGGCGAGGCGCTCGCCACACCGGAGACCATGCTTCCCTCGGAGCGGTCGCTTGCTGACCTCATGGTCCGCGACCTCGACGCCCGGCTTTCGCTGAGCCATGAGAATCAGACGCTGCGCAACGGCAGCAACTCCGAAGAAGAGAACCGCATCGCGGACCTAAACCGCCGGCTCCAGGCCGAAACCGCGGAGAAGGAGCGCCTGCGCAAGGAGCTCGAGCGCGCCGAGGCCAAGCTCGAGGCGATCGCGACCCTGGAGGGCGGCTCGGCGCCGCCTCGCAAGTGAAAACGCCGCTGGGCCGCCGCGCGCGTATCGTGCTGGTCGACGACGACCCGGGCCTGCTCAGGCTCATCACGATCCGGCTGCGCTCCGAGGGCTTCGAGGTCGCCGCCTGCGAGAACGCGAGCCAGGCCCTGACGACCGTCCCGCGCTTCCTGCCGGACGTGCTCGTGACCGACCTTCGCATGAAGGACAAGGACGGGATTTCCCTGCTCAAGGAGCTCCAGGGCCGATACCCGGCCCTGCCCGTCATCCTGCTGACCGCCCATGGCACGATCCCGGACGCTGTCACCGCGACGAAGAGCGGTGCATTTGCCTTCCTCACGAAACCGGTCGAGAAGGACCAGCTGCTCGAGCAGATCGGATCTGCGCTCAAGGTGTCCGGCTTCGCGAGCGTCACGGAAGACTGGCGCGCCGGCATCATTACGCGCAATCCCGTCATGGAGGAGCGACTCTCGCAGGCCCTGATGGCCGCGGGCTCGGACGCGCCGGTCCTCGTCACGGGGCAGCCGGGCACCGGCAAGGCGCAGCTCGCGCGCGCCATCCACCAGGCGAGCGCGCGCCGGGGCGGGCGCTTCCAGACGTTCGCCTGCGTCACGGCGACCCAGGAGTCGCTGCAAGCGGCTCTCGAGGGCCGCGGGGACCCCGGCGACGCGCCCCGACCCGCCGAAGCGCCGGCTGGCACCCTGCTCCTCGACGAAATCGGCGACCTGCCGCCTGACCTGCAGATCGCGATGAACAGCCTGCAGGACAGCGAGCGCGTGCGGCTCATCACGACGACGGCGCGGAACCTCCCCGAGATGATCCAGCGCGGCAAGTTCCGCGAGAACCTGTATTACCGGCTCAGCGTCAGCCGCATCGACCTGCCGCCGCTTTCGCAGCGGCGCGACGACATCCCGCTGCTCGCTGCCCACTTCATGGACGAGCTCGCGCGGACGACCGGCAAGCGCCAGGTGCTCGCTCCAGAGGCTATCGAGCTCCTGATGGTCGGCGAGTGGCCCGGCAACGTGCGCCAGCTTGCGACGCTGCTGCAGCATGCCGCCTCGCTCGCGACCGGTCCGGTGATCAGCGCCGAGCTCGTGCAACGGGCGCTCGGCAGCGGCACCTCGCCCCAGGTGTCCACCTTCGACGAAGCGCGCGATGAGTTCATGCGGAACTACCTCGTACAGCTCCTGCAGATTACGCGCGGCAACGTCACGCAGGCCGCAAAGCTCGCGGGCCGCAATCGGACGGACTTCTACAAGCTGCTGGCCCGGCACGGCCTGCAGTCGGAAGAGTTCAAGGTCCGCTAGAAAAAGGGGACGCTCCCCTTTTCAGACTCGGCTAGTCGTTAATGCGGCGCCCGCCGCCCTCGCGGCGATCGGCCATCGTGTGCGCATGCGGGTTCACGAGGTTCACTCGGCGGTCGCGAAAGGTGCGCCGGTCGCCATGGTGTAGATATCTGCATTGGCAATGCGCTTGCGTGCACCCCTTGAGTGGCAACATCGGCGCAACGGACGAGAGGAAGCGGCGGATCTCGATCTCCTTCGCCGCAGCGCAAGACTTCGTCCCAGCCTGGATGCTGACGGCGTGGTAGGGATTTCCGACCCGGCGATGCTCGACGCGCATGCCGGCTCCGCGCATCTGCGCGCCGATCTTCTGTCGCATCCACCATTCCGAGAGACTAAATGCCATGGCCACGTCCTCTGCGGCCCGGGTCAGTCTAGCGCCCTCATATGCACATAAGGCGACAATTTGACGCTTGTCTGTCCGAAAAATCGGTAGGCTTGCGCGCATGCACCGGGAGCCCGTCGCCGTCGCCTTCTCAATCGTGCGCAACTCCGTCGCGCTGATGGCTGTAGGACTGCTGGCAAAAGGCATGGGCCTCGTGCTCGCGGTCCTCATCGCCCGCTTCCTGGGACCGGAGTCGATGGGACTCTTTGCCCTCCTCTTCAGCATCGCGCTGCTCGTCGAGTACGTCGCCCCGCTCGGCCTACAGGATGTCCTCATCCGCGAGATCGCGGCGCGCCCGCGCGAGCGCGTGAAGCTATGGCGGCAGGCTACGACGCTCGCCGTGTCGGCAAGCCTCCTGCCCTCGGCCGCCTTCCTGGCCGCCGCGTGGGTTTACCAGGACCAAACCTCCGCGCGCAATTGCCTCGTGACGCTCGCCGCCGGCATGCCGTTCTCGGCGCTCGCGCTCGTCAGCCAGTCCGCCTTGCAGGGGATGGAAAAGGTGCTCTATCTCACCTGGACCACTTTCACCACGCGCGTGGCAAGCCTTGCGCTGCTGGTCGTCCTGCTGATGCAAGGCATGGGCGTCGAGGCCGCGTTCATTTCCCGCGTCCTCTTCCAGGCGGCCTCGGCCGCGCTCTTTGTCTGGATGATCCTGCGCGACGCTCCGCCGCATGAAGATTCAGGTCGCCCGCACATCGACCTCCCGCGCGCCTTGCCGTTCGCTGTCAACCGCCTGGTCACGGAGATGACGACGCGCGCGCCGCTCCTCCTGCTACCCATCGTCTTCACGCTCGCCCAGATCGGCATATTCGACGCGGCCGACCGCATCCGGCTGACGCTCGGGATCATGGTCGCAGTCGCGACCACCGCAATCATGCCGGCGCTCTCGAGGAGCTTCGCATACGAGAGCGGCGAACGCCGGTCGCTCGTGTCCTTCAGCGTGAAGTACGTCTGCCTGATCCTCTCCTGTGCCGCGCTCCTGATCAGCATCTTCGCAGACGTGATCATCCACGTGCTCTACGGACCGAAGTTCGCGCAGTCCGCGCTGCTCCTGCAAGTGCTCGTGTGGACGCAGGTGCTGGTCGCGACGGACAGCGTCCTGAAGCAGGCGATGATCGCGAACGGGCGCGAGTACGCCGTCGCGGCGCGGGCGCTCGTCGGCATCGCCTGCCTGACGGCTCTCGTTATTGGACTTGCCCGGGCTTTCGGCCTTATTGGCGCCGCGGCCGCGGTCCTCGCTTCGGCGGCTATCACGATTTCCATGGACTCCGTTTTCGTCGCGCGTCAGGTGCTTCCTTTCGACGTGGCGCGTTTCCTGCTGAAGCCGGTCGGCTGCGCGCTGCTCGCCGGCAGCCTGCTCGTGGCGCTCGACGGTGCCAGCCTGTGGCTGCGCGTTGCGGCGGGTTTCGGCACGTACGGGGTTGCCGCCGCGGTGCTGCAACTCTTGCCGCGGGCCGAGCGCGACTTCCTCCTTGCTGCCGCGCGGCACGGCTTCAACAAGCGGTCAGTGAATGCGGCGCCCGCGGGCGACTGAGCCATGCGCGCTTTCCACGATTTGTTCTATGCCGCATGCCGCGCTGGAATCATCTCACACCGATGGTCCTGGCAGGCGCGCCGCAACCGGTAAGATCCGGGACATCATGACGCAGGCGATCATCCTGACCACGCAGCGCACCGGGTCAACCTTCCTTGTGACCTGCCTCGAGTCGCACCCGGACATCTGCTGCCTGGGCGAGCTCCTCGCGGGCAGCCGCCTGTTCCATGTGCCGGAGGTTGTGTACCGGTTTCGGTACGGGACGAAGGCTTACCGCTTCCTGCGCTCCGGCGCCTGGTATCCGACGCGCATGCTGCGCCGCTACCTGGACGAAGGCCGCCTCGGCAGCATGGAACTCGGCCTGCGACCGGTAATGGCCTTCAAGGCCATGTACAACCAGATCCGGCCACCCTGGACGATGAACTTCCTGCGCGGCCGGAAGGACCTCAGGATTTTGCACCTGCGCCGCGACAACCTGCTCAAGACCTACGTCTCGAACCAGTTGCTCACCGTCAAGCGCGACAAGGCCTGGAAACCGCACACGACGACGCCGGTGGCGGCCGTCAGCATGCCGATCGAGGCAGCCGGCGCGCTCGCCTTCATGCGCAAGGCCGTTGCGGAATACGAGGCGCACGAGCGCCTGTTCGAGGAGCACGCACGGCTCGCGTTGAGTTACGAGACCATGATTGACGGCGTGGGACTCGAGGCCGGCGTCGCGCGCGACGTCTGCCGTTTTCTCGGCGTTGCCGAGCACCCGATGCAGTCGAAGCTGGTCAAGATGAATCCGGAGCGGCTTCAGGACATGGTGACGAATTACGACGAGCTTGCGAGCGCGGTCGCGCAGTCGGAGTTCGCCGCGATGCTCGACTAGCGCGCGCGCCACTCGAGCGGCCCGGCTGGTTGCCCGCGCCCGTCCACGAACTGGCGCATCCAGAGCTCCGTGCAGATGAGCGCCCAGAGCGTGTGCATGCGCTCCGCAGAGATCGCGCCGCCGGGGCCGCGCTCCGCCAGCGTCCATACGTAGTCGGCCGCGAGCAGCTTGCGGTTTGCGAGCGAGCGAGCGAGGTCGAGTTCTCTCGCGAGGCGGTCGAAGGCATCCGACAGCGCCGCGTCGTGCCTCAGGCGCTGGATCGTCTTGCGGCTCGTCAGCATCGCCTCCGGCATCAGCCCCTCGACCGCGGCGCGCAGCAGCCGCTTCTGCTCTCGCAGGCCGATGTGATAGCGACCTGGACATCCGAGCGCGAACTCCGTGACCGCGGGATCGAGGAAGGGCATGGCGATTGCCGCACCCTGCTCCGCGAGGACCGGCTCGTCGTGCAGGAAGCCCGAAGACGGTGCGATGTGCTCCTCGAGGTAGCGCTCGAGGCTCTTGCAACCCGCGTCGGCGCCGATCGGCTGCGCCCCGGCAAGGCGCGGCGGCTCGGGCAGGTCGCCTCGGTAGGCTTTCTTCACGAGCTGCCGCCCGAGCCAGGAAGACGGCATGCGCTTGAAGCGCGTATAGGTGTACAGCTCGCAGAGCGCTCCACGCAGCGGCGGCGGCGCATGGTCGCGCAGCCATAGGACACGGTGGCGCGGCATTCCGCCGAATACAGCATCGGCACCGTGGCCTGCCAGCACGAGGCCCCCGGTGCCCGCGGCGGCTGCCGTGATTACCGGCTGCAGCACGGCCTCCTCGCGTCCACTAAGGTCCTCGGTCAGCCAGACCATGCGCGGCAGGTCGGCGGCCAGGTCGCTCACCGAATAAATGTGCTCATGGTGCACTGTGCCGAAAAATGCCGCGACGCGACGTGCCCCCTGGATGTCGGCGTCTTCGGACCCGTGCCCGATCGTATACGTCGAAAGCGCGAGATCTGGCCGGACATGGCGCACCAGTGCGAGCAGCGCCGCCGAATCGAATCCGCCGCTCAGAAGCAGCGCCGCGCGCTCGTGCCCGGCCAGCGACGACGCGAACGCGGTCTCGAGAGTTGCCCGGAGGGCCTTCGCCGTTTCCCGGAAGCCGTGCGCCGGCTTGCGCCGAGCCGGTCTCCAGAACGCGTCGGGACTTGCACGCCCGTCGCGTATGCGAAGCAGCGCCGCCTGCGAAATGGAACGGACGTGCTTCAGGAGGCTGCGGCCCGGCGGGCAGCTGAACAGTACGAGATAGGTCTGGAGCACGTCGCGGTCGACGTCCGCCGGGCAATCCGGCAGTGCGAGCAACGCCTTGTAGTCCGACGCAAAAGCGATGCGGCCGGGCAACTCGACGTAATAGGTCGTCTTGAAGCCCTGGCGGTCGCTCGCGAGCGAGACTGTCTTCGAGTCCGCGTCCCAATGTGCGAGCGCGAAATGGCCGATAAGGTCGGTGAGCCCTGCGGAGCCGCGTTCGTTCAGTGCGCGCGCGAGCCGCGTCCGTTCCTCTGCGTCCACCACGGCCGCCGTCCGGGGGTCGTCCTGCGGTCGCCGGTACAGCGCGCCGTCGGCATCGAGGCAGAGGCCGAATGCGGAATCGGGGGCGCCGCGTTCGTGATGAAGTTCACCGAAGAGCACGCCGGGTGCGGGCTCCGCCGTGCGCAGATGCCGCCCGCGATAGGACATGCGGTCGGCCATGGCGCGCAGTTCGTCCAGGTTGCCATTACCGACGATCCCGACGATTCCTCCCACGCTGCAGCGCCCTCCTTCCTCAGTGCGACAGGAAACCCTGCTCCCGGTACCAGGCGGCCGTTTCGCGCGCGCCTTCGGCAAACGGGATCCGGGGGACGAATCCGAGGAGCTCCTCTGCTTTCTTCGTCGAGAACACGAACGTCTTGCGGAAGAAATCGAGTCGGCGCCGGTGGATTGGGGGCTGGAT
>Ga0207428_10003937_pt1 | contig 14237 bp, 13 predicted proteins | sample RhiMethybrSRZTD1_FD_187600 | JGI IMG/M metagenome (GOLD analysis project Ga0207428, IMG submission 187600) | Populus rhizosphere microbial communities from Tennessee, USA - Rhizosphere MetaG P. TD hybrid SRZTD1 (SPAdes) (version 3) | ecosystem: Host-associated > Plants > Roots > Rhizosphere >... | reverse complement strand
GATGCTCGCAGAGCGAGGCGACCGATCCGACCGAAACCATTGATGCCAACTTTGATAGTCATGTTGTTGTGCTCTGTATCTGTTGTCAGAGGGAGTTCGACTGGGTGTCGAACTGACCGATGTATTCGACATGGGCAGGATGCTGAATGGCGCGTGGACGCAACGACTGAACATCGCGGATGGCATCGCTGAATGGCACGCCGCTTTCGATCAGCAGTTGAGCGGCAACCAAACCAGTACGCCCCGAGCCACCCTTGCAATGGATGGCAATGGTTTTCCCCTCGATCAGCAACTGCTTGAGTCGTGGGTGGTGCAGTTCCCATGCGGCTTTAAATGCTTCGCCAGGCGCTTGATCGTCTTCTACTGGCAGGTGAAACCACTCGATGCCGAGCATTTGGCACTCCTCGGGCAGCAGGTCGATTTCGTTCTGAAGCAACTCCTCGGTCGGCATCAGCGTCAGCAACGCCGATGCGCCTGCGCCCTTGAGGGTTTGCAACGCCTCGAAAGGCTTGGTGCCCTTCGTGCCGGGGCACGGGGTGAAGATCAATTGGCCACTGAACTGTGCCAGGGGCAGTACGGAATAAGGATGTTGTTGCACGGTGAAAAATCCTCAGATGGAGCGCTGATTTACACGTTTCATGAGTTCTTCCGCCGACTCCTTACGCTCGGAATATCGGTCGACCAGATAGTCCTGACGGTCGCGAAGCAGCAGCGTGAATTTCACCAACTCTTCCATCACATCAACGACACGGTCGTAGAACGGAGAAGGTTTCATCCGGCCGTGATCATCGAACTCCATATAGGCCTTCGGCACGGAGGATTGGTTGGGGATGGTGAACATGCGCATCCAACGACCCAGCACTCGCAGCTGATTAACCACGTTGAACGACTGCGAACCGCCGCACACCTGCATGACGGCGAGGGTCTTACCCTGGGTCGGGCGGACCGCGCCCATGGCCAGTGGCACCCAGTCGATCTGCGCTTTGAACACCGCGCTCATGGAGCCGTGACGTTCTGGAGAACACCAGACCTGCCCCTCGGACCACAGCATCAGCTCGCGCAGTTCCTTCACTCGTGGGTGATCATCGGGGGCGTCATCTGGCAGCGGCAAACCTGACGGATTGAAAATCCGTGCCTCGGCGCCGAAGTGTTCCAGCAGCCGAGCGGCTTCCTCTACCAGCAGACGACTGAAGGAGCGTTCACGGGTCGATCCGTACAGCAGCAAAATGCGCGGTTTGTGGGTGGAGGTCTTTTTGATACCGAGCTTGTCTGTTGATGGGAGATCAACCAGTTCGGTTTCGAGTTGGGGGAGATGGTCATCAAACATAGTCTTTGTCCTGAGCAGAGGCGCTCTTGTATTCGAAGGCAGAATCAGACGATCCAGCTTTAACAGCAGGCAAGTGCCCGTTCAGGACGGTCGCCCATCTCATCAAGGCGTTTGGCATCAGGACTTAACCAATGCTTGTTGCTTTCGAGCACCGTGGTCAGCACTTGATGGACCCAATCAGGGAGATTTGGGTGCAGTCGGTAATACACCCATTGGCCTTGCCGACGGTCCGACAGCAAACCGCAGCTACGCAGCTGCGCCAGGTGTCTGGAGACTTTTGGCTGACTCTCGTTCAACGCGCAGGTCAGCTCGCAAACACACAGTTCTCCTTCACGGGTGATGAGCATCATCGTGCGCACCCGAGTGTCATCAGCCAGGCATTTGAAAACAGTGGTCGGTGTCAGATGGTCAGCCATATCGGTTCTCTATGTTTGTTTTTGACCAAGACGAACATCTTGATGCGCTCATGAATTTCGTGAGGGTGTGTCGGAAAGCATTGGGTTTGGTGCTGGTGGACAGGTCTTCAATCATCACGGAATTAGTCAATTGACTTGCTGAGTAATCCTTCGCTGCTCACAACGATTTGTGAAAGTGCCTCAAAGGTACGCGGATCTACCTGAGTCGGAGTTGTGCCGGCACTGAAGCCTCGAAATGCTCCGAATTGGAATGCCTCAGCAACGCTTGGGCCAACTGGGAGCGTGCAGCGTTGACGGTGCAGACGAACAGGACAGGGGCTTTGCTGGTCATTGTGAAGCCCAGATCATATACGGCTTAACAAATATATGTTTTTCCGCATACAAGGTAAAGAGTCAACGACTGATTAGCCCATCAAAGCAATTGAATCCTGCCGACCACCTTCATGAATGCCATGAATTAAGGCGATACCCAAGAAAAATCGCTTACCAGGCCTTTCCAGACATCCGAATAATCATATATATGAATATTGTAATTAATCTGTCACTTACGCAAAAATGTGTGCGTTGCTCGACGAGTCCGACTGTCTGCTCTGGGTTGTTTGCGGCCCGTCGTGACGGACAGGATCGAACGTTCGCAGGAGGTCGATTCCGCCCCAAAGGAGACGTTCGTCAACGGCGGTTATCGGCCACAAACGGCCATCCATACATTCAGAAAGTAGCCACTTCTCTTAACCCAGACACCCCGCACAATCACACCCAGTAATGGGGCATAGTCCCCATTGTCGGGGCTTTCATCCTGGCTTCTCACACGCCTGCTTAAAGCCAGCAGACAAGGGGAACGCGGCGTAGAGCCTTAGTCACCACCTGTCACTTTCGGCGGGAAATATGCATCGTTCCTATCCCGGCTCGAAATCAAACGTTTCGCCAGCCGGGCTAGAAGCCGTGGCCGTTACCCAGGTATTGCCACGCGCTTCGAGGAGCCCGTCAGAGGTGTTTGCGATGAAACTGGATACCGAAAGGTTGAATCCTAGTCCATTGTCCAAAACCAGGCTGGCGCTGAGTATCTCTGCTGCCGCGTTCATGCTGGGGTTGGGCTTGTCCCAGGTCCAGGCAGCCCCCCTCGACAACACCGATCCACCGCCTCCTACCGATCCATCGGCGTTCACCAATCCGCCTGCCGACCCCAATGCCGCATTGAGGGACTTGCTCAAGCTGCCTCCGGCAAACGTCGGCGCCTTCGACTTGCCCAATGGAGTGGTCGGTAACCGCAGGACGCCCTTGGTCGACAATGTGCTGCCACCCGATCTGCAACCCAGCTTCAATATCCCCACTAACGGTAATGCCAGCCCGGTGTTCGGGGTTCAACCGTTCACACAGAAGCTTGAACTGTTCGAGGAGTTCGGCTCGAACAAACTGGATGCGACCGACCCGCCATCCCCCGTGCCGTTTCCGGTCCCGACAGTAGGCCCCGCACCGGCGCAAGATCCCTTGAATGTGGCACGTAGCGGCCCGTCGCCGGATGCGCTGGATGCTTTTCTCAGGCAGCCAGCATTGACGCCCTTCCCGACAGAGTTCTCCAATGTACTGGACCGCAACCCCTGGAAGGCGCAGATCGAGCTGTTCCTCAACCGCCGGGTCGATTCGCCCGCAGAAGGCCGGCCACCGGGAAAAGGCTGGTCGCACCAGCGTTTCAATGAGTTTTTCCCGCGTGACGCCTTCAAGACTGTGCAAGCCGGCGCGCACGTCAACAGTGGCTTGCGTGATCGTATGCAACGACATAACTACGCCGTAGGGGAATTTGCGCCAGGCGGGCTCTACCACAATATCAACGGCAACCCGGCCAACGAGGGCACCACCAAGGGCATTCAAGTGCAGTTTCACCCCAACTTCCCTGTCCAGGACCATAATGCGTTGTGGACCTTCGACGGCACCTTTCCACCCAAACTGCTGCAAGTACGCTATGGCCAGGCGATGCTGATGCGTCATTACGATGCCTTGCCCATTGACCCATCGGCCAACCGGGGCTTTGGCCTGCACACCCTCAGCACCCATGAACACAACGGCCACTCGCCTGCGGAAAGCGACGGCTTTGCCAACGCGTTCTTCTTCCCGGGCCAGTACTACGACTATCGCTGGCCGATCCAGTTGGCCGGCTATGACAGCATCAACACCGACGCTCAGGATCCGCGTGCGGCGTTCCCGTGCGACCCCGGTGAAATCCTTTTCGTCAACGACGCCAACCCTGGCTTCAAGACCTGCAACAACGGCACCATCAAGATCCGTGGCGACTGGCGCGAAACCATGAGCACCCACTGGTTCCACGACCACATGCTCGATTTCACCGCGCAGAATGTCTACAAGGGCAATGCGACGATGATGAACTACTACAGCGCCGTGGACCGTGGCAACGAGTCGGTCGACGACGGGGTCAACCTGCGCTTGCCCAGCGGTTCGGCGCTGGGCTGGGGTAACCGCGACTATGACATCAACTTGACGATCGCCGACAAGGCCTGGGACCAGACCGGCCAGTTGTGGTTCAACCCCTTCAACACCGACGGTTTTCTCGGTGACCAGGTACTGACCAACTGGGAGTTCAAGCCCTTCCTGGACGTACGTGCGCGCCGCATCCGTTTCCGCATTCTCAACGGATCGGTTTCTCGTTACTTCAAGCTGGCGGTGGTGCGTCAGGTCAATGGTAATGGTGGCGAGTTTCCTGGCCCGAACAACTCCGGGGTTTCCTATAACCGGGTGCCGTTCCACATGATTGCCAACGACGGCAATATCATGGAGCACGCGGTGCCGTTCGATGGCAGCCTGGACCTTGATCGCGATGGCGACACACAGGACCACAACGCGATTCTGCCGATACAGGGCATTTCCGAACGCTATGACATCGTCGTCGACTTCGCGGCAAACGGCATCAGGCCGGGCGACAGGATTTACTTCGTCAACATCGAGGAGCATCAAAACGGCAAGCGTCCCGAACGTGAAATTCCATTGGCGGATGTACTCTCCGGGAACTACCTGCCCGTTGTCAGACAAACCAGCCACGGGCCACAGTGGATCAACGGTGACCCGGGCGTGGGCCTGTTCCTGCAACTGAACGTCCAGCCTTACAGCGGCCAGGATGTCAGCCTGAATCCGGTCGACTATGAGCCCGCCAAGCCTGGCAAGCCCGAAGGCAAGCTCATGATCCCCCTGCCCTTGCACCGTGATGACCCTGCCGATATCGCCCGGCTTGCCCAGGCGCGGCACCGCACCTTTATCTTTGGCCGCTCCAACGGCACCGATGAGACGCCCTGGACGATCAAGACCGATGGCGGCGAAGGCTTCCCCATGGACCCGCGCCGGATTTCCGCCGCGCCACAACTGGCCACTGGCCCGACACCGGCCGGGTTCAAGGGTGAAGGCACGCTGGAAGTCTGGAAGATCCAGAATGGCGGCAATGGCTGGACTCACCCGGTGCATGTGCACTTCGAGGAAGGGATCATTCTCAGTCGAGGTGGCAGACCACCACCAGAATGGGAAAAAGGGGCGCGCAAGGATATTTACAATATAGGACGCGATCCTGAGAGCCTCGACAATGTCGAAATGGCCATACGCATCCGTGAGTTTGCCGGTACCTACATGGAGCACTGCCACAACACCCAGCATGAGGACACGGCGATGCTGCTGCGTTGGGACTCCGAGCACCCGGGCCAGTTCCAGTTGATGCCCACACCATTGCCCAGCTGGGACGGCGTGAAATTCGTGAACTCGGTTGCGTTACCGACATTCCGCACGGGAGATGGCGTCGGACCACAGGTCAATGTCAACAATAACCAGGGAGATAACAGCGGCAGCGGAGGCTAGCGTCGTCTATCAAACGGCTGGTCATGTCGTCAGCAAACGCAAGAAACCGCTTGCATGACCCGTTCAACCCAAAGCCGACATCACAGTCGGCTTTGTATTCCATTTAAGAATTTTCTGCCTCGGGCGCACGGAAGGCCTTACTGTAATAGCCGGACTGGTCGAAACAGCAAACCTGCTTCTTGCCGGTTGCAAGCATATCGCAGGCATCACCAATTCGCTTTTCGCGCGTCTTGAGTTGCTTGGCTGAAGTAATCCAGTGGATCCAGTCTACTCGTGCGATGGTCGTTGTATTATTCCAGACTTTACGAGCCTCAGGAGTGGCTGCCAGTGCTTCCTCAAAATCTGCCGGGATGTCAGGCTCGGGTTCCTTTTTCACAGGGGTTAGCTCGAGTGTAACGATATCCCCAACGGCCACACCTGCGGCGTCGAGTAACTCGCTACTTACCTTCAGCCAATGGCTCAGCTGACCATCGGGCTCAAGAGTTGCCTGGAAATGGTGCCCATTGATTGTGCCTTCAACTGTCGTCCTTCCCCGCCTCGGAAGCGGTTCACTCGCGTCTCTTGGCAGTACTGCGAACGCCCACGACGTATCATTACCGGGCTTTGCCGGACGAAGAAGCTTTGCTTCGAATCGGGATTTCACATCGATTATTGTCATTGCCACTCCTCCAACTAATTCGCCTGACTACTTTCTGGCAACATCACTGTCGCGTTTAAATGCGACATTGATGACGCCAAGATGAGTGCTTAGCTATCCATCACCTCGTCCAGTGCCTTCTCGAGGGTGCTGACCGTGCGCTCGATATTGTGCAGCTTTTCGAGTCCGAACAAACCGATGCGAAAGGTCCGGAAATCGGCCGGCTCGTCGCATTGCAACGGCACTCCGGCGGCGATCTGCAGGCCGTGGCTGGCAAATTTCTTACCGCTCTTGATGTCGGCATCATCGGTGTAGCTCACCACTACGCCAGGAGCCTGAAAGCCGGCTGCAGCCACGCTTTTGATGCCTTTGCCGGTCAACATTGCGCGCACCCGATCGCCCAGAGCCTGTTGTTCGTCGCGGACCTTGTCGAAACCGTAGGCTTGCGTCTCTTTCATCACTTCGTTGAATCGCGCGAGGGAATCGCTGGGCATGGTCGCATGGTAGGCATGTCCGCCCTGTTCGTAGGCCTGCATGATCTGAAGCCACTTTTTCAGGTCGCAGGCGAAGCTGCTGCTATGCGTCTGTTCAATGCGCTCGAGGGCCAAAGCACTGAGCATCACCAGGGCGCAGCAAGGGGAGGCGCTCCAGCCTTTCTGCGGTGCGCTGATCAGCAGGTCGACTGCGCATTTGTGCATATCAACCCAAAGCGTGCCTGAGGCGATGCAGTCCAGCACGAACAGGCCACCCACCGCATGCACCGCGTCGCCGACGGCCCGCAGGTACTCGTCGGGCAGGATAATCCCTGATGAGGTTTCAACGTGGGGGGCGAAGACAATCTGCGGCTTCTGCGCCGCAATGGCTGCCAGCACTTCGTCCAGAGGGGGTGGAGCGTAGGCAGCCTGGCGACCAGTGTCGACCGGTCGGGCTTTCAGCACCGTGGTGGCCGCCGGGATGTTGCCCATCTCAAGGATCTGGCTCCAGCGATAACTGAACCAGCCGTTGCGTATCACCAGGCATTGCTGGCCGGTGGCAAACTGTCGCGCCACCGCTTCCATGCCGAATGTGCCGCTGCCCGGGACCACCGCAACAGCCTGGGCGTTGTAGACCTGTTTCAGGGTCTTGGAAATGTTCTTCATCACGCCTTGAAATGACTGCGACATGTGGTTGAGCGAGCGGTCGGTGTAGACCACTGAGTACTCGACCAGCCCCTCGGGATCGATACTGGGATATAGCTTTGACATGGGTGACTCCTTTGGCAGGGATCTCAGTGGTATCGACCCTGCCCTAAGCCTTGGCAAATGACAAGATTGCTCGGGATTGAATTGCGACTTCTGTCGAGCGGCTGGCATCATCAGGTCGATTACTGGACGTAGCAATGCTCGCAGGTCGCTGCTGAGTTGTGGGAGGGGGGGCTTAAAGGTTCAAAAGTGTTTGAAACCCCAAGGGGAATTCATTATTGGACATTGCGGTTGGGCGGTAGCCGGATCGATACGCCGCTCGCGCCTAGCACATGGGGCCTAGGCGCTGCGCTGATAAGAATGCTCCCGGTCTATAGAGCCCGGGGAGATTCAATTTGTTGAGAAGTGTCGTCTATTTGGACGCAGTATCCATATAAGACTTTACCGCCGCGAGCCCAGGTTGACCTTCCACTGTTTGAACATCAAGCAACGTTCTATCAAGCCATTCGGGATGGGCACTCAGCCATTTTTTTACCGCAGAGCGTGGGTCAAGGCCACCATTGATCACGTAGTCCATCATGGTGTTTTCGGCATCGATGGAAAACTCCAGATTCTTCAGAAGCTGGCCCACGTTAGGGCATTCGTCCAGATATCCCGTACGCACGTCGGTCCGCACCGACGATGCGCCGAAATTTTCTCCGTAGTACTTGTCACCACCTGACAAATATTCCAGTTCAATATTCTTGTTCATTGGGTGAGGTGCCCAGCCCAGAAACACAATCCAGTCGTTCTTTCTGATTTGCCTGCCGACTTGTGTCAGCATGCCCTTCTCACTGGACTCAACCAGGCTCCAGCTGCCCAGGTTATACGCGTTATCCGCGATGAGGTTCTGGATCGGTTTGTTTCCGCCTGGCTCTACTCCATAGATTTTCCCGCCAAACTTTGACTTGTAAGTGTCCAGGTCAGCATAGCTTTTTACACCTTGCTCATAGACGTATCGCGGAACCGCCAAGGTAAATTTTGCGCCCGTGAGGTTCACTCGCACTGTCTGAATCGACTTGTTGTTGTAGTAAGGCTGAGCCGCCTCGATCAATGCGGGATCCCATGTTCCGAGGAACACGTCGATACTCTTGCCTTCCATCGCCTTGTAGGCAATTCCCGTCGATAACGTTATGACTTTTGGGGCGTAGCCCAGTCCTTCCAATACTGCTGTGGTCAAAGACGTCGTCAACGTGATGTCGGTCCATCCCACCTCTGCGAACTGAGGCGCGCGACACCCCACAGGGTCCGCGGCGCCGGCAATCCCCTGGAATGTCATCAACAGCACGGCACAACCGATAGCACTGCTTTTCATACCGGATCCCCTTGCGTTCTCTTGTTTTTTGGAGAATCTAGTGATAACTTTTTTTTCATTGAGTGTCCAATGAAAAAAGAGAACCCCCCATGCCAAAGGTCGGAATGCAGGAAATCAGAAGGAAGCAGCTCGTTGAGGCGACGCTCACCCTCATTGGTGAGCAAGGCATGGCGGGTACCAGCATGGCTCAGGTCAGCGCCCGTGCGGGGTTGGCCAACGGCATCGTCCACCACTATTTCTCGGACAAGAATGCTTTGCTTGAAGCCACCTTGAGAGAGCTGAACAAACGCATAAATGCCGAGATCTTTGCGCGCCTGCGGAAGTCCGCAACACCCGCTGAGCGTGTTCTCGCATTTGTGGACGGGAACGTCAGTGCCTTGAACCTGACGCGAGACAATGTCGCGGCCTGGCTCGCTTTCTGGGCCCAGGTACCGCAGTCCCCCAAACTGCAGCGGGTACAGAACATCGTTGCGCGCAGGAGCCACTCCTTACTTTTCCATGCATTGTCAAAAAGCATGGACAAGGCAACAGCCCATTCCAAGGCGCAGATGATCGCGATCTTCATCGACGGCTTATGGTTGAGGGCTGCGGTCGATTGCAACCCGGACACGATCGATGATTCGCGTCGTTTGGCTTACGAGTTCCTCAACAACGTACTTGGTTATGATCTGGAGGCGTAGAAATGACACCTGAAGAGTTTAAAAGTCTTGATGCCGTGGGCCTCGTTCAACGGTTGAAGTCCGGTGAAGTCACTCCGCTGGAGCTGGTCAACCTGGCAGCCAGAGAAATTGAAATCCAGGACCCTGCCTTGGGCGCGGTCGTTGCAATCGATATCGAAGGCGCGCAACGAGCGGCGCTAGATCCCAAGGCAGGACCACTCGCAGGTGTACCGATCCTGATAAAGGACACCAATATCGATGTAAAAGGCTTTGCAACCAGGCATGGTTCGCGACTGTACGAAGATGCCGCACCCGCTCAGGTCGACAGTGAGTTTGTGAGTCGATTGCGCAATGCCGGGGCAATCATTCTCGGGAAAACCAAAACGCCCGAGTTTGCAGGCGACTTTGTAACAGAACCTGAATGGCAAGGCCCTTGTCGAAACCCCAGGAATCCGCAGTACGCTTCTGGTGGATCAAGTGGAGGATCCGCCTGTGCCGTGGGCGCAGGCATGGTGCCAGTTGCACACGGCACCGACTGTGGCGGGTCGATCAGGGTTCCGGCTTCCGTTTGTGGTGTGGTTGGGCTGAAGCCAAGCAGGGGACGCAACCCTGTAGGTCCTCATGTCGGTGAGTTTGTTGGTGGCCTTGATTCCGAGCATGTACTGACCAGGACTGTCCGCGATAGCGCATTGCTGCTGGATGTCCTGTCTGGCTATGAACCAGGCGCGCCTTATGCTGCTCCCCCCGCCCCTCCCTCCTGGCTCGAATGCCTGAAGACGAGGTCGCCACGACTCAAAATCGCCTTTGCCTGTGCCCGTCCAGATGGCTCGAGTATCGATGAGGCCATCCACAAAGCCATATTGAATGCCGTGGATTTTTTAAGTAAAGACGGCCATGAACTACGCCCGTTCAATTGGCCAGACATGACCAAGGCCGGTGCAGCTGCTGCATTATTCTGGCAGATGGAAATTGAGGCCTTGATGGAACACAAGGCCCAAACTCGCGGTTATCCGATCTCTGTACAAGATGTTGAATGGATTACCTATGAGTTTTACAAATGCTCGACTCAGAGAACGGCACTGGATGTACACCATGCACGGGCTACCCAGAACAAAGTAAGCCACGACATGGCCGATAGCTTCACCGATATCGACGTCCTCATCACGCCAACGGTAGCGCTTGCTCCACCACTGATTGGTGGTTTTGTCGCCACAGGGGAAAGGCATCTGGACGAGTGGTATAAAAACGCTTACGCATTTTCTCCCTTCACCGAGGTTTTCAACTTGACCGGCCAGCCAGCCATCAGTATCCCCGTCGGGGTCATGGAGAACGGCCTTCCAATCGGGATGCAGATAGTTGGCAAATTTGGTGACGAGGAAACCATCCTTAGACTTGCAAGTGAAGTTGAACGGAGCTTGTTAGCAACCACCCTGTTTGCAAAGGCATGATCACGCGCTGAACTACGACAGATTTTCTGCGCGTTGTCGCTGGCTCGCTGAATTGACCCAAACTCTATAGACACTTCCTGCAGGCAGCTATTGGATCGTTGCCTGACGTGATTGGCTGCTTCACGGAGCAGAAGGAGTATTTTATGAGTGTCGGATTTGGGTCGATTCTGTTGAGAAAGTCAGCTTCGGTTTCCACCGCAGAAAAGTTCGCGCCTGTGTTTGCAATCCGTGTTTTGCGCAATAGATTCAGGGCTCAGTGACATAGCCGCGTGCAAAAAAGACGCTCGCACTACTCACGCTCGGCCCAAATCACGCTTGATCTGCTTTGCGCATATGCCCATCTGCTTTGTGACCCAATCCCTGAAAGCGGTGCACTTGGCACTCTCCTCAAAAGGCCTGGGTGACAGTAGGCAATAGGACGACCCGTCCTGGATAAAGCCAAACGGTGCGATCAGTTGACCGGACCTGAGTTCATCCTGAACCATGAGAAAGGACACCACACTGATCCCCAGCCCCGCAGCTGCTGCCTGAATACACAGATAGAAATGCTCATAGTCGACCGAGCCAGCATTAGGCATAGCCATTTCCGAAAGACGCAGCCAGTTGTCCCAGGCCAACGGGCGTGTCTGGCTACGTAGCAAGCGCACTCCTTCCGATTTCCTTTTATCGGGACTATTGGACGGGGTGCACACAGGTCCAATCCATTCCTCACAAATCGTCACGCTGTGGATTGATTGATCCAAGTGAAAATCATCACGCCGGATGGCCAGATCCGCACCTGAGCGCGCGAAGTCTATAGGGCCACCGGCCGCCAGCAGTTGGACTTGAAGGTGCGGGTGAGCGGCATGGAAGTCAGGCAGTCGCGGGATCAGCCATTTCATTGCGATGGTAGGTTCACACGATAGTACGAGTACGTCCTCGCGGACTTCTCCCTGCAACCGGTAAACAGCACTTTCCAATTGTTCGAACATGGGCCCGGTAACGTCGTACAGAAGGCGGCCAGCACGGTTGAGAAAGATCGCACGGTTGCGCCGATCAAAAAGTTCGACCCCTATTGCCTCCTCCAACAATCGAACCTGGCGGCTGACTGCGCCATGGGTGACGTGCAGCTGCTGAGCGGCTCTCACGAAGCTTTGAGTCTGGGCCGCAACGTTGAAAAAACGAAACGCAGCCAAAGGAGGCAAATTCATATTGACGATGATTACTCACAGGTTTCGACGACTATAAATCGTTTTTTTTATCGGTGGCAATTCTCCATCATGACCTCCATTCGCCCCATCTGCACGCAAAACTATCAATGATTAGAGGCATTCCATGAATGCCATGCGAAGCCAAATACCACTGGGTGATGTAAGTGCCGCGAGCAAGTGAAGCTGCCACCCACCCTCAATCTGTGCAAAAACGTAGCGCAAATGCAATTACTGCCGTTCGCGGCATGGGCATCCATTGCGCCGGAGAGTCTTCATGAACGAATTGCTTCTAGTTGCTGCCATTTCCATCCTGGCAGTTATCAGCCCCGGCTCTGACTTCGCCATGGTCACCCGCAACAGTTATGCATATGGACGACGCAGCGGTTTGATGGCCGCACTGGGTATCGCCTGTGGCGTCCAGATTCACGTTTTCTACACAGTGTTCGGCGCTGCAGTGATTTTCACTCAATCACCCTTGCTGTTCATGGCAATGAAGTTATTGGGTGCCGGATACCTCATTTATCTGGGTATCAAGTCCCTGACCAATACTTCTTCGTTGAGGTTTGGTGGCGCCAACGCCTCAGCCCCTTCATCCTGGGAAGCATTTCGTACTGGCTTTTTCACTAACGCGCTCAACCCTAAAACCATGTTGTTCGTGGTGGCGACATATAGCCAAGTGGTGCACACAGGCAGTTCGCTAACCGCAAACTTTGCGTACGGCCTGTTTATGTCGTTCACCCATTGGGCGTGGTTCAGTTTCGTGGCACTGTTTTTCTCCGCTGAAGCGTTGCGCCGGCGAATGCTGGAAAAGCAGCAGGTTATCGACAGACTCATTGGCACGGCACTGATCGGCTTGGCGGCGCTTCTGGTCATTCCAGGGGTTGGAGGTTAGTGTCGGGGGAGTGTTATGCGGTCAGTGCGAAGGGCTCCTTATAGGCAGCAATCGGCTGACAATCGCATTCACTTTTGTATCACCGCTTGAACTGGCTGGGTGCTATCAGTGCAGTTACGGGTTGCGATGTTTTCTCGGGCAGTCGCCGCAGCCTGATTTGGTCGCCGGCACCCCCGGCTTGCCGAGTCAGCCCGCCGGCCATACGATTCGACTATTCCTCAGGCGGAGGAGTCATTGTGAAGCCGGTGATGCTCCTGACGCGCATCCTGGCACCTGCCATCGCTCTGGCGCTGGCATCTGCCGGCCTGCACGCCGACGACCCGTTCGCGCCGTTGCGCGACGCCATGGTGCGGGAGATCGCCAACATGTCGTCCGTCACCCGCGACGAAACCGGCAGGGTCGAGCTTGCCGCGCCGGTGATGGCCGCGATGGCCAATGTGCCACGCCATAAGTTCGTCCCGCCCGACGAGGTACCCTACGCCTACGAGAATCGTCCGCTGCCGATCGGCTACGGCCAGACCATCTCCCAACCCTACATCGTCGCCCTTATGACCGACCTGACGCAGGTCGGGCCCGGCGACGTGGTACTCGAGATCGGCACTGGCTCAGGCTACCAGGCGGCGATCCTCGCCGAGTTGGCGCAGGCGGTCTACACGATGGAGATCATCGAACCGCTGGTAGTGCAGGCCGGGGAGCGCCTGGGCCGTCTGGGATATGCGAAGGTGCAGGCCCGGCTGGGCGATGGCTACCACGGCTGGCCGGAGCACGGGCCTTACGACGCCATCCTCGTCACCGCCGCCGCCAGCCATGTGCCGCCGCCACTGATCGCCCAGCTCAAGGCCGGCGGACGGATGGTAATCCCGGTCGGCGCGCCGTTCATGATCCAGTACCTGCTGCTGATCGAGAAGGCCGGCGATGGCAGTGTGTCCACCCGGCAGGTGCTGCCTGTGCGCTTCGTGCCGCTGGTCGGAGGCGGTTGAGCATGCATTCGCCGCCATTGCTCGCCCTGGCGCTGCTGTCTGCCTCCGCGCTCGGCTATGAGGTGCTGCTGCTGCGACTGCTTTCGATCATCCAGTGGCACCATTTCGCCTACATGATGATCAGCGTCGCGCTGCTCGGCTACGGCGCTGCCGGCACCGCCGTGGCGCTGGCGCGGCCTGTGCTGGCGCCGCGCTTCCACGGCGTGTTCATCGGCGGCGCGGTGCTGTTCGGGCTGAGCGCCATCGCCTGCTTCAGCCTGGCCCAGCAGGTTCCGTTCAATCCACTCGAGATCCTCTGGGA
>Ga0207428_10003935_pt1 | contig 14240 bp, 8 predicted proteins | sample RhiMethybrSRZTD1_FD_187600 | JGI IMG/M metagenome (GOLD analysis project Ga0207428, IMG submission 187600) | Populus rhizosphere microbial communities from Tennessee, USA - Rhizosphere MetaG P. TD hybrid SRZTD1 (SPAdes) (version 3) | ecosystem: Host-associated > Plants > Roots > Rhizosphere >... | reverse complement strand
AGACCATCTCGCAGGCCACGCAGAACCAGGCCAGCGCGACCACGAAGGTCGCCCAGAACATGCAGGACATCCTCGAGATCACGCGCCAGACCACGCGCGGCACCCAGCAGGCCGCGGGCTCCATTCGCGACCTGGCCGCCGTGGCCCAGGAGCTCAAGAGCTCGGTGTCGGGCTTCAAGCTCTAGCGCGAGCGCCAGCCGACACCCGACAGGTAAACCATGGCCGCGAACCCCAAGCAAGTCGACCTCGGACCCCTCACCTGGGTCAAGACCGAGATCGACCACTCGCTCAGCCAGGCGCGCGAGAACCTCGACAAGCTCGCGGCGGCGCCGCAGGAACGCGCGCCGGTCAAGTACATCCTCACGCACTTGCACCAGGCCACGGGCGCGCTCGCGATGGTCGGGCTGGGCGCGGCCACGCGCTTCAACGAGGAGCTCGAGAAGCTGGTGGCGCACATCGAGGGCAGCGACGCGGCGCAGCTGCCCGCGGAAGTCGCGGCGGCCAAGAAGGCCATCTCCGCGCTTTCGGCCTACCTCGACACGCTGCTCGCGGGCGAGCACGACTACCCGCTGAGGCTGCTCGCGCCGTACCTCGAGCTGAACCGCGCGCGCGGCGCCAGCGACGCCAACGAGGGCGATCTCTTCTTCCCCGACCTCTCGACCCCGACGCCGGGTGCGGCGCCGCGCGAGGCGCTCGACGATGCGGTGCTCGCCAAGGCGCTCGCGCTGCAGCGCTCGACCTACCAGCAGGGCCTGCTCAAGATGCTCAAGGGTGGCGACAACGCCGAGGCGCTGCGCCAGATGCAGGCGGCGGTGACCGCCATCGAGTCGCTGCAGGCGGCCACGCCAAACCGGCCGTTCTGGACCGCGGCGAGCGCCTTCTTCGACGCGCTCGCCTTCGGCGGCCTGCAGGTGACGGCCCCGGTGAAGCCGCTCTTCGCCAAGGTCGACCAGCAGGTGAAGCAGCTGATCGACGGGGCGGGCAAGGTGTCCGAGCGCGTGTTCCGCGACCTGCTGCTGGCGGTGGCGCGCTCGGGCAACGTCTCCGAGCGCGTAACTTCGCTCAAGGATGCCTACGGGCTCGAGCGGCTGGTGTCCGTGCCCGACACCATCCGCGGCTCCGACGACGAGGAGCTCTCGTCGCTGCTGCGCGAGGTGCGCGAGCTCACCGCAACGCAGAAGGACACCTGGCTCAAGTACACCTCGGGCAACCGCGCCGCGCTCGAGCCCTTCGCCAAGCAGGCGCTGGTGCTCGCCGACCGCGCCGGCAAGCTTCCGAACCGCGACATCCAGGCGGTGCTGGTGCGCCTCACCGACGTCGCACCGGGCCTCAAGGTGCGCGCCATTCCGCCTTCCGACGCACAGGCGCTCGAGGTTGCCACCGCGCTGCTGTTCGTCGAGTCGGCGCTCGAGAACTACTTCCGCCTCGGCGCCGACTTCCCGCGCCAGGCGAAGACCGTGACCGAACGCGTGCGCGCGGCCATGGCGGGCGAGTCACTGCCGCCGATGGACGCGATCGAGGGGGGGCTCCTCGACGAGATGACCCGCCGCGCGCAGGAGAAGCTGCTCGTCTCCCAGGTCGGCCAGGAGGTGCAGGTCAACCTGCAGAACATCGAGCAGGTGCTCGACGGCTACTTCCGCGACGCCGCGCGCCGCGGCGAGCTGCCCGCGCTCGCCGGCCAGTTCGCGCAGGTCCAGGGCGCGCTCATGATCATGGAGCTCGAGGAGGCCGCGAGCCTCAACGCCGCCGTGATGGCGCGCGTGCAGCAGTTCGCCGAGGGTTCGGCCGACGGCGTGGGCGAGGCGGCCGAGATGGTGGCCGACGGGTTGTCGGCGCTTGGCCTGTACGTCACGGCGCTGCAGCAGGGCTCGGCCACGCCGCGCGAGGTGCTGCTCCCGGCGCTGCTGCGCTTCGGACTCGCCGAGCCGGACATGGCGCTCGAGCCCGAGGCTCAGCGCAGCACGATCTCCTCGATCGACCTCGACGTGCAGAAGCAGAAGGTCCACGCGCTCTACGAGGACTGGAAGGAATCGTCCACCGAGGACACGCGGGTCAAGCTCGAGCGCGCGGTGGGCGACCTCAACCGCGACGCCGCCGTCGCCGACACGCAGATCTTCAAGGTGAGCGAGGCCGCCCTGCAGGCGCTCAAGGACGCCGAGCGCCCCGACCAGACGGGTGTCTTCCAGGCCATCCAGAATCTCGCGCCGCAAAACGCGCCCGAGGCCCCGGCGCCGCAGATGGTGCAGCTGGTGGACGCGCCGGGCGCGGAGGTCGACCAGGAGCTGCTCGAGATCTTCCTCGAGGAGGCCGGCGAAGTGGTCGCCACGATCGCCGCGAGCCTTTCCACCACGCGCGAGGCGCCGCACGACCGCGAGGCGCTCACCACCATCCGGCGGGGCTTCCATACGCTCAAGGGCAGCGGCCGCATGGTCGGCCTGAACGAGCTGGGCGAAGTCGCATGGCAGTGCGAGCAGGTGATGAACAAGTGGCTGAAGGACGACAAGCCCGCCTCGGCCGCGCTGTTCGAATTCGTGGATCTTGCCCAGGGTGCGTTCCGCAACTGGGTGGGCGAGTTGAAGCAGGGCGGCGCCGCGCACATCGACGGCACGCAGCTCGCTCGCCGAGCCGAAGCGCTGAAGAGCGGCGAAGCGTTCGTCACGCCCGAGCTGCAGCCCACTACGCCAGCCGCCGAGCTGCCGGGGGCCGAGCCGGTCGTGGAGACGCCTGCGGCCGTTCCCGCGCCGCCGCCCGCCGCCGCCGCGTTCTCGTTCGAGTCGCTCGATCTCGCACCGGCCGCCCCCGCCCCCGCAGCGCAGGCCGGGGCCGCTCCCGAGCCCCAGCTCGTCTCCGTTCCGGCCGACGAGCCCGCGCCCACGCTGGCGGTCCTCCAGCCCGTGGTCGAGGAACCCGCCCCTTCTGCCGACTCGCTCGAGCTCATCGAGGAGCCGCCGACCCTCCCCGAGCCGCTCGAGATCGTCGAGGAGCCGGCGCCCGCCGCCGAAGCCGCATTCTTCGCTGCCGAGCCGGTCGCCGAGTCCGCACCGGTCGCCGAGGCGGCCGTGCCCGCGGAACCGGAGGCCGAGGAGGCCGACGTGCTCGTCGGAGCCGTCGCGGTGTCCGCGCCCCTCTTCGCCATCTACATCGACGAGGCCGAGCAGCACATGGGCTCGCTCGAGCACGAGATGGCAGCCCTCGAGGCCGATCCCCTGCGGCCGGTCAGCGCCGAGTTCATGCGCGCCGCGCACACGCTCGCCAGCAGCTCGCGCACGACCGGCTTCGAGCCGCTCGCGAACGTCGCGGCCGCTCTGGAGAAATGGCTCGCGGACGCGATGGACGTCGTACCCGAGTTCAACGACGCGCGCCTGTCGGCGACGCGCGCGGCCGTGGATGCGATCTCGGCCATGGTGCAGTCGCTGCGCGGCCGTGCCGAGCCCTATGCGCGCGATGACATCGTGGCGCGCCTGGGCGACATTCGCGAAGGCCTGCGCGTCGCCCGTCTTACGGGAGAGGGCACGCACCTCAAGGTCCCGGGACTGGCCGCCGCGACCGAGGCGCTCGCGCCCGAAGCTGCCGCTCCGCAAGCTGCCGCTCCGGAACCTGCCGCCCCCGAAGCTGCCGCGCCTCAACCCGCCGCGCCCGAACCTGCGCCTGCGGTCCTCGCTCCAGTAGCCGCAGCCGATCCTGAAGAGCCTGCCGTCGTGGAGCGGCCGGTCGGCGAGCCCGAAGCGCTGCCGATGGCTCCCGCGCCGGCGTTCGAGGCCGGCAAGGACCAGCGCAAGATCAAGGACGACGTCGACCGCGACCTCCTGCCGATCTTCCTCGACGAGGCGAAGGAGATCATCCCGCTCGTCTCCGAGGGCGTGCGCCGCTGGCGCGCCACCCCCGCCGACCATTCGCCCGCCGCCGAGCTGCAGCGCCACCTGCATACGCTGAAGGGCAGCGCCCGCATGGCGGGCCTCATGCGACTGGGCGAGCTCGCGCACGTCCTCGAGGAGCGCATCAACGCCGCCGACGAGCTCGAGGCCGCGCCCGCGCTCGCTTTCGAGGAGATCGAGGAGCGCGTGGACCGCTTCTCCGTGTCGCTCGAGCGCCTCGCGCGCGGCGAGGACATCGTCGAGGCCGAGCCGATCGACGTGCCGGTCGCCGCGGTCTTCGAGCACCAGAAGGACAAGCCCGCCGCCATCGCCGTCCTGGCCGCCGCGGTGCAGGAGCGCGCCGAGCGCGATGCGCTGCCGCCGGAGATGCGCGAGGCGCGCACGGCGCTGCTGCGCGTGAACGCGGACATGATCGACCGCTTCGTGAACGACGCGGGCGAGCTCTCGATCGCGCGCTCGCGCATCGAGGGCGAGATGGCGACCTTCAAGCGTGCGCTGATCGACCTCACGGACAACATCCATCGCATGCGCACGCAGCTGCGCGAGATCGAGATCGCCTCCGAAGGCCAGATGCAGAGCACGATCAAGGCCAAGGAGGAGCACGGCGAGGCCTTCGACCCGCTGGAGTTCGACCGCTTCTCGCGCATGCAGGAGCTCACGCGCTTCCTCGCCGAGTCGCTGGGCGACGTGATCACGCTGCACCAGGGCCTGCAGAAGAACCTGGACGAGACCGAGCTCGCCATCCACGCGCAGGCGCGCCTGAACCGCGAGCTGCAGCAGGGCCTCATGGGCGTGCGCCTGGTGCCGCTCGGCAACCTTTCGGACCGCTTCTACCGCGTCGTCCGGCAGACCGCCAAGGAGCTCGAGAAGAAGGCCAACCTGGAGCTCAAGGGCATCCGCACCGAGCTGGACCGCTCCGTCCTCGAGAAGATCACCGCGCCTTTCGAGCACCTGCTGCGCAACGCGATCGCCCACGGCATCGAGGCACCTGCCGAGCGCGTGGCGCGCGGCAAGCCCGAGATCGGCGAGATCTCCCTGGACGCGGTGCAGCGCGGCAACGAGGTGGTGCTCACGGTCGCCGACGACGGCGGGGGCCTCAACTTCCCGCGCATCCGCGCGAAGGCCGTCGAGACCGGGCTGCTCGCGCCCGACGTGGAGCTGCCGGAGGCGCAGCTCGCCCAGTTCATCTTCGCGTCCGGCTTCTCGACCGCCGAGACGGTGAGCCAGATCTCCGGCCGCGGCGTCGGCATGGACGTGGTCAAGAACGAGATCACCTCGCTGGGCGGCCGGATCGAGATCGTCTCGACCGCCGGCCGCGGGACGACCTTCACCATCACGCTGCCCCTAACGCTCGCGGTCACGCAGGCGGTGATGGTGCGCGCCAGCACCACGATCTTCGCCGTGCCCACGGTGATGATCGAGCAGGTGCAGGAATACAAGGCGCAGCCGTACGCCGAGGTGCTGGCCAAGGGCGAGATCGCGTGGAAGGACAACCGCTACGCGCTGCGCTCGCTGCTGCCGCTGCTGGGCGAGATCGACACGCCGACGCCGGCGCGCCAGATCCCGGTGCTGCTCCTGAAGAGCGGCGTGCTGCGGGCTGCGATCCGCGTGGACGAGATCATCGGCAACCGCGAGATCGTGGTGAAGACCATCGGTCCGCAGCTCTCCCGCCTCGCGGGCGTGGCCGGCGCCACGGTGCTCGGCAGCGGCCAGGTGGTGCTGATCCTGAACCCGGTGCAGCTGGTGCACCGTGGCGACACGCTCGCCCCGGCCCCGGAGGTTGCGGCAGCGCCCGCCCCCGCTCCTGCCGATGCGCTGGTCGCGGAATCCAAGTCGGGCGCGCCGCTGGTCCTGGTGGTCGACGACTCCCTCACGGTGCGCAAGATCACCAGCCGCATGCTCACGCGCGAGGGCTACGAGGTGGCCACCGCCAAGGACGGCGTCGATGCCCTGCAGCAGCTGCAGGAGATCAAGCCCGACTGCATCCTGCTCGACGTCGAGATGCCGCGCATGGACGGGTTCGAATTCGCGCGCAACGTGCGTGCCGACGCCGGCACGAAGGCGATCCCGATCGTGATGATCACCTCGCGCACCGCCGACAAGCACCGCAAGCACGCCCTCGAGCTCGGCGTGAACGAGTACATGGGCAAGCCCTACCAGGAAGACCAGCTCCTCGAGCTCGTTCGCCGCTACACGCAGGAAGCGGCGCTGGCGTAAGGGTTCGCCCGCCGCGGCGTCTAACCGCATTCCCCGGGAAGGAGCTTGGCGATGCAGGGCGACGGAGACGGCGGGGCCTACCTCGGCCGCTACACGCGGCGTCATTTCATGTGCGCCACCGCGGCCGGCGCCGGCGGCGTGCTGCTGCCGCTCGAGGCGTTCGGGGCCGCCGACCAGGTCCACGACCTGCGCGGCAAGGTCACCATCAACAATCGCCCGGCCACGACCAAATCCGACATCCTGCCCGGCGACCGGATCGTGACCGGCTCGGACGGCCACTTCGTGTTCGTGATGGGGCAGGACGCCTTCATGGTGCGCTCGAGGAGCGAGCTCGTGATCGAGCGCTACGAGGACCAGGGCCTGCTCCGGCTCGTCACCGGGGCGCTGGGGGCCGTGTTCGGCCGTGGCCGGCGGCGCCAGATCATCGCCGGCAACGCGACCGCGGGCATCCGCGGCACGGGTGTGTACCTGGAGACGCGCGGTGACGGGACCTATTTCTGCACGTGCTGGGGCTCGGTCGACCTCGCCGCGACCGACGACCCGAAGGATGCCCAGCGCATCGAGTCGACCCGCCACACCCCGCGCCTCATCGCCCCGCAGCCGCTCGACGGCACGCGCTTTCGCGCCGCGCCCTTCGAGACGCACACCGACCAGGAGATGGACATCCTGCAGAAATGCGTCGGCCGGCGTTCGCCCATCCTGGTTCCCGGCGGCGACGAGCCGAAGTGACCGGGGAGAGCCCGGTCATCCCCGCGCGGGCGGGGACGCGATCACAGCGAGAACCAGGCCAGCACCACCGCGCCAAGCGCGATCCGGTACCACGCGAATGCGTTGAAGTCGTGATGCGCGACGTAGCGAATGAGCGCGCGCACCGCGAGCAGGGCCGAGAGGAAGCTCACGACGAACCCGACGGCGAAGGGGCCGAGGTCCGCGGTCACGAAGAGATCGCGGTACTTGACCACCTGGTAGCCGGTCGCGGCGAACATGATCGGCACCGAGAGGAAGAACGAGAACTCGGTCGCGGCCTGTCGCGAAAGGCCGAATACCATCCCGCCCATGATCGTGGCCCCCGAGCGCGATGTCCCCGGGATGAGCGAGAGGCATTGCGCGAGGCCGACCTTGAGCGCATCGGCCCACGTCATCTCGTCGACGGTGTTCACGCGCGGCGCCCCGTGCCGCTTGTACCAGCGCTCGATCGCGAAGATCGCGAGCGCGCCCACGACCAGCGCCACCGCCACCGTGATGGGGTTGAACAGGTAGGCCTTGATCTGGGACTGGAACGCGAGGCCCACCACGGCCGCGGGAATGAACGCGACCATCAGGTTGGCCGCGAAGCGCTGCTGTACGGGGTCGGTGGCGAGGCCCGAGAACGCGCGCGCGAAGCGCGCCCGATACTCCCAGCACACCGCGAGGATCGCGCCCAGCTGGATCACGATGTCGAAGACCTTGCCCTTCTCGTCGTGGACCCCGAGCAGGTCCGAGACGAGGATCAGGTGGCCGGTCGAGGAGACCGGAAGGAACTCGGTGAGGCCCTCGACCACTCCAAGCAGGAGCGCCGCGGCGAGCGGGTGCATTTCCATCGCGCGGTAGTCTAAAGGGGTTCGGGGCCGGCAGGAGGATTCACATGGACCGGAGGCAGGCGCTGGGGTTCCTCGCGACGGGATGCGCTGCCGCTGCACTGCCCGCGCGCGCCCAGGCAACGATCCTCACTCGGCCCATTCACGCGACCGGCGAGCGCATCCCCGCGATCGGGTTGGGCACCTGGCTCACTTTCGACGTGGGCGCCGCCGAGTCGCCGGCGCGCCGCGCGCGCGGCGACGTCCTGCGCGCATTCCTTGCCGCCGGCGGCACGCTGGTGGACTCCTCGCCCATGTACGGCTCCTCCGAGGCGGTGATCGGCGCCGAGCTCAAGCGCTCGCCCGGCGCGCGCGCCTTCGCCGCGACCAAGGTCTGGACGGTGGGCACGCTCCCCGGCCGCCGGCAGATGGCGCACTCGCGCGATCTCTGGGGCGTGGAGCGTTTCGACCTCATGCAGGTGCACAACCTGCTCGACTGGCAGTCGCACTGGCCGGTGCTGCGCGAGATGAAGGCCGCCGGGCGCGCGCGCTACATCGGGATGACCACCTCGCACGGCCGCCGCCACGACGACCTCGAGGAGATCCTGAAGCGCGAGCGGCTGGATTTCGTGCAGCTCACCTATAACCTCAACGACCGCGACGTCGAGTCCCGGCTGCTGCCGCTGGCCGCCGAGCGCGGGGTGGCGGTCATCGTCAACCGCCCGTTCGACGGCGGCAGCCAGTTCGGCCCGCGCACGGCGAAGCCACTTCCCGGGTGGGCGGCGGAGATCGGTTGCCGCAGCTGGGCCGAGGCCTTCCTCAAGTGGATCGCAGCGCATCCGGCGGTGACCTGCGCGATCCCGGCCACCTCGCAGCTGGCGCACCTGCACGAAAACGCGCGGGCCCTTTCGGGCCCGCTTCCGGACGCCGCGATGCGGCGCCGGATTGCCGAGGACTACGCGAAAGCGTAGTCGCTACTTCACTTCGATCTTGCCCTTCATGTTCGGGTGCAGTCCGCAGATGTAGTCGACGGTCCCGGCCGAGTCGAAGCGCAGCGTCTGCTTCTGGCCCTTCAGCATCACCGGCGTGCGCAGCCCCCCCGCCTGGGCGATCGTCACCTGGTGCGGCGAGTCGTCGGTGTTGGTCCAGGTCACGTACGTGCCCCTGGCGACCGTGAGCGTCTCGGGCCCGAAGAGGAAATCGCCGATCGCGACCGAGTCCGGGCCCTTGTGCGCGACGATCTTGCCGCCCGCGCCCATGCCCTTGAAACCGGCGAGCGAGATCACGTAGTCCTGTCCCTCGTGCGGCTTGTGGCACTGGAAGCAGCCCTTGATGTTCGCCTTGTCGTTCACCTTCTTCTCGTGGTTGAAGACCTGGTATTCCCACTCGCCGTTGCGGATGTCGGCGGGATATTCGGAACCCCAGCCGGAGCGCTTTTCCATCACGGTGTAGGCGACGAGGTCGCCCTTCTTGAAGCGGCCGTTGGCGTCCTTGACCGGGACGCCCTTGTCGTCCACCACGGCCTTGTACTGCACCAGCGTGAGCACGGTGCCGGACGGGATGGGCTTGCCCGCCTTCACCGCGTCGACCGCGGCCTTGGTCGACCAGAGCTCGCGGTACTGCTTGATGTCGTGGCGGTCCACCTGGGAGTACATGACGCCCTCGCTCCACTTCTCGGGGAAGGCGACCTTGTTGGGTCCGGCGGTCTGGGCGAAGGCGGGGACGGCGAGGCAGGCTGCGATGGCTGCGACGAGGCGGAAGTCCATTGTTGTTCTCCTGTGGGGGCCGGCACCGGCCCGTGGTTACGATACGCGACCGTCGGGTCAGTCGGATGCGGGTCCGCGCTCCTTTCAGCTAACCTTGCTTCCATGAGATTCCTTCCTTCCCTGGTCCTCGCCATCGCCTGTGCCCTCCCGGGCGCCCTTGCGGCGAAAGAAGAGGCTCCCGTCGATCGCGAGCGCGCTCTGGCGGCGGCGTACGAGGTGATGAACGCGTCGCGCTATGCCGCTCTGGTGACCCGCGGCAAGGACGGCTATTCCCAGGCCCGCATCGTCGATCCGCTGCTGGGTCCGGACCGGACGATCTGGATCGCGACCAACCCGCTCACCCGCAAGGTGGAAGAAATCCGGCGCGACGGGCGCGTGACGCTGATCTTCTTCAACGCGGCCGCGAAGGAGTACGTCACGGTCCACGGCCGCGCCTGGGCTGTTTCGGACGCGGCGACGAAGGCCGCGCGCTGGAAGCCGGAGTGGCAGGGGTTCTACAAGAACCGCCACGAGGGCAGCGATTTCGAGCTGCTCGAGGTCCGGCCGATCCGCTACGAGGTGAGCAGTGCGCGCCTGGGCTTCGCGAACGATGCCAAGACCTGGAAGCCCGTGATCGTGGAGATGGGCGGGAAGTAGGTCAGGGCTGGATGCGCGCGGCGAGCTCGCGCAGGGTCTCCAGCGGCGGATTCTTGCGCGGCCAGCCGAGAGTGACGCCGTCGTCGGCATGGCGCGGCAGCACGTGAAGGTGCAGGTGCGGCACCGTCTGCCATCCGGCCGGCCGGTTCGCCTGCAGCAGCGTGAGCCCCGCGGGCTTGAAGGCCCGCTCCACCGCCTTTGCGATCCGGTGCGCGGCCGCGAAGAGCGCCGCGGCGCTTTCCGGGTCGGCGTCGGTGAGGGTCTCGAAGGGCTTCTTGGTGGCGACGATCACGTGGCCGGGGTTGACCTGCCCCGCGTCCATGAAGGCGATCACGTGCTCGTCCTCGTAGACCTTGGCCGCAGGGATCTCGCCGGCGACGATGCGCTCGAAGATCGTGGGCATGGTGGTGGAGGAGGCCCTAGGCCTTCGAGTAGATCTCGGCGCCCTTCTTCACGAACTCCACCGCCTTCACCTCCATCCCCTTCTTGAGGGCCTCCTCGTCGGAGACGCCGAGCTTGGCGGCGTAGTCGCGCACGTCCTGCGTGATCTTCATCGAGCAGAAGTGCGGCCCGCACATCGAGCAGAAATGCGCGAGCTTGGCGCCCTCCTGCGGCAGCGTCTCGTCGTGGAACTGCTTGGCCTTGTCCGGATCGAGCCCGAGGTTGAACTGGTCTTCCCAGCGGAACTCGAAGCGCGCCTTCGAGAGCGCGTTGTCGCGGATCTGCGCGCCCGGATGGCCCTTGGCGAGGTCGGCCGCGTGCGCGGCGATCTTGTACGTGACGATGCCTTCCTTCACGTCGTCCTTGTCGGGCAGCCCCAGGTGCTCCTTGGGCGTCACGTAGCAGAGCATCGCGGTGCCGTACCAGCCGATCTGCGCCGCGCCGATGCCGCTGGTGATGTGGTCGTAGCCGGGGGCGATGTCGGTGGTGAGCGGCCCCAGCGTGTAGAACGGCGCCTCGTGGCACTGCTCGAGCTCGAGGTCCATGTTCTCCTTGATGAGCTGCATCGGCACGTGGCCGGGGCCCTCGATCATCACCTGCACGTCGTGCTTCCACGCGAGCGTGGTGAGCTCGCCCAGGGTACGCAGCTCGGCCAGCTGGGCCTCGTCGTTGGCGTCGTAGATCGAGCCGGGACGCAGTCCGTCGCCGAGCGAAAACGACACGTCGTACGCGGCCATGATCTCGCAGATCTCCTCGAACCTCGTGTAGAGGAAGCTTTCCTTGTGGTGCGCGAGGCACCACTTGGCCATGATCGAGCCGCCGCGCGAGACGATGCCGGTCATGCGGTTCGCCGTCATCGGGATGTACGGCAGGCGCACGCCCGCGTGGATGGTGAAGTAGTCCACGCCCTGCTCCGCTTGTTCGATCAGCGTGTCGCGGTACATCTCCCAGGTGAGCTCCTCGGCCTTGCCATCGACTTTCTCGAGGGCCTGGTAGATCGGCACGGTGCCGATGGGCACGGGCGAGTTGCGGATGATCCACTCGCGCGTCTCGTGGATGTGCTTGCCGGTCGACAGATCCATCACCGTGTCGCCACCCCAGCGGATCGCCCAGGTCATCTTGTCGACTTCCTCGGCGATGGACGAGCTCACGGCGGAGTTGCCGATGTTGGCGTTGATCTTCACCAGGAAGTTGCGCCCGATGATCATGGGCTCGGTCTCCGGGTGGTTCACGTTCGCCGGGATGATGGCGCGCCCGCGCGCCACCTCGGCGCGCACGAACTCCGGCGTGACCTCGGCGGGAATCGCCGCGCCGAAGCTCTCGCCGCGATGCTGTCGCCCCATGAGCTCGGCCAGCTTCGCGCCCTTCGGTCCGGAGCCACGCAGCTCGGCCAGGTACTCGCGCCGCCGCAGGTTCTCGCGGATGGCGATGTACTCCATCTCGGGCGTCACGATGCCGCGGCGCGCGTAGTGCATCTGCGAGACGTTCGCGCCGGCCTTTGCGCGACGCGGCTGGCGCTTGAGGTCGAAGCGCAGCTCGGCGAGCTTCGGATCGGCGAGGCGCTCGCGGCCGTAGCGCGACGTGGGCCCGGCGAGCAGCTCGGTGTCGGCGCGTTCCTCGATCCAGGCCGTGCGCAACGCGCCAAGGCCCGCGCGAATGTCGATCTTCACCTGCGGATCGGTATACGGCCCGCTGGTGTCGTACACGTAGACCGGCGGGTTCGCCTCGGCGCCGAAGGCGGCGGGCGTGTCGGTCTGCGAGATCTCGCGCATCGGCACGCGGATGTCGGCGCGCGATCCCTCGACGTACACCTTGCGCGAGCGCGGCAGCGGTTGGATGGCGGCCTCGTCGACATGGGCCGACTCGGCGATGAATTTCGGATGGGCGTTCATGGTGGCGCTCCTTCGGAGACCGGCGGGAAGGGCGCTTGAATGGCCTCGCGGCCAACGCTCCCTACGCCGGCATGACCCGGATCAGGTTCGGAGGGTGTCTCTCACCGGCGCATGCCGGACCCCTGCGTTCTGCATCGAGTATACCGCCGGGGGGAGCCCCCCGTGCATAGCGCGCGGGTCAGGCGCGGGCCATCCGCAGGAGCGCTTCGGCGAACGCCTGGAGCGGCTCCGGCCGGTCGAAGAGCGCGCCGCGGCGCCCGGCGATGAGCGCCCTCAGCGCCCGGTTACGCTCCGCGTCCGAGGCGACCGCGACGGCGGTCGCGACGTATTCGTCCTCCGAGCCTGCGACGAGCTCGTCCATGCCCATGAGGCGCAGCATCGCGGCACTCTGGCGCCCGCGCATGAAACGCCCCGGCAGCGAGACGATCGGGGTGCCTGCGGCGATGGCATCCAGGCTGGTGTTGCCGCCGGACCAGTGCAGCGTGTCGACGACCACGTCGGCGCTGGCGAGCACGCGGCGGAAGCCCTCGCCGTTCATGCGCGGCAGGAACTTGAGCTGGCCCGAGGGCTCGATCCCGCGCGCGGCGAGCGCGCGTTGCAGGCGCGCGGCGAAACGATCGGTCACGTTGCGCACCGTCGCCTGGAAGAACAACAGCACGCCGCCTGGGTCGGCGGCCAGCAGGCGCGCGAACAGCGCGTCCATCGCCGGGTGGATCTTGAAGAGCGACTGCGGGCAGACGTAGAGGCGGCGGCCCGCGGGCAGGCGCAGCTTCTCGCGCGCGAACGGCTCCCCGGCGGGCGGCATCGCGTAGCCCACCCCCAGGCCCGGGAGCCGCACGAGTTCCTCCGTGTAGTGCGCCGCCGCGTCGGCGGGCTCCATCGCCTCGCAGGTGAAGAAGCAGTCGACCCCGTCGCCGCCCGTCGTCACCGGATGGCCCCAGCCGGCGCACTGCAGCGGCGCCACGCGCACGGCGGCGAGCAGGTACGACAGCGGCGTCATCCCCACCTCGGGCTGCACCATCACGTCCAGCTCCTCGCGGCGCAGGTGCTCCACGGCCGACTCGCCGTCCACCCGCAGCGTGGAGAACTGCTCGCAGCCCGCGGCGATGCGGCGCGTGAAGTCGTCGACGAAGGGGGCGGTGTGGTAGACGCGGCACTCGAAGCGCTTCGGGTCGAGCCCCGTGATCCAGCGCTCGAAGTAACGCCCGGCGGTGCAGTCGCGGAAGATCCCGCCGACGAAGCCCACGCGCACGCGCCGCCCGGCGCGGGCCCGGCGCGCCGGCCGCTCGGCCCACTCCGGATGCACGGTCGTGGCGAGCGCTCCCACCAGGCGCGAGTAGCTGCGCTGCAGGTCGCGGTCGTCGCCGCCCTGGTAGGCGAGGTAGAAGTTGGTCCGGTTCAGGTCCAGCACGTGGCGTGCGCGTGCGCGCCAGCGGCCGAGGTCGGCGGCAAGCTCGCCCAACCCCCGCGTGTAGCGGGCGCGCCAGCGCTCCATGTCCTCGACGCCGTCGTAGACCTGCGGAAGGTAGAGGTTGTACGCGAATGCGATCGCCGGATCGTCGGGATCGCGCGCGAGGGCGCGCTCGAGCGTCGCGCGCGCGCCGGTGTCGTCACCCTGTTCGCCGCGCGCCACCGCGAGCAGGCTCGCCGTGGCGGGCTCGCCGGGATCGAGGGCGTCCGCGCGGGTCAGCGTCCGGTCGGCGTCGTCCCAGCGGGCGAGCTCGGCGTGGCGCAGGCCCAGGTCGCGCCAGGCGGAAGGCTCGGGTGGCGCGTACGCCTCGGCAGCGAGCAGGCTCGTCACGGTCCCGGCCGTATCGCCGACTTCGGGCCGCAGCCGGGCCAGGAGCGCATGGGCAT